>Ga0302168_1000007_pt1 | contig 71433 bp, 63 predicted proteins | sample I_Fen_N1_2_FD_193494 | JGI IMG/M metagenome (GOLD analysis project Ga0302168, IMG submission 193494) | Peat permafrost microbial communities from Stordalen Mire near Abisko, Sweden - I_Fen_N1_2 | ecosystem: Environmental > Terrestrial > Soil > Wetlands > Permafrost | place: Sweden: Abisko...
CAGCTCTCCCACCGCCGCCCGCGAACGAGCCGACATGTCTGCGCAGCAACAGCCCCCGCAAAGCTCCCTGGCGATCACCCTGCAGATCGTCTCCATCGTTTTTTATACCTTTATTGCCTTCCTCTGCATCGGCCTGCCGATTGCGGTGTTGCCGGGCTATGTTCATGAACAACTCGGTTTCAGCGCGATCATCGCGGGGCTGACCATCGGCTCGCAATACCTGGCCACCCTGCTCAGCCGCCCGATGGCCGGGCGAATGTCGGACAGCATTGGCACCAAGCGGGCGATTGTTTACGGGTTGTCAGGGATTGTGCTGAGTGGCGTGTTGACGCTGATTTCGACGTTACTGCAGAGCATGCCGCTGTTGAGCCTGTTGATCCTGATCGCCGGTCGCTTGCTGCTCGGGGTCGCCCAAGGCTTGATCGGCGTCGGCACCATCAGTTGGTGCATGGGCCAGGTCGGCGCGGAGCACACCGCCCGTTCTATCTCCTGGAACGGCATCGCGTCTTACGGTGCCATTGCCATTGGCGCTCCGTTGGGTGTGGTGATGGTCGCCGAGTATGGTTTCGCCAGTTTGGGAATCGCGCTGTCGCTGCTGGCGCTTGCCGCGCTGCTGCTGATTCGCAACAAACCGTCAGTGCCAGTGATTCGCGGCGAGCGGCTGCCCTTTTGGGCGGTGTTCGGGCGTATTGCACCGTTTGGGGCGAGCCTGAGTCTGGCGTCCATCGGGTATGGCACGCTGACTACCTTTATTACCCTGTATTACGTCAGCCGTGGTTGGGCCGGTGCCGCGTATTGCCTCACCGTGTTCGGTGTCTGCTTCATTTTGGCGCGGCTGTTGTTCATCTCCAGCATCAGCCGTTTCGGCGGATTCACCTCGGCCATTGCCTGCATGAGCATTGAAACCGTGGGTCTGGTGCTGCTGTGGCTGGCACCTTCGACCGGTTATGCGCTGATCGGCGCGGGCCTGACCGGTTTTGGCTTGTCGCTGGTCTATCCGGCGCTGGGGGTTGAAGCGATCAAACAGGTGCCCAACTCCAGTCGCGGCGCGGGTTTGAGTGCTTATGCGGTGTTTTTTGATCTGGCACTGGCCATCGCCGGGCCGTTGATGGGCGCGGTGGCGTTGAACCTGGGGTATACGTGGATTTTCTTCAGCGCGGCGTTGTTGTCAGTGACCGGGTTGGGGCTGACCCTGCTACTCAAACGCCGCGCAATGGCCTTACATCCGCAATATTTTATTGATCCGCGGTTTGCAGGCCTGCCCGAGTGGCGATGCCCAGTGTGCGGGAGAAAAATCGTCCAGCCTCGGAGATCATGTCGCGATGGATGCCTTCGCGGTCGACACCATCAGCGTCGGTGCACAGCCCTGGCATGGTGGCGATCTGTTCATCGTTGCACGGCGCCATGAACACGAAGTGCCCTGCCCCCGCCAGCAATTTGAAATCCGGGGCAATCGGCAGCTTACGCGCGAGAGCAGCGGCGTTCTTGTCGAAGGCCACCAGTTTGTCACCGTCGCCACTGTACAGCAGCACCGGCACATGCACATCGGCCAGGGTGTGACGGCCGAATTTCAAACTCAGCGGCGCCATCAACAGCAAGGCGCGCACCCGCGGATCGGCCACGGGTTGCAGGTCGTCACGATCGACAATCAATTCACCCTTGGTGTTGCAGGCATCGCGGTCGTCCGGGCGTTCCTCGCAATAACGACGCAAGCGATCCAGGTCTGGCGTGGCGCCGGAAAGGATCAACGCCGTCTCACCGCCCGCCGAATAACCAATCACCCCGACCTGATTGGCATTGACGAATGGCGCGAGCATGCGATCGCCGAGGGTGGCGGTAATGGCTTCGGAAATCTGGATGGGGCGGCCGTAAAGGTTGCTCAACGTACCGAGGCGGCTGTGGTCTTTGGAGTTGTCGCCGGGATGGATCACCGCCACCACCACAAAACCTTTGCGCGCCAGTGAGGTGGCGAGGTCGTGCAGGGCCAGCGGCGTTCCTGTGTTGCCGTGGGACAGCATCAGCATCGGGAAACGGCCGATAGCCACCGGGATGTCTTCACCGGCTTCGACCGTGTAACCCTCGATTTTACTGGTGTGTTCCCGATCACTGGAGGGATAGAACGCGATGGCGTGCATCGGTTGCAAATCAAGGGGGTCGAGAAAACTCATCTCATGGAAGCCGACGCTCCAGTGAGGATGCGGCGCAGGCGCAGCGTGCACTGAGTTCAGGCTGCTGAGCAGGCAAAACAGTAACGTTGCACAAAGACGCACCATAAGGATGCCCCACCATTTGTTACTTGACCGGAAAGCCCGTTCTCCTCGAATGATCGAGGCAGCGGCCTTGTACCAGCAATTGCGGCCACCAAGGTCGTTGCAGAACGGGAGCGTTAACCCCCTGTTGCATAACCTGGGCCACAACCTGAAACGGCCAGAAACAAAAAACTCCGTATCTGGCACTTGCGTGACCAGAATACAGAGTTTTTTGGGGTGTTGCCTGAGCAGTTTTACGTTTTTACGCAAGCCTTACGCAGCGGCGAACAGTTGCTCGCTGATTTGCGCTTGGGCGTCGCTCATGGCTTTGCTGCGAACTTCATCACCGTAGGCCAGGCCATGGGCACGGACAAACTCGATGTCGGTGATGCCGATGAAGCCGAACAGCACTTTCAAGTACTCTTCGTGAGCCACGCCAGTGGCTTGACCGGCGTGCAGGCCACCGGAAGTCGAAACGATCACGACTTTCTTGCCACCGCACAGGCCTTCAGGGCCGGCTTCGGTGTAACGGAAGGTCTGACCGGCAACGGCGATGCGATCGATCCAGGCCTTGAGTTGGGTCGGGATGGTGAAGTTGTACATCGGTGCGGCAATCACCACAGCATCGGCGGCGAGGAATTCAGCCAGGGTGGTGGCGCTCAGCTCGGCTTCGTGCTGTTGGGCGGCGTTGCGCAGTTCAGCGGTAGTTCCGGCTGCGACCAGCGTCGTGGCGGAGAAATGGCTGATGGCATCGGCGGCCAGGTCGCGGTAGGTGACCACGGCGTTTGGCTCTGCGGTTTGCCAGGCTTTGACGACTTCGCTGCTCAGCAGACGGGAAGCCGAGTTGTCACCAAGAATGCTCGAATCGATATGCAACAGTTTCATGTGGGATCTCCAGGTGAGGACCGCCACGAGGCGATCTGATGGAGTGAATCCTACAGACGAAACCAATAGCTGATTAGACCGCAACAATGCGATAGTTCGTCCCACTGATAGAACAATCGGACCACCGTCATGCAAGACCTCAATGATCTCTACTATTTCGCCAAGGTGGTTGAAGCCGGCGGTTTCGCGGCCGCCGGGCGTTTGCTCGGCATTCCCAAGTCGCGTCTGTCGCGGCGTATCGCCGAGCTGGAGGAACGCCTCGGTGCACGTCTGCTGCAACGCACCACCCGGCAACTCAAGCTGACCGCCGTGGGCGAGCGCTACTTGCGGCACTGTCAGGCGATGCTGTTGGAAGCGGAAATGGCCGATGAAGCGGTGGCCAGTATGTCGAGCGAACCGCGTGGGCGTTTGCGGGTGTCCTGCCCCGTCGGCCTGGCGCATGAGATGTTGCCGACGGTCATCGCCCGATTTCTTGAGAAATACCCGCAGGTGCAACTGGAAGTCATGCTGCTCAATCGCCGGGTCGATCTGGTCACCGAAGGCGTCGATGTCGCCTTGCGCGTGCGTGAGCTGGGCGACGAAGATCCGTTGCTGGTCACCCGGCGCCTGCGCCAGGCACAAATGGCCATGGTCGCCACCCCGGCGTTTTTGCACGGGCGTGAAATCAATCACCCCGACGACTTGAAAACCCTGCCCGTACTCGGTGCCCTGGAAGCCGACCGCATGGTGCATATCCGCCTGCTGGATCAGCAGGGCAAAAGTGTTGAACTCAGCCTGGAGGCGCGGTTGGGCATTGACGACTTTATCGTGCGCAAGGCCTGCACCCTCGCCGGCCAGGGTTTTACGATGTTGCCGATGATGTATTGCGAGCCGGAGCTGGAAGATGGCTCGCTGGTGCAACTGCTACCCGAATGGTCATTGCCTGGCGGCTGGCTGCAAGCGGTCTACCCTCACCGGCGCGGGGTGATGCCGGCGGTTCGCGCCTGGCTCGACCATTTGATCGAAACATTCAATGCGTGTGGGGACCGATTGATATGAAGGCTGGGCGTATGAGCGAAGAGGATGTCGCGCAGTTCTGTCTCGCGCTGCCGGGTGCGCGGGAAGACTATAAATGGGGCGGTGTGCGGGTGTTTTCGATTGCCGGGAACAAGATGTTCGCGTTGCAGAACCTGCGCGGCGATTCCCTGGCGTTCAAAGTCGACAAGGACGTGTTCCTCGGGCATTGCGACCGACCGGGCATCCACCCGGCTCCCTATCTGGCGAGAGCCCAGTGGATCATCATGCAAACGCCCTACCCGCTGGGCGCCGAAGAACTGCAAGGCTTGTTGCAACGGTCCCACCAATTGGTGGTGAGCAAACTGCCCAAGCGCACCCAGGTGGGACTGCTGCTTTAAAACAAGGCCAACAGGTGTGCGCCGAGAAACATCTGGTCGATCCAGAACACTTGGTGCAGCAACACAATCAGCCAGAACAGCAGTTGATACGAGACTTTGCGGGTCTTGTGCCGAAACACCTGCTGGGCCAGCAAGGCGCCAGGCCAGCCACCGGCCAGTTCGACCGCGTGCAAGACGTTTTCCGGCGTGCGCCAGGCGTCGGCGCGGGCCTTGCGCTTGTCGCTCCAGTAAAGGAAAAACGCCAGCACACTGACGATCCCGTACGCTGCGAGCGGAATCAACGACACCCCACGCAGCCAGAGCGACACTGAACCAAACAGCGGCACCGCGCACAGTGCTGCGAAAACCAGCAGTTTCAACCGAAGATGCTGGATGCGCTCTCCCCCGGAACTGCGTCTGGGGTCGTGGCGCCTGCCGGCGTCACTCATGGCTTGGCCGCAGACCAGTCAATCCAGCCAAACTGCCAGGTGGCCAGAATGACCAGGCCGAACACGATGCGGTACCAGGCGAACGCCGCGTAGCTGTGGCTGGCGATGAACTTGAGCAAGCCACGCACCGCGATCATCGCGAAGATGAACGCCGTGACGAAACCCACTGCAAATACCGGGAAATCAGCCGGCACGAACAGGTGACGGTATTTGAAACCCGAATACACCGCCGCCGCGACCATGGTCGGCATCGCCAGGAAGAACGAGAACTCGGTGGCGGTCTTGCGCGACAGGCCGAACAGCAACCCACCAATGATGGTCGAGCCGGAACGCGACGTCCCTGGAATCATCGCCAGGCACTGAGCGAAACCAACTTTCAGTGCATCTTGCCAAGTAATCTCGTCGACGGTTTCGGCATGCACCTGATGTTGGCGTTTCTCGGCCCACAACATAATCACACCGCCCACCACCAACGCCGTCGCGACGGTAATCGGGTTGAACAGGTAATGGTGAATCAGGTCGGAGAAAATCACCCCCAGTACCACCGCCGGCATGAAGGCGATCAGCAGGTTGGCGGTGAAGCGACGCGCACTTGGTTGCGTCGGCAAACCGGTGACCACATCGAGAATCTTGCGACGAAATTCCCACACCACCGCCAGGATTGCACCCAACTGAATAATGATGTTGAACGCGATAGCCCGTTCACCACCGAAGTTGAGCAAGTCGGCCACAATGATCTGGTGCCCGGTACTGGAAATGGGCAAAAACTCCGTCAACCCTTCTACTACGCCAAGTATCAATGCCTGAAAGGCGGTCCAAAGATCCATCAATCCCCCAAGAAGCAATGCCCCCAGGCATGCCCCGTTAGTTTTGTTTAAACGTTCATTGCGCTGAGCGTAGTTGAAGTTCCGCGCGCACAGGATCCAGACGAAACCGTAAAAATTCCGTGAAAATCGAGCGTGATTCAGGTTTTACCGCGCGGGGCCGAAATCCTATCAGACAAGCCTCTAAAACGCTGCCGCGGAATAAGACTTGGGTCGCATAGGCCCGACCGGCAAAGCGTGGTTGGATGCTGGCAATCGTTTATGACAATAAAAAGAAAATTGGAGTGACAGCGTTATGAACAGCTTGCGCAGTGTGTCGATCAGCCGACGCTTGTGGCTCATCTTGATCGTTTCCGTGGTGATGTTACTGACATTGGGCGCCTTGATGCTCAAACAGATTCACGACGACCTTTATCTGGCCAAGGCGCAGAAAACCCAGCACGTGGTGCAGACCGCCAGCGGCATTCTGAATTACTACCATGACCTGGAAACGGCCGGCACCCTCACCCGCGATGCCGCTCAGAAGCAGGCGCTGACAGCCGTTCGCGGGCTGCGCTATGACCAGAATGACTATTTCTGGATCAACGACCTGACGCCGGTGATGATCATGCACCCGGCCAACCCCAAGCTGGACGGCCAGAACCTCTCGGCCATCCGCGACCCGGACGGTTTTGCGTTGTTTAACGAAATGGTTGCCGTGGCCAAGGCCAAGGGCGCCGGCATGGTCAACTACCGCTGGCCGAAACCGGGCGCCAGCGCCCCGGTGGAAAAAACCTCTTACGTCAAACTCTTCGAGCCTTGGGGCTGGGTGATTGGCTCCGGCGTGTACATCGATGACATGCAGGCCGAATTTAATGGCCAGGTGTGGAAGGCCACTTTCGTTGGCGCGGTGATTGCGCTGGTGATGGCGCTGTTGGTGATCCTGATTGCCCGCAGTATTGTGCGTCCGCTGCAGGACACGGTGAACGCCATGGCTAACATCGCCAGCGGTGAAAGTGACCTGACCCGCAGCCTCGATACCCACGGCCAGGACGAAGTGGCGCAACTGGCACGGCACTTCAACGCGTTTACCACCAAGTTGCGCCTGGTGATCACCGAGTTGCAGGTGTCCGCCAGTGCCTTGGGTCAGTCGTCCAGTGAGTTGGGAAATGACGCCGCCCAGGCCCAACAGCGCAGCCAGCAGCAGTCCCAGCAGATGGAACTGGTGGCCACGGCTATTAATGAAGTGACCTATGGCGTGCAGGATGTGGCGAAGAACGCCGAGCATGCGGCCAGCGAAATGCGCGATGCCGAATCCCAGGCGCAGCAGGGCCAGATCAACATTGACGGAAGCTTGCAGCAGATCGACAAACTGTCCGGCACCATTGATCAAGCCGTCGAAGTGATTCGCACCCTGGCAACAGAAAGTACGCAGATCGGCAGCGTTCTTGAGGTGATTCGCTCCATCGCCGAGCAAACCAACCTGCTCGCCCTTAACGCGGCCATCGAAGCCGCCCGGGCCGGTGAGCAGGGTCGAGGGTTTGCGGTGGTGGCCGATGAAGTGCGCCTGCTGGCCCAGCGCACACAGAAGTCCACGGCGGAAATCCAGTCGATGATCGAACGCCTGCAAAGCCATTCCGAAGCAGCGGTCAAGGTCATCGGCGACAGCAGTCGCGCGTCACAACTGACGATTGAACAGGCGGGCCTGGCCGGTGCGAGTCTGAATGCGATTGGCCAGGCGTTGCGCAACCTCAACGGGCTGAACGCTTCGATCGCCAGCGCGACATTGCAGCAGGCCCATGTGGTGGAAGACATCAATCAGAACGTGACCCAGGCCGCGGGGTTGTCCCACAGTACGGCGTTGGCAGCGGAGCAATCGAGTTTGGCCAGTGTTCGACTGAAAGACCTGAGCGAGCAACTGAACGGCTTGCTCAAACAATTTCGCGTGTAACAACACACACTCAATCCTGTGGCGAGGGGGCTTGCCCCCGTTCCAGTGCGCAGCGCTGGCACGATTATGAAACGCTCAAGAATTCGGGGGCTGCTTCGCAACCCAACGGGGGCAAGCCCCCTCGCCACAGAGAGCAGCTCGACAGCTGCTACACGTCCGAGGCGCCTGCCGGTACAATCCGCCCCCCCACTTCGCTTCCCCAAGGAACTTCCATGTCCGGGCTTGAACTGTTTGCCGCCGCCCTCGGTGTGGTCGCCGTCTGGTTGACGGTCAAACAGAACCCTTGGTGCTGGCCGATCGGCCTGGTCATGGTGCTGCTCTATAGCTGGATCTTTTTTGAGGTGAAGCTGTATTCGGACATGCTCCTGCAAGTGATCTACGCCGCGCTGCAACTCTATGGCTGGTGGCAATGGACCCGCGCAGGTGAAGCGAACACTGGCCGGCATGTCAGCCGACTTGACGCCAAGTCAGTCGCTTTGGGCCTCGCGGTCGGCGCGCTGGGCAGTGTGCTGTTGGGCGCCGCCATGGCGCACTGGACCGACGCCGCCCAGCCTTGGCTCGACGCCGCACTGACCGGGTTCAGCCTGGTCGCGCAAATGTGGATGGCGCAAAAACGCGTGCAATGCTGGCCGTTGTGGATCGCTGTTGATGTGATTTTCGTCGGGCTGTTCATCTACAAAGGCATGTACCTCACCTCTGCCCTCTATGCACTGTTCCTGCTGCTGGCCATGCAGGGCTGGCGTGAATGGCGTGCCGACCCGGCATTGCGCGCATGAAGGTGCTGGTGCTCACAGGGCCCGAATCCAGTGGCAAGAGCTGGCTTTCGGGAGAAATTCACGCCCATTTTGGCGGCCTGTTGGTCGGTGAGTACGTTCGCCATTTCATCGATTGCGAAGCCCGCGAAACCCGCTACGAAGACATCACACCCATAGCTCAAGGCCAGCTGACTTGGGAAAACCAGGCACGCGCCCAACAACCCTCACTGGTGATTCTCGATACACACCTGTTAAGCAATATCCTTTGGAGTCGCACATTGTTTGGCGATTGCCCGACATGGATCGAGCAAGCATTGCTGGCACGGCACTACGACCTGCATTTGCTGCTAAGCCCCGAAACTGTGGCCTGGCATGACGACGGTCAGCGCTGCCAACCACACCTGACAGAGCGCCAGGCGTTTTTCCTGGCCAGCCGCCAATGGCTTGACCTGCACCGCCAGCCATTCGAGGTACTGCAAGGTGACTGGACACAGCGCAGGGCCGCGGCGTTCCTGGCTGTGACACGCTTACTCGAGACCTGACAGGGCAACCCGCCCCGCCATCAAATGTCCATTCCTGAAACACCCACTCTTGGGTAAACCCGCGAGTTAAAGCGGCCCGAGCGCTTGGGCGTGAATATGTTAAACCACTGATACAACAAGCCTTCAGCTACCTTATCGAGCAATGCCGCCTGCATGGCGCGGCGTTTTTGCGTGAGCCTGTCTCAGCGGTGTTACAACTTTTTTTGACCCTGTCGTCAATTTTAGTCAACTAACTGTTTTTAAAAGAAAAACCAAAACCGGCACACCTTCTGCTCTCTACCTCGCAACGCTGATATGGGCCAGCGTTCCACTTACAGAAGGAATTGCCGCTGTGGAGATATTTAATAAGAGAATCTATAGCCTTCTGCTGATTGGATGCGCATTGGGCTCAAGTGTCTGCCTGCCTGTACAGGCTGATAACGGCATCATAATTATCAAACGTGATGTACAACCGCGCAACGCGGTGGTTCCACCGATGGTTCCCGACCCTAAACCTACGACCGTCAATGCCAATCCGTCGCAACAGATCCTCAGTCAAACGCACGAGTTGAGCGATGGCGACTTTGCCAACGTCGCGAGCGGTGCAGGTATTACTCGCCTGGTCGCACAAGGCACCAACAACCTTGGCGGCAACATCAGTAACCAGAGTCAACTCTCAAACCTTCCCGCAGGACACTCCGGAAACTCCGGAAGCGGTATTGCCAACATGGTCAATTCAAACGTCCAGCAAGGCATGGGTGCTCTGAAAATCCTGACGGGAGACCGTTAAGATGAATCGTACCCTGCTGGTTCTCGCAATGATTTGCAGTTCATCGGTCTTTGCCCAGCCACCCGTCACCAATACCGCCAACATCGACAGTTCAGGCGCGCAATATCAGGGCAACCTCACGGTCAACGAAGCGGCCGGCGATCAACAGCAACAGGCTAACGCCCGGGCCATCGCCATTGGCCATGGCGCCAACGCAACGACTCAGATTCGCCAACGGATGCGTACCGTTGTCGACCCCTCGCTCGATGCCCGATCCAGCATCCAGGGCGACTCCTTCAGTCATGGCAGCGGCGCACTGGGTGTCAACCAGAGCTCTGGCGCCAGTAACCAGCAAGCCAACGCAATGCGTATCAGCATTGGTACTCAGCCGCAAAGTATCGACGACAGCGTCCTGCTGCAACAGAACGTGGCGCTGCTCAACAACTCAGATCCAACTGACTCTGCGCCAGGCTATCGCCAGGTCACTACCAGTGACCAGGCTTTCACCGGTAGCCGCGGACTCATTCAGTTGAATCAGAGCGCCGGGGTGGGAAATCGAACTGCCAACACCCTGAGCGTAAGGGTCACGGAGTGACCAAAACAGGTAATCAACAACACTTAACCTAAAATAAGTACGGAGAATCACCATGAAACCTCTGATGGCAATAAAGCCTCTGGTTTTCGCAATTGCTGCGGTCATGGCTGTTGCTGTACAAGCTGGGCAGAACGAAAACGACAATCACAACAACAACCATAACCACAACCATGGCAATCACAACGGCGGAGGCAATGGCGGCGGGCAACAGAACAACCCACCTCCTCCAACTGTGATATCTATTAGCGCGAATGCAAATGCGAACGACACACAGCGCAGCACTGGCAACCGCATCACCAACGAAGGGACTCAGAACGGCGCCGCAATGAGCAGTTCTGCTACAGGCACCAGCGGCAACGTTGGCGTCAACGTGGCAGCGGGCGCAGGCAACCAGCAGGATAATGCGGCCGCTATTGCAAACGCAGCCGCGGCTTCCAGTCTGGATAACAGCTTCGTGTTCGGCAGTGCCACTGCCACCGCTTCAGTCATGCAAACGAGCAACAACAACAAAGTCTATAACTACGGCAGCACCAACGCGGCTTCGATGAGCGGGTCTGGTAATGGCGGCAGCGGCAATATGGGTATCAACGTTGCTGGTGGCGACCTGAACCAACAGAAAAACACCATGGCAATTGCCAACACCCATGCCGCGCTCGGTAACGCAACAGCCTCCGCTTCTGCCACTCAAAACGGTCCTGGCCTGACCGTCGATAACCACGCCGATCGGACTTATCGCGTAGATACGCTGACGGTGACCAAAACGGCCAGCGGTAGTCAATCTGCTTCCGGGCAAGCCAACTCGAGCTACAGCAATAACGCAGCCTCAAGCTTTGATCGAAGCAAGTCTTCCAGCTTTGATGTAAGCGGTTCAAATAGCGCTAATGTGAGCGGCTCAAAAAGCTCTGATTCGAGCTCGTCTTCCAGTGCTTCTTTGAGCGCTACTTTAAACGCTACCCTGGACGCTGCCGCGCAGGCTGCCCAAGCCGCTTCGTGGACTAATGGCAATCACACGCACAGCAACAGTTCTTCTGGCAGCGCATCGCTTGACGCATCGCTTAACGCATCGCTTGACGTTTCGGTCGACAAATCGCACGAGAAATCGACCAGTTCAGAGTTCGCTAAAGCGTATGAATCTTCGTTCGCGAAATCTGGCAGCAAATCGTCCGAAAGTTCGGGCAGCAATACGTCCCAATCTTCAGGCGACAAATCGAAAAGCTTCAGTGAAAGCAGTGCATTTGATTTGAGCAACAGCTACTCCTATCAAGTGCTAACTCCAACTGGCTGGGCAAACCCAGTGACCAATGTGGCCGTCCTGAGTGGTTCGGTTAATGGCGGTAGTGGCAACCTGGGCGTCAACGTGGCTGCCGGTGTGGGTAACCAGCAAAGCAACTCGCTGGCCATCTCCAACAACTCCTTCTAACTGCTGTCTATGGAGGCCCCCTGTTGGGGGCCTTTTCAACTACAAACAGAAGGCATCTCACCATGCGCATCATCGCCTTGGCATTTCTGCTTTGCGTGGCCACTGTGATCGAGGCTGCACAAATGCCGCTTTCCGTCTTGCCTGGCGGCGCGCTGGTGTACAAACCGGTCCAGAGCGTACGCGAGCGTAAATTTGCTGATCTGGTGCAACAGAAAACCGACTTCAGTTGTGGCGCAGCAGCGCTGGCAACGATTTTACGCCAAGCCTATTGGCTGGACGTGAATGAAGAACAGATCATCGAAGGCATGCTGCAACACTCCGATCAAAAACTTGTCCGCGTCCAAGGCTTTTCCATGCTCGATATGAAGCATTACGTGGAAAGTATCGGCATGCGAGCCCGGGGGTATCGGGTAGCGCCGGAAACGTTGAACGACATCAAAATTCCGGTTGTGGTGCTCATGGACATCCGTGGCTACAAGCATTTTGTGGTCATGCAAAGAGTGCAAAAAGGCTGGGTATATATCGGTGACCCGGTACTCGGACATAAACGTTACAAAATCGAGGACTTTGTCAAAGGCTGGAACGGCATCATCTTTGCCGTCATTGGCCAGGGCTACGACAAAACCAATGCGTTGCTCGACCCGCCTTTGCCCCTGACTGCCAAGAACCGCATCAACGCCTTCAGCCCGGTGCAAGACAATGAGCTGATGGATTTCGGATTCATTCAAAGCGACTTCTTCTAATAACAAGGGAGCACGAAGCTCCGGGAGTATCCAATGAAGACTCCAATCTGGCTGGCTGTCGTTTGCCTGGCCGCCAGCCTGCCGACTCACGCACAGTCGTTCAAACCCATCGAGTTGAACGATCAGGAATTGTCCGTACTGAGAGGCCGCTTCGTCATGCCGGGACGGATCATCAGTTTCGGCATCGTCATGACCACCACTTGGCAAAACGCCAATGGCGCATTGATCGGGGCGACTTCCTCAATGCAAATCCAGCAGACGACCATCAAGCCACAGTTCTATGTGTCGATGATCAACGACAAAGGCAGTAACTCAACTGGTTCGCAAGGCACCACCGGCACCGGGATAGTCACTGGCGGCGGCGGCTTGAACAGCACCGAAGGCGTCACACAAGTGGTACGTGCTGCGGGCGACAATAATACGGCCAACAACAACGTTGATATCAACGTCACCAAGGCCAATCAAGTGCCAGCAACGCAACCGCAGGGCCAGGCATTGGCCGACGGCTCGACGTTGGTCGGCGCCAATGGCGCGGGCTCGCTGAGCGTTTCCTCGAGCGGATCGGGTGTGCAACTCAACATTGTGGCCAACAACAACCAGGGGAGTGCCATGCAACGCCTGGCCCAGGGTGGGCTAATGCAGAACACCACCTTGCTCGGCGGCGGCAATCGCGTCACCAACCTCACATCTCTCAATGTCGTGCTGCGTGACAACGTGCCGACAGCCGGGTCGCTCAATGGCAGCCTGGACCAACTAAAAGGTCTTCGCACGCCCGGATTCTGATCTACGCTCAGTCTCAAATGATGTGTCAGAAGGGACGGCTAACCCATGCACCGATCTTTTACGTTCAGAGCTATCGTTTGTTTGAGCAGCCTGGCTCCGGCATCTTTGCTATACGCAGCACCGGACCCGCAGGTAGAAGCATTAAAACAAGAACTCATGGAGTTGAAGCAACGGTACGAAGCACAACAGAACGCGTTGATGGTCCTCGAGCAACGCGTTCGCCAGGTCGAAGAAACACCTGCGGCACCTGCTCCCAAACGCCTGACCAAATCCCCCGCCGAAACGACCTCCGGCGGCCAGAAGGTGGCCGCCGCTGCGCCGGGAACCACAGGCAGTTCATATGGCCAACAGCTCAAGGATGACTCGGAGCCGGCGCAAAGCGTTTCCAACCTGTATGACGAAGCCAGCGGCTTCTTCGGCGGTGGCAAGTTCAGCGTGGAAACCGGCATCACCTATACGCACTACGATACCCGTGCGCTGGTGCTCAACGGTTTCCTGGCACTGGACTCGATCTTTCTCGGCAACATTAACCTTGACCGCATCAAGGCCGACAACTGGACTCTTGACCTGACCGCCCGCTACAACGTTGCGCAACGCTGGCAGTTCGACATCAACGTCCCCGTGATTTATCGCGAATCAACGTATTCCTCGGGTGGCGCAGGTGGCGCAGGCCCGGTGTCGTCGGACGCAACGGTTACGCGTGACCCGACCATCGGCGATGTGAACGTTGGCGTGGCTTACAAGTTTCTGGATGAAACCGCCAGTCTGCCCGACTCGGTCGTTACACTGCGCATCAAGGCGCCGACCGGTCAGGATCCTTACGGCATCAAACTGGTTAATGACCCGAACAACGATAATCTCTCGGTACCCGAGAGCTTGCCGACCGGCAATGGTGTCTGGTCGGTCACCCCGGGTATCTCTCTGGTCAAAACCTTCGACCCGGCCGTGCTGTTCGGCAGCCTGGCTTACACCTATAACCTGGAGAACTCTTTCAACGACATCAGCCCTCAGGTCGACTCCAAGGTGCCTGGGGACGTAAAGCTGGGCAATTCCTGGCAGGCCGGCGCCGGCATAGCATTTGCCTTGAACGAGAAAATGAGTATGTCGTTCTCGTTCTCCGATCAGTTTGCTCGCAAGAGCAAGGTCAAGCCGGACGGTGGCGAGTGGCAATCAATTACCAACAGCGACTACAACGCGGCTAACTTCAACATTGGCATGACCCTGGCAGCCTCCGATAACCTGACGATCGTACCCAACCTGGCCATCGGCCTGACCGACGACGCACCAGGCTTTTCCTTCAGCCTGAAATTCCCTTATTACTTCTGATCTGACCCGCACAAAAAAACCGCTTTCCGGCGGTTTTTTTGTGGGTGAGTGACTGTGTTTTACGGTCAGCTTTCAGCTCAACGTATTTGATGCTTGTGCAATAAACGGTAGAAGGTCGGCCTCGATATACCGAGCACCTTGGCGGCGACGCTCAAATTGTCGCTGTGACGGTTAAGCACATCACACAAGGCCTGCCGCTCTGCCCGGTGTTTGTAGTTTTCCAGTGTGCCCATCGGCGCGGCAATGCTCTGCTGACCGATCAACCCCAAGTCCCGCGCTTCGATTTGCCGTCCTTCGGCCAACACCAGACCACGACGTACCCGGTTGGCCAATTCGCGGACATTGCCCGGCCAGTCATGCTTGCCCATGGCAATCAGCGCGTCCTCACTGAAACTGCGCGGACGGCGCCCGGTTTCGTGGCTGTAGAAGTGGGAAAAGTGGTTGGCCAACATCGACAGATCGCCGTGGCGTTCACGCAACGGGGCGGTGACCACCTGAAGCACGTTCAGGCGGTAGTACAAATCCTCACGGAAGCGTTTCTTCTCGATAGCGGCCTCAAGGTCGACGTGTGTCGCCGCCAATACCCGCACATCCACCGGAATCGGCTGACTGCCACCTACACGTTCAATGTGTTTTTCCTGTAGGAAACGCAGCAGATTGGCTTGCAGTTCCAGCGGCAAATCACCGATTTCATCGAGGAACAACGTGCCGCCGTTCGCCGCTTCGATCCGCCCGACCTTGCGTTGATGGGCGCCGGTGAAGGCCCCCTTCTCATGGCCAAACAACTCGGACTGGATCAGGTGTTCAGGGATAGCACCGCAATTGATCGCCACAAAAGGTTTGCTGTGGCGCTGGGATTGTCGGTGCAGGGTGCGTGCGACCAGCTCTTTGCCAGTGCCGCTTTCGCCGCGGATCAAGACCGGGGATTCGGTGGGCGCCAGTTTGCTCAGCAACTTGCGCAATTCGCGGATCGGTTTGCTGTCGCCCAGTAGTTCGTGCTCAGGCTGATCGATGTGAATCGTGCCCTGCCCGCGCAGGCGCGCCATGCCGAACGCCCGACCCAGGGTGACCTGAACGCGGGAGACGTCGAAGGGCAAGGTGTGAAAATCGAAAAACCATTCGCAAACGAAGTCCCCGACATTCTGCAAGCGCAGGACTTCCTGATTGAGTACAGCGATCCACTCGGTGCCGCTGCGGCTGATCAGCTCTTTGACGGCTTCCGGGCGTTCCAGGTGGAAAGGTTGCAATCGCAAGAGGCCGACGTCGCAGGTTCTATCAGCGGCGTTCTCCAGAGAACAGCTATCAACATCCCAACCCACAGAGCGCAAACCCGGTAACAGGCGATGGCAGTCGTCGCAGGGGTCTACTACTAACAGACGTCGTAACGCGGGCGCTTCGATCATGACTGTTCCTTGACGCCAAATTTTAGGAAATATTAGTAAAAACAGTCATTTGGCGGACCTGGCTGTAACATTAGCAAGAATTTGACACGGCCTTGTATCGATTGACTATAGAGCAGCCACTTAATAAGTTATAAGCGCGACTTGGTTAGTTACCTAACGAGTTGAACCTTTCATTCAGCTTTCAAAAGAAGTCCCTGCTATTGAGTATATGAAAGAAAGTTGAAATTTCTTTTGTTTGTGTGTGACCTGCCCCCCTATTGAGGGCATCAGTACAAGTAACCAGCCGAACGGTAAGCCCAACCGACGGCACATCACTTGATTGGGCATACAGAGAGAAGACCCCATGACCGCCCCGCTCCGTATCAACGAAGCTCTTTTGATTGCCGACCGCGCATTTCAACCTTTCGAATGCGTCGCCTGGGCTCAACAAGACGGCAACGGCGAGCTCTGCATCACCGTCATCGACCGCACCAATACCCATATCGGTCGTACCCAAATCCCAAGCAGCGCCTATTCCGATCCTGCACAACTCGAACACCTGTTGCAGCGGGCCCGTGCCGAATTGAGCCAGGAAGGTTATAAGTTGCAATCGTGGTCGATGCCGCATTAAGGGCGTTCGCGGATTACTTCAAGGTAATCCGCCCCCTCTTTATCTGGCTGTTTGTGGCATTAACAGCGCACTCGATACTCCAACTTCCCCGCCGCGTGTTACTTGGCTGCCTTGTCAGTGGTTCGAAAAGACACTGTTCTGGCACACAGTGACCCTCCGCCTGTTAGTTATGACAGTTGTGCGATCGCTCATTCAGGGATTGAATGTTTTGCAGGCAGTTGCCCTCCCGCTTCCGGGTTTCGGTCAGCTCGCAAGGAGATGCGCGCATGCCACACCAGACTGCATTTGCCCGACCTGCATCGCGGAACGTTGCTGGCGACCTCGATAAAAGTTTTGCCGCCGGTGGCAAGACCCAAGTGTATTTCGCGGGCAGTACGTCAAGCATCGCCAACAGCGTGGAAATCGACCCGAATGGTCGTGTACTGGTGGCGGCCACCGTCGGCATGCGAGATGGCAATTGCTTTGGCCTGGCCCGGTTGCTGGAAGACGGCTCGGCAGACCTGGCATTTGGCCTTAATGGCAGCGTTATCGGGCAATTCCAGCGCGGCCACGAGGCCATGGCGGGCAAAGTCCACGTCCTCGCCAACGGACACCTGCTGGTGGCCGGCCTGCATTATGAAACTGCTCACCGAACGCTGCCCGCGCTGGCACTGTTTGATTCACAAGGTCATCCAGTCGAACATTTTGGTGACAACGGGCGCTGTGTCGTGCGCCTGCCGGGAAACCTGTCCCAGGGCATGCGCGACCTCTGGCTTCCTCCGGGTGTTCCCGGAGCCGAAGCCTGCGATGTCCAGGTCCAGACAGATGGCCGGATCCTGCTGCTGGCCAACCATCATTTTGAACTGGCCGATCACGTCGGCCTGCTGATACGCCTCACCCTACAGGGCGAACTGGACACGTCCTTCAACGGCCGCGGCTTCGTCATCGTCAGGCATTTACTGATGAACTCCTGGCTCAGCAGCCTGCTGGTGCAACGCGACGGCCGGATAATGGTGGGGGGATCAATCAATTTCCCCGAAGAAGGTTTGCTCGCCCGCTACCTCCCCGATGGCCGCCTGGATGACACGTTCGCCGTGGATGGTTTTATGACGTTCAGAGCCGAGGAACGCGGCGCTCAGGTCAGCCAGATCATCGAGCAGGACAATGGCGACTTGCAGTGTTTCGGCAGCAGCCGCGACCCGATGCATTGCCTCGCCTTCAAAGTGCACGGCAATGGTCGCCCGGACACCCACTGCAACAACGGCCATCCCCACCTATTGAAAATTGGCCGTAGTGGTTGCCAATGGACAGCCGCCCGGCGTCTGGACGATGGACGTGTGATGGCGGTTGGCGCCACGATTGGCGGCATTGAAGCCGATTTCCTCTTGGCCCGATATTTACCCGGTGGACAGCTGGACCCGGGTTTTGCCGAAGGCACTTGCTGGGTTCGCACGCGTCTGGGCCGCAGCCTGGACACTGCCACGTCGGTGGCCGCTCAGGCTGATGGAAGAATTGTCGTCGGCGGTTATTCGCTGGATGGCAACTATAAGGCCGTTGTTGTGCGATACCTCGGCTAGACTCGCATGCCCCCGCACTTGATATTCCCATCTTGTTACGGCAAGTTGCGCGCTTCTTAATACAAGGAGTAGCCGATGTCCGGTTCAATGGCCCAGGCGTTCGCGCATAACTTTCTCGGCCACTCACCTCGCTGGTACAAGGCGAGCATTCTCGGGTTCCTGATTCTCAACGCACTGGTGCTGTGGACCGTAGGTCCGGTGGTGGCCGGTTGGCTGCTGGTGCTGGAATTCATCTTCACCCTGGCCATGGCGCTCAAATGTTATCCGCTGATGCCCGGCGGGTTGCTACTGATCGAAGCCCTGCTGCTGAAAATGACCACACCGCAGGCACTGTATGACGAACTGGTGCACAACTTTCCGGTAATCCTGCTGCTGATGTTCATGGTGGCCGGCATCTACTTCATGAAAGACCTGCTGCTGTTTCTGTTTTCGCGCCTGTTGCTGGGGGTTCGCTCAAAGGCCCTGTTGGCGTTGATGTTCTGCTTCCTCTCGGCATTCCTGTCGGCATTTCTCGATGCCTTGACCGTGACGGCGGTGATTATCAGTGCGGCCGTGGGCTTTTATTCGGTGTATCACCGCGTCGCCTCGGGCAATGATCGACGCCAGGACAGCGAGTTCAGCGATGACCAGCACCTGCCGCAACTGCACCATGAAGACCTCGAGCAGTTCCGCGCCTTCCTGCGCAGCTTGTTGATGCACGGCGCTGTAGGTACGGCGTTAGGCGGCGTGTGTACGCTGGTGGGTGAACCGCAGAACCTGCTGATCGGCCATGAGATGGGCTGGCACTTCGCCGAGTTCTTTTTGAAAGTGGCCCCGGTTTCCCTACCAGTGCTGGTGGCCGGCCTGGTGACGTGTGTGCTACTGGAGAAACTGCGCTGGTTCGGGTACGGCACCTTGTTGCCAGATAACGTGCGCGCCGTGCTGGCCAACTATGCCGACGAAGACAACGCCGAACGTACCTCACGCCAGCGCGCCGCCTTGTTGGTCCAGGGCGCTGCGGCGTTGGTCCTGATTGCAGGGTTGGCGTTTCACATCGCGGAAGTCGGCCTGATCGGATTGATGGTGATCATCTTGATCACCGCGTTCACCGGCATCACCGACGAACACCGGATCGGCAACGCGTTCAAGGACGCCATGCCGTTCACCGCGTTGCTGGTGGTATTTTTTGCGGTGGTGGCGGTGATTCATGATCAGCAACTGTTCACCCCGCTGATCCAATGGGTCTTGGCGCTACCGGCCGATCAGCAACCGGGCATGCTGTTTATTGCCAACGGCTTGCTGTCGGCCATCAGCGATAACGTGTTTGTGGCGACCATTTACATCACGGAAGTGAAACAGGCGTTCATCTCCGGTCATATGACACGCGAGCACTTCGAGACGCTGGCCATTGCGATCAACACCGGGACGAACCTGCCCAGCGTGGCGACACCCAATGGCCAGGCGGCGTTTCTTTTCCTGCTGACCTCGGCGATTGCGCCGCTGATTCGCTTGTCGTATGGGCGGATGGTGTGGATGGCGTTGCCGTATACGGTGGTGATGGGTGTGTTGGGCTGGTATGCGGTGAGTTTCTGGCTTTAACACGGAAAAATGTGGGAGCGGGCTTGCTCGCTCCCACATTAGGCATGTGTGTTTATCGAGGGAGGATGTAGCGCTCAATCGCCTGGGCCGCGCCGTCTTCGGTGTTAGGCCCGGTCACCACATCAGCCTGTCGCTTGACCGCCTCTTCCGCCTGCCCCATGGCAATCGACAGCCCGGCGCGATGAAACATCGCCGGGTCGTTGCCGCCATCGCCCAGCGCGGCAGTCTGTTCCAGCGCAACCCCGAGGTACTCGGCCAGTGTCGCCAGCGCCGCGCCCTTGTTCGCCTGCATCGCGGTCACGTCCAGATACACTGGCTGTGAACGCGAAACCTGGGCCTGGCCTTCAACCCTGGGCAGCAATAGCGCTTCCAGTTCGACCAGCAACCCGGTGTTGCTGCTGGCCGCGACGATCTTGTCGATGCGCTCAAGGTACGGTTCGAAACTCTCCACCACCACCGGCGGATACCCAAGCCCATGCTGCTCACGGGGAACCATCGGGCCGTTGGCATCCATCAACAGCCAGTCGCCGCCGCTGAACACCCAGACTTCGATGTCCGGCAGATCAGCGAACTGCGTCAGGGTAGTAAGTGCAGCGGTGGCCGGCACGTAATGGGCCACCAGCAAGCTGCCGTCCGGGTTGACGATCGTGCCGCCATTGAACGCCGCCGTTGGCACGTCGACGCCTAATGCTTCGATCTGCTGCAACATCGCTTTCGGCGGGCGACCGGTGGCCAGGCTGAACAGCACGCCCGCCTCGCGCAACGAACGGACCGCCTCGATAGTGCGCTGAGTGAGGCTGTGATCAGGCTGCAACAACGTGCCGTCCATGTCACTGAGCAGAAAACGGATGGGCTGTTGCGTTACACCGGTCATCCGAGGCTGTGCCAGACGCGACCGTCACGGGTCAGCAGTTCATCGGCATCGGTCGGGCCATCCTGACCTGCCGCGTAAGGCTGAACCGTTGCGTCCTGCTGCCAGGCGTCGAGGAATGGCTGGACGGCGCGCCAGCCGTTCTCGATGTTGTCGGCGCGCTGGAACAATGTCTGATCGCCGGTCAGGCAGTCATAGATCAACGTTTCGTAGCCGGTGGACGGCTGCATTTCGAAGAAATCCTTGTAGGCAAAACCCAGTTCGATATTGGCCATCTTCAATGCCGGACCAGGCCGCTTGGCCAACAGGTCGAACCACATGCCTTCATTCGGTTGAATCTGGATCCGCAGATAGGTCGGTTGCAACTCGTCGACCTCGGTGTCACGGAACTGCGCATAAGGCGCCGGTTTAAAGCAGATAACAATCTCGGTATCGCGCACGCTCATGCGTTTGCCTGTGCGCAGATAAAACGGCACGCCGACCCAGCGCCAGTTGTCGATCATGACTTTGAGTGCCACGTAGGTTTCGGTCGTACTGTCGGGCGCCACGTTGTTTTCCTGGCGATAACCCGGCAGCGGGTTGCCGTCGACGTCGCCGGCGGCATATTGACCGCGGACCGAGTTGGCCCGAGCCTCTTCGGTGGACCAAGGGCGAATGGCCCCCACCACCTTGGCCTTCTCACCACGTACCGCATCGGCACCAAACGCGGCCGGCGGCTCCATTGCCACCATCGCCAGTAACTGGAACAGGTGATTGGGTACCATGTCCCGCAGGGCGCCGGTGTGTTCATAAAAACTGCCACGGGTTTCGACGCCGACGGTTTCGGCGGCGGTGATCTGCACGTGGTCGATGTAATGGTTGTTCCAGAACGCTTCGAACAGACTGTTGGAAAACCGGCTGATCAGAATGTTCTGCACGGTCTCCTTGCCCAGGTAGTGATCGATCCGGTAGATCTGGTTTTCCGTCATCACCTTGAGCAAACACGCATTCAAGGCTTCGGCGGTTTGCAGGTCGGAGCCGAACGGTTTTTCGATGACCACCCTTCTGAACGATTCAGGCGTTTCTTGCAGCAAACCCGCGGCGCCGAGCCGACGCACCACTTCGCTGAAGAAACGGGGCGCGGTCGCCAGGTAGAAGACCGCATTGCCCGTGCCGCTGTCGGTGATTTTCGCCGCCAGCGCTTGATAAGTGCTGTCGTCCAGAAAGTCGCCCTGGACGTAGCTGATGCCTTGGGCCAGTTTGGCCCACACCTGCGGATCAAGGGCTTGATCGCCCTTGCCGACCTTGGCGGCCACTTCGGTTCGAATGAAGTCTTCGAGCTTGCGGGCAAAGGCATCGTCAGTGATGGCGTTGTGGTCAACGCCGATGATCCGCAATCCATCCCCCAACAAACCGTCGCGACTCAGGTTGTACAGCGCCGGCATCAGCAGGCGCTTGACCAGGTCACCGTGGGCACCGAACAGGAACAGCGTGGTCGGTGGTGCGGGTTCTGCCTTGGATTTATTGCGGATCAGACGAGTCATTTTTTCGGTGTCTCCACATGGCCGCCGAAGCCGAAGCGCTGGGCAGAGAGAATCTTGTCGCCAAACGTGCCTTGCCCGCGTGAACGGTAGCGCGAGAACAGCGAGTTCGACAGCACTGGGACGGGCACCGATTGTTCCATGGCGGCTTCGATGGTCCAGCGACCTTCACCGCTGTCAGCCACGGAGCCGGAATAGCCGTCGAGTTTAGGGTCGCTGGCCAGCGCGTCGGCGGTCAGGTCGAGCAGCCAGGACGAGACCACGCTGCCACGACGCCAGACTTCGGCGATGTCAGCGACGTTCAGGTCAAAGCGCTGATCTTGCGGCAGGTTGGTGCTGGCCTTGGTCTTGAGGATGTCGAAACCTTCGGCGAAGGCCTGCATCATTCCGTATTCGATGCCGTTGTGAATCATCTTCACGAAATGACCCGAACCCGCAGGGCCAGCGTGGATGTAGCCGCGCTCGGCGCGATCGTCATCGGATTTGCGGTCCTTGGTACGCGGGATGTCACCCATGCCCGGCGCCAGGCTGGCGAACAGCGGATCAAGGCGTTGAACCTCTTCGGCATCGCCGCCGATCATCATGCAATAGCCGCGTTCCAGGCCCCACACGCCGCCGGAGGTGCCGACGTCGATGTAGTGCAGGCCTTTTTCCGACAAGGTCTTGGCCCGGCGGATGTCGTCCTTATAGAAGGTGTTGCCGCCGTCGATGATGGTATCGCCGGGTTCGAGCAAGGTGCTCAGGGTCTCGATGGTGTCTTCGGTCGGTGCGCCGGCTGGCAGCATGACCCAGACCGCTCGCGGTTTGGCCAGGCCGGCGACCAGCGCCGGCAAGTCTGCGACGCCCGTGGCGCCCTCTGCAGCCAGGGTGTCGATGAAGGCGGTATTGCGGTCGTAAACGACAGTGGTATGCCCATTGAGCATCAGGCGCCGCGCAATATTGCCGCCCATGCGGCCCAGTCCAATGATCCCGAGTTGCATGTGCTGATGCTCCCTACTACAAATAATGTGTGTCAAAGGTTATAGCCCAACGTGAGTCATGGGGTTAGTCCAGAGCGTTGGCACATAGTTTCCGGGCATTGTGCCCGATCCAGATTGATAACGTCGGTAATCGCACCGAAGACACAACGACCATGAAAAATAAAAAAGTTCCCTTGTGAGGCAAAAGAAATCAAAATCAGCGCCGATAGTAGATCAGCACCCGCTTACAAGGGGCGGTTCTACAGTTGAGTCAACCATTTGCGAGGTGAGCAATGGGCACAGTACACGCAGCACGGCCAGCACAGACCCTTTACGTTACGATTCGTCGGGATGAATTGCGTCAATTGAAAGAAGAGCGCGACCTCTTGAAGCAGGAACTCGCGCAACTGCGCCAGCTGACTCAAGGCACTCAATCGCCCTCCTTGCCCATTACCCAACGCGCCCCTCACGCCTGATTTTTCAGGTGAATCGGAGACAGCCCTGCGCTGTTTCCGACCTCGTTTTGCCCTCGCGACCTCCGCTATTTCACAAGTTTTTCACAAATACTGACTGATAATTCCTTTCATTATGGCCGCTCGGTTCTCGTGTGGTTTCCGTTCGTCGGCAAGGGATGGTTCGGCGTCGAAGTGGTTTCTGGCTGGAGCGTTGAATGGCTTTGTTTAAACGCAGCACTACGTCTGCGAAAGGTTTCGATTGGGCAGGATTCCTCTGGTTATTCCTGTTCTTCTGGTATTTTTCCGGCATCACCCAATTACTCATTCAACTGACCGGCACCTCGGGCTTTACCGGGTTCCGCCAGGCCTTTGTGATGAGTGCCATCTGGCTTGCGCCGATGCTGTTGTTCCCTAAACAGACGCGCGTGATGGCGGCGGTGATCGGCGTCGTGCTGTGGGCCTGTTCGATGGCCAGCCTGGGTTACTTCTTTATTTACCAGCAGGAATTTTCCCAGAGCGTCATCTTCATCATGTTCGAGTCGAACATCTCTGAAGCTGGCGAGTACATGACCCAGTATTTCGCCTGGTGGATGGTCGCGGCGTTCCTCGCCCACACACTGTTCGCCTATTTCCTGTGGACTCGCTTGCGCCCGGTCATGTTGCCGCGCTGGCAGGCACTGGTTGCCGCGACGGCCATTGTGATTGCCGTGGTCGGTTACCCGCTGGCCAAACAGACCGCGCGCACCGGCAGTTTTGCTGAAGGTTTCGACAAGTTCGAAACTCGCATCGAGCCTGCCGTGCCTTGGCAGATGGCCGTGGCTTATCACCGCTATCTGGAAACCCTGGCGGGCATGCAAGACATGCTGCACAGCGCGAGCAAGATTGCACCGCTAAAAAACCTGACGGACACCATGGCCAACCAGCCGGCGACCCTGGTGCTGGTGATCGGCGAGTCCACCAACCGCCAGCGCATGAGCCTCTATGGCTACCCGCGTGAAACCACGCCAGAACTCGACAAGCTCAAGGATCAACTGACGGTCTTCGACAACGTCATCACCCCCCGCCCGTACACCATCGAGGCGTTGCAGCAGGTGCTGACCTTCGCTGACGAAGAAAATCCGGACCTTTACCTGTCCACGCCATCGCTGGTCAGCATGATGAAACAGGCAGGTTACAAGACGTTCTGGATCACCAACCAGCAGACCATGACCAAGCGCAACACCATGCTCACGACCTTCTCCGAGCAGGCCGACGAGCAGGTGTACCTGAACAACAACCGTAACCAGAACGCTGCGCAGTACGATGGCGACGTCATCGAGCCGTTCAACAAGGCACTGGCCGATGCCGCGCCGCGCAAGTTGATCGTGGTGCATTTGCTCGGCACGCACATGAGCTACCAGTACCGTTACCCGCCGACGTTCGACAAGTTCACCGACCGTAAAGGCGTGCCGGACGGCGTGCGCGACGACCAGGTGCCGACATACAACAGCTATGACAACGCAGTCCTGTACAACGACTTCGTGGTATCGAGCCTGATCAAGGACTACGCCAAGTCCGATCCGAACGGCTTCCTGCTGTACCTCTCCGACCACGGCGAAGACGTGTTCGACTCCGTCGGTCACACCACCCTCGGTCGCAACGAGAACAAGCCGACTGCGCCGATGTACACCATTCCGTTCATGGCATGGGCATCGCCGAAATGGCGTGAAAACCATGACTGGAGCTTTGCCGCGGACCTGAGCCGGCCTTACAGCAGCTCGCAACTGATTCACACCTGGGCAGATCTGACCGGTTTGAGTTTTGATGAACTGGACCGCAGCAAGAGCCTGGTCAGCGCCAACTTTAAGCCGCGCCCATTGATGATCGGCAACCCTTATGAGCGCCAGGTGCGTCCACTGATCGACTTCAGTCTGATGAAGCCGAAGGTTGATTCAAAAGTCGTTCAACAGTAGATCCATTCAGGGGCCGATTCCGGCCCCTTTTGCTGCGCCCTGAAGCTACAGAAGTCGGACTCGGACACCGCGTGCCTGGCGACTGGCAGGCCCTGACCTACGATAAAGTCGGGTTCTACAACGGTGTGTTTTGGGGTGACCCGCGCACCCTCACGCCGAGCCTCGACTGGAAGCTCTAACAAGCGCATTCCCATTTGCTCGAATCGGCGGATAATGTCCTTTCGACATTGGTTCACGGACGAAAGGCCCCCGCTATACGTAATGGGAGACACCCATGAAACGTACCCCCCTGATCCTCGCCAGCTTGTTGATCCTCAGTTCAGCCACAGCGTTTGCAGAACGCGGTGGTGAACGCATGCATTACTACTACGAAAAATTACATCTCGCCCAACAGAGGGCTAATGGCTTCGAGGTCAAAAACATCGAACTGCCAGTACCCACTGATCCAACCGCACAAATGACCGAGTCTTATAAGCCGAAGTAATCCAAGCCGGCCGGGCGTCCTGAGGGGCGCCCTTTTTTATGCCTGTGCGGTTAAAGGTTCTTGGTCCAGAACAGCATGCGACCATGGGCCGGGTCGAACATGCCGGCGGCAAACCCGAACTTGCCGTAGGACGCCTGCGCGACCGCATTGCCTTCGAGGACTTCCAGGGTGATCTTGCAGCAGCCTCGCTGACGGGCAATGTCTTCAACCTTTTGCAGCATCTTCTGGCTCAGCCCCAACCCGCGAAACTGCGGCACCACCGACACATCGTGCACGTTGACCAGTGGCCGGCAGGCAAAAGTCGAGAAACCTTCGAAGCAATTGACCAGCCCGGCCGGCGCGCCGTCGACAAACGCCAACACGCTGAAGGCATGCGGACGCTTGGCCAGCTCACCCGGCAACTGCTGCAGAATATCTTCGGGCAATGCGTGCCCGCCGCCCATCGGGTCCTGGGCATAGGCATTGAGCACCACGCCAATCGCCTCGGCGTGCACCGGATTGGTGTAGCTGGCCTGAAGTACCAGAATGTCTGCGGATTCCATTTCCATCGTTGCTATCCCGTCGAGTTGTCCCGGCGCGTTACTCGCGCCACAAAGTCGGAGGACATTAGCGTGAGTCGCCATCGCCGACAACCTGATCCTGCCTCAAACACCCCAGATCAGCGTCTCGGTCCAGCCCAGCTCGGCAAAATCCGCCGCGCGCAAACCCGACTCGCCGGAGCAGAAAAACTCATCCAGTTGCGGCGGTGCCACCGAGGTGCCGCTAAGCATGGCATGCACTTGGCCGCGATGATGAAGCTGGTGTTCGAACAGATGGGACAGCAGACGCAAACGGCTGTCATGTTGTGGCGTGTCCCGGGCGATGGTGACGATTCGCCCGAGGTCGGCATCGCGCAATTGCTCGCAGTAGGCGATCAACCGATTGTCCACCAGTGATTGCTCGCGCTTGAGGTCAACGCCAACGGTGAACGGCGCGTCTTCCTTGAAAAAAACGTAGCAATCGGGGTGCGGATCATCACCGCGCAACTCGCGCTCCAGTGCGTCCACGTAAAACCAGTCGCAGGTCAGGATGTGATTAAGCGTAGCGATGAGGCTGGGGAAGAAGCTGACTCGCAAAGCCGCCAGCTCGGCCGGGGTCAACTGGCTCCAGGCTTTGGCGAGTCGGTAATTGGCCCAGGCGTTTTGATAAGCCATGGTCAGTAAATGATGAGACAGGGGCTGATTCATGTTCGCGGCTCCCGACAATCAGGCTTCAGCAAAGCGTTGCAGCTGCATTTCCTTCAAACGGCTTAACGTGCGACGGAACGGGAATTCCAGATAACCCTCGGTGTACAGGGCTTCCATCGGCACCTGCGCTTCGAGGTACAGCGGCACTTTGCGGTCGTAGCACTCGTCCACCAGCGCGATGAAACGCCGCACGCCATCGTCGTGCACGGACAGTTGCGGCAGCTCGCGGTCGCCTGCAACGACGTGCTCGGCTGCGTCTTCGGTGCCTCGGGCGATGCGTCCTTCGCGTTTTTGCGCGCTGAGGTTCGGCACTTCACTCAACAGAATAGCGCTGTAGGTGTCGCACAGGGCCATGAAGTCCATGGCCGAAAAAGGTTGCTCGCACAGGTCGGCATAACGGCACCACAGCACCCCGGCGCTGGCCTGCAGGACATTGACGTGACGGTAGCCGACCTTCACCGGGTCGCTGGACGCGGATTGGCCCACGGTCAACGCCTTGAACACGTCGCCCAGTGCGTCGGGATGCGCGTCATCGGTCACCCAGTAACGTTGTAACGCGGTGCCCGGATGCAGGCGATGGTCTTCGCCGCCCTCCACCGCGATCACCTGCATATGTCGCTTGATCGCCTCAATCGCGGGCATAAAGCGGTCGCGATTGAAGCCATCGGCGTAGAGCTGATCCGGCGGCAGGTTGGAGGTACACACCACCACCACGCCTTGTTCGAACATCACCTGAAACAAGCGCCCGAGAATGATTGCGTCACCGATGTCATTGACGAACAACTCGTCGAAACACAGGACGCGCACTTCCTCGCTCAACTCCCGCGCCAACGCCTTCAACGGGTCGGCGGTGCCGGTCAGTTGAAACGAGCGCTGGTGCACCCAGCCCATGAAGTGGTGGAAATGCTGACGCCGGGCCGGCACGCGCAGGGTTTGATAGAACTGATCCATCAACCAGGTCTTGCCCCGCCCGACCGGCCCCCACAGGTAAACGCCGGTGACCGGCGTTCGCCCTTCATGCAAGGCTTCGTGGCATTTTTGCAGCGCCCACACAGCGTGTTCCTGGGCTTCGTCCTGGACGAAGCCCTTGGTTTCAATAGCGTGTTGCCAGGCGCTTAACGGAGAGTCGACATTCATGCGCGGGAGTATGCCATGCCATCGGGTCAGAGCGAGATGTCCAGCCGGGCGATCTTGCCCTGTTCGTTGAGGCGGAACATGTAGCGCAGTTGCAGCGGACTGCCGGGAAAGGTGCCGGAGATCAGGTTGTGCACCAGCACCTTGCCAGTACGCTGCTGAACATCCAGCACCTCGACCCGGGGCTGATAGCGTTGTGCGGTGTCTTCCATCCATTGGGCGATTGCGCGGGTGCCGATCTGGTGCTGGCCTTCATCGAACACGTTGGCATCCTCGGCGAAAAAACTGCCGATCCTGGAGGTGTCGCAGGCATTGGCAGCGGCAATGTAGGCGGCGATCGCGGGGGCCAGTGCAGAGGCGGAATTGGACATGGTTGCGGCTCCTTGTTGATTGATTCTGCAACTATGCTAAGACAAGCCTGTGTCAATTCTTGTCAGGAGTGAAACGCCCCGCTTCATCCAGTTGCATCTGTTTGCGCCAGACCCGCAGCAGGTCGCTGCGGCGCCCCGGGTAACGCTCGCCCTGCTCATTGGCGGCCGAAATCCGGTCGGTGCGAAAGGTCCGATAGGCACTGCGCAATTCGCACCAGGCGACGATGATCCGCACTTCATTGAGAAAACCCAACGCCAATGGCCAGATCAACCGTTGGCTGGGCACCTTGTTGGCGTCGGCGTAGTCGATGTTCAGCTTGGACTGATCGCGGATGGCTTGGCGAATCACGCTCAACGGCACCACATTTTCCGGATAGCCATAACCGGGCGGCCCCGGCAGCACTGTCGGGTTGCGCAACGCGTCCTGGGCTTCAGGGGCCAACACGGCGGCAATCTTGGCCAATGCGTTGGCCGCCGCTTTGCTCAACACCTCGTCGCCGCGCTGATCGACGTAGCGCAAACCCAGCACGATGGCTTCGGTCTCGTCGGCATTGAGCATCAACGGCGGCAGAAACAGACCGCTGCGCAGTACGTAACCAACCCCAGCTTCGCCGAAGATCGGAGCGCCGAGCGCGGTGAGTTCGGCGATGTCGCGGTACAGTGTGCGCTCGGAAATTTCCAGTTCTCTGGCGAGCGTTGCAGCTGTCACCGGACGACTCTTGCCCCGCAGCACTTGCAACAACGTGAGTAAACGAGTGGTTCGCTACACGGTGGGCCGGCTCTGTCTGAAAAAGTTGTCAGAGCTTAGCAGAGGCCCCTGTCAGAAAGTGGCAGCAGCGGTGTCCATACCCTCGACCTGCTAATGATCCCGGTGGCCTGACACCTATCTAAACTGTGGGAGCAAGCTCGCTCCCACAACTCGATTTGTGTTTACCGGTCGACTTTGTGGCGGGCGGCATAGAGACACAGCATTTCCATCGCCAATGTCGCCGCCGCCAGCGAGGTGATCTCCGCGTGGTCATAGGCCGGTGCGACTTCCACCACATCCATGCCCACCAGGTTGATCCCGCGCAACCCGCCCAGAATCTCCAGCGCCTGCACGGTGCTCAAGCCCCCGCAAACCGGTGTCCCGGTGCCTGGCGCATAAGCCGGGTCGAGACAATCGATATCAAACGTCAGGTACACCGGGTTATCCCCTACCCTCGCCCGGATCGCTTCGACAATCGCCTCGCAACCCTGGCGATGCACCTGACGCGCATCCAGCACCTGGAATCCCTGGTGATCGTCATTGGTGGTGCGTAAACCGATCTGTACCGAACGCGACGGATCCACCAACCCTTCTTTCGCCGCGTGCCAGAACATGGTGCCGTGGTCGATCCGCTTACCCTCTTCGTCCGGCCAGGTGTCACTGTGGGCGTCGAAATGGATCAGCGACAACGCGCCATGTTTACGTGCATGGGCCTTGAGCAGCGGGTAGGTAATGAAGTGGTCGCCGCCGAACGTCAGCATCGCGCTGCCGTTGCTCAGGATGTGCTCGGCGTGGGCTTCGATGCTTTCCGGCACGGTGTGGGGCGAGCCGTAATCGAAGTCGCAGTCGCCGTAGTCGATGACAGCCAAGTGATCGAACGGGTCAAACGTCCACGGCCAATGGCGTTCCCAGGCAATCCCGGTGGACGCGGCGCGAATCCCGCGTGGTCCAAAACGTGCGCCGGGACGGTTGCTGGTGGCGGTGTCGAACGGGACACCGCTGACCGCGACATCGACCCCGCGCAAGTCGCGGCTGTAGCGACGGCGCATAAAACTGGTGATGCCGGCGTAGGTGCTTTCGGCGCAAGTCCCGTAGAGACTGTCGCGGGTCATGGCTTGATCGTTTTGCATCGGGACGTCCATGGTGATCTCCTTTTTAATTATTGGTGGCTACGGAAAGTGGTCCACAGGCGCGTGCGCAATCGCAGGTCCTTGAGGTTCATGCTCTGGTCGGCATACAGGCGTTCGCGCATGTCGGGCAGTGGAAAGATGTTCGGGTCGGTGCGCACGGCTTCGTCCACCAGCGGGGTGGCCGCCTGGTTGGCCGTGGCGAAGAACAGCGTATTGGTCAGCGCCGCGACGGACTCAGGACGCAACATGAACTCGATGAAAGCCCGGGCCTCTTCGGGGTGCGGCGCGTCTTTGGGAATCGCCAGATTGTCCTGCCAGACGATCGTGCCTTCCTTGGGAATCCGGTACGCCACCTCAAACGGCTTGTTGGCCTTGCGTGCCTGATCGGCGGCCACGCTTGCATCGCCGTTGTAGGTCAGCGCCAGGCACACGCTGCCATTGGCCAGGTCGCTGATCTGCCGGCCGGTGGCGACGTACAGCACATTGGGTTGCAACTGATGCAACAACGCCTCGGCGGCTGTCAGATCAGCCTTGTCGGTGCTGTAGGGATCTTTACCCAAGTAGTGCAGCGCCAGGCCGATGACTTCTTGCGGCGAATCGAGAATCGCGATGCCACAGTCTTTCAGCTTGCTGGCGTATTCCGGTTTGAACAGCAGGTCGAGGCTGTTGAGCGGCACATTCGGTAGACGTTTCTGCACCGCTTCCACGTTCATCCCCAAACCCAACGTGCCCCAGGTATACGGCACGCCGTAGCGATTGCCGGGATCGACAGCAGCCAGTTTTTCCAGCAGGTCCGGGTCGAGGTTGGCGTAACCCTTGAGTCCTTCGTGCGGGATTTCCTTCAGTGCACCGGCCGTAAGACCACGGGCCAACACGCTGGACGACGGCACCACCACGTCATACCCACTGCCGCCCGTCAGCAGTTTGGTTTCCAGCACTTCCGAAGAATCGAATGTGTCGTAGCGCACGTGAATGCCGGTTTCCTTTTCGAAGGCCTGCAAGGTTTCAGGCGCCACGTAATCGGCCCAACTGTAGAGGTTGACGGTTTTTTCCTGCGCTTGGGCCGACACGGCCATGGCGAGCAATAAAGCGGGGAAACACAGCTTGAACTTGAGAGCCATGACGAACACCTGACCAGAGGAAGTGGTTGCAGGTTGCGCGCTCGGTTACATTGGCGAAATATCAAGTTTGTTAACCTGACTTTATGACGGAGTAATGTTTGATGCTCGGGCAACTTCACGACCTCGACTTGCAACTGCTGCGCCTGTTTGTCCGCGTGGTCGAGTGCGGCGGCTTCAGCGCCGCCCAGGGTGAACTGGGCCTGAGCCAATCAAGCATCAGCCAGCAAATGGCCAAGCTGGAAACCCGGCTGGGATATCGCCTGTGCAGTCGCGGCAAGGGTGGCTTCAAGATCACGCCCAAAGGCGAGCAACTGTTGACCGCGACGCGCGGGCTGTTTGAGTCCATCGAAGCGTTTCGGCATCAGTCCAACGGCGTGGCGGGCAGATTGATCGGCGAAGTACGCCTGGGACTGTCCGAAGCCCTTGATCAATCGGTGCTGCAACGGGTGGCGGACGCGATCCGGCGTTTTCGTGAACGGGACGAGTCGGTGCGCATCGAACTGATCAGCGCCATGCCCGGCGAAATGGAACGCTTGCTGCTGCAGCAACGGCTGGACCTGGCCATCGGTTATTTCTCCCAGGTACAAAGCGCGTTTGACTATCGCGAGCTGTTCACCGAAACCCAGCACCTGTATTGCGCACCCGGTCACCCATTGTTCACCGATGACACGTCGAACGACGAAGCGCTGCAAGCCTGCGACCGGGTCGATCACCCTTACCGCTTCCTGCGCAGTGACGAGCCGTTTCAGGGCAAATTATGTTCGGCGCGTTCGGAACAGGTCGAAGGCACCCTCGCCTTCATTCTGTCCGGCAAGCATGTCGGTTATTTGCCCGATCACTTCGCCCGCAGCTGGGTAGACAAGGGATTGTTGCGCGCCGTGCGCGAGGGCGAAATGAGTTTTGAAGTGGCATTCCACCTGGCACGGCATCGCGCTCAGGTGCCGGGGGATGCGCAAAAGGCGTTTGAGCAGGACCTGCTTTCGGCCTTCACCTCAAAGTAAATGTGGCGAGGGGGCTTGCCCCCGTTGGGCTGCGAAGCGGCCCCTGCATTTCGTCAGGCTTACTTTGCATGCTGATCTTACGACGGCTACGCCGCCGAACGGGGGCAAGCCCCCTCACCACAGGTCTGCGTACACGACCACTGTATCGTTTGCCCTCAGTGCCCACTGCTGGCATCCTGCGCCTCCATTTTCTGACCCGGCCCGCCGTTTGGCACGCAACCCACCATGACCGCCTCTGAAAAAGTCCCCGCTTTGCGCAACAACGACCTGATTTACGGCCTCAACGACCGCCCGCACCTGACCGCTACCGTCTTCGCCGCCCTGCAGCATGTACTGGCGAGTTTTGTCGGCATCATCACCCCAACCCTGATCATGGGCGGCGCTCTCGGCCTGCAAAGCGAAATACCGTACCTGATCAGCATGGCGTTGTTCGTTTCGGGCCTGGGCACCTTTGTTCAAGCCCGGCGATTTGGCCCGGTAGGCTCTGGCTTGCTGTGTCTGCAAGGCACCAGTTTTTCGTTCATCAGTGTGATTCTCAGCGCCGGGTTCATGGTCAAGGCGCGGGGTGGCGGCACTGACGAAATCCTCTCGACGATCTTTGGCGTGTGCTTTTTTGCGGCGTTCATTGAAGTCGCGTTGAGCCAGTTCATTGGCAAACTGCGGATGCTGATCACCCCGGTGGTCACCGGCACGATCATCACGTTGATGGGCTTGTCGCTGGTCAAAGTCGCCATGACCGACATCGCCGGCGGCTTCGGTGCGGCAGACCTCGGCGCCGCCAGTCATCTGGCGCTGGCGGCTTTGGTGCTCGGCACGATTGTGTTGCTGAACCGGGTCGACGTGCCTTTTTTGCGCCTCGGCGCCATCGTCATCGGCCTGACCCTGGGCTACGTCGTGGCCTGGCTGATGGGCGACGTCAATTTCGCCAGCCTGCCCGAAGTCCCGCTGATGAGCGTGCCGGTGCCGTTCAAGTACGGCTTCAACTTCGATTGGGTCGCGTTTGTACCGATCGCGGTGATTTTCCTGGTGTCGCCGCTGGAAGCGGCTGGCGACCTGACTGCCAACTCGATGATTTCCCGGCAACCGGTCAAAGGCCCGATCTACATTCGCCGGATCAAATCCGGCCTACTCGCCGACGGCCTCAACTCCGCCATGGCTGCCGTGTTCAACAGCATGCCGATGGTCACGTTTGCGCAGAACAACGGTGTGATCCAGCTCACCGGCGTCGCCAGTCGTTACGTAGCGTTCTTCATTGCCGGTTTGCTGGTGCTGCTGGGGTTGTTCCCGATGATCGGCGCGGTGTTGCAACTGATGCCAAAACCGGTACTCGGCGGCGCCGAACTGGTGATGTTCGGCACCGTCGCGGTGGCCGGGATCAAGATCCTCGCCGAAGCCGGTCTGCATCGACGCAACATGCTGATCGTGGCGATTTCCCTCGGACTGGGCCTGGGCGTAGCGGCAGTACCTGAGGTGTTGCGCGAGTTGCCGTTGGCGCTGCACAACATTTTTGAATCGCCGATTACCGTCGGGGCGTTGTGCGCTATCGTGCTTAACATCTTTCTGCCCGAGGAATTCATCGAGCTGGAAGAAGACGATTTCGATCCGGAAGCCTCGATTTTGCAGGTTATGGAAAACCCCGATGTGTCGGCCAAGGCTGAACCCGCAACGCCTGGGGCTGTCGCACAGTTGAACCGTCCGTAAGGCTCAAGGGCTGAGCCTTGAGTGGGTCAGTCCTTTTCTTTTCGAGAGTCTTTTCATGCGCCGCGTCCACGCCGTCCTGCTTTCTCTGCTTTTACTGTCGCTGAGCGCCTGCGCCCTGTTCCCCAATCGCGATCCATTGAACATCAATGTGGTCGGCATCGAACCGCTGCAAAGCCAGGGCATGGAAATTCGTTTTGCGGTGAAAATCCGCGTGCAGAATCCCAATGACAGCTCCATCGACTACAACGGCGTGGCGCTGGACCTGGAGGTCAATGGACAGCCACTGGCTTCGGGCGTGAGCGATCAGTCGGGGTCGATTGCGCGCTTCTCTGAAACGGTGCTGACGGTACCGGTCAGCGTTTCGGCGTTTTCGGTGCTGCGCCAAACCCTCGGGCTGAGCCAGACGCAATCGCTGAATGATTTGCCGTACGTGCTGCGCGGCAAATTGGCGGGCGGGTTGTTTGGCACGATGCGTTTCACGGACACGGGCAAACTCAGCCTGCCGGGAGCGATCGCAGTCCCCCGGCAAACCCCGCAATCTTGATCACTGTAGGAGCTGAGCTTGCTCGCGATAGCGGTGTACCAGTCGACATCCATGTTGAATGTGGCACCTTCATCGCGAGCAAGCTCAGCTCCTACAGGGGGTTATGTGTTGAAGCGGACACCGGGTTTTGCCCGCTCATCGACGCAGAGCTCAAACACATCCGGCCGCGCATAGTGCCCGACCACGTCGTAGTCATACCGCGCCCGAATCAAATCGTCCGTGTCAATTTCCGCCGTGAGCAGCCCGGGACCATCGCGCAACGGTCCCGCCAGTACATCACCCATCGGCCCGACAATCACACTGCCGCCCGCAATCAACGGCCGATCCGCCGGCCAGTTGGCAATCTCCACACCCAACGCCTGCGGTGACGCCTGAACCTGGCAGGCGCTGACCACAAAGCAGCGCCCTTCATGGGCGATATGGCGCATGCTGACTTGCCACATCTCGCGTTCATCCACCGTCGGCGCGCACCACACTTCAATGCCCTTCGCGTACATCGCCGTGCGCAGCAGCGGCATCATGTTTTCCCAGCAAATCACCGCGCCGATCCGCCCGACCTGGCTGTCGATCACCGGCAACGTCGAGCCATCGCCCTTGCCCCAGATCAACCGCTCGGTGCCGGTGGGCATCAGTTTGCGGTGCTTGGCAATCAGCCCGGCCTGCGGGTCGAAATACAGCGCCGTGCAATGCAGCGTACTGCCCGCACGCTCAATCACACCAATCACCAGGTTGGCCCCGGTACGTGCCGATAATCCGGCCAGGGCTTCAGTCTCGGCGCCCGGCACGTCGATGGCATTGGCGAAATACCGGGCAAACGCTTCACGCCCTTCCGGCAGGCGATAACCCAGCTGCGTACCAAACCCTTCGCCCTTGGGGTAACCGCCGAGCAACGCTTCGGGCATGACCACCAATTGCGCCCCGGATTCGGTAATGGCGTTTTCCCAGGACAGGATCTGTTCCAGGGTGTCGGCCTTGCCACCGGGCAAGGCACCGATTTGCAGCGCGGCAACGATTGACTTGGGCATTGCAGTGGCTCCATTGGCATCAGGTATTGCTCATTCTCCGGCGCCACGGGATCATGAATAAAGCCCGATTCGCTACTGACTGATATCAACAACATGAATATCGCCACCGTCGACCTCAACCTGCTCAAAGTCTTCGAAGCCCTGCATGAAGAGTCCAGCGCCAGCCGTGCGGCCTTGCGTCTGGGCGTGACGCAATCAGCGGTCAGTGCCGCATTACGCCGGCTGCGCGAGGTGTATGGCGATCAGTTGTTCGTGCGCACCGGCCGCGGACTGGCACCGACGCTGAAGGCCAATCAGTTGAAACCGGTGATCAGCGATGCGCTGAACAAGTGCCGCCAGAGCCTGGCGATGGTCGATCCGGCGGCCCATCAATACGACGGCCGCTCAGTGTCGGTGGGGATGTCGGACGATTTCGAGATCGCCTATGGCCGTCGATTGATCGAAGAAATTGCGCGGACAGCGCCGAAGTTGCGGCTGATCTTCCGCCAAACCCACAGCCAGATCGTCGCCCACGCCTTGATGGATCGCAGCATCGATCTGGCGATCACCGCCGGCGGATTTGCCGACCGCTTGCTCAGCCGTCAGGTGTTGGGAGAAGGCGGATACCTGTGTCTGGTGGATCGCGCCAGCCTGGCCGCAGAGCAGCAAACCATCAGCCTTGAAGAGTTCGTCGCCCGCGAACACATCCTGGTGTCGTCCGGCGGATTTATCGGCATCACCGATGAAGGACTGGCGGCGTTAGGGCTGAGTCGTCGGGTGTGTGCGTCGACGACCCATTTTGCCGCACTGCCGCACCTGCTCAAGGGCAGTCAGGCGGTAGCGACCATTCCGGCGCATGCCGCGCAAAGCATCGCGACACTCAGTGGACTGGCACTGCTGCCCAGCCCTTTGGCTTTGCCGCGATACCCGATAGAACTGGGCTGGCGTACCAGCACGCAACTCGACCCGGTGGTGTTGAAAGTGCGCGAAGCGATTGTCGCGTGTTTCGCCTGAAGGGCGGACTTACTTGTTGGCCGCCATCAGGCGATTGACTTCACTGCGCACCATGTTGGCGTATTCCGGCGGCGACATCGCGTCGAGTTCGGCACGAACCCATTCAGCCCACTTGCCTTTGCGCTTGGCGCGCTCACCGAACAAGCGTGCGGCCTCACCCTTGGATTTGCCCAGGTTGCTTTGCCAGAGGTCGAACAGACGGGATTTTTCATCTTCCAGCGCAGCGCGCTCGGCGAGGGGTTTGTCGGCCAGATTGAAGCTCATGGGGATTTCCTGCTGCGTAAAATAGGCGACATCTTACACTGTAGGACGAAATGTCCGACTCAGGAATTTTCAACCCAGCGGGGCCGACGGAAAAATCCACTGCAACTTTTTCACCCGCGAAAGACTCCATTGTTCACTGCCTACTTACCTGCAAGGAGTACCTCAATGGCTCGGAAAACCGCTGCACAAGTCGCCGAAGACCAAATCAAGGATCTGGCATTCAGCGAGCTGACCACGCTGATCGAAGAGTCGGAAAAACTGCTGAACAGCAGCGCCGCACTGGTCGGCGAGGAAGCAGAGACCCTGCGCGAGCAAATTGCCCTGAAACTCCAGCAGGCACGGGATTCGGTCAGCAATGTGCGTGATCGGACAAAACCCGCCGTCGAAGCCACCGAAACGTACATTGGCGGTCATCCATGGCAAACCGTGGCCATCTCTGCCGGTTTTGGTCTGGTGGTCGGGTTGTTGCTGGGTCGTCGTTAAGCCGCCCCGCTTCGCATAGCAAAAAGGCGAGCCATTGGTTCGCCTTTTTCATGCCTGCTAGCAGATTGCTGATTACTGCGCGAGTGCCCGCAAATTCGCCAGCGTCTCGGCGTCGAGCGTAATGCCTTGAGTAGCGGACTTGGCCCGCTGCGAATGGCGCCGATCACCCGGCAGGCGCTTGAGCCCCACGCCATGCATCTGCCGCACCAGTTCCTGGCTGCGCTCGGCAAAGTTTTGGCCGGCGGCCTTGCTCGGGTCGATCACAATCAGCAGCTGCCCGGTCCATGGGGTTTTCGCCCCTGGATGGTTCGACCAATCGAACTCGAAGGAAAAATTCCCACCGGTCAGCGCCGCCGCCATCAGTTCCACCATCATCGACAAGGCGGAACCCTTGTGCCCGCCAAAAGGCAGGAGTGCGCCGCCTTCGAGAATGGCTTTCGGGTCCTGCGTCGGCTGCCCGAGGCTGTCCACGCCCATGCCGGCCGGCAAGCGCTCGCCTTTGCGGGCCGCGATCTGCACATCGCCATGGGCAATGGCGCTGGTAGCCAGGTCAAAGACAATCGGCTCACCATCCGCGCGCGGGGCGGCGAACGCGATCGGGTTGGTGCCGAACAGCGGACGATCGGCGCCGTGCGGCACCACGCAGGTCATGCTGTTGACCACGCTCAGCGCCACCAGCCCTTCGTAGGCAAAGGGCTCGACGTCCGGCCACAAGGCCGCAAAATGATGCGAGTTACGAATCGCCAGCACCGCAATACCGGCACTGCGAGCCTTTTCCACCAACAGGGCGCGTGCCGCTTCGAGGGCCGGCTGGGCGAAACCATTGGCAGCATCGACCCGGACAAACCCCGAGGCGACGTCTTCAACCACCGGGACGGCCTGGCCATTGACCCAACCGCTGTTTAATGTCGAGACATAACCGGGTATGCGGAACACACCATGACTGTGCGCACCGTCGCGCTCGGCGCCGGCACAATTGAGGGCCAGGGTCCTGGCGACATCGGCAGAGGTGCCATGACGCAGGAAAATCTGTTCGAGCAATTGAACGAGCGCGTCGAAATCGAGCGTTTGGGTGTTCGAACTGACGGCCATTTCGGGCGATGCGGTCATCTGAAGCTCCAGTTTTATTATTGAGTACGGGCAACAGGGTGAAACAAGGTTGCAGGGCAACCCAAAAGAGTCGCCGATTAAGCGCTGTTCTACCGGCACTCTGTCAAGCCTGAGCCACACGACCGGCTCAAGCAATATGTACCGCACGCAAGCTTTTCAATGACCGTACCGTTTTTCCTCCATCCAATACATCGAGGAAAAACCATGACTGATCCATTAGCCCCCTATTTTTTCGACGAGGCAGAACGCGCCTCCAGAGCGCGGCAGCCCGGTGACCGCGAAAAAGCCCTGAACTTCACCCTTGCCGACCTGAAATGGTTGGCGAACGTGTATTTGGCGACCGAAGCCGCCCGCACCACGCAAAAAGAGCCCATGTTCGTTTACAAGCTGCTACTGAACCGGCCGGGCGCGCCGGATATTCCATTGGCCGGCACGTTTGCGATGAGCCGGCCGGAGGATGGCGAGGTCACGCTGTACACACCGTGGAAAGGCTTGATCAAGTTTGCAGACATGGATGACCTCAAAAGCAAACTCAAGGAGTGGCTGGCGTCGGACACTGACAAACTGGAGCTGTTGCGCTTTCTCTCTATCGAACAACGCTGCGCGCTATCCGCCAACGCGGAACCTGACATTTCCACAGCAGAAATCGCCGGCGCAGTGTTTCAGGATCAGCAGACCGGGCTTGAGCAGAATCAGGCACTGAACATCAACACGATGATGGGCGAACTGCTGAAAACGCCGACATTGCAATCAATGCTGGAAGACACGCTGAAAGATGCATTGCACAAGCCGTTTCCCGGTTTGGACCAGCGTCTGACTCGACTGAAGAGTTTTGTCAGAACAGCGTCCTCTTTCGACGAAGGTGAACACCATCACACGATTGCCGAGCGCTCGCTCAGTGATGCCCTCCTCCACTTCTACCTGACCAACCAGTGGCCTGCGGGCGACTCCAGGGTCTTTGCCCATCCAGTGCACGGCGTGAGCAGCGATGCCGATAATCTTGCCTGGGAAAGTGCGGTAAAAGACATCGCCCAAAGCTTCACACCACACTTGCACAGCCAGCTCGACGTGTTCTGGAACACGGCCATGAGCAATGGACTGTCACGCCGAGCGTTTTTCAGCGAGGGCTTGCGCGATTCGTTCCACCTCAAGCTTGTGCTTCAACGCCAGGAGGGCACGTTAACGTCGCAGGAATACCTGCACCTGATAAAAGTCGGCCGCGCGCCCACGGACGCTGCGCTGCGCGTCGAAAAAGTGCGGGTCACCGCCCCCTTCAAGCACTACGTGGAACTGGCCTCGGCCTTGATGATTGGCGGCGCCGATACGTTGGGATTTTTGTACACCCCGTCTCGCGGCATCGAAGTCACCGACACGTTGTCCGCGATCAAGAAAATCGTGCTGCAAATGCTCAAAAGCGAAGGGCATGAAGACACGTTGCTTAACTTTATGTCGCTGGATGAGCGCAGCACCTTTCTGGGGTTGCCGCCCGATGAGTGCGCTATTGAAGGACGCCCCGTCACCGAGCCGGTATTTGAAGAAGTCATCGCCAGCATCCTCGGCAAGCAGCGGGGCAACCTCAGTCATGCGTTGAGCCGTTACCGTGAAAGCGAAGGCACACTGTCCCCTCATGCCTTGATTGATAATGCGCTGGATGTCCGTGGCCTGTTCGATCACCGGCTGCTGGCCTGCGATGCCGCCGGCCGCTGGAGTACACGGGTTGATCAACGCTGGAGTGCGCAACCGGTGACCGTGCGAGCCGAGTCGGCAAAGGAAGGTCTGGTGCGCCTTGAGTCGGTTGAACAGGCGCTCGATCAACTGCTGGACAAACACCCGGCCATTCCCCCAGGCCTAAGCACCCTGGCCCAGGCACTAAGCCTGGTCAGTTCATCGGTGGCGAACCTGCAATCGAGTTTCGCCTATACCCTGTCAACGGCATTACGCACAGAACTGAAGTTGCGCACAGTCACACGGACCCTCGGGGCGACGGAACAGGCCATCATCAAAACCGTGCTCGACAGCCCGATTCACTTGCAACGAGCCGCGCTTAACGGTTTTTTGCCGGAGGTATTTTCCCTCGCGTTGCAGCCAGGCGACCTGACAGCCCCGTTAAAACTGGCCAGTTGTTTCGTAATGACAGAACGAGGCGGCCTGGACCCGAAACATTCGGGCAAGTCAGTCTTGTGGACGCCGGCGTCGGGGTTTGAGGCCTTCGAGTCACTGTCACGATTACGCACCGCGCTTGATCATCGTCTGCAAGACCGCACGTTGCGGTTAACACTGCTGGAGAACCTCAGTCGTAGCGAGCGATTACCCGGCAGAAGTTACGCGCTGGCACCGCTGCAACGGACCCACGGGCATTTTCTCGACCACCTTCAAAAGCCCTATGTTCATCTCGACCAGACGTGCCTCACTCGCGCATTGGCCACGTCGCTCCCCACCTCGCCATTGACTGACCTGCTGAACCTGGTGGCACTACGGCAGCCGCTGACAGGATTACGCCGCGCGACGGATATTGCCCTGTCCCTGACGACTCAACAAAAACTTCCGACATGGCTGGCCAATGCCTCGATTAAAGACCTGGTGCTGCACGGGGAACTGCTGCAGCAATACCTCGATAACGTCAAAAACGACGAGGATTACCTGACGGGCCTGCGGTCACTGCAGCGCACGGCTCACGCCGAACTGGAAAAACAACTCAAGGCGGACACCTTCTACATCGACCCGGACAAGGTTCAGATCCAGCTCAGCGTACGGCCGACGTCACCGCCCAGTGTGCAAACCCTCACCGACTTTGCATTGACACCGTTCAAGGAACTGGACCAGGCCCGATTCAAACTGCAATCGCTTGATAGCACCGTGATTCCCGAAGAAATGGACGAAAGCTACATCAAAGACCTGATACGAAACCTGAAAACGGGGGAGCAACAGCAAAAAATACTCAGTGAGGCGCTTGCCGACACCCCGGCCAATGCGGATCGCAGAAAACGGTTCTACCGCCAACTGCCCTGGCAACTGCTGCATTACGCCCACACAGAAAAGTTGCAGGAACGCCTCAGCGAAACCGGGTTTGATCTGGTCCGGGAAATCATGGACATGCCCGACGCCATTGCTCGCGCGGCAGTCGAGGGTGCCCATGCAATCATTCGCCCGCTTGAGTTCCTGGGCATCAAGGGCGCACACACGATCAAGGTGGCGGGTGTTTACCTGATCGGCTCAGCCGCCGATAGCACAGCGCCCCAAGTCCTCGTCGCGCCACACAGCCCAAGTCACGGGATAAAGGAATATGAAAACGAAGCCCAACTGCTGACCGAGTTGAAAGCGCAAGGGCCACTGCTCGACTGGGTACTCACACATTCGCCCGAGGCGTACCGGTCCCTGCTGGAGCACCGATTAGTGAACACGAATAACCGTACGACCCGCGCAGCGCCGGTGTCTTCCGACGAACCCACCCGCGAGGTCACGCTGGCCTCCAATCCGATCAAAGGCCACCTTTTCAGCCAGTTGTTCAACGACAACGCTTCGCTGTTGGGCCGACTCCTGGGTTGTCAGTCCGATGAGAAAAACCACGCCGAATGGACAACCATCAAGCATGTGCTGGGCGAAGACTTGCGCGAAGCCTACTCATTTTTCATGGGCAAACTTGCTTACCCCGTGACGGTTTGGCGCAGTTATCGCGACATCAAGCAATCCGCCGAGGACCTTCAGACACATAAGTGGGGGGCAGCCACAAAAGAATTCATTGCGGGCATTGCTGAACTCGCCACGCTACGCCAATCACTTGGCAATCATGCGCAGCCGTCTTCAAACGCGGGTACCACTATTCCGCAGGCGCTAACCCGCCGCTTCAGCTGGCATGACGTTGACAGCACCGCGCCCGAACGCACGCAATTACTGCGCAACGAAAGCATCGATGTTGATCTGGGTTCGCTGACATCAGACCCGACGCTCGGGCTATACACCCACCCAAAAACCAGGAAACGCTACGCTGCGGTTGAAGGGAAAGTGTTTCCGGTCAACAAGCACGGTACTCGCTGGCGCATTGCAAGCGCAAAAAACCGTGGCCCGTTGCTGCGCCAAAACCTGGCGAAACAATGGTGCCTGGACCGGGATTCGCGGCTGCCTGGCTTCAACCTTCTCAACCGATTGGATACGGCATTATCGGTGTGGGGAAGCATGAACGTCGACGCCAGTGGAATGCCACGGATCCGTCGGCTGTTCCCGCACAAGGCCCGTCAGATCGAAGAAGCGCTGGACCAGGCCACCACCTATGCCTGGAACAGCTTTCGCAACCTGCAATTGCTCAAGGCTTGCGACGATACGCAGACCCCAGTGCATCAGCTCATCGCCGACTTTATGGAGGTCTCGCACGTATTGCCCGAGCATGTGGAACAGCTTGAAAAAGTCGTGACCGAAATTTTTTCAGCCTTGCTTGACCCAACGCTCAGAAAGCCCGACTCCAATCGATTTGTGGTCGGCAAGGTGATTGAGGGCGCGGAGCATACATTCGCCTTCATCATTCCCGGGGATGCAACGAAAAAAATTCACCTGGTCGATAAATTCTTCGCGCCCAATTACGACCATTACCGCCAATACCTTAGTGACGCGCACTTCCCTATTGGTGCCCATAGCAGAGCGATGACGATCATTCACGAACTTGCACACATCGTCTGTAACGCCGAAGACATTACTTACCTTGACCCCGGCCGCCCATTCGCCGATCTGATCAACACCTCAAACCCGACTGCCAATGCCCTCAAAAGTGCATTGACAGCGGTACAAAGCACCGCACTTTCACTTAAGACGCCGTACACCCAGCTGTTCATGGCTAATGACCCTGATACCGGCGAGTGGGAGGAACTGGGCGATACCCTTCATGAGGACACTGAACGGATGAAAGAGCATATTTTAGAGCTGACCGGTGCAGAAAACCTGAGCGGGGCTCGCCATACATTCAAGAGAGACCCGCTGATACGGCTCAAAGTACAACTGGGTAACGCCGACAGCATCGCGTGGCTGATGGGTCATCTGGGTCGACAATTGCACGCCACTACGCCGTGAGTTCAAAAAATAACGCCAATTGATGGTTAATTGCCATGACGGCTGTTCTCGCAGGCTTCCTCCCAAGGTTAGAATGCCGGAAATCAGGATGAGTCAATGACCGACAATTCTCTATCTCCAGACGACTATGACGCGATCACCGATGCCGCAGCGCATTGGTGCATGCGCTTGCATGCCGTCGACTGCACGGCTGAAGAACGGGTAGCGTTCGAACGATGGCATGACGCCAATCCGCTGCATGCATTCGAATACGAGGCCATGCTGGAGATCTGGGAGGTCGCCGGGGATCTGCCGCACCCTGCTGCCGTCAATCACGGTGCGCGCCTTAAATCCGCCACATCTTGGCGCAGTGTCGGCATTGCCGCCGCCGTGTGCGCCCTGGCGTTGCCGCTGGCGGCGTACAGTGGGTGGCGTTTGGGTTGGTTGCCCAACTCGTACCAACACTTTGAAGCCAGTGATACGGTCCGCCAGGTCACCCTGAGCGACGGCAGTCAGGTGGAACTGAATCTTGGCAGTGAGCTGACGTTCAGCAACTACAAGGATCAGCGCCGGGTCACGCTGAAAAAAGGCGAAGCCTTCTTCAGCGTCAGCCATGACACGACTCACCCTTTTGTCGTCAAGGCCGCCAGCGGCAGGATCCGGGTCACCGGGACCCGATTCAACGTCTGGATGTACGAGGACCAGGTCCGCGTAAACCTGATCGAAGGGTCGGTCCTGGTCACCAGCAACGACGACCTCCCTGGCGATGGTTTACGTCTCGGCCCGGCCATGCAGGCGCGCTTCAAACAGGGTGACTACACGCCACAAATCAGTCAGACCTACGCCAACGATAATTCGCTGGCCTGGCGCAGTGGTAAATTGGTGCTTGATAACCTGGCACTCATCGATGCCCTGCCGTTGATCAATCGTTACCTGAGCAAACCCGTGATGGTGGCCGATCACAGCACCGGTCAGATCCGCCTCGGCGGTATCTACAACATCAAGGAGCTCAACAACGTGGTGGCGTCTTTGCCCAAGGTGCTGCCGGTTTACCTGACCCGCAACAAGGACGGCAATCCGGTCCTCAACTCCATTCCGCTTCAAACCCCTAAAAGCTGAAGGCCGCAACCCTTGTGGGGTACGGCCTTGGTTTTTTGAACCCGGTGCCTTGGCGGTTACTGCGCTGCCACCGTCCCGGCTTTTCCATCCTGCTCGCGAATCGTCTGCGCCTGGTACTGCGGGTCTGCGGTGATCTGCTGCTCGGTAAACGGCAGCACACTCAAGTGTTTCTTCGAAAAAGCCAGCGTCTGGTCCCGGGCGTACTTCGAACCCGGATCGCTGGACAACGAGAACGCCAGCAAACCTTGAGCGTGCGGCCCCTTGTCATCGAAAGTCACTACCTGCAAGTAGCTCGTGCCGCTGACCACTTCAAGTTTGCCGTCTGTTCTCGGCACGCTTTGAATGGCGTTGTAGACGCCCAATGTGCCGGGTCCACCATGGATTGGCGTTTGCTGGCCGCCACTGCTGACCACCTGAATATCACCCCAGCGTACGTCTGGATTCAATCCTTGGGCTTTCACCTGTTCCACCGAAACGAGCATGGCCTCGCGAAGCACCTTGGCGACATCCGCCCGGTCAATGGCCAGACCACGCGGGGTGTTTTGCGGGACTTTTGGATCAAATGCCACGCGCCAGATACCCGGGTTTTGCTGCAACGACTCCATGACATTCTGGAAGTGGACAAAGCCCAGCCCGCTGTCTAGATTCGCCCGGCGGTCCCACGCTTTTAAACTGCCGCACAGCGGCTTGAGCGCCGCGGCATCGGCCCCAAGGTCATCGGCACAGAACTGCAGTAGATCCGACATGACCTGGGCGGCCAGGTACACCTGATCGTCCATTACCATCCGTTGCAAATCCGCTGCCGTCAAAGGCCCGGACTTGTTCAGCGTGCTCAATCGATCCAGTGCAAAACGCGAGCGCAAGCCCAACGGCTGGCCTTCCTGGCTGATCAGCGGCGAGAACCCGGTGAGCGGTTGCGCCGGGTTGGCCATCCAGGCGGAATCATTGGAGTGCTGCACAAAGTCCCGGCGCGACAACTGCGGTAATTTATCTGCGGCATAAATGCCTTTTTGCGCCGCTTGCGGGTCAATGTCCCACGCGCAGGCACTGTTGGAGCCGTCGAGCACGATCATTTGCAACCCTGCCCGGGGATCGCTGCACTTGGCCAGTTTTTCGGCATTGACGTTAGGCACCACCGACAGGTTCATATAAAGCGTTTGCCCTTGATCATCCACGGCCAGGGTGTTGACCCACGGGATGCCCTGAAGGCTGTGCACCGAAGCCTGCAAATCCTTGAGGCTGTTCGCCTGGTTCATCGCATACCACTGCTGCAGGACCCGATCGTTATCCAGGTTGGCGTCGCGCAGGCTGTACGCGTATTGATGATCCCAATCGAGTTTTCCGGGCCATTGCACGATCGGGCCAAACTCCGAGCTGTACACCACGTGCTCGACCTGCGAAGTCTGACCGTCAGGTTGCTTCACCTTCACCGTCAGTGTTTGTTTGTGCAGTGGTTTGGACTTGCCGTCCAGCAGGTAGCGGGTCGAATCCTTGGGATCAAGCTGCAGTCGATACAGCGTGAAGTGTTTGGATGAGTCCACGGTGTGGGTCCAGGCCAGGTGCTGGTTGAACCCGATGTTGATCATCGGCAACCCTGGCAGCGCAGCGCCCATCACATCCAGTTTGCCGGGAATGGTCAGGTGCATCTGGTAGAAGCGCATTCCGCCGACCCAGGGGAAATGCGGATTGGCCAGCAGCATCCCGCGACCGTTGAACGAGCGCTCGCTGCCGATGGCCACGGCGTTACTCCCGCGATCCAGCGCAAATCGCTGCATGCGCGAGGCCGCCACCTGGAATGACTGTGGTTCAGCAGTCACCTGCGCGACGGCTTTGGGCGGTGTGGCACCGGCCAGCGCTTCGGCGAACTGCCCTACGCCGCCCTCGACCAACAGTCGACGGGTCAGCTTGACCAGATCCTGGGCGGTAATATCTCGTACCCACGCCCCCTGACACTGCGCAGGCAAACCCTGTGCACGGCGTTCTGCCAGAGAACGGTTGTAGCCGCTGACATATCCATCAATGAGTTGCTGCACTTCGGGCGTTTGCGCCTGCCAGAAACCGGCGACAGCTTCTGGGGTGTTCAGCCAGGTGAAAAACAGGTCGCTGATCAGGTTCTCACGCTCTTCGACAGTCCGTTGTTCCGGACCGAAGTAGCGTGAGCGCTCACCATTGACGGTGACTATTTCGTTGGCCAGCAAACACAGGTTGTCCTGAGCGTAGGCGTAACCGATGCCATAACCGAGCCCCCGCTCATTGTCGGCACGAATGTGCGGTACGCCGAAACTGGTGCGGCGAATGTCAGCGCTCGCCTGCTCTGGCTGACTGCGGGCGTTTGCCGCAAGACTCAGCGCCACTAACAAACCCGCAAGGCTTAGCCTGGTTAACTGCCTGGAAATAATCACACTCGCTCCTGATCGAAAAGACAAACACCCTGCCTTCTCTCAGGAACGAAACAAAAGACAAAAATTTAGGCTCGCAAAGCCATTCCAATTGGCCTTCTCACATGCCGCTGACATGGCGCCGACAAATTTTCTACATTTGGGCCTTCATTATTTGTCGTGCTCGTTCGTCTAAATGACTGAGAGCCCCCTTCACATTTTCTGGCTGGCTCGGAAAAGGAGTTTTTGCATGTACAACTCGCAACTGCCAACGGACGGCAGCAATGCATCAACGGGCCCTGCCATGGGCTCCGGTATTTTCGAGCCGAGCGGCGAGCGCAATGGCAATGAGCGCATCCGATTGCTGCTCAAGAGCTTTGGCCTGCGCACCAGCCTGATTCGCCTCAAAGTCATTGACGCCTTGCTGGTCGCCGCCGAAAGCGACCGAAGCCTTGGCGTGCGCGGCGTGCACAGCCAGTTGCTGGACCTGGACATTCCCTTGTCATTTCTCAGCGTACGGGAAGTATTGAAACGCTTGTGCAGCGAAGGCGTGATCACGCTCAATCCGGACAAAAGCTACAGCCTGCATCCGCACGCCGTAGCCATGCTCCATCGCGGTTCATCCGTTCAAGAGGCGTCGCTCAAGGCTTGACCTTGCGACGCATCACGCCGTTGACCACCACAACGATTACTGCCACACCAATGGCGATGTACTGAAACAGCTTCTCGCTGATGACACCTTCGTTTTGCAGATACGAGAGGCCGAACATGATCCCCAACACGACCAGGGAGATCAGAATCGAGTATTTCAAACGTTGCGATTGAGTCATTGCGAGTTCCTGAACCTGAAAATGTATCCGCTTTGTATCCGAATGCATGCCAAACCCCTACCTTTCTACGGGGATGGCGCGCTGTAAACGGGGTCTCATGTTACAGCCGATGAAGAGATTTGGCTTCATAGCGGCGTTAACCATGAGGATTTCGAAATGTTTCGTCGAATCACGCAGCTGATTCCCCTGATCGCAATTTTGGCCTTGAGTGGCTGCATCATTTTCCCCCACGGCGGTTGGCACGGGGATCACCACTACGACCGTGGCGGGCCGGGTTATTACCAGCATCGATAACTTTGGGCCGGTATTCTCTCATAGGTAATTGAACATTCATTTGTAGGAAAACTCTCCAGCCCAATAACAAATGAACAAATGCCCGCCCTGTCGCGGGCATTTTTCCTACAGCCTTGTTTGCCTTGTATTTAAGACTTCGCTGCACTTGGACATATCACGAAAACTGTTGAAGCTTTAAGTCTCAATCGTTCATTGGAGCTGCACCGGCTCGCTGGATACTCTGATCGCCACATCAATTTAACGCGATCATCAGGGATGTCATGGACAGGCCTTTAATAAAAATTAGCCCGTATCATCTACTTGGCTTTTGTTTTGCAATTACTCTTTTCGAACTGCTGACCTATATGGCCAGCGACATGATCATGCCCGCTATGTTGACCGTCACTCATGACTTGAATGTCAGCGCACAACATATTCCTTACGCTTTCACCCTGTATCTGGCGGGAGGGATACTGTTGCAATGGCTTATCGGGCCACTGTCCGATCACTTCGGCCGCCGTAAATTGTTACTCATCGGTTGTGCAATATTCGCCCTCGCCTGCGGTGCTGCATTCAGTGCGCAAAGCATTTATGCGTTCAATGGATTACGCCTGATACAGGGCATGGGATTGGGGTTTGTCATCGCCGTCAGCTACCCGGCATTGCAGGAAGTATTCTGCGAAGCGGACGCGGTAAAGATCATGGCATTGCTGGGAAATGTCGCATTGCTTTCTCCGCTTCTTGGCCCACTGTTGGGCAGCCTGCTGCTGGAGTGGCTGACCTGGAGGGAGCTGTTTCTACTGTTGGGCATGAGTGGCTTGTTGGTCTGGCTGGCACTTTACGTGTACATGCCGGAAACCGTGGGCACGTTGCGCCACGACGGCCAGCGCCTGATGGCCGTGCCGTTTGAGTGGGGCGGTACCGTACGCCGTTATGCCGCATTGCTCGGTAACCCGCGATTCCTCAGCGCCACTGTCGCGCTGGGCATCATGAGTTTGCCCTTGATTGCCTGGATCGGGCTGGCGCCACTGTTGCTGATGCACAACCAAGGGCTTTCGCCGCTTGCTTACGGCCTGTGGCAAATCCCGGTGTTTGCCGCAGTCATTCTTGGCAACCTGATACTCAATCGATTGATCGCCAAGACCGACATCCCACAACTGATTCGATACGCGCTCTGGCCGTTGTGCGGTGGGCTCATCGCGTTGGTCGCCCTCAGTGCCTACGGCGTCTCGACGCCCTTGCTGATCGGTTGCCTTGGGCTCTACGCCGTCGGACTTGGCATGAGCAACGCCGCACTCTATCGCCTTGCGTTGTTCTCAAGCGATGACAGCAAAGGCCTGGTCTCGGCCATGATCGGCATGATCTCGATCCTTGTCATGGGGGGCGGTGGCTCGGTTCTCGCGGCAGCCGGCGCCGGTAACAGCCATGAAGCCTTTTCCCTGATGGCGGGCATCGCAGGACTCCTTTGCGTATTGCCCTTGCGGTTTTTTCTACGCCGCAACGCTGTCGCACTCACCGTCTGATCCCTCAGCACAGGTCTATTGATGATCCATTTACCCCATACCGATGCGCTTTGCGCGTTAACGAAACCCTATTGCCTGGATTCGGTACCAGAGGGCCTGTTTGATCGGGCGATGAGTGAAATCAGCCTGTTCCATTACCAGCACACACCGGGCTATGAACGCTGGCTGCACGCCAATGGCCTTGATGCCAACGCGTTGGAGTCAATGGATGACTGGTCAAGGTTGCCGCCGATCTTCGCCAACTATTTCAAACGCCATTTACTGTCGAGCCCGTCGGGCGAAGGCGCGCTGGAGCTGACATCGTCAGGCACCAGCGGGCAAAAAAGTCGCATGCGCTACGACACCCGGAGCATGGCGGCCGCCCAAGGCATGGTGAGCCACATCTTCCGGCACTACGGCTGGGACACTCCAGACCGCCCCTGCAACTACTTGCTACTGAGCTATGAACCCGAGGCAGTCATTAGCCTGGGTACTGCGTTCACCGATCAGTTTTTATGCAGCTATGCCCCCGTCAATCGAGTCGCCTATGGATTGCGCCGCACTGGGAATGGGCATGCGTTCGACCCGTTCGGGGTTGTCCGCGCATTGCAGGAATTTGCCGAAGAAGGCTTGCCCGTACGCATTCTCGGATTTCCAGCGTTCCTTTCCCAGGCATTGCAACACATGGACGACACCGGTTGCGCGGACCTCAAGCTGCCGGCCGAGTCATTGGTATTTCTCGGCGGCGGCTGGAAAACCCAGGCCGCGCAGGAGATCCCCCTGTCGCAGTTGTATCAACGGATCAACCGCCAACTGGGTATCGAACTGGCTCGCTGCCGGGATGGTTACGGAGCCGTAGAGCACGCCGTGCCTTACGTCCAATGTGCTCAGCAGCATTTTCATGTGCCGGTTTATTCGAAGGTTTTCGTGCGCAATCCCGCCGACTTCAGCGTCCAGCCCTATGGCAAACGCGGCTTGCTGGAGTTTGTGTCGCCGTACATTTCTTCAAGCCCGGCGCATGCCGTGGTAATGGGCGATCTGGCGACATTGCACCCTGGCGCTAGCTGCGGGTGTGGCCTGGCAACCGACTGGTTTGAACTGCATGGACGCGCCGGAACCACTGCCAGCCGAAGCTGTGCAATGGCCGCGTCCGAACTGATTGGAGAGGCATGAGATGTACTTGATCAATGGCCAACTGCGTGACGATGTCACCCTCGAGGCAACTCTTCAGGGGCTGCATCAACAACTGCCACAGCTGCTGAGTGCACCGATCGACAGCGATACCGTGATCGAAACCGCCACTCGTTTTGCCCAGCAATTGCAGGCTCGAACACTGGATCTCCCTCTCGACGATGATCAACGCCAAGGGCTTGTCGACTTTTGCCAACGCGACAGTCTCAACACCAAACTTGAGCGAGAGCTTGGCGAACAACCCCGCTCGCTGCGACGTATCGACTACCGGCAGGCGAGTTTTGAAAGCTGGCACCCGCTGGGACTGGTCGTGCATGTGACACCGGGCAACGCACCATTGCTGGCGTTCTGCGCGATCGTCGAAAGCCTGCTCGCCGGCAACATCAACTGGCTTCGTCCCAGTTCCAGCGACGAAGGCGTGACCGCCCGGTTACTCGCGGCGCTGGTGCAGTGTGACATCAGCGGCAAGTTGGCGGATTTCGTTGCGGTGCTGCCTGTCAGCACGGCACAGATCCCTGAACTCTGCGCTCACGCCGATGGTGTGGCTGCCTGGGGTGGTGAAAAGGCGCTCAAAGCCATTCGTGACAACATCCCCGCCGGATGTCGCTGGATCGACTGGGGACACAGAATCAGTTTCGCTTACCTGTCGCCAGACGCGGCCAGTGCATCAACGATGGATGCCCTGGTGGATGAAGTCTGTAGTCTGGATCAACAGGCCTGCTCCAGCCCGCAGTGGTTGTTGGTCGACAGTGACGATCCGGCTGTGTTGCAGGATATGGGTGAGCGGCTGGTCGACGCCTTCAAACGTCGCGCCCCGCAGTGGCCGGCGCTGGTACCCACCGATCAGGAAGCTTCGGAAATCACCACTCGCTGCGCCATGGCACGACTGGACCTCTGCTTCGCGAACAAGACCGGCCGTGTCTGGAACGGCTCCGGGTGGCGGATCATCTGGGAGCACCATCAAACGCTCGCACCATCGCCACTGTTCCGCACGCTGATGCTCAAACCCGTACCGAACCACTTGATCGCCGAGACGTTACTGCCGTGGCGTACCGTGCTGCAAAGTTGTGCGCTGATCTGCACACCCCTGCAAACGCCGCAGCTGGTACGCACCTTGGTCAATGCCGGTGTCACGCGCATTGCGCCCTGCGGGTCTATTCATGACGGCTACACGGGTGAACCGCATGATGGTGTCTACGCGCTGTCCCGTCTGAGCCGCCGTCTCTCGGTGAGTTTGCCGCAGGCGACCGTGACCGGGCGGGCGACACTTGACGCGCTACCACCGCTCCCACCTGTAGGCCAGGCGCCGATCATGGATAAAAACGCGTTCGTGAACCGGCCAATCAGCGGTGCAGCTCAGTTGTATTTTCGTTCGGGAGGAAGCAGCGGCACTCCGACGCTCTCGGGGTTCAGTTATCGCGATTTCGAGCGACAGATGCGCGCGGCGGCCGACGGCATGTTCGCCGCAGGCCTTGATCCTTCCACGGATAAGGTAATGAATCTGTTCTACGGCGGCAGCTTGTACGGCGGGTTTTCCAGCTTCACCAAGGTGCTTGAGCAGATGGGAGTGACCCATTTCCCGATGGGGGCACCGCCAAATGACGACTTCAGTGAAATAGCCCGGATGATCGTGGATTACCGCGTCACCGTGCTGATCGGCATGCCGAGCACCTTGCACCGCCTGTTTGCAAATGAACAGGACCCACTTCGTGCGTACGGTGGCATCAATAAGGTGTTTCTCGGTGGCGAGCACCCGGCAAAGGCCAGCGTGCGCCTGATGGAAAGCTGTGGTGTGCAGAAAATACGATCGGCGATCTATGGCTCGGTCGACGCAGGTCCTCTGGGGCATGCCTGCGCCGCGACGGCCGATGGCGTGTTCCATTTGATGTGCGATACCCAACACCTGGAAATCGTACACATTGAACAGGATGTGCCTGTTCAGGCCGACGAGATTGGCCGTTTGCTGTTCACATCACGGGCACGGCAAGGCCAGGACGTGCGCCGGTATGACGTTGGCGACACCGGTCGCTGGGTAGCCGGAGCTTGCCCATGTGGGCTTGACTCGCCTCGATTCCAGTTGCTTCAGCGCCACGGCAAGCTGCTGCGTGTAGGCACACAGTTCATTTCACCGTTGGCGCTGCAGGACAGCATCGGGATGCCAATGCAAATGGTCCTCGACCACACGCCGGACGGCATGGAGCGGCTGCGCATTTTAGTGAGTTCAGACGCCGACAATGTTTATCAACGCTTATTGGCCGATGAAGCACTGTCGAACGCAGTGAGCGATCGCTTTTTAACGGTTGTCGTTCACGAGTGTGCCGAATCGGAGTTCGCAAGAAATAAACACAGCGGAAAAACACCTTTGGTCATTGATCATCGAGCATAAATAGATCGCCATTGAGCGACAGCATGTCTTAAAACCGTAGAAATGCCTGATAAAAGAGAAACCCGTGAATTCAACTTATTCGCTTGAACAGTTTGTGTCTTATATAAGGCAACATTCGAACTACTATCGAAAACACCTGCAACACTTGCCGGCACTCCTCGAAGGCTCCATAAACAAAACCACTTTAAAAAATATACCGCTCACCAACACCGCTGATTATTGGACCGGCAGCAACAACTTGAATGATTGGCCCGTGCTGACAGGCCCCGTCGATGATGGATTGGTATTTAAAACCGGTGGGACGACGAGCGACGGCAAACTGAGTGTTTATACCGCTCGGGAATGGCACACACTGGTCAGCACATTCGGTGCCAGCCTTGGTGCCCAATTGGAGAACGGCGACCGGGTCGCCAATCTGTTTTTTTCCGGCGATCTATACGCCAGCTTTGTGTTCATCCATGACTCACTGGCTCAGGTCAAACTTCCCATTTGCGAGTTCCCGTTCACGGGCAACGTCGATATGCAGGTACTGGCCGACTCGGTTGATCAGTTCCAAATCAACGTACTGGTCGGCGTGCCGGCGCAGTTACTGCGATTTGCCGCTTACCTGCACCAGCATCAACGGACGCTGTTGGGGGTGGATACATTGCTGTACGGCGGCGAAAGCCTGTTCCCCGCGCAAATATCCATGCTCAAGACGGTGCTTCCCAATGTGCGCATTGCCTCTGCTGGCTATGCCAGCGTCGATGCCGGCCTGATCGGGGCCAGCAGCCGCGACTGTGCCTTGGGCGAGCATCGGGCATTTGAACCGCACAACTTGCTGGAAATCATCGATGAACTCACCGGGGAAGTCATTGAAGAGTGTGATCGTACCGGTTTGCTGGTGGTGACCAACCTGACACGTCGGCTGATGCCATTGCTGCGTTATCCGGTGGGCGATCGCGCGTGCTGGCGTGAACCCAGCGCCACGCCGATGCGAAAGTTCGCGCTCAAGGGACGCAGCGCCCACAGCCAAAGGGTACGGGTAGGTTCATTGACGCTACTGGTCGACGAGATCCTGTCGATCATGCAGCGCATCGCTTGCAGTGACCAATGGCAATTGATGATCGAACAAGAAGGCGTCAAGGACATCGTCAGTGTGAAGTGGGTGGCCGACGCCCCATCAAACGACACCGTCCTCCTCTGCGCAGCGTTGTATGAAGCGCTGGTCGCCCACTACCACGGCATCGGGGAGTTGAGTCGCGAGGGGTTGTTGGAGTTACGCGTGGTGCCCTGCGCGGCCACCGATCTGCAACTTCACCCACGCTCCGGTAAACAGATGAGAGTCCTGGATCTGCGGGTATATGACACGTTTTCAATGGAGGCCGTGTGATGCCAAACATTGTTTATCGCCGCTATGAACCCGGTGATGCGCGCGCCGTCAGCCAGCTATTTCGCGTGGTCTACGGGGATCATTACGTTCAACCGGATGTTTATATGCCGAGCATTATCAGCCAGCACAATGCCGATGGCTGCTGGATTTCCATGCTGGCGGTAGATGGCGAACGCGTTCTGGGGCATGCCGCGTTATGCAACGACACTCGGGCAGACACCCCGGAACTGGCACTCAGCGTGGTCCACCCCTGCGCGCAAGGGCAACGTATTGCCACGCACCTGAGTCGGGCATTACTGAGGGAGTCGAGTGCGTTGGGGTTCATCAGTGTCTTGATCAAACAAGTCACTCACCATCCGTACACGCAACGCATGGCGCAAAACATTGGCTTCCACAGCACGGGGTTGCTCCCTGATTACGTACCGTCTCCTTTCGCAGAACCGCTGCCGGAAACAATCGTGGTCGGTTGTTACGCGGCCCAAGGGCATGCACGTCCCCTGCCCGACCTGCCGTGGCCCGAGAGTTGCCGTCGATTGATGCAGCGATTGAGCGCTGTGTTCGGGACTTGTCAGGGCACGACATCGCCGTCTTCGATGGCATTGCAAATCAAGCAACACCATCAGCGTTACGCCATCGTCATTCACCGCTTGAACGACCGACTGCTGGATCAGCTCCGGCGGCTGCCACTTCATTGGCTTGTTTGCGCCAAAGTCACACTGTCACAGCACTTTGCCGAGGACCTGCGCCGTTTATCGATGCTGGGTTTCACCTTCACCGGATTGATGCCTGCCCCCCGCAGCCAGGGATGGCTCGCCCTGTTTCATCGCGGGGTGCAGCCGCGCCACCTCAGCCTGGATTGCCCCGACATGCAACAGTTGCACGATGACCTGCAGCGCAACATCGGGGCACTGAACAGCGCGTGTTCAGCCGCTTGAATTGCTCCTGTAAACGTTAAGGCCCGATTGCGCGCAAAGCTCCACCAGCCAGTCGACAAACACCCTCACCCGCCGGGACAGCTGGCGGTGAGGCGGGTACAGCGCCGTCAGCGGCATCACCGGTGGCGGCACATTCCCCAGCACTTCGCACAAACGGCCTTCGTCAAGCTGGCGGGCAACGTGGTAATACGGGGTCTGAATCAGTCCATATCCCGCCTCACAGGCAGCCAGATAACCGTCGGCACTGTTGACCGCGACCTGTTTGGGCAAATCCATGAGCTGAATTTCATCATTGAGCTGGAATTCGAGCCCGAAACGCTTACCGGTGGCGGCGGAGAAATATTCAACCATCCGGTGCCCTTCCAGATCTGCCAGACACCGAGGGGTTCCTTGGCGTTGCAAGTAGTCAGGGCTGGCGCAGGTGACCTGATCCAGCATGACCAATGGCCGCGCTACCAATGAATCATCCAGCGCAGAGCCGCCACGCAACACGCAATCGACACCTTCACGGATCAGATCGACGGGACGGTCATTGAGTCCGAGCTCCAGTTCGATCAAGGGATAACGGCGGGTGAACTCGGGCAACGCCGGAATCACGATCAAGCGCCCGATCCCTGCCGGCATGTCCACCCGCAGCAACCCTTTGGGGTTGTGTCGAGCGGCGGAAAACACCGCCTCAGTCTCCTCCAGGTCCGCCAACAGCCGCACACAACGGGGATAATAGGCCGCGCCGTCGAGGGTCAGGCTGATCTGACGCGTGGTGCGTTGCAGCAGTTGTACCCCGAGATGCGCTTCAAGCTGCTTGATTAACACAGTGACCGATGCGCGGGGCAATTGCAGGCTGTCTGCCGCTTTGGCAAACCCGCCCAGCTCGACGATTCGGGTAAATACGCGCATGGCGTTAAAACGATCCATTGTGCTAGCGCTCCCGAGGATTATTTAGAAATGACGAACAGTGATAGCAGTTTTAGCCGGTTTATCTTGTTTCTGTCGAGGTCGACACTGTGCGCTCACACCACAGGGAGTTGATTTAATGCAAACACGTCAATTGGGCAAAAACGGCCCGCAGGTTTCCGCCATCGGCCTGGGCTGCATGGGCATGACCGATTTCTACACCACCGGTGTGGACACCCGCGAAGCCATTGCTACGTTGCATCGCGCACTCGAACTCGGGATCAACCTGCTCGACACCGCCGACATGTACGGCCCGCACACCAACGAAGAATTGATCGGCAAAGCCATTGCCGGCAAACGCCACCAGGTGTTTTTGGCGAGCAAATTCGGCATCGTCCGCGATCCGTCCAACCCCACCGCACGGGGTGTCAATGGCCGACCAGACTACATTCGCGCCTCCATCGACGGCACACTCAAGCGTCTGGGCGTTGAAACCCTGGACTTGTATTACCAGCACCGGATCGATCCACAGGTGGCCGTCGAAGAAACCGTCGGCGCCATGGCCGAGCTGGTGAAGGCCGGCAAGGTGCGTTACCTGGGCTTGAGCGAAGCGTCGGTCACTACCCTGGAACGGGCGCACAAGGTCCACCCCATCAGCGCGCTGCAAAGTGAGTATTCGTTGTGGAGCCGTGACCAGGAGGAGAACGGTTGCCTGGCCGCGTGTCGGCGGCTGGGCGTGGCGTTTGTGCCCTACAGCCCTCTGGGCCGTGGTTTTCTGACGGGAGCATTGAAAAGCCCGGACGACTTTGCGGCGGATGATTACCGTCGATTCAGTCCACGTTTTCAAGGGGAAAACTTTGCGAAGAATCTGCTACTTGTGCAGCAAGTACAGGCGCTGGCCGCAGAAAAAGGGGTGACCGCGGGCCAATTGGCGTTGGCTTGGGTGCTGGCGCAAGGTGACTACCTGATCCCGATCCCTGGAACCAAACAGCTCAAATACCTGGAAGAAAACGTCGCGGCACTGGCGTTGAAACTCAGCGCAGATGAACTGAAAGCGCTCGAAGCGATATTCCCCGCCAATGCCACCGCAGGCTTGCGTTACCCCGAGGACGTCATGAAGTTGCTCGACCGCTAGCCACAGTGCCTGGCCCGCTCCACCCTGAGCGGGCCGGCAACTTTTCACGCCTTGGAGTTGACACCCTTGTCCGTAGGGACGGTAGTGCCATTACCCTTACCGTAACTGGCCAGATTTTGCAGCACGTAGATGGCGGTCTTGTATTCCGGGATCAGGCCAACCGCGTATTTATCGCCCTTGATGCTGTTGTTCTGGATGGTGTCCAGTTGCGTGGCGAAATATTCCAGCGCATTGAATTTTGCATCGGGGTCATTCTGAACCCCGAACCGGTCAAACTTGTCCCCGGCGTTCATCAAGGTCATCGACGTGATATCGGAAATCAACCCTCTGCCGCGCAAGAACGCACTGAGGTTGCCCAATTGTTTGGACGACACATTTTCCGGGTCGAAGCCTTTTATGTTCCTGAATATTTTCTGCTCATCCATCCTCGCCGTATTCAGCGCATTAGGATTGGTGCCCACCAGCGCGAGCATTTGCTTGACTCTGGCGCTGTGCGTCACGGGCTTGCCGCCGCCAGTGTTCTGCACCAATAGACCGGCCTTGGCCGTCCACCCCCCTGCATTGCCGATCGTCATGACTGAGCTTCCAACTGCGTGACCATGTTCAGTTCCTTCCTGACCGGGTTTAGAGCGAGCGAGTATCAACTCTGGCCACTGGCCACTCCAACCACTATTTCCTGTTTTTTACAATTTCCGTACATTTCAGATACAAACTAGCAAGTGCCCGGCTTCATTGGTCTAGACAAACTTTTCGGGATGGGTCTAGACAACTAATGAGGCACTTTGTACGTCTCGGTTAGTTTGTTTGTATCCGTTTCGATACCTGACGCCTGTTTCCGCGGATTCCTGTTCTTGGACGATCGTGCCTAAAGCTATCCCTGCCCAAGCCGATAGCCCGATGAAGCACCGATGCCCCACCCAAACCTAATAATAAAAGTGCTGCACACAAGGACCGGTCCCATGCCCACATTCCGTTCGATCCAGGCTCGCTACACGCTGTTTCTGGTCCTGTTTATCCTGTTGCTGTTTGTGCTGACGGTGGTCGGCATCAGCCAGTTGGTCGCGCCGAAACTGCGCCATACCGAAGAACAGGTGGCCCTCAACCGCATCGCCGACGTCGCCCGGCAAATCCAGGGTGAACTGAACAAGGTTCAGGCACAGCAACGCAGCATTACCCAAACCATTCCGTTGCTCGACAGCGCTGGCATCGACACGGTGTTGCCAGGCCTGGTGGATCAGTACGGTGAGTTGAAAGTCTTCGGCGGCGGGATCTGGCCGTTGCCCGGCCAGCGTGAAGCCGGGCGCAACAAATTCAGCACCTTCTGGCACCGCGACGCCTCGGGCAAATTGGCGGTTAACACGTTCTGGAACAGTGACGCTGCGCCGAACTACTACGACCAGGCCTGGTACAAGGGCGGCATGCAAACGCCACGTGGCCAATGTGCCTGGGCGGCGGCCTATAAAGATGACGCCAGTGCCGAGCCGCGCACTAACTGCGCCATGGCCATTCAGAAAAATGGTGTGGCGTACGGCGTGTCTACCATCGACGTGACGCTGGGCTTCTTCAATGACTTGATCGCGCAAAAGGAAAAAGACCTTGGCGCCGAGATGCTGATCGTCGAAGCCGACGGCAAGATCATCAGCAACAGTTCGCGCATCAGCGGGCCCATCGTGCTGAAAAACATCAGTGAACTGGCGGGCAACTCACCGTTCGCGAGCCAGGTGAAAGCAGGCCTGCAAAACCGTGACCAGTCGCAACGCGTCGAATTCGACAACAACGGCGAAGACAGCACGTTCTTCATGCGCCCCATCGAAGGCTCGCCGTGGTTCCTCGCCACCGCCCTGCCAAGCAAACTGATCACCGCCCAGCGCGACGACGTGCTCAGCACCCTGAGCCTGTTGCAGATCCCGATGGTGATTCTGCTGGCAATGTTGCAGATCTACGCGATTCGCCAACTGGTCCAGCGCCTGAAAATTCTCAAGGCCAACATTGACGCGCTGTCAGCCGGCGACGCCGACCTGACCAAACGCATTACCATCCGCGCCGAAGACGAACTGGGCGCCATTGGCTATTCGGTCAACGCCTTTATCGTCTACTTGCAGAACATGATCGGCGAAGTGACCCAGGCCACCGGCGCCATGGCCTCCAGCCTGGACAACCTGCAACGCACGTCGGCCCACACCAGTCAGATTCTGGTGCGCCATGCCTCGGAAACCGATCAGACCGTCACCGCCATTACCGAGATGAGTTCGACCGCTGAAAGCGTCGCGCAAAATGCCGCCGAAACAGCGGCCTTCACCAAGCGCGCCAACGAAAACGCCGACCGTTCGCGGGTGGTGGTGGGCGAAGCGTCGAGCAGCGTGGTTGCGTTGATCGAGGAAGTGGCGAGCGCCACTCATAAAGTCGAAAGCATGCAGCAGGACGCGCAACGCATCACCGAGATTCTGGGGGTGATTGGCGCTATCGCCGGGCAAACCAATTTGCTCGCACTGAACGCAGCCATCGAAGCGGCCCGGGCCGGTGAACAAGGCCGAGGCTTTGCAGTGGTCGCCGATGAAGTCCGCGCCCTCGCCGGCCGTACCCAGGCCAGCACTTCGGAAATCAATGAAATGCTCACGCGCCTGACCCAAGGCGTCAGTTCGTCGGTCGCGGCAATGGAAAACACCCAGGCCAGTTGCCAGTCCGCCGCCGACGCGACAGCACGGGTCAACTCCGGCCTGGATGAAATGGCCGGCTCCGTCAGCCACATCAACGGCCTGAGCACTCAAATCGCAACCGCCGCCTCGCAGCAAAGTGCGGTGACCGAAGAGATCAACCGCAGCATGGTGCAGATCCGCCACATGGTGGATGAACTGGTGAAAAGCGGTCAAGCCAGCGAACTGAATACCCGGCAACTGGTGGACGCCAATGCGCGCGTCAGTTCGATCATGGGGCGGTTCAAGGTTCGGTAGGAGCCGAGCTTGCTCGCGATTGCGGTGTGTCATTTAACAATGATGCAGACTGACACTCCGCCATCGCGAGCAAGCTCAGCTCCTACAGGGTTCTTTTGCATTACTTGGAAACAATCTCATCGCTCATGCGTGGCTAAACGGGTCAAAATGCCTCTTTTTTGACCGCCACCCGAGTCGAGACCTTCCCATGCGAACCCCTCTGCGTCTGGCTGCCCTGAGCGCCCTCCTCATTTCCTCCCTGGCCCAGGCCGCCGACCTGATCCCGATCGAAGTGCACCGCGACGCCAATTGCGGCTGCTGCAAAAAATGGATCAGCCACCTCGAAGCCAACGGTTTCAAGGTGGAAGACCACGTCGAAACCAACATGAGCGAATTCAAGCAGCAGCACGGCGTGCCACCGCGTCTGGCGTCGTGCCATACCGCGCTGATCAATGGCAAGTTCGTCGAAGGCCATGTCCCGGCAGACCAGGTGCTGGCGCTGAGTAAGCGTAACGACCTGCTGGGCGTTGCCGCGCCAGGTATGCCCATGGGTTCGCCCGGGATGGAAATGGATGGCATGAGCGATGCCTACCAAGTGATCGGCCTGAAAAAGGACGGCACTGATGTCGTGGTGGCGGACTACCCCGCCCATTGATGTCCGCTGCCTACCTCGGGCTATTCTTCGCGGCGTTCGGAGCCGCGACGCTGCTGCCATTGCAGTCCGAAGCGGTGTTGATGGGGCTGTTGGTCAGCGACAAATATTGGCTCTGGTCACTGTTGGCCGTCGCCACGCTGGGCAACGTACTCGGTTCGCTGGTGAACTGGTGGTTGGGACGCGGTATCGAACGGTTTCGCGACCGACGCTGGTTTCCGGTAAGCCCTCGTCATCTGGAACACGCCCGACAGCACTATCAGCGTTACGGCCATTGGTCTTTGCTGCTGAGCTGGGTGCCGATTATCGGTGACCCGCTGACGCTGGTGGCTGGCGTCATGCGCGAACCTTTGGGACGATTCCTGCTGATTGTGACCCTGGCCAAGTCCGCCCGTTATGGCGTTCTGGCCCTGGCCACACTGGGCTGGATGGGTTGAACGATCGAGCGCGGCGATTGCCTGTGTTTAATGTCGCCCTAATCAGGCCGATCCAGCATCGGCAGGTTTTCCTTGGAGTTCACCCATGCCCCTCGCCCTCTCCCGCTGGCTGCCCAGCCTGTTGCTGACCGCCGCACTGCCCCTCGTCGCCCACGCCGACGGGCCGGAATATGGCCCTGAATTGCAGGGTTTCGATTACCCCTACACCGTCAAGCATTTCGCCTTCGAGTCCCAGGGTAAATCCTTGCAAATGGGTTACATGGACGTCGCCGCCCATGGCAAGGCCAATGGCCGCAGCGTGGTGCTGATGCATGGCAAGAACTTTTGCGGCGCGACCTGGGACAGTTCGATCAAAGCCCTCAGCGAAGCGGGTTACCGGGTCATCGCCCCGGACCAGATCGGTTTCTGCACCTCGAGCAAACCCGATCATTATCAGTACAGTTTCCAGCAACTGGCGACCAACACCCAGCAACTGCTCAAGGCCCTGGGCATTCAGAAGGCCAGCCTTCTCGGTCACTCCACCGGTGGCATGCTCGCCACCCGCTATGCGCTGCAATACCCCGAACAGGTCGAACAACTGGCGCTGGTCAACCCCATTGGCCTGGAGGACTGGAAAGCCCTCGGCGTGCCCTACCGCACCGTCGATCAATGGTACGCGCGTGAGCTTAAACTCAGTGCCGACGGCATCCGCGCCTACGAGCGCAACACCTACTACGGTGGCCGCTGGAAGCCGGAATTCGATCGTTGGGTCGACATGCTCGCCGGCCTGAACAAAGGTCCGGGGCATACGCAAGTCGCGTGGAACTCGGCACTTATCTACGACATGATCTTCACCCAACCGGTGTTTTACGAATTCAAAGACCTGAAGATGCCGACGCTGTTGCTGATCGGGACCTCCGACACCACGGCCATCGGCAGCGACATCGCCACGCCCGAGGTCAAGGCGAAGCTCGGTCACTACGAGGTACTCGGCAGAAAAGTGGCAAAACTGATTCCACAGTCGACCCTGGTTGAATTCCCCGGCATGGGCCACGCGCCGCAGATGGAAGAACCGGCGCAATTCCACAAGGCCTTGCTCGACTGGCTGAACAAAACCAACCCCGTTCATTGATGAGGTAAGGCTGATGGCGGTGCAGATAGCGGTGATCGATGACTGGCAAGACGTCGCGCGCGACGTGGTGGACTGGTCGGTGCTGGACAGCGTTGGCGAGGTGAGTTTTGAGCATGACTACCCGTGCGACAACGAAACCCTGGCCGAGCGTCTGGGTGCCTTCGAAGTGATTTGCGTGATGCGCGAACGCACCCGGTTCGATGAGGACCTGCTGCGCCGGTTGCCCAAACTCAAGCTGCTGGTGACTGGCGGCATGCGCAACGCGGCGCTGGACCTTAAAGCGGCCGCAGCCTTGGGTATTCAGGTCTGCGGCACCGACAGCTACAAGCATGCGGCACCTGAACTGACCTGGGCGCTGATCATGGCCGCCACCCGCAACCTCGTGGTCGAAGCCAACGCCTTGCGCGCAGGTCTTTGGCAGCAAGGCCTGGGCGGGGATTTGCACGGCAAGACCCTGGCCATCCTCGGGCTCGGCAGCATCGGCAAGCGCGTTGCCCAGTTCGGGCAAGTGTTCGGCATGCGGGTGATTGCCTGGAGCGAGAACCTGACCAGCGACGCGGCTGCCGAAGTCGGCGTGACCTATGTCAGCAAGCAGGAACTGTTCGAACTGGCCGACGTGTTGTCGGTGCATCTGGTGCTCAGCGACCGCAGCCGTGGCCTGGTCGACGCCCAGGCGCTGGGCTGGATGAAACCCACGGCGCTGCTGGTCAATACCGCCCGGGGACCGATTGTGGACGAGGCGGCGCTGATCAAGGCGTTGCAGAAAAATCGTCTGGCCGGGGCGGCGCTGGATGTGTTTGAAGTGGAGCCGTTGCCTGAACATCATCCGTTCAGGACGCTGGAAAATGTGCTGGCGACGCCGCATGTTGGCTATGTGAGTCGGCAGAACTATCAGCTGTTCTTTTCGCAGATGATCGAAGACATTCAAGCGTGGTCGACGGGTAAACCCATTCGGTTGTTCACCTGATACCGAGTTATCGTTCTTCGCGAGCAAGCCCGCTCCCACATTAGATCTCTGGTCTACTCAGGACCAATGTGGGAGCGGGCTTGCTTGCGAAGGGGCCACCGGCAACACCCCAACCTCTTCATCCAAACGCACCGCAACAGTGCACCACCCCCTCCCAACCCGCCCATTTTCGTGACTTACCAGTCCCGTTTTGACCCACCCTCAAAAATAAACCTGCACTTCGTCGGTGCGTTCCCCCCTTCCTCGCGTGGTTCTTTTACCCTCTTGAAACTGATTGTCGAACAATTTCACCAGATGACCCGCCCCGCTCTAGGATCTGGCCTAGACTCATTTTCGCGAGGTAAAACCGGTCGGTCATCTGGTTGTAAAAAACTCGAAACTTTCGGTCCTGGCCATGGGTCAGGTTAAAGGTAGGGCCAACGCGACTGGTGCATTCCTTGCAACGGCCCCTCCAACCCATCTGCTTCAACGCATTGGGCAGCATTTGCCACGATGCGTGCGCGTTTGCGCCCGGCCACAGGAATTGGCCACACCGTTTGTGCCAGACCTAAGCTTTAGATCAACACCACGGGAGATTCATATGATTAGTGCGGCTTTAGATATTCAGGGAGAGCGTGCTCATCAGCAGGTCGGCGAATCGAGCGCCGTCAATGCACCGAGCGCGCAATCCATCAGCGTCCCGGGAACCAAGACGCTGGCACCGGCTGCCAGTCAGAATCCAAATAGAAAGAAAGTGTTGTTCGTGACGTCCGAGATTGCCGATCTGGTCAAGACCGGCGGCCTGGGCGACGTCTCCGCCGCCCTGCCACGCGCCATGGCGCAGTTGCACGATGTGCGGGTGCTGATTCCCGGATACCCGCAAGTGCTGCACAGCGAAAACCCGATCCATATCATTGGTGAACTGGGTGGGCACGCCGCACTGCCGCCTTGCAAGATCGGCCGCATGGACATGCCGGACGGTCTGGTCATCTACGTGTTGATCTGCCCTGAACTCTACGAGCGCGAAGGTTCGCCCTACGGCGCCAACAACGGCCGCGACTGGCCGGACAACCACATTCGATTCGCCCGCTTGGGCCTCGCCGCCGCCGATATCGCCGCCAATCTCGCACAAATTCATTGGTGCCCGGATCTGGTGCACGCCCATGACTGGCCTGCTGGCCTGGCGCCGGCCTACATGCACTGGCGTGGGCAGCGCACCCCGACGTTGTTCACCATCCATAACCTGGCCTACCAAGGCGTGACCAGCCTCGGTTCATGCCCTGAACTGGGCATTCCGGCGCATGCCCTGCAACAGGAAGGCATGGAGTTCTACGGCAAGATGTCGTTCCTCAAGGCCGGCATGGCCTATTCGAGCCATATCACCACCGTCAGCGCCACTTACGCTCAGGAAATCACCACGCCGGCGTTCGGCTGTGGTCTCGACGGCTTTCTCGCCGCCAAGACCCAGCAAGGTCTGCTCAGTGGCATCCCCAACGGTATTGATGAAAGCTGGGATGCGGCGACGGATACTCACCTGTTCCGCCCGTTCAGCATTGGCGACTGGGACGGCAAAGCCGTGAATGCCGCCCACGTACGCGAATTGTTCGGCCTCGCCGATTCCGAAGGGCCGCTGTTTGCCGTGGTCTCGCGCCTGGTCTATCAAAAAGGCCTGGACCTGACCGAAGCGGTCTCCGAGTACATCGTCAAATCCGGCGGCCAGATTGCAATCATCGGCCGTGGCGAACCGGAAGAAGAACAAGCCATGCGTGAACTGGCGCTGCGTTTCCCGGGGCAGATCGGCGTGCGCATCGGCTTCAACGAAACCGACGCCCGCCGCATGTTCGCCGGCAGCGATTTCCTGCTGATGCCTTCGCGCTACGAACCCTGCGGCCTGAGCCAGATGTACGCCCAGCGCTTCGGCTCGTTGCCGGTCGCCCGCAACACCGGTGGCCTGGCGGACACCATTGAAAACGGCGTGACCGGTTTCCTTTTCGATGAGTCCACCGTCGAGAGTTACCAGGAAGCCCTGAGCCGCGCGTTCAAGGTGTTCGCTTTCCCCGACTTGCTCCACGCCATGCGGTGCCGGGCCATGGCCGCGCCGTTCAACTGGTGCAAGGCGGTGGAACCGTACGCCGAACTCTACGAACAACTTGTGGCCAAGGCCCTGGGTAAATCGGGCCGACAGTAAGAGGTTTTCAACGATGCCGTTACGGACCCTTGAGACCTGGCCCCACGGCGCAATCATGCTGGACGCAGAGCACACGCGTTTTGCCTTGTGGGCGCCGGATGCGTTTTACGTCAGTGTCGAACTGGAAAATGGACAATCCTTGCCGCTGTTGCCTCAGGTTGACGGCTGGTTCGTGATCAAGACCCGCTGCCCCGCGGGCACCCGCTACCGCTACAACATCGATGGCGAACTGGACGTGCCGGACCCGGCCTCTCGCGCGCAGGCCGGTGACATCGGCAGCCACAGCGTGGTGGTCGATCCGTTGGCTTATCGATGGCAACACAACACCTGGCAGGGCCGGCCATGGAACGAGGCGATCATCTACGAGCTGCACGTCGGTGTGCTCGGCGGTTTCAGCGCTGTCGAGCAGCACTTGTCGCGCCTGGTCGAACTGGGCATCACCGCGATTGAACTGATGCCGCTGGCGCAATTCCCCGGTGAGCGCAATTGGGGCTACGACGGCGTCTTGCCTTACGCGCCCCAGGCGTCCTATGGCTCACCCGAGCAACTCAAGCACCTGATCGACACCGCCCACGGCCTTGGCCTGGCGGTGATTCTCGACGTGGTCTACAACCACTTCGGTCCGGACGGCAATTACCTGCACCGCTACGCCAAGGGCTTTTTCCGCGAGGACAAACACACCCCTTGGGGCGCGGCCATCGACTTCCGTCAGCGTGAAGTTCGGGATTTCTTCATCGACAACGCGTTGATGTGGTTGCTGGAGTATCGCTTCGACGGCTTGCGCCTGGACGCGGTGCACGCCATTGAAAGCCCGGACTTCCTTGAAGAGCTGGCGCAGCGCGTTCGCCAGCAAACCGAACCCTCGCGCCATGTGTGGCTGATGGTGGAAAACGAGCACAACGAGGCGAGCCTGCTGGAAAAAGGTTTCGATGCGCAGTGGAACGATGACGGTCACAACGCCCTGCATGTGTTGCTGACCGGTGAAACCGATGCCTACTACGCCGATTACGCTGAGCAGCCCACCGAACAACTGGCTCGCTGCCTTAGCCAGGGTTTTGTGTTTCAGGGCCAGCTCAACCGCCACGGCACGCCGCGAGGCGAATCCAGTGGTCACTTGCCGCCGACCGCCTTCGTGCTGTTTCTGCAAAACCATGACCAGATTGGCAACCGCGCACTGGGTGAGCGGCTGCATCAACTGGCTCACCCCGATGCGCTCTACGCGGCCACCGCACTGCTGCTGTTGTCGCCGATGATCCCACTGATGTTCATGGGGGATGAATTCGCCGCGCAGGCGCCGTTTCTGTTTTTCACCAGCCACCACGGTGAACTTGCAGAGTTGGTGCGCGCAGGTCGACGCAACGAGTTTGCGGCGTTCAGCGCCTTTGCCGATCCGCACAAACGTGAACAGATTCCCGACCCGAATGCGCCCCGGACTTTTGAAGCATCGCAACCGAAGCTGAACGCCAGCGCACTGCCAGCCATTCACGACCTGTATCGCCGCCTGTTGCAGTTGCGCCATCAGCACCTCATACCCCGGCTGCCCGGCACCCAGGCATTGGGGGCCGACGTGCTCGGCCACGCAGCAGTGACGGCGCGCTGGCGGCTGGGTGACGGCAGTGAGCTACGCATTGACCTGAACCTCAGCGACACGCCGGTGGTCCACACCCCACAGGCCGACACTATCTTGCTGTTCGAACACCCGCCCCACTCGGCCGGCCTGTTGCACGAGGGCAAACTCGCCCCGTATTGCGCGCTAGTCAGTCTCACGGCCGCAGCCCCTTTGCTACCCCCGGATGGAGAGCGCCTATGAGCGATGCGCAACTTGAAATACTGGCCAGCCGCGCAGGGCTGGCTGTCGACTGGATCGACGCCAATGGTCGCCCGCAAAAAGTCGGCCCGTCGGTGCTGCGCGCCGTGCTCACCGGCCTCGGCCACCCGGCCGGCAGTGCCCAGGAAATCGACGCGAGCCTGCTGGAGCTGCAAGCCGTCCAGCAGACCCATCGCCTGCCGCCGCTGTTGACGGTCGATGTCGGTGCGGGCCTCGATCTGGCGCGTTACTTCGAGCCTGAAACCCCGTGCGACATTCACCTCGAAGACGGCTCGAAGATGTACCTGAAACTCGATGCACAAGCCGTGCTGCCGGGGCTGGTTCCAGTCGGCTACCAGCACGTCAGCATCGACGGACAATCCTTCACCCTGGCGGTGGCGCCCGAGCGCTGCTACAGCGTCGGCGACGCGGTCGACAATCCGATTCCGCGCACCTGGGGCCTGAGCGTGCAGCTGTACTCCCTTCGGCGCGCAGGCGATGGCGGTTTCGGCGACACCCAGGCCCTGGAAGACCTTGCACGGGTGGCCGGTGAACGCGGCGCCGAGGCGCTGGCGATCAGTCCGTTGCACGCCATGTTCGGCAGCGACACGCAGCGCTATAGCCCTTACTCGCCCTCCAGCCGCCTGTTTCTCAATAGCCTGTATGCCGCACCCGGTGCCATCCTCGGCGAGCGCGCGATGCGTGCGGCGATTGACGCCACGGGGCTGGCTGCAGAACTGCAAGCGCTTGAAGAACGCCCGCTGATTGACTGGCCCGTGGCCGCCCGAGCCAAACACCGTATTTTGCAAGCGCTGTACGAGGGATTTGTCCACGGTGAGCATCCCTTGCATGAAGACTTCAGCAGCTTCCGCCATGCCTCGGGCGAAGCACTGGAAAATCATTGCCGCTTCGAAGCCCTGCAAGAGGCCCGCGCCGCCAAAGGCGATAGCCTCGACTGGCGCGAATGGCCCGAGCAATGGCGCGACCCGCGCAGCACCGCCCTGGCCGAATTCGCCGAAGAGAACGCCGCACGCATCGGTTTCTTCGCCTTCTGCCAGTGGTTGATCACCCGTTGCCTGGAGCGCGCACAAACCGCCGCCCGCAGTGCCGGGATGAGCATCGGCCTGATCGCCGACCTCGCCGTGGGCGCCGACGGCGGTGGCAGTCAGGCCTGGAGCCGCCAGGACGAATTGCTCGCCTCGCTGACGGTGGGTGCGCCGCCAGACATCCTCAACCGTACCGGACAAGGCTGGGGCATCTCTGCGTTTTCGCCCGAAGGTCTGGTGCGCAACGGGTTTCGTGCGTTTATCGAAATGCTCCGGGCCAATTTCGCCCACGCCGGCGGCCTGCGGATCGACCACATCATGGGCCTGCAACGCTTGTGGGTGATCCCCAACGGTGCGCCGCCCCGCGATGGCGCCTACCTGTACTACCCGGTCGACGATCTGCTGCGCTTGCTGACGCTCGAATCTCACCGTCATCAAGCGATTGTGTTGGGCGAAGACCTCGGCACCGTGCCGGACGGCCTGCGGGAAAAACTCATCGCACGCTCGATCCTCGGCATGCGCGTGCTGTTGTTTGAACAGGACAACGCCCACTTCAAGCCGATCCTCGACTGGCCGGACAACGCGCTGGCCACCACCAGCACCCATGACTTGCCGACGCTGAATGGCTGGTGGCACGGCCGCGACATCGACTGGAACGCCCGGCTCGGCCTGACCGACGCCACCGGTGAAATCGAGTGGCGCCAACACCGCGAACGCGAACGCGAAGGCCTGCGTCGGGTGTTGAGCCAGGACCCGCAGAATTTTCGCGAAGAGTCCCACGAAACCGATCAGGTGCTCGACGCCAGCGTCCGTTTCCTCGGGCATACTCGCGCGCCGTTGGTGTTGCTGCCGCTTGAAGATGCGTTGGGCATCGAACAGCAGGCCAACTTGCCCGGCACCATCGACACCCACCCCAACTGGTCACGACGCCTGCCCGGCGACAGCGAAAATCTGCTTGATGACCCGGACGCGGCCCGACGCCTCGAATTGCTTGCCTGCGCGCGGCTTCAAGCGGGCGAGCGTGACCAATGACGGCGTCGATTATCCAACCACTGCGGGCGACCCTGCGGCTGCAATTTCATAAAGGTTTCACCCTTGATCAAGCGGTGCCGCTGGTGCCGTATTTCGCCCGTCTGGGCATCAGCCACGTCTATGCCTCGCCGCTGCTGGCCGCCCGCGCCGGCTCCATGCATGGCTACGACGTGGTGGACCCGACCACCGTCAATCCCGAACTGGGTGGCGAAGCCGCACTGCGACGTCTGGTCAGTGCCCTGCGCGAACAAGGGATGGGGCTGATCCTCGACATCGTGTCCAACCACATGGCCGTCGGGGGCGCGGATAACCCGTGGTGGCTGGACTTGCTGGAATGGGGGCGCCTGAGTCCATTCGGCGAGTTTTTCGACATTCAATGGCATTCGCCGGACCCGTTGATGGAAGGTCAGTTATTGCTGCCGTTCCTCGGCAGCGACTACGGCATCGCCTTGCAGGACGGCACCCTGCCCTTGCACTTTGATGCGCAGAACGGCAGCTTTTATGTGCAGCATTACGACCACCGCTTCCCGATCTGCCCGATGAACTACGGCGAGTTGCTGCCCACCGAGGTCGAACCGCTGAAGTCACTGGCGGAGCGCTTCACCACCTTGAGTTACCAGACCGACGCGCACAGCCTGGCGGTGCCGCTGAAAGCCGAATTGAGCGAACGGGCCAGCGATCCGGCGCTGCTCAAGTCCATCGAACAGCACCTCGGCGCTTACGACTCGCTCACACCCGACGGTTTCCAGCGCCTGCACAACTTGCTCGAACGCCAGAGCTATCGTCTGGCCAGTTGGCGCACGGCAGCGGATGACATCAACTGGCGGCGTTTTTTCGATGTCAACGAATTGGGTGGCTTGCGCGTCGAGCGCCCCGCCGTGTTCGAAGCCACCCACGCGAAAATCTTCGAACTGGTGGCCGAAGGGTTGGTGGACGGACTGCGCATCGACCACATCGACGGCCTCGCCGATCCCCGCGGTTACTGCCGCAAACTGCGACGTCGGGTCGATAGCCTGTTACCGGGGCGGCACTTGCCGATCTATGTCGAGAAGATCCTTGGCGAGGGCGAAACCCTGCACCGCGACTGGTCGGTAGACGGCACCACCGGTTATGAATTCATGAACCAGTTGTCGCTGCTGCAACACGATCCGCAAGGTGCGCAAACCCTGGGCGAACTCTGGCAGCGCCTCAGCGAGCGGCCGGCCGACTTTCAGCAGGAAGCCCAATTGGCGCGGCAGCAGATCCTCAATGGCTCGCTGGCCGGTGATTTCGAAAGCGTCGCCCAGGCCTTGCTGCAAGTGGCCCGCGACGACCTGATGACACGCGACCTGACCCTCGGTGCAATCCGCCGGGCGTTGCAGGAATTGATCA
>Ga0302168_1000011_pt1 | contig 55365 bp, 78 predicted proteins | sample I_Fen_N1_2_FD_193494 | JGI IMG/M metagenome (GOLD analysis project Ga0302168, IMG submission 193494) | Peat permafrost microbial communities from Stordalen Mire near Abisko, Sweden - I_Fen_N1_2 | ecosystem: Environmental > Terrestrial > Soil > Wetlands > Permafrost | place: Sweden: Abisko...
TCATCAGTGAGGGGGGCATCAGCTTTGGCGGCAGCCTTGGTGGAAGGGTGAACAAAACGATGGAGGTCTGCTTCGAGTTGCTTCCAGCCATCTCCTTCAAGGGCTGCAATTGCTCTTCGGATTAGGTCTTCGGCTTCATCAATCCGCTGATCCGCTGAGTTCAGGCGCTGCTGCAGGGAGTCACGCTCGGCCTTCATGCGATCAAAGGTCTCGCCCAGCACATACTGCACCGGTCGCTGGCCGCATTCGCAATCTGGCCAAGGGCTGTCCTCGGCCCAGGTCCTGCCTTCGCTGGTTTCAGCCTCACAGGCGGGACCGAGGTAAATCACTTTTGGCTCGCTCACTTTGAAAGGCCTCTTCAATTGTCCGTCCCCGTGTAGGTGCGCCAAGGGACCTTGACGCCGTTGACCAGAAAGCCCCAGTCACCACGCCACTTGCTGGTGATGAAGAGGGTGATGACGCCGCCGGGGGATACCTCGTCGATCCGGTGGTACTCGCCGTGCATCAGGCGGGCGGTGTCGCCGGGTTCGCGCCAGTATTCAAGGTCAGTGTGTCCGCCGACTTCCCAGAAATGGCGCCGCTGTTCCTTGTAGAAGCCGCGCAGGATGATCGTCCTGGCGTTCCACGGATGGTCTGCAGATCCCGGTCTTCGTCCGGCCGCATGATGTGGTGGATGCGGAACGACCACGGGCACCACCAGAGCGCCGCCTTGTGCGTGGTGCGGGAGTAGGGGTTGAACAGCCACCAGTGCCCCATGTACATCTCGGCGCCGTCGGCGGACATGATGTGCAGGTATGGGGTGCGCTTGGCGCGGGCGATGAGCCAGGCGGCAATCGCAGGGTGGGCAAGCAGCTTGGCGACCAGGCGCCAGAAGAGATTGATCATGCTGCCTCCGCGACTGGTTGACGAAAGACGGGAAGGGCGCCGGCCTGCTCGCGTACTGCCTTCATGCCCGCCTCGTCGTATCCCCAGATATTGCTGTCGTCGAACCGCTCAGGTCCGAGATAGCCAGGGTGCAGTTGTTTGCCGGTGCAGATGTAATCACGAAGCTCTTTGACCAGGTCCTTCAGCGTGCCGCCGTGGCTGAACCCGCGCCACCGGCCGCCCCACGCCGTTTCATGCGTGAAAATCCGCTTTCCGCTGTAGTCGTCGACGAACCAGACCTTGCCGCGCGCGTCGACTTCCATGCTCGCGTAACGGTTCGCTGCGTGGTTGTGGAAGAACCGGCGACCATTGTCCGCGATGATCTGGATTGCTTGGTTGACCTGCTCGCAACGCTTACGCTTCAACCACATGCTGTTTTCCGAATAACGGGAGCCGCGGTACTCCGGTTTCGGCTCGTAATCGGTAGGGCGGATCACGCAGGCCAATAGTTGCGTCCAGGTCGCTGCATCATTCGGCAAGCACAGACCGAATTCTTTGGTGTCGTATTCGACCTCTCGGGAAAGCCGCTCAACCAGATAGAAAGGCACCGCAACGTTCGAACAGCCGCTGTTGTAGTAGCCAAGATGCTCAATCACGCGAGCCTCTTCGTAGATACCGGCGCTGGACAGCTTCCAGCAATACCCCTTGTCATCAGGCCGCCAGAGGGTTATCGCCTTATGGCGCCGATGGGTGTGCTTGACGCTCAGCACGACGAATGAGCCGGCCGGTTTGTTTTCTGTGGGCATGGGAGGTCCTTGCGGTCTATGCTCGGCCGCTAATCAATAAGGAGTGTTTGTAATGTCTGATCAAAAGACAGTTTTGGAGATGATTTTGACTGCAGAAGTACTCGCATTAGCTGCCGCGCTAAAAGCCGAGAGACTCGCAAAATCAAATGTGATGGGTTATGACGGGATAAGCGATGCTGTAAGGCTCATAAAGAACAAGCGGGCCTCAATCCTTGAGGAGCTCTCTCGTCCGTAGTTTCACGCAGCTACAGCTTGGTGTTCCGCTATTCGCCATGGGTCATTGGCCCTTGCCAGTGCAGCCATAGGCGGTGGGCTGACGCTGTTCCCGCACATGTGGACTTGCTGAGTCTTAGTGAACGGTTTGCCGTCGGCTCCGTGGCTGATGATGTAGTCGGCGGGGAAGCCTTGAGCTTTGTACAGCTCGGCCGGTTGCAGCATCCGTAGGCAGATGTCGACGATCACGTACGGCGTTCCCTTGATGGTGACAGTCACGAGGCCCAGCCGATCTTTGGTGGTTATCGTTGGCGCTGGTGCGTCGGCGGCGCTCATGTTCTCGGTGCCGTAGTAGCTGATAAGGAATGCCGCGACGCGCAGTGCACCGGCTTCAACCTCCGGCGAAAGCTGGAACTCAACCAACGAACTCTTACCGCCACCGCCTGCCGTGATGGTTGGTGCTGGCTCATCTACCGCCTGGCCAACGCTGGCGCCGAACTGACGCTCCATGAATGCGGTGACCAGTCCGTGGTGGGTGCCACCGGCGCTGATGGTGTGCAGCGGATCGGCAGTGTCCCGCGCATCGCAGTTGCCGCGCAGGTGCACCAGGTTGGCGGTCACCAGTTGCTGCTGACTGCCGGTGTTAGTCACCGTGGTCATGGGGTCTTCGATGCTCTTGGCGTCGGTGGTGTTGAATCCACCATTCATCTGGGCCATGAACACCGTCGAGATACCCATTGCGTGGGCAGCACCGGCCGGGCGCTGGTAGTTGCCACCGCTGGTTATGGTCGGCAATGGTTCATCGAGCGCCTTGCCCTCATCAGCAAATCGGAACTTCACCAGGTGCGCCGCGGCGAGTGCGTGCTTCACGCCACCAGCAACTACCGTGCCCAACGGCTGATCAAGTCCCGGTACGCGCGGTTCCTGTCCGGCGCGTTCGCCATACCCGGTTTGAATGAGGGTTGGGCTGATGAGTGTCAGCTCGCCGCGGTTGGCGCAGGTGACCGTCGGTAGCGGCGAGTGTGGATCGTTGATCCGGTCGCTGCCCTGGTGCGTTGCTGGCGCGATGATAGGGCTGGCCATTGCGAACGATCCACCCCGCGGCCAAGAGGTCACGGTGCGCAGCGGGTCGTGGGCTGACTGCACGCTTTCGCCGGACCAGTTCGCGATCGGAACGATAAATGGGTCAGCGGCATCGATGACAAACTTCTTCATACCCTTGGCGATTCGCCGTAGGGTGGCTGGGGCCAGTGGCTTTGGCCGGTCGAAGATGCTTTTGCTCGGGATGGTCCAGTCGATGCACTCGGCGGCGGTGCGCCACTTCTGTTGGCCCTTTACCGGGTGCTTGGCGTGGGTCGGCGCTGGCCAGGCAACCGGCTCGCCGTCACAGCGGGCGATCATGAACAGGCGTTCGCGGCTGGTCGGTGCACCGAAATCGCAGGCCTTGATGACGCGCCACTCGACGACGTATCCCAGGTGCTGCAACTCGGCTACGAAAGTTGCCCAGGTCTGGCCGCGCCGCTTCGGGTCAGGCACCAGGAACTGCTGGTGGACCGGGACGACTTCGCCCCGCTCGGCAATGGTACCGCCGAGCTTCATTACTCGGCCGGTCACCTTGCAGCGCTTGGCAATCAACGGCCCCCACTGGAGGATCTGCTTCACGTTTTCAAGGCTGATGACGCGGGGCTTCTTCTTGCCGGCCCACTTCAGGCCGATCCACGACAAGTTGCGAATCTCACGCTTGCGTGGCTGGCCGCCGGCGGCCTGGCTGTGATGCGTGCAGTCCGGCGACATGTGGAACCAGCCCACGGCCTTGCCGCCGCACTCTGTGTCCGGATCACCCTCGAACACGTCGGTGGTGTAGTGCACGGCACCCGGGTGATTGACGGTGTGCATGCTGATCGCCTGAGGGCTGTGATTCTTTGCTACGTTCACCGCGCGCCCCAGCCCCATTTCCAGCCCGGTACCGGCGCCGCCACCACCACAGAAGAAGTCGACAACGATCTCATCGTCCTGAGTGCTGAAGCCGAGTCCGTATTGAGTTTTGAAATCGAAGGGGTGTTTCTTCTGTTGTGCGGACATAGGGGATCCTCGCCGGCTGGCGTGATTCGTTGAAGTGGAGTATTTGTGTTCGGCCCGGCATGGGGCCGGACCAAGGAGAGCAGAAGATGGATGAGCACAGCAGTAAGATTCAGATCCCCGAAGGGCATACCCTGGTAGCCAAGGGGATGGAGGCGAAAGGCTCCCGCCGTGGGGAAGATACGGATATCTATAGGTACGACGAACTGAATGCTGCCGGCGAAGTGGTTGCCTCGCATGAGGTGACCGATAGCATGTCTATCTATCCGCCATTTAAACGGCACATCAGCGCCTCAAAAGTTTCTTGAGTGCTTTAGGCACGATAACTTCGTCGCCCGGATCGCGCTTTAGCTCGGCGAGGCTTTGATCCTTAAATGATCGCGACACCTTTTCGCTTGGTTCGTAAGGTGTCGTGACACAGCGAAGCATCCGAGTAGCTGTTTCAAAGTCGGCGGCGATCACATTGCGCAGCAGGTTCTGATACACCTCCTGCTGGTTGTTGAAACCGTGCTCTTTCATCAAGCGCTTGAGGTCCGGCATAAACACGCCGGCCACCTCAACCGTGAATTTCTCGATGCCCAGCGCGGCATTCTTGGCGGCTTCCTTCTCGCGCTTCTTGCGCTGCTTGATGGCTTCCGCCGTCAGCTCCTGTTCTTTTGCCATGGCCTGCCTCTTCAATTCCTTGGGCCGGTAGATCCAGCCATGTCTGTCGTCGGCGCTGGCGCACCTGGTTGTTGATTCGTCTCATGCTGCGACCTTTACCTGATGCCAGGCGCCGGCGGCGTAGAACAACTTCGCGGCCAGTGCCTCATCAAGTGAGACCTCCGCAGGAACGGCGATCCAGCCCGACGCAACCATGTGGTTTGGATTGCAGCTGTTTCGCAGCTCCAGGTAGTAATGCTCGATGGCATCCGTCAGGCGCTCGACCTTGTAGATGCCTTCCGGCGATATCTCCACCGACTTGACGTACTCGACACCGCGCTCGTCTCGACACATGGCGCTGAGGTAGATCGTCCAGTGGTAGGCGAAGTCGAACAGAGCGTTGGCGATCGCCAGGCTCCGGATCTGTCGGCAGCTTTTCCAGTTCGCCATGATCTGCGTGCCGCTCGGGTCGATGTTCACGACAGCGACGTGATTCGTTCGGAGCAGCGCCCGGCAGCTGCGTTCTGCCCGGGCGAAGCCGTTATTCGGTTTCCGTTTGCTCATAGCGCCTCCGCGAGTTTCCGCAGTGTCTTGCGCTCAGCAGCAGTGATGGCGGGGCGGCGGCGCTTGAGAACGGTGTCGGGATCGATTTTGTTGGAGCGCTCCGCCGGTGGCGGATTGATTTGAGCGGGCTCTGCTCTGGAGAAGCGTCCGCCCGCGGCCAGATGCTGTTCGACCTGGCTGGAAAGCTCCTGCGCTTTATCGCGCCGGAACTCGATGTCGTATTTCAGGTTGCTGATCATGGTGGCCACCTCATTAGTTATCAGGCGCTTAAACGATAGGCTTGCGCGCGAGCTCGATCCGCGACCTCATCAACCATGCGATTCAGTTCCAGGTTGAACTGGACGAGCTCCCTGTGCAGGTTGGCGATGTAATCTTCGTCGCGGTAAATCGTCTCGATGTAGAGCTGACACTCTTCATCCTGACGCGAATCAAACGACAGAAAATCCCACCACTTCCGCCCCGTGACGAACATGCAGCCCTGTACCTGAGGCATATGTTCCACTGGCATGCCTTCGAGCCAAGTCCTGACGTGTATCGCCTCGTTGAAAGGGCACTTAGACTCGGTGCCCCCGTCATCGTTGATCAGGCCGTCTGGCGAGCAACCGAGCCAGTCGTATTTCGGATGAACGATGAACTCTGACGGCATGACGATGTTGCCGGTCAGCATCTCGTAGGCGTCCTGAGCCTTCTGCTCTTCGGTGTGACCCCACTTCAGGGAGGCGCTGCTGACGTTGTGCTTGGACTTCTTCGCCAGTCGCTCGAAGCACAGCTCGCGCATGTATGAGGTGCGAGCCCCCATCGGCTCGCGCTTCCCATTTTTGTCTGGCTTCCCCCAGGCCACCACATCTTTGAATCGGCTGGCTGTCACTCGGCCTGATCGGTCGGCATGCCACTTCTCTGTGCCCTGAAGTTCCGCCCTCACTACGCTGCCTCCTCGGCCTGCGCCAGGTCGTCGTGGTTGCCGGTTATGTCGGTGAAGTCGCCATCAACAGTTGCCGCCATGGCCTTGAGCGCTTCATGGCACTCCAAGCCGATTGCTGCGCGCTGCTTCGGCTTGAGACCTGCCCAAGCTGCTGCATAGGCTTCGATGTCCTGCTGCTTCGCGACGGCCAAAAGGTCTGCGAATACTCCGTCGATTTCCGGCGACGGGGATTTCGGGCCGAACGACACGCTGGAGGCGGCGGCAGTGTTCGCAGCCTGCTTCACAGGGGTGATATCGATTTCGCCGCCGTACGAGTCTTCGAACTCGTCGGGCGTATAGACGCCGAGGATGACGTCAGGGCAGAAGAGTCGTGCCCATTTTTTGGTCACCAGGTAGGCAATCTGCTGCTTGGGGTCTTCCGCCCAAAGCGTAGAGTTTCGCGTGCGGACTTGGGTGAGCAGAAGTTCCAGAACGCGGGGCTCGTCTTCGCCCTTGAAGGTCGCCCAGACCTTGATCCCGAGACCTTTTTCGTCGTCAAAGCTCCAGGCCGGAACACGGTATTTCTTGAACTCGCCAGTGTCCTCGTCCTTCTTGGTCTTGCTGGTGACTTCTCGCATCTTCCCGATGACATTTTCCCAGCTACCGAACCACTCGAAGTTCAAGCGACCCTTGACTGGTGCCTTGGCGGTGATCACTGCGTTGACGAGCTGAGCCTCATAGCTCAATGCGCCGCCGTTGACGATGAACGTCTTCTGCGCAACTGCGAATGGGTTCATCTGCCATTGCATTGCTTGCAGCACTACCGCCATGCAGTCGGCTTGATTGCCCTTCAGATGCTTGGGGACTGTTGTCACGCCCTTCGACATCATCAGCGCGAGGTCGCTCATCGACTTCATGGTGCCTGGATCGAGGATGAGCGCTGCCGCGTTGTGCGACGGATCGTGGTAGGTGGCGATATTGGTTGGTGCTTGAATGTCTGAATCGGTCATTGCGCTCTCCGTGGCCGATGTGGAGTCGGTCGGCCTTCAGATGGAAAGGGGAGTTAGAAGCGGATGGCGCGAAGCCAGGCGCGAGCAGTGTCGAGGTCCACGTCGAAGCCCAGGGCTACAACTTCGACAATGTCTTCAACCGGTGGAGCATCGACCGTCACGTCGTCGGACTCAGCCCCGGCTACATGCGCGCTGATAGGGGCGACTTCGACTTTCTCTGTGACCGCCGGCGCAGCTACAGAAATCGCTGTAACGGGTGCGGCCGCCTGGGCGCGCAGACGGGCCAGCTCTTCCTGGTCACGCTGATACTGTGCGTCGCGTTCGAGATGCTGGCGTTGTTGTTCTTCCTGCTGCTCACGCTGTTGGCGTTGCTGTGCTTCCATGTCGCGGCGCTGCTGGTCCAGATCGTCCTGCTGCTTCTTCAAACGCAGGCGGTCTTCCTCGGCGCGCTGCTTGCGCAACTCCTCAGCTTCAGCGTCGGCAATGCGTTGCTTCTCGCGAAGTTCGTCGAGCTCTTTCTGCTGGGCCAGAAGCTTGGCCGCAGCCTCTTCTCGCTCAATGGCAGACTTGTGCAGCGTTTCCAACTGCTCAATAGCGTTGTCGCGAGCGATGGTGCCTTCAGCTTCGAACTCGGCATATTCGTCGGGCAGGATCACCGACTCCTTGACGCTTTGCAGAACGCTTGCGACATCAGCAGCGCTGCGGCTTGCGTATGCAGCAGCGAAAGAACTGAAGCGGTTGATCTTCGTCCGAATGGCTTCAACACGCTCAGCCTCGACACGCTCGCGCTCGGCCTTGGCGTCAGCTACGCGCTTTTCTTCGGCCTTAATTGCTTCGTCGACAGGCGTTTCAATCGCTAAGACTCGATCCTTCAGCGCCTCGCCGAATTCTTTAACCTGGTTGACGCGAGCTTGGGCATCCTTGACCTTCTGCTGATAAGGCACGAGCGCAGTCTTGGTGGTGTTCGCCAGGGCATAGCGCACATCGCGGATGTCGACGCGAACTTCCTTCGCATTCGCCAAACCTTCGCTGGTCGAGCAATCAACGACCAGCTTTGCGTAAGTGGTCTCCAGACGAACAATCTGTTCTTCATGTGGCCGATATTCGGCGATGTCGGTGACGGCTACCGCAGGGGCAACAGATTTTTGTACGCCGTCGGTTTCGCTGATTCCGAGGGATTCTTGAACGGCTTCTTTAGTATTTGCGGACATGACAGTTCCTTGCCGCGCGGTGCGCAGCGGTTGAAGTGATGGGTTATTGAGTGACGAGATCAGCCAGAGCGCTGAGCAACATCAGGAAGCAGAAGACGGAGAGGGCGATAGCTGATCCACGCCAGAGCCAAATGCATTTGGCGCGCTGGTAAGAGGTCATGACGGCTCATCCTCAAGATAGAAGGTGTCACAGTCATGGATTACCTGGGCGTCGTCACGTACATAGGACCAATCGTCGAAGTGGCAGCGCTGCTGCTGTCCGCACACGTCGATTCGCATCAAGCCGGTTTGCACGTCGATTTCGACTGCCGGCCACCACCAGTCCTTCCCGTTTTCGCTGACCCACAAAGGCTGTGGTAGCGAGTTGATGAACTCCATATTCAGGAGGTCGCTCATCTCACCACCGCCACAGGAAGGCTGAACTGTTGCTGCTGAATCTCGCGCATCTCGGCGTAGATGCCCCACCAGAACACGGTGATGACGACGCAAATCCAGTAGACGAGCTTCATGGCCGAACCCTTACGGCGATGCGGCGGCCCTTCATGGTCGGAGCCAGGCGCTGCGGCAGGTCGACGACGAGCTCTTCTCGCTTGCGACCGATCACTTCATTGAAGGGCAGGCCGAAGCCGAGCAGGGCGATCTTGCGTTCGATGTCGTCGAGCTGATCGTCGATCAACGTTTTAACCGGTGCAGTGCTCATGATGTTCTCCCTTGCCGCCTATCAAAGGTGCGGCGCAAACGCTCGGTGTAATGGGCGTCTTCCTCGGCGCTAATGATGCTCAGCGTCCGGAAGATCAGGATTGCGGTGTGGGCTGATGCCTTTACTGCGATGGCGCTGCACTGAGGGTCGATCATGCTTCGGATGTAGCCATCAAGCATTCCGGTAGCAAGGTCGTGCTGGCTGCTCATGCTGACGTCTCCTTCAGGCCCCAAAATTCACCAATGGCGTCGACCGCTGCAGCTACACGCTTTGCGCTCGCCTTGCGCTCAGCAATCAATCGAGCATCGCGATCAGCCAGCGCCTGGGTGCGTTTGATCTCTGTCGCCTCGTAGTCGTGGAACTGCTCAGGCTGCGATTTCTTCTCGCGCCCCCAAGCGTCGTAGCGCCTATCCCAATCCCGGGCCTGCGCACTGTCTGCATAGCTGGTTGCCATGGTCGCCTCCAGAGTGGCGAGTCAGTCGTAATAGTCCTGGTCGGCGAGGTACTCGGAATGCTCATTCACAAGCCATTCCTCCATCGAGGCGATCTCGGACTCAGTCAGGTGGCTGGTGTCGTCTTTCGATTCCCACTCGATTTCGCAGTGCCCCTGGTACTCATCGGGATCTGCGGCTTGTGAACTGAAATTGCCTTTGGAGGCTGAGAAAGAGATCACCGACAAGTTGATGGCAATGTCTTCGCCGCCCTTGACCATCCAATATTCGTAAGTGCGGGCCATGGCGACCTCCCGTGTTTGGGGTTAGGCGGAGCGGGCGGCGAGCATGGCGTCGGCAACCTTGTAAGCGCCTTGAGCTGTGTTGATTTCGCAGCCTTCAAGACCGAACAGGCATGGAGCGCCAGCAGTAGAAATCAATGCCTGCATTGCCTTGGCCGCGAAGTAGTCGCGAACCGTTAACCCGAAACAGGTGCCATGACCGCCGTATTCGTTTGCTCCCACGGGGAATGCAGGCTCTTTACCGGCATCCACGGCGTGACACTCGAAGCAAACGCCGCCGGATTGCTCCGACTCTTCAATCAGGCTGTTGCACTTCAAACACGACCCGAAGCGCTCGGGGTCTGGTGGCTGAAAATTCATGACTGTCTCCATTCGTTGATTGATCCAACAAAACTCGGCTGCACTCATCCATTCCGCTGGTTGCCGTTAGGCGCGGAGGGGAGTGCATGCGGGTGGTGTCGGAAAGGGTGCCCAGGCTCGCTACTGGCGACGGCCTGGGTTTGCAGCATCAGCAATGTCCGTCGTCTTTAGGTTGGGCCTACTGTTTCCAGTTGATGCGCGGTGACATCCTCGGCCCCACTGTCCGCTGCCTGTATGAGTGTTGGGCGAAGCCTTCAGGCTTGCTGCGCCACGCGGGAGAAGCGGTGGTCTACTTCATGGCCGTGACTCCTATCGCTCGCTCACTGGGCAGGCAGTGGCCACCTATTGAATGGTCAATGCAGGGGGGGCGCGTTGCGCGGTGCAGATCCGCATCCATCTGCCCACTCACTGAATGGACAGTTGTGATGGTTCACCCTTCGCAAGACCACTGATGGTGGTTTGCATGTTCCTCGCTGCAGAACGGCAGGCTTTGTTGGCGCACGTATTTTTTCTTGCGCACCGGGTCGTACGCCTGATCGATGATGGTTTTGTAAACCACCGGATCGGCAGGCTTTCCGCAGCGGGTGCATTTCGTTGGTGTTGCTGGTTCATTCATGGCTGCTGCTCCGGTTGTTTTCCCAATGCACCCGGTCGCCCAGGTGCATCAGTGAAAAATTCCGTTTCTCCACCACGCGCATCGCCGGATTCATATCTCTAACCTGCGTCACACATTTCGTGTCCGGTGTTCTTCGCAGATCGGCTTGCGTGGTTTCGCGTACTCACATCTGGTGAGCACGGCCAGTTCCAGAGCTGGCATGGCATCGGCTATTTGTTGCTCGCACTTACCGGCTGAAACCCGGGGTAGTCGATGGCGAGGATCCTGAGCTGTTAAAGAGCGGCGGGGGTAAGGCCCTTCGCTGCCGGTCCCGATGTGGGGACTGGGTTGCGATGGAGTGAAGATAAGCCAATGCCTAATATCTGTAAATAGGTAATGCCTTATTATTTTCAAAAGACTTTCCTCCTCTGAAAGGCTCAGTTCCCGATATGCAATTTGCACGTGCTGAGATAAGCTTTGCTAAACCTGTATGCATATCCAGTATTTAGGAGGCGAGATGGCGAAGGCGAATAAACAAGAAAAGCCGGCAGGGCGGCGGGAGATGAGCGGGATCAAAAGGCTGGGGCTGCGCGTCTCGTCGATGATCAATCACCCCGTTGCGCAGATTCAGCGCTGGGTGACGATCCATCGCCTGGACACGGACGGCGATCTGGAGTGGGAGGAGGTGATGGGGCTGCTTTCCGAGGCGCCAGAGTTGGACCTGACATTTAACGACGACGAAAGCGTGACGGTCAGATGGGAGCAGCAGAATGCCGAGGATCGTGATGACCAGATCGTCGAGGAGGACAATGAACTGGAGGTCGAGGAAATGGCTCCCTTCTAAGAGATAGGCGAGCTTGGGCTGGGCATGGTCGGCGTGTTTGAATTATTTGGCGCTGATCCTGCCGCTAATTTTCTTCAAAACGTCTGAGTTTACACTTTACGGCTCAGGCTGAAGTATTTGATCTATATTGTATTAGAGAAAAGATTTAATTTTTGGAGGATGTATGACGCAAAACTATATATTCGAGGAGTTAGCGGTTGCTGGCGGTGAAATGAATGAACTGATTGCTCAAAAAAAGGCGCAGCACCTCACACTTGGAACTGTATCGGTTGACTGTTACGTTCGCCTAAAGCCCATCGCGTGGTCTTGGTTTTATCTAGGTACACATGTCACGATGGATAGAGTTAAGGCAGAGGAGCTATTGGGCTTTGGTGAAAAACTGACGCCTCTGTATATGGTAGTGAGTGAGCCGTGCTCAGAGTCTATCTAGAGTACGGCTGTGTTTTTTTTAGTTAGCAGGGAAGCCAAGCTTGTCGAAGAAGGAGCGGTTTCGTTCCTTGGCAGATTTGACTAATTGGTCAAAGGATATAACTTCAATATATGCATGGCTTGGCTCGTTGTACCCAAAATACCCTAGGCCATCCGAGGTAATCCTCAGATTCGCTCGCCTGCAGCGTTTTTTCATCGTTGGGGTTAAGTCGCATACGACATAGATATAACCTGGGATTTCTTTGTTTCCAGGGATCGGTCTACCTTGTTTAGTTTGAACCCCGCCCTCCCTGATACGATCAAGATATCCTAGCGCCTGATCTATAGGGTCCTTATCCTCCCCTTCCTTCATATCGTCTCTCATAGGCCGTTTGATCTCGATGACGGTAAGAGACGCCATAGGGAAAGAACTGCCATCATTAACAAGTATAGGGTTGTCAAAAACCCTAAGGCTCAAGATGTCTGGCTCTTTTGTTGAGTTACTGTCAGTAATAGGCATGGAGTTGAGGGTTTTATCTGAGGCTAGATAAGCGTGGAATGAAAGTCGCTCGTCTAATAACCATAGGTTGCTGCCATCAGCCATTACAGAGTCTGAATCTTTCCCCATAGGGAAAATTAGCTCGTGAATAGTGTCTTCTCTGGCATATTTGCCATTGTCAAGCCGAACTATTGAGCCTTCCAGTATGTCTATAATCGCTTTGCGATGGGAGACATAGTTGGCCAAATCAGATTTCTTAATGTCTTCAGCTTTATTTATATAATTGCTAAGGCGCGCTTTGTAATCCGCAAGTGACTCACTCTTACCGGGTGACATGATGTCATGCCCTTCACTTACTAGCTCTCGTTCGATTGCGTACCAAATCTCGTGAAGGTGTAAATCTAAGTCCTTATCCGTTATGTCAGGCGCTACAACGAGAGATTCGGGTGACGCATATTGAGTTATAAACCTGTATCGAGGCGCTTGATTATCAATGAAAGATGCTATTCGTAGTCTTCCGGCCTCAATGCTATCTCTTAAATAATTATCAAGGTACAGTTTTGCTCTATCCAAGATTTTTTCGCGAATCATGCGCAAACTTATTTCAGTTTGCGAGAACATCCCGTTGAAGTCTTCAGCAATGTTAAATGAAGTTCTTTCGCTTCTTACATTCTCATCTAGATACGGGGAAGAAACATAGCAGTTGTAAATGAAATCGCCTGCTGCGTCTGTCAGCTTTCCAGTTAAGCCTGGTATTTTCCCCTGAATGCCTTCTTCTTTCGCTAAACGATTAGCTGCGCACAAAGCTATTTGATGCTTTCTGGATGTAGAATATCGAAATTTTATGTGTGTTAGTTCAAATTCTATTCCCAGAATTTCTATTTTTTCATGGGTTGCAGCGGACATCATATTTTTATCATAAAGATCGTAGATGTCGATGATTTCGTGTTCGTCCTTCACCGTTATTCGAGGTGCGCCGTCCGGGCGGACGAAGTACCATAGGCAATGCTCAAGTAATTGATTTGCAATGGTCGCAGCGGTTTTTGGTGTTGAGTCTCTGTAGCCCGAATTAAAGCCCAGCAATTTAATTCTGGAACCACTTCCCGAGCTCTCTTTAGAGGATTCCGATAGGGTATTTACGCCGTTCAACTCGTCAAGGCTGAAAGTACGAAATCTCAATTCTTTTTCGTGTTGATAAAAACTTTCAACTTCGATTTTGTCAAAAGCTTTTAACCACATAAGCCTGCCAACTCCGCGACAGCCTTTGTCGATTTTATGATCGGAGTCAAGTGTCTGGAATGATTTCAGGTTGGTGTCATTGAATCCGCAACCATTGTCCGATATTGTGAATCCGGTGATCGTTTCTATTCCATCTTCTATATCAAGAGTTGATTGGTGTGTGCGATTAATTTCCAGGACTATGCGCCCTGATTCAAGATTGCCTTTTTCTTCAATGGAATGGATGGAGTTCACAATCGCTTCAAATACGGGGAGAAGCCCATGGCTCTTTGGTAGCGATGTGTTCCTTAGGCGTCCCTTTAAATTTGTTTGAAGTAGTAGGCTCATCACAATTCCATTTATGTCTTGTAGTTTTCGCAATATAAAAAATTTCAGACCGCATTTTAATAACCACAGCAGACCTTAAACTCTAGACTGCTTGGAGACTTCTCGATGGGTCTGAGGCGTGGGCAATAATGGTAGTGGCTCTTTGCTTTCATCGCAATGCTCGCTCCGCCAGCTTTGGGCCATCTCACGCTGCTCATCATTATTGTTAGACCAGATGGGCATTCCACACCAGCAGCACCCGTGCCTGGATGTAGGTGTCTTCAGCCCTGATTGTTTGCGGCGGGTGTCGGGGGTTGTCAGAAAGCATGGTGATTTGCTCGTCACCCAGCCACTGAAGGCGTTTGATGTAGAGATGACCTTCCCAAGAGAACATGTAGATCCCATCGCCTGCGAATTCACGAACGCTTACGTCAACGAGTAGCGGATCGCGGTGCTTGATCGTGGGCGCCATCGACTGGCCCCAGCCCGTCACCATCTTCAGGTGGAAGTGTTCTTTGAACTCAACGCCCATCTCGCGCAAATGCTGGGGGCTGACTCGCACGTCCTGAAACATTTCGGGATAGTCGTGGGGGATCTGGCCGCCTCCCATGGCCGCGCGGACGTCGTAATGGGCGATCCACACCTCATCGCCCATGGCACCGGGGCGATAGTAGTCGAGCTCAAGCACGCCGCCCCCATCCTCGGCTTCAGCCACTTCAAGCAATCGCCTGCGGGCTTCTTCAGAAAGCCTTTTTCCTTGCTTGGAGATCATGCTGCGCACGATCTCTGATGCTGACTTGATACGAGTAGGAGTCTTTTCGAACTCGCCACCATCGTCTTCAGCAGGAGTTGAGGTGGGCGCCGATTCGAAAGATGAGGCAGGCCTTCCGAAAGAGAAATGGTAATCCAAGCCCCAATGTTCAGGCCCGACCACGTCCTCAAAATAGGCGATGACGTCCATTAGTTTCGACTTGTCGATACGGCCATTTTTCACCCAGCCCTGTATCGACGGAGGCTTCACCTGGAAGTCGTCTGCGAGTTTCTTTTTCGATACGCCCTTGGCGATCCGCGCTGCCTCAATGGCTGCGCCTAATTCTGGTCCGGTAAGCATTGCCTAATTAAGCCTATCGGCAGAATGGTTAGGCAATGGCTTGTCGTAGATAAGGTAATGCCTTATATTCACTTCCAGTCTCCAGGAGAGAAATCATGAAATCAGCAGAAGCAGCCAAAGAAGCATCCCGTTTGCTGGGCAGCCAGGCGGAGATGGCGCGCCTGCTGCGGGTGACAGCGCCCACCGTCAATCAATGGTGCTCAGGCGAGCGTGCCGTCCCAGCAAAGCGGGCGTTACAGATCGAGGCATTGACCGAAGGCCAAATCAAAAAGGCCGACCTTTGCCCATCGTTCCCTTGGGCGCAGATCAGCTCTGCACCCACCGAAGCCCTTTCAGCCGCCTAACCCAAGCCCTGTCACCCCGAAAGCGGAAGTGAACCCCATGGCCTACGGAAAAAAAGAACACCGCCACGCACGCCAAGTGAAGGTTTTGCTGAATGACGAAGAGTTCATCCGGCTCCGGGAATACGCGCACAGCGTCGGCACACAACACAGCGCTCTCAGCCGAGTGATCCTCAAAGCTGTGATCGAAGTCATCGAGCAAACAGGTGAGCTGCCCGGATGGATCGAAATTAAACGGGCCTAGCCAATCCCGCTCACCAGAGGACGGGCAATGAATTTTCTAGAACCGGCAGTACTGCTGGACCAGCAACAGATGGACGTACTTGAGCGAGTGGCGAACAACGCAGGCATCACAGGCGAAGAGCTCATCAGGGAAACACTCAAGCGAGTTCTTGATTCCCTTGAGCAAGCCGAGAAGGCGAATCGCTCGCCGCCAAGCAACGTGTTTCGGCTCCCTTTGAAGCGGTAATACGGGTCCTTTATTGAGGACTGCAAGGCGGTTTGGGTGGTGACACCACCGGTCCTTAATTCGGGACTGAAAGCAGAAAGGGTCATGGGTTCATCCCTCATCAGTTGATGAACGAAGTATTGCCTTGTTGGCGTATCGCCACCACGGAAACAAAAGCGAGGTTTTACGGATGGAAGATTTTCTGCGGGCCTGCCAGAGCGCTGTTCTGGATAACGAGGCGAAAGCCCTGGCGGCAAAGATGGGTGTTCCACACGTAGGCCTGCTGCAGCGCGCCAACCCTGACAACGATGCGCACCACCTGACCGTGGAGCATCTGTTCGGGATCCTTCTGCACACCGGTGACATGCGCCCGCTGATGGCGCTGGCGGAGGAGTTCGGTTTCTCCCTGGTGTCGAGAGTCACCCCTGAGCCGCAAGCCCTCACGTCATCGCTGATCAACGTCGGCAAAGAGATCGCCGACCTGACCATTGCCGTGCACGAAGCGCTCGGCGACAGCCACATCAACCAGTTTGAAAAAGCCCAAATCCGAGTCGAGATCGACCACGTTCGCAAGAGCCTGGACGTGATGGATTCGTCGGTAAAGGCCGCCTGAATCTGAGGCACAAAAAAGCCGACGTACGAGGTCGGCTTTTTCTACAGCGGTAAAGCAAGTGGAGAAGATTATGCACGCACAAACACAGCAGGACAATACCGGACAGGTCGCGACACGTTTTGTTAATTCCGAAAACGTGTCGCGTACCACCATGTCTTCCCGCGAGATCGCCAACGTCACTGGTAAGCGGCACGCCAACGTGAAACGCGACATCACGGCGATGCTGAAAGAGCTGAAATTAGATGTACTCAGTTTTGAGCACATCTATCTGGATGGCCAGAACCGCGAGCAGGTCCAGTACATGCTTGATCGCGAGCACACTGACTGCCTGCTCACCGGCTACAGCGCGCCGATGCGCATGAAGGTGATTCGCCGGTGGCGCGAGCTTGAACAGCAGCAGGGCGCCCGCGAGCAGGTTCTGCTCTATGGCACCAAGGTCGTCGGCGAGATCGCCATCATGGAGTGCTTCACGCGCCTGCTGAAGCCCGCGCCATCTTGCCAGATGGCCATGCTCACGAAAATCGCCCAGAACAACGGGCTCGATCCGAAGTTTCTCCCAGGCTACGCCGTCGACTCTGCACCTGATGCCGCCGGCGGCTCTTCGATGCCCACCAAGTCGGCCACGGCCTTGCTGAAAGACAACAGCATCCGTATCGCGCCGGCGGCATTCAACCGCGCACTGGCCGCCAAGGGCTTCCTCAAACAGCTCCAGCGCAAAAACTCCAAGCAGGAAATGGTCGACTTCTGGTCTGTGACCGAGAAGGGCCTGGCCTACGGCAAAAACCTCACCAGCCCTCAATCCCCGCGCGAGACGCAGCCTCACTGGTACGTTGATCGCTTCCTCGAACTGGCCGACATGATCGGCAAAGGCGGCAAGTAATGGCCCGAGCACGCAACATCAAACCCGGGCTGTTCAGCAATGAGCTGATGGCCGAACTTCCAGCATTCGACCGCCTGTTATTCATTGGCTTGTGGTGCCTGGCTGATCGGGAAGGGCGCCTTGAAGATCGCCCGAAGCGAATCAAGATGGAGCTGTTCCCATGCGATACCTATGACGTGGAGGCTGGTCTTGCCAGCCTTGCCAACGCCAAGTTCATCACGCGCTATAGCGTCGAGGGTTTCAGTGCCATTGAGATCGACAACTTCCAGAAGCATCAGCGCCCGCACGGCACGGAAAAAGACAGTTCGCTCCCCGACAAAGACGGTTATCTGACCGTTAACGAACGCAAATCTAACGGGGTAATAACAGGTGTCTCACACAAGGTTAACGTTAAAGACTCCCAAAATAACGTTAAGGAACAGTTAGAGCCTGTTAACCCACCGTTGGATAACGCCCTGATTCACCGATTCTCTGATTCACCGATTCCTGAAGAAGATCAACACCACTCTCACACCGCGGACGAAGAAACTCAGCCTGATTTCAATCTCGACGCAGGTCCGGAACCTGTCGACCCAAAGACCCCTGTCGAGATGACCCTGGACTGGGTTCCTGACGCCAACCTCCTGAAGACCTACTGTGCTCACTTCGGCGTGCCCGCGGACCTGTTTACGCAGGAGGCCATCGCCCCGTTCACTGCTCACCACGAAACGACCGGTTCCCTGCAAACCCAATCCAAATGGGTATCCATGCTGGTCAAGTGGGTGAAGGACGACAAAAACCGGGCAAGCAATGTCCGCCAGTTTCCGAAACGTGAAACTCAATCCCGTCACACCGGCTTCGCTGAGCGCGACTACACCGCCGGGCTGATCGCTCGGGAGGATGGCACCTATGCGTTCTGAAAAAGTAATCGTGATGCCATCCGCTCAGGCCGATCCGCAAAAGGTCACCGGCATCTGCGAAGACCACGGCCAGTTTCCCCAAGCGGTCAACGTGATCTTCGGCAAGGAGTTCAAGACTTCGTGTCCTGAGTGCCAGCGCATCCGCTTCGAGGAAGAGTTAGCCCGCAAACAGGCCAACGATGCTCAGCTCATTCGCATGCGGATGGCCGAGAAGTTGGGTTCTGCGCTGATTCCGAAGCGATTCGCCTGCAAGACCTTTGACGGTTACGTGGCCGACACCGCCGAGCAGCGTAAGGCGCTGAACACCTGCCGACGATACGCCGCCGAGTTCTCGCAGATTGCGGAATCGGGCCGCTGCCTGTTGCTGTTGGGCAAACCCGGTACTGGTAAGACGCACCTGTCCGTGGCGATCGCCAACGAGATTATGGCCAAGTCGAGCGCAACCGCCGTGTACCGCACTGTCGGCGCTGTGCTCCAGGCAATCCGCGCCACTTACGACCGGATCAGTGATCAGAGCGAAAGCCAAATCCTTTCGAGTCTAATCAGCCCATCGCTGTTGGTCCTCGACGAGATCGGCGTCAGCAAGGAAAAGCCCAGCGACTTCGAGTTGACCACGCTGTTCGCCATCATCAACGGCCGTTACGAGGAGCAACGCCCGACGGTGATCGTTTCCAACCTGGAAGCCACGGCACTGCCGGCGGCCATCGGCGAGCGTTGTGCAGATCGGTTGCGGGAGGGCGGGGTGATCGTCATTCCGTTCGAGTGGGAATCTCAGCGTGGCAAGGAGGGTTTCTGATGAATCCACTATCTGAAATTCCGAAATCAGTAATGACCTTGGCCTGGACCATGTTCGGTTTCGCCATGGGTATTTTCTGCGTCCTGATCACAATGGCGGTGTCGTCATGAGCGACAAGATCAGCGTCAACAGCCAGGCCAAGCTCACCGAGGCAATCACCAGCCTGACCACGATGTTCAAGGACAAAAAGTTCGTGGTGGTCTCGCTGCGCCCGGGCGAGGATCGCACGCTGGATCAGAACCGGTTGTGGTTCGGGATGTATAAGCGCATCGCGGAGATGACTCAGATAGGCGATGAGGCGGACGCCCGCCGGTACTGCAAATTGCACTTCGGCGTGCAAATCCTGCTGAACGAGGATGCCGGGTTCCAGGCCGAGTGGTACCGGGTGATGCGCCATCTGCCCTACGAAGCGAAGCTGGCCATGATGGGCGAATGCCATTTGTTCGGCCCTGACGGCTTCCCGGTGACCAGCCTGTTCAATCGCGCCCAGGGCATCCAATACACCGACCGTATGGCCACGTTCTTCACCGGCCAAGGCGTGGTGTTCACCGACTTGCTCAGCAAGGAAGCCGCATGAAGCGCACCCCACTACAGCGCAAAACTCCGCTCACGTCCGGCACCCCGCGCCGGAGGCGTTGCCCGTCCTGCCGAGTGATGTTCACGCCTGCGCGCGACGCCCAAGCGGTGTGCGGGGAGATCGAATGCGCCATCGCTCACGGGCAGTCAGAGAAGGGCCGGGAAAGCACACGTAAAGCCCTGGCGGATGTCGAGCGCCGCGAGATCAAGGTCCGCAAGGAAAAGCTGAAAAGTCGGGCCGAGCACCTCAAGGACACTCAAATCGCATTCAACGCTTGGGTGCGCGTGCGGGACGCCGAGTTGCCGTGCATCAGTTGCGGCCGGCACCACCAGGGCAAATATGACGCCGGGCACTACCGGACTGTCGGCAGCAACCCTGCGCTGCGCTTCGAGCCGCTGAACTGCCACCGCCAGTGTTCACCATGCAACACCCTGCTTTCCGGAAACATCGTGAACTACCGCATCGAACTGGTGAGGCGGATCGGCGCCGAATTGGTCGAGTGGCTGGAAGGCCCGCATGAGCCCAAGAAGTACACCGTGGAAGAGCTGAAGGCGATGACCGCCGGCTACCGGGCAAAAACAAGAGAGCTGAAGGGGAGAGCAGCATGACCTATCGCAACGTTGTTTCAGCAGTCGTTCGAGCGCTGGCCGCCGAAACCATCAACTCCGCAGGCGGGTGTGAATTCGAGCCGAAGGTGCAGTGCGCGAAGCAGAAAGGGGAGATCGTCGGCAAGGAAGCTGCATTCCTCACCGACTGCTGGGTGTTTGGCCGGTTGCACAAATCGTTGTCTGCGGCGCACTGGCGGGCGCTGGTGGCAAAATTCTCGACTCACACGGACCGAAAACACGCCGCTATCGCCGAGTTGACGAAGGTAATGCGCTCGCCGGCGCCAGATCGGTTCCTGCATTGCGCCGTGATCACTTGGGCGTTGCCAAAGCTGCCCGGCGTGGACGGAAAGCGCTCAACCAATGTGCTGCCCGCAGGTTGGTATGAGATGGACAACTGGTCGAACGAGCCGCACCCCATCAAGACGCAAGAGCGGTGGCGCCGCGATATCCGCAAGGCGCTGGAGAGTAGTGTGGACTTGGCTCTGATCGAGGCTCAGCACATTCTCGAACATGAAGGCCTTGTGATGTCAGAAGTTGCTTGACTGGCATTGAGCCAATGAGCCATTATCGACCCATCCTGTCATTCCTGCGTGTGTAGGAGTGCGCCGAGAAAGCCTCGCCAGAGAAATCTGCCGGGGCTTCGTCGTCTTCGGCTTAGGAGAAAGCTATGTCTAGAGCTCAACGACGACACGACACACGCCGCATAAAGGCTCGACTCGAGAGAAACCAGAAAACCAAAGACTGGGAAGCTACTGATCGAGACGCGGGCGTTTTCGCAAATCACGGCAAGGTCTGCTCCTGCTGGATGTGCTGCAACCCAAGAAGACTTGGTGAACTCACCGTGCAGGAGTTGCGAGCAGATCACCCCATTCAAGAATGACGTCAGAGCCCAGCCATCGCGCTGGGCTTTTTGTTATGCGAATACCGAAATGATCGTAAGGAATTGCGCAGCTACCAGTGCAATCAGGCGATTGTTCGGCCACGGCGTTTGACAAGCTACGGCCTTGCCGCCTATACCTAGTTGAAGCGCTACTCGCCGCCGTAAGTAAGTGGCAAGAACAACCAACGCCAACTGCCCGCACGTGCGGGACCAATTTCAAAGCCTCGCCATCGTGCGGGGCTTTTTCGTTTTCAGCCCCACCACACCACTGCTCTGAGTTGGGAGTGCTGCGGGAGCTGATTCAAATCCACTGTAGCCAGGGCAGCCTCACGGAAGGCCTGGACACTGATAAGCCGGCAAGTGCAGTGCTACGACAAAACACCGGCAGCCCGAGCATCCAGTTCTGACAGTGCTTTCTGGGTGGCTCGAGACTGACACAGCGAGATCGATGCAATAGGGTGTCGACGCTGCGAAGGTCTTTGGCGGACAGCGGGAAAGACTGCGCAAACATTCAAGGCCTCGCCAATGTGCGGGGCCTTTTCGTTTCGGACATGCCCACGGAGTCGAGCGCATGGAGCTTCTCTACCGCCTGCTCGACAGGCTGGATACATGGTTCACCGCTGGATTGTTGGGGGCGATCGCTGCGAGTTGGTGGCACCGGGACGACCTGGTTGATCGAAAGGCCTGGGTGATCTTCATTTTCTCCGGTGCCGCTTGTGCCCACTACCTGACGGGATTGGTCAGCACCTACCTAGGCGTGGTCGAGCCTCGCAGCGTTGCCGGTATCGGCTTTCTGCTAGGAACGTTCGGCGGGTCGCTTATCGCGGCAATCACCCGAGCCATCAAAGCCGCTGACCTCTGGGCGTTCATCCGCCAAAGGTTCGGGGGAGGCAACCCACCATGAATTACGAATTGATCAACTCTATCGCCGTCGGCCTGATTTCGATGTGGGCCACCTGGTGCGTGCTGAGCGGGAAGGTGAGGGACGGAATCCTCGGAAAGCTGATCTATTCGACGATCGCCATCAGCGGTTTCGTGGTGATGGTTCGGAGCCAGAACATCTTCTTTGGCCCGACCACTGCCGGGCTGACCCTGCATGTTTCCCTGGCATTAGCCGGTGTCCGTCACATCTTCATGGTCACGTACTGGCAGCCGGTTAAAGCCTGGCTTTGTCGAACGCTGAACTGCGAGCACTGCATAGGCTGCGACAAAGCGCCGGGCGGGATAGATCGGCGAAAATCGTAAGCTCCGTTACGCGACTGCGTTACGCGCGTGAGTGACACAATAGGATTGAGTAGATACGTATCTAGCTGCTTTGGCGAAGTAGAATCAGGAGACACGAAAGGAGAGCGCGTCTTGCAAATCGTCACCAACGTTCGGAAAAGCAAATCCCATCTAACAATTTTGAAGAATATTCTTGAGCAATATGACGATATCGTCATTTGCTCCGGCTGGATGAAAATGTGCGGCCTTGGCGAGATACTCCCGATGATTGATAGGGCTATTTCTAGAGGGGCAAGAATTGCCGTATACACCAACACTTCGCATGCCGAGGTTGGTTGTGTGGCGGCGTTACAGGTAAGGTCAGGTCTCACTCACTCGAACGTGGACACTCCTTACCTCCACACCAAGCTTTACTACGGCCGGAAGGACGAGTCATTCATCGCTATGGTCGGCTCGGCGAACATCACAGCTGGTGGGCTCTGGAAGAATGAGGAGCTATCTCAGGTGTTAACTGGACAAACCAGTGATGCAATCCATACCCAATACGCTGCCTACATCAAGAGGCTTTCTGCGCTTATGGCTGCGTAGCCACAGGGCACGGTAGTTGCTATCCCGCATTGCCAAGCGCAAGCGAGACGACGAGGATGCCTGGGTAGGTGTGCCGCAGGTGAGTGCGGCACGTTTGGATCACTCCGCTTTGACCTTCAGTGCTTCCTGAATAAGATCTGCATAGCTTGAAAGGCTTTTCATCTCTGATTCGACATTGATCGGGGCTCCTGAGCTTACTGCCCCGGCGATTACCTCAAGGGCCGCAGCAACAGCAGCTTCTCGAGTGCTCAATGGCGAGCCAGCACCGCCAGACATATTTATTCTGTTTAGATTCTTGAACAGCTCAGACATGTTGCTCTCCTTGCGTTAGTTGATTCTCACCAATACCGACAACCCTCCACTATTTCAAGCGTCAGAGTGAATCTATGACAACCAAGCAACCCGACTGGGAGCGCATTGAACAGCTCTTCCGGGCTGGTTTGCTCTCAGTACGCGAGATCGCCTCAGCAAGTGGCGTATCCCACACTGCAATCAACAAGCGGGCAAAGGCTGAAAGCTGGGAGCGAGACCTCAAAGCGAAGATCAAGGCAAAGGCCGATTCGCTGGTTTCCAAACGAGAGGTTTCCAGCAAGGTTTCCACGGAGACGCTGGCAACCGAGCGTGGAATCGTAGAAGCGAATGCTGAGGTCATTGCTGACATCCGCATGGCCCACCGGACAGACATTGGCCGCTCTCGGCGCCTGGCCAACAAGCTGCTGGATGAACTGGAATCGCTCACCGATGAGCAGGGGACGATCAAGACGCTGATTAAGCAGTTCAAGGAAGGCGACCACGAAGACGGCGAGGCGATGGCTGACATGCTGGCCCTGGCCAACAAGATCGGTGCGCTTCCATCCCGGACCAAGACCATGAAGGAATTGGCCGAAATACTGAAGACGCTGGTTGCCTTGGAGCGCCAAGCCTACGATCTCGACACCAAGGCTGGTGGCGATGATGCCGACGAACTCTCGAAACTGATGGACGATCTATCGAAGGAAGCCTGACATGAAGCCCGAGCACTTGAAGCTGCTCCGGGACAAGCGTTGGAGGCTGAACAATCTCTACTTCATCACGGACAAGGCGGGCAAGAAGGTCCGCTTCCGGATGACGGACGAGCAGATCGAGTACTTCGATGGGATGCACACGCGCAACATCATCCTGAAGGCTCGGCAGCTCGGTTTCACAACTGAGTGCTGCATCATCCAACTCGACGCCGCGCTCTTCGAGTCTGCCAAGTGCGCGCTGATCGCTCATACCCTGAACGACGCCAAGCGCCTGTTCCGGGAGAAGGTGAAGTACGCCTACGACAACCTGCCGGCCGAGGTTCGCGCTGCCAACCCTGCGAGCAACGACGCCGCCGGCGAACTGGTTTTCAGCAAAGGCGGCTCGATCTACGTCAGCACCTCATTCCGAGGCGGCACGCTGCGCTACCTGCATGTGTCCGAGTTCGGGAAGATCTGCGCCAAGTTTCCCCACAAGGCCCGTGAGATTGTTACCGGCGCCTTCGAGGCAGTGGCCACCGACTGTTTCGTCACGATCGAATCAACGGCAGAGGGCCGGGCCGGCTACTTCTTCGATTACTCGCAAAGCGCAGAGCGCCAGCAGTTGGCCGGCGTGCCCCTGGGCTTGCTGGACTGGAAATTCTTCTTCTTCAGTTGGTGGAAGAACAAAACCTATTGGCTTGATCCGACTGACGTGGTCATCCCGCAGCGCCTGACCGACTACTTCAACGAGTTGCACGCCAAGCACGGGATCGTCACGAACGATGGCCAGCGCGCCTGGTACGCGGCAAAGGAGAAGACGCTCGGCGACGACATGAAGCGGGAATATCCGTCAATTCCTGTCGAAGCCTTCCAGCAGTCAGTCGAGGGCGCCTATTACGCCCAGCAGCTGACCAAGCTCTACGCGCAGCAGCGCATCGGCGCGATACCGAACAACAGCCATCTGCCGGTGATGACCTTTTGGGACATCGGCGTCGGCGACTCCACGGCCATCTGGTTCGTGCGACAGGTCGGTGAAGAGTTTCACGTCATCGATTACTACGAGAACTCGGGCGAAGGCCTACGGCATTACATGAAGGTGCTCAAGGACAAGGGTTACACCTATTCCGAGCACTGGGGCCCGCACGACATCGACAACCGCGAGTTCGGCAGCGATGCCAAGACCCGCCGCGAACTGGCCCGTGAGGGTTACGAGATCGACGGGCAGAAGTACTGCATGACGTTTCAGGTCGTCCCCAAGCTCGGCATCAATGACGGCATCGAGCAGGCTCGCGAGATCCTGCCGAAATGCGTGTTCGATGAATCCAAGTGCGAGAAGGGCATCGCCTGCCTCGAGAACTACCGCAAGGAATGGGACGACAAGCGCGGTTGCTGGAAAGACAAACCGCTTCACGACTGGACGTCTCACGGCTCCGACGGATTCCGGTACTTCGCTGTCGCCAAGAGCGCAAGGAAGCCGGTCAAATCAATCAAAATGGGATTCGCACGCTAATGGCAGACGTCACCTACACCCGCCCGGAGTACGACGCGGCACAGTCCCGTTGGCGGCTGGTGCGAGACGTGTGCAAGGGCTCCGAAACCGTAAAGGCCCGAGGCGATGTTTATCTGCCCAAGCCCAACGAGCACGACACCAGCCTTGAGAACGTCGCTCGCTACAAGGGCTACAAGCAGCGTGCCGTGTTCTACAACGCCACTGGGCGGACGAAAAACAGCCTGGTGGGTGCGGTATTTCGCACCTGGCCAACACTGACTGTCCCGGGCGCACTGGATTATGTGTCGAAGGATATCGACGGGCAGGGCGTGAGCATCTATCAGCAGTCGCAATCGGTCATCGGGCATCTGCTCGAAGTCGGTCGTCACGGACTGCTGGTGGATTACGTCGCCGTCGTAGCCGGCACCGTGAGCAAAGCAGACGAACAGGCGGGTCGAGCCCGTGCGAGCGTTGCCAGCTACCCAGCCGAATCAATCAGGAACTGGAAAACTCGCAAGGTCGGTGGTCAGCATCTACTGAGCCTGGTCGTCCTGCGCGAAGAAGCGGACATCGACACCGACGACGGCTTCGGCGGCGAAAAGGTTGTGCGGTACCGGGTGCTTCGTCTCGATGAGGCCGGCTTCTACACGCAGGAAGTCTGGGAAGAGGGCAGTAGCGAAACATCCATGATCGTTCCACCTTTCACGCCACTCAATGGCCTGGGCCTTCCGTGGAAGATCATCCCGTTCCAGTTCCTTGGCAGCGAGAACAACGACACCAGCATCGACGACTCTCCGCTGTATGACATGGCCGTGCTCAACATCGGGCATTACTGCAACAGCGCGGACTACGAAGACTCGGTGTGGTTTTCCGGGCAGCCTCAGTTCTGGATTTCTGGCCTCGACGAGGCTTGGCGCGATCACCTGGAAGAGAACGGTATTTACGTTGGCTCCCGCGCGCCATTGACGCTGCCGGCCAATGGATCGTGCGGTTTCGCCCAGCCTGAGCCGAACACGCTCGTGAAAGAGGCGATGGACGCCAAGAAAGAAGACATGGTGTCCCTCGGTGCCCGGCTGATCGAGCGTGGCAGTGCGGTGAAGACCGCAACCCAGGCCGACAACGACAGCGCCGCCGAACACAGCGTTCTGTCTCTTGTGGTGAGCAACGTCAGCGAGGCCTACAGCCAGTGTCTGGTCTGGATGGCTGAGTTTGTGAACGCTACGGGCGAAACCCTCTACAAACTCAATCAGGATTTCAGCCAAATCACTCTGGACGCGACGATCCTCACTGCACTGTTCAACGCAGTGCAGGGCGGCAAGCTGCCGGCGGGCGATTTCTGGCAGTACTTGCGTGATCGCGGGGTGATTGATCCCGAGAAGACCGACGACGAGATCCGCGACGAGCTGGAGGCCGAGAACCCCGGGCCTGATCTGGATGACGAAGAGGTAATCCCGAATGGCGGCAAACCAAGCAATCCTTGATGCCACGATTCGACACGCCGTTTTCCTCGAGCAACTGAAGTCGGGGGAGGTCGCCAAATTCGGACCTTTCCTCAAGGAGATTGATCGCTCGATTCGTGAGCGACTGACTCGGGCTGACCTGACGGATTACACAATCGCTAGGCTTGAGCGGCTGCTGAGTGAGGTCGACAGCCTGCTTCTGGGCATCTTCGACCGGTACAGCGAGACGCTGAACCTTGATCTAATCGACATCGCCAACTACGAGGCCGAGTTTGAAGCGACCAGCCTGACCCGCGCGGCACCGGTGGGCGTCTCGTTCGATGCGGCGGTGCCAGGTGCTGCTGCAATCAGGGCTGCAATACTTACCAACCCGCTCAGCGTGCGCGGCGCGGACGGCGGCAAGCTGCTTAAGTCGTTCATTGATGGCTTCACCGCCACCGAGCGGCATCGCCTCATGGGCGCGATCCGGCAGGGCTTCTTCGAAGGCCAGACCAACTTCCAGATCATCAAGAACATCCGCGGGACCAAAGCGCTCCAGTACAACGACGGGACCCTGGCCACGACCAACCGGAACGCCGGCGCGGTAGTGCGAACTGCCGTGCAGCACGTCGCCACCCAGGCGCGCATGGAGACGCTGAAAGAGAACTCCGATGTCGTGCAGGCGGTGGAGTGGGTCAGCACGCTGGACACGAAGACCACCAGTCAGTGCCGGACACTCGATAAGCGCCGGTTCAAATTGACCGAGGGCCCGAGGCCGCCAATTCACATCAACTGCCGCTCGACGGTGGTGGCGGTGACCCGCTTCAGCGCTCTGTTCGCCAAGGACGCCACTCGGGCATCCATCGGCGATGATGGGCCCCAGCAGGTGAGGGCAGACCTCAGCTATTACGACTGGCTCAAGCAGCAGCCGGCAGCGTTTCAGGACAAGGTCATTGGCCCTGTCCGCGCGAAGCTGTTCCGTGAAGGCGGCCTGACGATTGAGCGATTCTCGGAACTGCAGCTTGATCGTAATTTCAAACCACTGACTCTTGAGCAAATGAAGAAGCTTGAACCATTGGCATTTGAAAGGGCAGGATTGTCCCTTTAAACATCGAGGTATAGCTCTTGCAAACAATCAGTTCTATTTTCAAAGCCGCCGCTAAGGCCAGCATGGCAGGATTATCCCCTGCTGAGCATCTCGACAGACTCAAGGTCATTATCGGCGATGGTGATTTCTACAGAGCGCTGGAGAAATCGCTGAGCTACAACCCTGAAATCAGTGAGCATATCGCTGCGGCAGACTCACCCATGGCAAGGGCTTTGGAGGTCAATCAAATGAGCGAAGAGAGCCGAAAGGCGGTGCGCTTAGAAGTCGCGTTAGGCCTCTGACTAATACTTACTACATCAAACCCGCTTCGGCGGGTTTTTTTATGCCTGCAGGCAGGGCCTGCACCCACGTCTCTGGGAGACAACAAATGCTGAAATTCCAACTGGACAGCCTGGATGGTGTCGACGAAGCCATGCGCGCTCTTTACACCGAGAAGGACGGCAAGTTCGTACTCGGCATTGAAGGTCTGCCACAACCAGAAGACGTATCCGGCCTGAAAGCCAAGGTCGACGAGCTGCTCGGTGAGAAGAAAGCCGCCGAGAAAGCCCGCAAAGAAGCTGAAGATCAGGCTCGGTTGGAGCGAGAAGATGCTGCCCGCAAATCGGGCAACGTCGAAGAGCTCGAAAAGTCCTGGTCCGACAAGTACAACCGCCGCGAAGCTGAGCTGAACGGCATGCTGGAGCAGGAGCGTGGAACGCTGAGCACTCAGATCCGGGATCTGACCGTCGGCCGTACCGCTACTGACATCGCGTCCGCTCTGGCAATCCCGGGCAGCGCAAAAGCCCTTTTGCCGCACATCGAACGCCGGTTGAGTGTCGAGCAGCGCGACGGGAAGCCTGTTGTGGTCGTTCTCGACCAGCAGGGCAAGCTCTCGGCGGCAACGCTGGATGAGCTGAAAGCAGAATTCGCAAACGATGTGGCCTTCGCGCCACTGATCGCGGGTAGCAAAGCATCAGGCGGCGGGGCCGGCGGTGCAGGTGGTGGGGGCGGGGCCCCGAAAGGAAATATCGGCGGTACCAAAGCAGAGCGTACGGCGGCGATCGCCTCCCGTTTCTCTGATCTCCCTCTCAAGTAAAGGAATAATCCATGTCCCTGTCCCAAATGCAGGTTTTCAACGAGTACGTCATGCCGGCGACTCTGGAAACCCTCGATCAAATGCTTGAAGCATTCAACGCCGCGAGCAATGGCGCTATCGTGTTGTCGCCTGATGGCTTCACCGGCGACTTCCTGCAGCAGTCGTTCTTCCAGAACCTGGGCGCTGCTCAACGCCGCGTGAACCGCTACGCTGCGCAAGCCGCGGTGACTCCGGTCGACCTGACCGAGCTGCAAAACACCACGGTCAAAGTGGCTGGCGGTTTCGGGCCGGTGCGTTACGAACCGTCGCAAATGACTTGGCTGCAACGCCCAACCGTTCAGGGCATCGAAGTCGCCTCCAAGGCCTTCGCCGAGATCCTGCTGAAGGATCAACTGAACACCGCGATCGCTGCCTTGGTTGCCGCGATCACCGCCCAAGCCGCTGCAACCAACGACGTGTCGGCCACCCTTGGCATCACCCAGTCGGCCCTGAACAACTCGCACGCCAAGTTCGGCGATGCCAGTCAGAGTCTGGTTGCCCAAGTGATGCAGGGCAGCACCTGGCACAAGCTGGTAGGTCAAGGTCTGGCCAACGCCAGCAACCTGTTCGAGGCCGGCAACGTTCGCGTGGTCGACATCCTCGGCAAGACCTCCATCGTGACGGATGCCCCTGCGCTGATGCAGACCGGTACCCCGAACAAGGAAATCATCCTCAGTCTCGCGGCTGGTGCGGCACTGGTCCACGACAGCCGAGACATCATCTCGAACGTCCAGACCACGAACGGTCAAACCCGCATCGAAACCACCATTCAGGTCGACTACTCCTTCGGCATGGGCCTGAAGGGTTTCACCTGGGACGTGGCCAACGGCGGAAAGTCGCCTACCAGCGCGGCGCTGGCTACCGGCACCAACTGGGACAAGACCGCCACCAGCATCAAGGACACCGCCGGTGTCGCCCTGATCGGTGACGCCGCCAAGTAACCCTTCAATCTGAGCTGGGGCGTTTGCCCTGGCTCAGCGGAGTGACAGTGATGACTGATAACAACGTGTGGTACCTGCCGGGCCCATTTCACCGCTATGAGGATGACGTGAAGGCCATTGCCAAGAAGGCGGGCCTGATCATCGTCGATGCCAACGTGACGGACAGTCGTGAAGGCGAAACTGAGTCAGCACCCGAAGTGACGCTGAAGGAAGTGGCGGCACCTCTGGTGGTGGCTGTAGCGGGCGACGACAAAGTCGTGCTGGAAGAGTTGATTGGCAAGCTCCAGATCGAAAGCGATACGATCCGTACTGTCATTGATGGGCTCGACGCCGGCGAGATTCAAAAACCGGAAGCTGGCGAGCTCGCAATCCGACTGTTTCAGGCGCTCGACGGTATCCGCCTTCAGATGGTGGATCTGGCCGATGCGCGTGATGAGCTCGCGGCAGAAAATGAAAGGCTGCGTAACGAGCTCGCAGAGTTGAGGGCGGGCGAAGGGCAGGAAGTAGAAGCCCTGAAGGCTTCGCTCGATAAGGCCGGCGTGAGCTACCGCGTGAACGCCTCAAAAGAATCCTTGGAAAAGCTCGTCGCTGATCTGGCCAAGGCGTGATACTGCTGGCTGTCGGTAACCCGACGGCCAATCATTCAAAGCTCAATCCAGCGAGTTGATCCATGACACTCATCATCGAGGATGGCACCAGCAAGCCTGACGCCGAAAGCTACGCAAGCGCCGCGGACTTGATCATTTACGCCGGCAAGTTTGGCGTGGCTATTCCTGCGGATGTACCGGCACAGGAAGCGCTGTTGCGCCGGGCCGCCTTGGCGATGGATGGCATGACTTGGAAAGGGCGCAAGACCAGCAGTGATCAGGCACTGGCCTGGCCGCGTCGGGGCGTTGAGCTGGATTGCGAGATCAAGCCTGACAACTACCTACCGGCGCGCATCCAGTACGGCCAGATGGCGCTGGCCGCCGAGATCTACACCGACGATATCGACCCGATCGAGAAGCGCAAGGGCGCGGTGACACTGGAGCGAGTCGAGGGGGCGGTAACTCGCGAGTACGCCACGATCTCCAACACCAGCGGCCGACTGTTGCCGGCGGCGCCGGATCGGCCAAGTGCCACGCAGTTTGCCGACTACCTACAGAAGCGGGGCCTGTTCGCCGTCCGCGCATAACTGAATCGGAGCCACCATGGCCTTCTACGACGAAATGGCCGCGTTGGCTCTGGAGATGATCACGGAGTTTGGCCAACTCGTGATTATCCGAGCGACCACCGTCGGCGAGTACGATCCGGAGACCGGTTCCACGCCACCCGACACCGTGATCGATCAGACCGCCCAAGGCATGCTGATCGACTTCACCGGCCAAGAATTTCAGAACAACAGCCTCATCAAGCAGGGCGACAAGAAGCTCAAGATCGCCGCGCAGGGGCTCGCATGGGCGCCGGGATTGCTGAACAAGGTAATCGCTCAAGGTCGCACCTGGTCAATCGTTCCACCGCTGAAAGAGATCAACCCAGCAGGCACACCGATTCTGTACGAATTGCAGGTGCGGTCGTGAGTCGCGCCGGCTCCGGCCAGTCCGGAAGCTTTGCGCTGAGTCTTGCCGAATTTGCCCAGCAAGCCACGGAAGCCATCGACTCCAGTCTGCGCGAGATCATCATCGAGATCGGCAGCAGCGTCATCCGCATGTCACCGGTGGGGAATCCTGAGATCTGGGCGCAGAACGCGGTGGCGAGCCAGTACAACAAAGCTGTGGACGATCACAACAGCGACTTGCGCAGCGACCCTGCGAACTTGACCAAGGCCGGACGACTAAAGTCAGGCCGCAAGCTGAACGATGGCATGGATATCGTCGCGCCTGAAGGCTATGTTGGCGGGCGGTTCCGTGCGAACTGGCATCTTTCAATTGATGTCGTCGAAAACGTCACGTTTGATAAGGTTGATCCGAGCGGGCAAGAGACGATCGCCGCGCTGGTTTCAGCCGTCAGCGACTTCACTGCAGGGCAGACTGCCTACCTCATCAACAACCTGCCTTATGCCATTCCTTTGGAGTTCGGGCACTCACAGCAAGCCCCAGGCGGCATGGTTCGCATCACCGTGGCTCGCTTCCAGCAGATCGTTGATGATGCCATCAGGAATAATCAGGTATGAGCCATAAGATCATTCGCTCCCTGCTTGAGGGCAGATTGAAGACGTGGGCAGCCGCGCGCAGTCCTACTTTGCGCATCGCTTACCAAAACGTCGCTTTCACCCCGACAGCGAGCGAGACCTATCTTCGTGCGTTCTTACTGCCTGCCGGGACGAGCAGTAACGATCTCGCTGGAGCTCACCGTTTGTACACCGGAGTGTTTCAGATCACGATCGTGACGCCATCCGGTGGCGGTTCCGGCGCAGCGGAAGGACTGGTCGATGAATTGGCAGCGCTATTCCCGCTCAATGACCTGCTGACCAAGACAGGGTTTGTCACCCAAGTGATGACGCCTGTCGAGCCAGGGCCCATGCAGCAAGAAGACACCGTGCTCACATTGCCTGTCTCATTCCAGTACCGATCCGACGCCACTACCTAATCCGCCCATTGGGCAAACCCAGAACCCGCCATCGAGCGGGTTTTGTCATTTCTGCAAAGAGGAAACACCAATGGCCGTAAAACTCCCGAATGGTGCGACGATCGAGCATGCGGCTACCTACGCTGCAGCACTGCCTTTCTCCGCCATCTCCAACGCATCTGAAGCCATCTGCACCGTTGTCGGCGCCACTCTGGTCGTCGGCGATATCGTGCTTGTGGTCTCTGGCTGGACCGCGCTCAACAACAAGGTTGTTCGTGTGAAGGCCGCAACGGCGACCGCTATCACCCTGGAAGCAATCGACACCACCAGCACCAGCATCTACCCGGTTGGCTCCGGAGTCGGCAGTTTGAAGAAAGTACTGACTTGGGTGCAAATCCCCCAGGTGACCGATTTTGCATCCGCCGGAGGCGATCAGAATTACGCAGACGTTGCTTTCCTCGAGTCCGCGCAAGGCTTCCAGATCCCAACCGACAAGTCGGCGGCCAGCATGACCATCACGGTCGCCGATGACCCTAGCCTGCCTTATGTCCCAGTGGTGAACGCGGCCGACTTGGCGCAATCCGTTCAGGCCGTACGTATGAACCTGCCAGGCTTGGACAAGATCTACTACGGCGTTTACACGTCGATCTCGCAACAGCCGGCCATGGCCCGCAACAACGTCATGACCAAAACCGTGTCCATGGCCCTTCAGGCATCTATCACTCGCTACCTGTCGTAAGGAATTCTCATGGCTAAGTTTTCCATTGCGCCGAAACCGACGTTCACCGTCGACGTGGCCATCCCGCAGGTTGGCGAAACGCCGGCGATGGTGCCGTTCACGTTCAAGTACCGCGATCGTACGGATCTGGCTGAACTGTTCGATTCTTGGAAGGAGAGAGCTGAAGCACTGAGTGAGCGCTTCAAGGGCAAACAGCCTTCTCTTTCTGAAGTGACCGCGGCCGAAGTCGAGCAGGGCGCCGATCAGATCAGGGATCTGGTCGTCTCTTGGGGCTTTGATGACGACCTGTGCGACGAGTCGATCCTTGCCCTGGCGAAAAGCTGCATTGGTGTGTCGGATGCAGTGGTCAAGGCCTACAGCGAGGCCTACGGAAAGGCGCGCCTGGGAAACTAACCGCCGCTGCTCGCGCCCTGTACGAGCCTGACAGTTCTGCCGAGCTGCTGGCTATGTATGGGCTGTCACCATCGGACTATGACGACACCTTCGAAGTTTGGCCGGACAACTGGCCATCTTTCCGCGTCATGGATTCGATGTGGACGCAATGGCGCGCGGGTGCAGGCGGCGCAACCGGACTCGATTACGGCGTTCTGCCGAATGTAATGCGACTCGTCGGCATACCGGCGAAGGACCGCCCCCGTGTGTTCCAGGACATCCGCGTCATGGAGTCTGAAGCCCTTGCGGTGATGGCCGAGGCTCGCGAAAACCGCCCGTAATGACGGGCACTTATTCAAGGTGAGTCGATGAACATTGCAGAACTCGGCATCAAGGTCGACTCCGCTGATGCTGCCCAGGCTGCGACCGATCTCGACAAACTGACCAAGTCTGGCGATCGGGCAGAACAGTCTGCCGTTGGCCTGATGAAAGAAATGGAAGCGCTGGAAAAGTCGCTTTCAAAAGGCGCCACCACCACGCAAGAGCTTGCCAAGCAGCGCGAGAGCCTGTCGAAACTCACTCAGACCGGTGCTTACGGCGAAGCTGAGTTCGCCAAGGTCACCGCGCAGCTCGACAAGCAACAGGCTTCACTGGTCAAGTCGACACTGGATGAGCAAAAGGCGTTGAACAGCCTGCTCGGTGCGATCGATCCGACCAAAGCAGCAATGACCAAGCTGGATACGCAGGTCGAACAACTTGGCAAGCATCTCGATGCAGGGCGGATCAGCCAGGATCAATACAATTCCTCGCTAAGCAAGATCGACAAGGATTACGCAAAGCTCGAAAAAACCGCCACCGGTTTCGACAAGCTTCGTCTCGGCACTCGCCAGGCGCAGGAAAACGTCGTTCAGCTCGGCAATGCACTGTCGTCGGGCGACTGGGGTAGCGGTGTTCGAGCTGTTGCGCAGCTGGGTGCCGGCGCAGGTGCTTCTGCGGCTAGTCTGCTCGCCATCCTCGCTCCAATCGCCTTGGTGACAGCAGCGGTTGCGGCGCTGGGGGTCGCCTATTACAAGGGCAGTGAAGAGCAGGACAGCTATAACAAGTCGCTGGTGCTGACCGGGAATTTTGCTGGCGTTAGCGCTGGCCAGCTCGGCGAATTGGCGCGACAGGTCAGCGCGACTGTCGGGACAACTGGTCAGGCTGCCGAAGCTCTCGCCTTGCTGGCCGGCAATGGAAAGATTGCCGGCGAAAGCTTTTCCAGCATTACCCAAGCCGCGGTCTCGATGCAGGAAGCCACCGGCAAAGCTGTCAGCGAAACAGTCGCCGAGTTCTCCAAGCTGGCCGATGATCCGGTCAAGGCTTCTGCAGCGCTGAATGAGCAGTACCACTATCTGACTGCATCGGTTTACTCGCAGATAGCGGCTCTGCAAGAGCAGGGGAATCACGCGGGAGCTGTAAAGCTGGCAACCGAGCAGTATGCGGACGCCATCAATGAGCGCACGCCGAAAATACTCGAAAACCTGAGCTTCTGGGAGAAGGCTTACAACCAAGTCGCCCGCGCCGCCGACAACCTGAAAAACATTGGTCGCAGCGATATTGGCTCCGATATCGAACAGGCGCAGCGTGATCTGGCCAGGGCTCAGTCGGGCGACGTGGGCCTGTTTCAAAACAAGCAGGAGATGATCGAGTTCTACAGCGATCGGCTCAACATGCTGCAGGATGAGAAAGCTGCCAAGGACGAAATCGCAAAGCTTGACGGCGATGACGCCAAGGCCCAGCTGGCCTCTCAGCAGGCCATGATCAAGGTCGATGCGCTCACCAAATCGTCACTGACCAATGATCAGAAGCGAGCCGAGGCCATCAAGGAGTACAAGCGGGAGCTTGATGATATCCGCAAGACTAGCCCCAATGATTCACGGCTGGCCCCTGCAAACGTCGCCAAGAACATGGCGAACCTCAACGACAAGTTCAAGGACCCGAAGGCCGCCGCTGGCAGCGTCGATCTGACCGGCTTCAACAACGCAAAAAACGTATTGGCCGAAACCCTGGCCTATTACAAAAACGCCGAGAAGGAACTCGAGGCATCACAGCGCGCCGGCGTCATCTCCCAAGCCAGCTTCACCGAACAGCGCGTCGGCCTACTGCAGCAGGAAGCCACCGAGGTTGCGCAGAGCTACCAATCGGAAATCGATGCGCTCGAATCGGCCAAGACCAAAAAGGGCACCACCGCGGCGCAGGTCATCCAGATTGATCAAAAGATCTCAGATGCACGTTCCGCCATGGTCAAGGCGCAGCAGGACAGCGACAGTGAACTGGCGATCATTGCCACGAACGAAGAAGGCCGGGTCAAAAAGCAGACTCTGGCCGTTCAAACCTATACCAGTGCACTGCAACAACAAGTCGATACGCTTCGTCAGCAAGGATTGCGCGCAGCATCGAGCCTTGGTCAGGGTGACCGCCAGCGCAGGCTGACCGACCAGCAGAACAGCATCGACGACAAGTCCAACGCCCAACGCATCGATCTGGCCAACCAGTACGGTGATGGCTCGCGCGGCATGAGCCTCGACGAGTACAACGCCAAGCTAAAAGCGATCGCGCAGAGCCAACAGGAGCTGCGCAACATTACGGTCGAAAGTTACGACAAGATGACTGTGGCTCAGGGTGACTGGACCACTGGCGCGTCGGCGGCGTGGCAGAACTATCTGGAGTCGACGCGCGATGTGGCCGGACAGACAACAAGTCTGCTCACCAACGCGTTTGGTGCTGCAGAGGATGCATTCGCTCAGTTCGTCACGACCGGGAAAGCCTCATTCTCTGACTTTGCTAAGTCAATCCTTGCTGATATGGCGCGGATCGCAGCGCGGCAGGCCAGTTCGTCAGCGCTCAGTGGGTTGTTCGGGCTGGCGGCCAATGCGGCCAGTTCCTACTTCGGCGGCGGTGCGCCTTCCGGCGCTACGCAGTCAGGCTATTCCTCGACGTACTTCCCGCAAACGACGCAAGCCAAGGGTGGCGCGTGGGCTGGCGGCGTGCAGATGTTCGCCAATGGCGGCGCCTTCTCCGACAGCATCGTCAGCAAACCAACCGCGTTCGGTATGGCTAACGGCAACACCGGCGTGATGGGTGAGGCTGGCCCTGAGGCCATTGTGCCTCTGGCGCGCGACTCGCAAGGTCGTCTCGGTGTTCGTGGCGGGGCCAACTCCAGCACGGTCAACGTCAGCGTGACGGTGGATGCCTCTGAAGGTGGCGGCGCTTCGCCTGATCCGGCGCGCCTGGCTGAAGCAATCAAGGTCGTCTGCCGTCAGGAAATCGCCACCGCTCGCCGTAACGGTGGGCAACTAGCATAAGGAGGCGTCATGCCGACATTTACATGGGTTCCGACCTACGACGCTACCAAGACGATCACCCCAACCGTAAAGCCCATCAAGTTCGGCGACGGGTACGAGCAGCGGCAGGGAACCGGTATCAACCGACAGCCGCGCAAGTTCGCCCTGATGTTTAAGCGGCTCAAGGCGGAGATTGAGGAGATTGACGTCTTCCTCAAGGCCAGAGGCGCGATTGAGGCTTTTACCTACACGCATTCTGGCCAAGCGGCCGGGCAGTTCGTCTGCCGGGAATGGACGCGCGCCAATGTCGCCAAAGGCATTGACAGTATGTCTGTGACCTTCGAGGAGGTGTACGAATGACAGCTCTTCAGGGGCAGCTATCGCTCGCGAACGGGCTATCTATCTGGGAGGGGTTTGAATTAATCCTGTCAGACCAGACCATCCGCTTTCACAACGGGACCAATGAAAACCTTGGATCGGTCGTCTGGAAAGGTGTTGCCTATACCCCATGGCCGCTCAAGGGCTCGGAGTTTTCCACGCCAAGCCAGGGTTCGCCGGCCCGCCCAAAACTTCAGGTCGGCAACTTCGGCGGCACCATTTCTGCACTCTGCCGACTATATGACGACCTGCTGTGGGTGAAGCTCAAGCGACGCCGGACACTGGTTAAATATCTGGATGCGGTAAATTTCTCCGCCGGGAACCCAGCGGCCAACCCCGCAGAAGAATACCCAGTAGAAACATGGTTCATCACGCGCAAGGTAAACGAGACGCCGACGGCGGTTGAGTTCGATCTTGGCTCTCCACTTGACTTGACCGGTGTGAAGCTGCCACGGCGCCAGGTGATTGCAGGGACGTGCCTATGGGCTTACCGGTCCGGTGAATGCGGGTATGCCGGCGGTCCTGTGGCGGACTACTTGAACATCCCAACCAGCGATCCAGCCAAAGACCAATGCAGCAGATCGCTACGTGGCTGCAAGCTGCGTTTCGGTGAATTCGGCGAGCTTCCCTTTGGTGGCTTCCCGGGCATTGCCAGCGTACCGAGGCTTTGACATGAGCGAACTGTTCAACAAGTGCAAGGCTGACGCCGAGGCTCATGCCTTCGCTGAGTACCCGCGCGAGTCTGTAGGGCTGGTGGTCAGCGTTCGCGGCAAGCCAAAGTACGTACCATGCCGCAATCAATCCGAGGAGCCAGATCACTTCATTCTGCACCCCGAGGATTACGCAGCCGCCGAGGATCTTGGCGACATCGTGGTGATTGTCCATTCGCACCCAGATGCCGGCCCAGAGCCGAGCCTGCACGACCTCGCGAGCCACGCGGTGAGTCGCACCACCTGGTGGATTGTCGGCCTGGTGAATGGCGTGGCGACCTGGCATGAGATGCCGGCGAACGGAGAACTGGCGCTGGAAGGCCGAGTGTTCGTGCACGGCGTGATCGACTGCTACACGCTGATCCGCGACTACTACCGACAAGTGCGAGGCATCACGCTGCTGGACTTTCACCGCAAGGACGATTGGTGGCACAACGGCGAGAACCTGTACGTCGACAACTTCACTAAGGCCGGGTTCGTTGAGGTCGACACGCCAGAGCAGGGCGATGTGATCATCATGGCGATCGGCAGTCCTACCCCGTGCCATGGCGCGATCTGGCTGGACGGAGACGTCATTTTGCATCATCTATATGGGCGCTTGAGCTGCAAAGAGGTCTACGGCCGGTCCTATCGCGAGTGCACTACGCATATTTTGCGTTACGAGCGTGCACCCCTTGATTCGGTGAGGTAGCTAGGATGAATGATCAGCTTCGAGAACGAACTTCTCAAAAAGATGAATCACCTGTCCATGAGAGCCGGGATCTCGCTCGCGATGGTAAACGGTTATCAGATATTGCGGCGCGTTTCCAAGGAGTGAAAATGCCCGATAGTCCCATGCTGAACGTAAATTTGTTGCCTGGGCCAAGCCTGGAATCTCTGCGTCGCGCTCTGCGAGCCAGGACTGCCAACGCTCATGAACTGCAAGGATCTGTAATTCATCTGCCGCCCGCTGATGATCTCTAAATGTGAACTCAATATAGGAGTGATAAACATCATCGAATCCGGACAGGCATCCTAGGGACATAAACAGCCCATCCGGCGCGTTGAGCGCTTCAAGCACATACCGCAGGCCATTTTCTGTTGTGGCCTCATGTATCTCATCTATGCGATGGGGTTCTGCGATGAGGTCAATGCCGCCATTGTTTCGATCGCCATCTGGGCTTACGGCTTCAGCAAGAAAAGGCCACACCTGATAGGTTTCATCGCTCGAAACCCTCTTCATAGCGGGAGGGATTTGGTGTTCTGACATTGCGCGCGTCCTCTTTGCACTAATCGCCGAAATTGGCGCATCCCCAGTCCTTGGGCTTGCAGGCAAAGGACTGGGAAATCCGTTGCGTGGAGGCAGGAGGCTACTATTGGTAGAGGCTCAGGAGTTACTGAGGATTCGTACAGGCTGCGTAAAGCCTGAGTAGTCCGGAGCGTCTGGAGTTTTCACTTAACCCTGGATTGCGATGCGAAGTTTGGCTAAGTCTTTGGATGGGATGACATAAGTTCTTGCAAGCATGTCACCGACTCGCTGGCATCGTTCAGACCGAGCGAGGATGAAGAAAGTGATTAGCCCCAAGAGCGCTTCTATGTGCCTGGTGATGCCTCGAATGAGTGTCTGGACAAAACTTGGAGCGTCGCCGACAGAATTGATCACACATATCCGAAAGGCAAACTTACCTATCGTTTTACCGCTCCAAAGCCATTCAAAAGCCAGAAAGTAGAGCATGTAGACGGATGCTTGAAAAATCCCCCCAAAGTACAGATTCACTGCATTCAACCCATGGAGGACAAGGGCTATCACAGCTATGTCAATGAAGTAAGCCCCTGCTCGCCGCATTAATAGGCCCGTCCTTGATACTTCCATATGCAGATCCAATGCCTTGGCTTAGAGGTTTATCAATCGATTTTTGCTGATCCCATCCCTCGAGCGTTTGGAAAGGGCCGCAGAATTTGCTGGGTGGCGGAATGCTACTATCGACAGATGGTGCGGCGTTACTGGCGATTCGTACAGGCGTGCCGGTCCTGATAGAGTCGCCAAAACACTTGGAGGCTCACTATGCGCGCAGCTCTAATCATTCTCGCAGTGACAGCACTAGCCGGGTGTGCAACGTCACCAGTTCCAATTGCGCAAGCTATCAGCGCGCCTGCGGACCGTTTGCTAGCGCATCAGGAGGCTTTGCCAAGCTCTGGAAAGATTACCCTCATCAGGGATAGTGGTTTTCTCGGGAGCGGCTGTTATGCCACTATTTTCCTTAACGGTGACCGCGCCGCTAAGCTCGACCCAAAGGAGAGGGCGACATTCATCCTCCCTCCCGGTGAATGGGTAGTCGGCGCAGCTCTTGAGGGCGGCGGCCTTTGTGGTGCGAGCGAGAAACGCACAGAGACCGAGACGATATTGAAGCAGGGCCAGGAGAAGCATTTCAGAGTTTTCTCAGCGCCTGACGCGGGGCTAGACGTTCGACCAACCAGCCTCTAGCAACCAACAGATCACCAGAACCGCCTACGGGCGGTTTTTTATTGTCCGGAGAAAAGTATGTCCGCTGCCACTGACAAAGCCATGACCACGATCTTGCTGTCCGGCAGCCTGGCTCAAGAGTTCGGGCGTAAGCACGTCCGTCACCTTGAAAGCGGAACGACCCAAGAGGCATTCAGCGCTCTAAAGCACACCATCAAAGGATTCGAGGACTTCGTCGCCGCAGCATCCCGGCGTGGTACTCGATTCGCGATCTTCCGCAACCGGGAGAACGTCGGCGAGGATCGTTTTACGCTGGGCGGAACGACCGAGATCCGCATCGTTCCAGTCATTGCGGGTAGCAAGAACGGCGGTCTGTTCCAAGTGGTAGCGGGTATTGCACTGATTGCTGTTGGCGCGGTTGCCTCGGCCTTCGGACAGGCCTGGATAGGCGCCCCACTGATGCAAATTGGTATCGCCATGGCGATCGGCGGTGCCATCCAGTTGCTCACACCAGTACCAAGCTCGAAAACAGGTAGCCAGCAAGAGCAGGCCGGTACCGAGAACAAACCTTCGTACCTGTTCAACGGCGCATTCAACTCAACACAACAGGGCCTCCCAGTACCCATCGTCTACGGGCAAATGCTTGTGGGTTCGAGCGTGGTCGGCGTCGGCACATGGGTAGAGGCAATCCCCGCATGAGCGAACTCATCATTGGTAGCAAGGGCGGCGGGAAGGGTGGAGACAGCGGCGGCGGCAGTACTACTCGGGCCGCTGTGGAGGCGCCAGACAGCCTTCGCTCTCGTCAGCATGTCCGCATTCTCAACGCCATCAGCGAAGGAGAGATCAACGGCATTCCTTATGGCTGGATGGGCATCTTTTTTGACGACGTCCCACTCCAGAACGCCGATTACAGCCTGAACTTCTCGGACGTCAGCGTTGATATTCGCTACGGCACGCAGTGGCAGCCGTACATGCCGATGACTGGGCTGGAGGCCGAGCAGACCGTCGGTGTGGAGATGAAAGGATGGATTCCCATCGAGCGCGCCATCACCGATATAGATGTTGATGCGGTACGGGTAACCGTAAGCGTGCCTCAGCTTTACATACAGAACCCGACAAACGGAGATACGGGCGGCAACTCCGCGTTGTTCCGAGTCGAGGGGAAAGTTGGGAGTGGTGTGTGGTTTCAGTTGTGCGCAGACATCCTCATCAACGGAAAGACGATGAGCCGCACGCAGTTCTCTTATTACCTGCGCCTGCCCGCCTCTGGAGGGCTTCCACGATACGTACGCTTGACTCGGATTGGCGGAGACTCGACCAGTTCGACAAATCAGAACCGCACATTCTTCGACAGCATGACGCTGTTGTGGGATGAAAAACTGCGCTACCCCAACACCGCGATGGTTGGCATCTCGATCGATGCCCAGCAGTTTTCCAGCATCCCCCGCATGTCGTTCATGGTCCAAGGGATCAAGGTCCTGGTGCCGACGAACTATAACACCGTCACCCGGACCTATTCCGGGTCGTGGGATGGCACGTTCAAGCGCGAATGGAGTAACAACCCGGCCTGGGTCTGGTACGACATGCTGACCAACACCCGCTACGGTCTCGGCGGCTTGCTCGATTCGACCCTGATCGACAAATACGCGCTGTACAGCATCGGCCAGTACTGCGATGTGATGGTGCCGAATGGCTACGGTACTGGCGGCTATGAGCCACGCTTTGTCTGCGACATGGCCCTGACCACCCAGCAGGATGCGTGGAAGCTGGTCAATGACATGGTATCGGTCTTCCGGGCAATCTGTTTCTGGGCCGGCGGCACGTTGACTGCTGTGCAGGACGCGCCACGATCGAGCCGGTACTTGTACAACAACTCCAACGTTGTCGGCGGCGAATTCAGCTACCAATCGGTCGCCTCGGATCAGCGATTCAACGTCGCGGCAGTGACGTGGAATAACCCATTCCAGCAATACAAGCAGGCGGTCGAGATCGTCGAACGGCCTGAATTAATCGCCAAGTGGGGCCGCATCCAGCAGAGCGATGTGATTGCTGTTGGCTGCACATCTAAGGGGCAAGCTCGTCGCCTGGGGCGCTGGCTGCTTTACGCAGAAAGCGAGGCCGTAACCTTTGCCGCCGGCGCCGACGGGGCTATCCCGATGCCGGGCGACATCATCGACATTGCAGATGCCAACCGCGCGGGAGCGCGTAATGGCGGCAGGCTGCTGTCCGGCAGCACGACAACTACTTTGCTCCTCGATGCTCCACTGGGCTTTGGTGGCGCTGGCGTTATCAGCGTCATTCTTGCCGACGGCAGTTACGTCAGCCGGAACGTCACTGTTTCGACCGGCGCAACATCTGTGGTCGTATCGCCAGCGTTGCCATCCGCGCCATTGTCTTCGGCGCCATGGGTATTTGCCGGTGCGGCGCTGGATACGCAGAAGTTTCGCGTCGTCGGCATTACTGAAGGTGACGACGGAACCTACGCCATCAGCGCCATTGCCTATGACGCTGACAAGTTCAACCAAGTTGATTTTGGCACTCCTGACGTTGATGCGCCTACCAGCATCGTCAATCTCGCGGCACCAGATGCTGTGGGTCAACTGACGTTCCTTGAGTCGCTATATGACACAGGCACGGGGCTTGCCGCGGCGCGACTGACAGTCAGCTGGACGCAGCCTGCACGAGCAATGCGCTATCAGGTCGAGGCAATGAAGCCGGGCGGAAACTGGGAGTATGTCGGGGAAGTATCGACGCCCAGCATCGACTTCGATTCGGCATCTTCCGGCCTGTGGTCGGTTCGTATTACGCCAAAGTCCTTGCTCGGTTTATCCGGGCCGGCGCCAATCCAGACCTACAACGCTCAGGCTTTGCTGGCACCACCAGCCGCACTCATAGGCCTACGGCTGGACGTCATCAACAGCGTGGCCACTCTGGCCTGGGACCCGGCGCCGGAACTGGACGTGAAACTCGGCGGCAGCATCAACATCCGCCATTCGCGTAGCACGTCAGCCAACTGGGACACGGCATTACCGCTCACCGAGGTGGCCGGTCGGTCTACATCGGCGGTTGTGTCGTTGCTGCCCGGCAAATACCTGGCGCGCGCGGTCGACTCATCGGGCGTCGGCGGGCCGATCACGGAAGTCTGGTCAGACGCCCAAGTCCCTCTGCCTGAAAACGTCGTGCTGACCGTCACCGAATCACCTGCATTCTCCGGGGTTGCGGTGAATGCGGCGGTTTCGGATGGCGTACTGAAGATGTCGGCAGTCGGTCTGTTCGATGACATCCCCGATCTGGATGCATGGCTAGGTGAGCTCGACAAGTACGGCGGCTCAAACCTGACGATGACATACAGCTTCGCGGCGCCTTCCGACATCGGCAACGTCTACGACTGCCGCCTAACGGCGAATGTCGAAGCCATCCTGTATGACGACGGCAGCTACATCGACACGGTTGTTGATTTTGACTCAATGATCAGCATCGACGGCGACCCGCCGGTCGGCGCGTCACTGTCGCTATGGGTGCGCACCTCGGATGTCGTAGGCCCGCCAGTCTGGTCGGCATGGAAACCGTTCGTTGTCGGTGACTACCGCGCTCGCCTGTTCGACTTCCAGCTTCGTGGGGAAGTCCTATTGGCAACGAACTGGATCGACGTCTCGACCCTGGAAGTCACGATTGACATGCCAGACCGGATCGAGAGCGGGAACGACATCGTGGTGCCTGCATTGGGCCTGCCGGTCGTGTACTCGCCGCCGTTCAAAGCCAGTCCAGCCGTCAGCCTAACAGCGCAAGGCCTATCGCCAGGCGACTACCTCGACGTCTCCGCCAAGACCGTCAACGGCTTCACGGTCTTCATCCGCAATTCCAGTGGGGTCGCCCAGTCGGGGCGCTCGATTGACTACATCTCAAAGGGATACTGACCTATGTCGCAGCACGATATGACCGTGGACAACGGGGCGGGCCTGGCTGTCCGCGCCGACATTAACCTGGCGCTGAAAGCTCTTGCGTCGCTGAGCAGCGGGGCGTCGGCCCCAAGCCCCTCATTCCCCTGCCAGTTATGGGCCGACACCGGCACTGGCAGGCTGAGGCAACGCGACAGCGCGAATACGCTATGGATTGACTTGGGTCCACTAGATTCCGCCCGCCCAGCTCCAGGCAGCTTACTCAATGTTCGAGTGTTCAGCACGCCTGGCACCTTTACCTATACCGAGACTCCGGGTACAAAAAAGGTAATTCCTGAGGTTCAGGCCGCGAGTGGCGCAGGCGGAGGGGCGCCAGCTACTGGCGCCGGTGTGTCATCGCTAGGCGGCCCAGGTGGCGCAGGTTCATACGCGAAAAGCTTGCTCACGTCTGGATTTTCAGGCGCGACCATTACAGTTGGCGCTGGCGGTGCGGGCGTATCCGGCGCTGCCGGCAATAATGGAGGTCCATCGTCGTTTGGCGCGCTGATTAGCTGCCCTGGCGGTCGTGGCGGCCCGACAGCAGGTCCGACTGGCATTCAGTTTGGCTCGGCCGGGCTTAACAGTTCAGCTCCAAGCGGAGGCAATATTACCTCTAGTGTTGGATCATCGGGGAATGAGGTTATTTCATTGGCGTCATCAAATATTATTGGCGGAAACCCTGGAATGTCTTTGTTTGGTGCTGGACCTAAACTCGCTGCCCCTGGTACCGCCGGGGCTGCGTCAATATCGCCAGGGGCTGGTGGGGGAGCTACTTGTAATACACCAAGCATGGCAGCAGTAAAAGGTGGAGATGGCGCTCCCGGAATCGTGATCGTGTGGGAGTACGCGTGATGAAGACTTACGCAAATATCGCGGATGGCTTCGTGCAATACCTACTGCCTACGGATGGCGACATCACCGAAATGTTCCATCCGGACATGATCTGGGTGGATGTGACAGATGCCATTCCCCCAATAGAGTCCGGCTGGACTGCCGTCATGATCGATGGCGGCTGGAACTTCTCGGCACCGATAGCCCCAGTCCTGACAGATGCCGAGCTGAGAGAGGCCGCCTTGGTACAGCGTGATGCTCTGCTGGCTCAGGCCAATGAGGCTACAGCTGGCATGGCTGACGCCTTTCTGGCTGACCTCCTTAGTGACGCTGATAAAGCCATGTTCAAGGCCTATGCAGCGTACAAACTGGCCTTGAACAAGATCGACAAGCAAACAGGTTACCCGGCCACTATTGACTGGCCGATAGCTCCGCCAAACTGAGCATCAGATACAGGCGAGACGGAGCGAGTGAAGATCAGGTAGCATTCCGGCCCCCAGACAATTTATCGCCAGGATATTCGCTTTCATGGACAGCAAGGGCATGATTGACAGCCTGACTTCGCTCCGTTTTTTCGCAGCTTTCGCCATCGTATTGCTTCACTCAAGAGGAAGTGTTTTTTCCGGGGAGTTCATGATGGGGGTTCCGCTTGGCGCTGGTGTAAGTTTTTTCTTTGTTTTGTCAGGATTTATACTAAGTTATGTATACTCAGGTAGATTGGGGTCTATAGGTCTTTATAAGTTTTATACTTCGCGATTCTCAAAAGTATGGCCTACGCATATTTTTACGTTTTTTCTGGCTATGGTTCTTTTCTCTGCAAATGAAGGATGGTTTGTAGCGTTAGTTAATGCGTCACTTCTTCAGTCTGTCGTGCCTATTCCAGCGTATTATTTTTCATTCAATAGCGTATCTTGGAGTATTTCTACAGAGGTGTTCTTTTATGCGGCGTTTCCATTGCTTTTGTCAGGCCTGAATAAAAATTGGCATTACAAGCTGGCGGTGTTAGTTTTTATGGGCGGCGTTGGCGCCTATATCATCGATATTTCTGGCGTGAATTATTACTCTCCAGATAAATGGACGGAATTTTCCGCGCATGGCTTGGCCTACATCAGTCCGCTATTCAGGGTTCAAGAGTTTTTCATTGGGATGCTGTTGTTCAAAGTGTTTGACTATATTAAAGGGTGGAAGGGATTCGGATTTGCTCTGTGTACCGTTCTTGAGGTTTTGTGCATAGCTGGTATTGTGTTTTTGACGCAGGATATTTTTAAGGCTGTATATTCGCTCGCTGGAGTTTCGAATAATGCTTCCGCTGAGTTCTGGTCGAACTGTGCCTTAGGCCTGTTTTTTGGTGTGGTTGTGATGTGCTTTGCCATAAATAAAGGCTTTATATCCAAAATTCTTAGATGGCGACTGTTTGTTATATTAGGTGAAATAAGCTTTTCCATGTATCTGATTCATCAGCTTGTGATTAAGTTCTATGGTTATCACAGCTCTATGTTTGGGTTTATACCAAAGGATGCAGCATTTCCTGTTGTGATGGCTGTTATTCTTGTCTTGTCATACAGTGTCTGGCGATTTATTGAGTTGCCAGCCCAAGCCCAATTAAAGAGTATGTTTTCTAAGTTGGGTCGCAAGAAAGATAGTCAAAATTCAGTTGAATTAACCTGATCGAATAATAAAAAAAACCCGCTCCGGCGGGTTTTTTTACGCGCGGAGAAAAGTATGTCTGTTACCGATATAGACCGCGACGTCCTCGCCCGCACGCTGTGGGGCGAGGCCCGCGGCGAAAGCTTGGCCGGGGTGATTGCGGTGGCTTGGACCATTCGTAACCGGGTCAACGATGGCAAGACCAAATCGTGGTGGGGCGAGGGTTATGCCGGTGTGTGCCAAAAGCCGTACCAGTTCAGCTGCTGGAACAAGAACGATCCGAACTTCGCCTACCTGTCCGGCGAGCAGCCGATCCCGTTCCGTGAACTGGCCCAAGCACGGATCGCCGCTGACCAGGTGATCGAGGGCAAGGTGCCGGATCCCACCGGCGGCGCCACGCACTATTACGCGACAACGATGCCGAAGGCACCGGCCTGGACGGCAAAGGCTACCCAGACACTGAAACTCGGTCATCACGTTTTCTTCAAGGATGTGCCGTGATGACACCGGCGCAGAAGCTGATCGGTCTGCTGGTGCTGAGCGTGACGTTGATGGCCGGCGTCGCCGCGCTGGCATGGCAGATTCAGGACTGGCGCTTCGGTAAGCAGCTCGCCGAGCAGGCTGGGCTGCATCAGGACGACCTGACCGCAATCAGCAACGCGGCCGCCGCTCAGGTTCGCGCCGATCAGGATAAGCGCCTGGCGCTCGAGCAGCGTCTTTCAGTAAGCGATCAAACCCACCACAAGGAACTGAGCGATGCTCAAACGAAACAGGATCGCGTGCGCGACAGCCTTGCTACTGCTGAGCTCCGGCTGTCAGTCCTACTCGACGCCACAGATTCAGCCAATGGCTGTTCAGTGCCAGCCGGTACCGCAGCCGGCGGCGTGGTTCATGGAGGAACGCGCGCCCGACTTGACCCAGCGCATGCTCAACGAATTGTCGCCATCACCGACGCCGGCGACCAAGGAATGATTGCTCTGGCTGCGTGCCAGGCTTACGTCAGAGAGATTTCCGCTCGCGCTTTTCCATGAGCAACCTCTGGTTTTCTCTAAACAGGTGATCTCGCTGGTCGGCTATCAGCTGGAGGCTGTAAGGCTTACTGGATAGTTCAGAATGCTCTTCTTTAAGGCGGTTCAACTCAGCTCGTAGCTGATCCCGCTCCTGCGACACGTCGGCATGCATCTGCACCAAGCCGAAGATGTCCTCTCTGGCTTTACGCATTTGCAGGGTGAGCTCCTGCACCTCGTTCTCGTACATGCGCAAGAATTGACGACAGGTTTCAAGTTCGGTCGGACAACCCAGCCAGTCGCTGGTGTCTTCAATGTCGATGGGGTCCACGGTCATGCCTTATTGATTACTGTTTGGATATACAGTAATCGAGGCGCGTTGATTGGGCGAGGGTAGAGCGACGATCAGTTGGATTTTGGTCTTTGTGTTCGGTCGGCAGGACGCCGTAGGTGGGGATTTCTCGCGGGGAAATTCTTCCCCAAAATACAACCGTTTGGACCAGTGTTTATTGGGTTTTAAAGAGTCGCAAAAGGTGGTGGTTTTTGTGCCTGATTTGTAGCTCAAGGCCTTGATTATAAAGGCCTTTGGCGATTTCTATACGGCATCCCAGGCTTTGACGCCGAAAAGTCATTTCGTCGTCATCGATTCTTGTCCGTTGCTAAGGGCTGAAGTCGACCCATTGCAGACGTTCGCGACAGATCACTATTGACCGGTAGGTGCTGGTAAAACCAGTGCTGTTACTATCGTCTCCTAAACCCGTACCCCTCGTGACTTATGCAATATTACGACGAAATCTGCTTAGCCAATGTTTACCTGGAAGATAGCTACGTGCTCGCGATTGAGGAGGGCGTATCAACTTTGTCATTCACACTGGATTTGGTGCTCCTCGAATCACATCCGCTGTATGAGAAACCGACGGCTGATGAGCAGTACTGCTATCGGAATGCACGCATTCATTTCTGTCAAACACAGCATGTTCATTGGCATGCAAGGAGTGCTCTGGTCTCCACGGATGCAGATGGCAAGGCTGATTTGGGTAACGTAGACACGTTCATGAAAGATGGGCCCACTTACCATCTGACAGGGGATTGGGGGGCGGTATCGATTACGTGTGGCTGCCTACAGGTTGATTTTCAAACGCATATCGCACAGCAATACCAATGCACTAAATAAAGGGCTGCTTTTGGCCGATTTCTGCCTGTCGCGACCGGCTGAACCCTACCCATAGCTGCCGGTCGGCACTGGTGGAAGTGGGCCAAAAGCGGAACTTATCTGCTATGACACCAATGACGAGTTGGTTTGTGAGATAGACAGTAAAGATATGATTACTACAGTGAACCAAGATGATTGCTTAACCTATTTCGTGGTCGTGCATGGTGTTGACGTTGAGACCTACGAACGAATGGCCGTTCACTTCGAATGTCGTCGTGGCGGCATGCGACTGACGGACGAAAGCCGGTATATCTCTATCCCAGTCACGATGGCCACCTTTGGGGGCACCCTTGCTTGGGTCAAAACCGAACTGGGCGGGCGCTACTGTGAGCTGGATTTAATAGTGTGCGTCGCAGCCAAATTGTCCTGGAGCGAGGTTGTCATCACCTCTGAGATAGCTTTGCTCGCTGGTCAAGCTGGTGCGGCGATTAAGGTTGCTTTTTCCAACTGAGGCTTAAGCGAGCGTGATTTCATCTCTGCAAAGTCCGCATTGGGTTGTGGATTCAACCGGTCATGACTGACCGCTCCTGGCCGATTTTTGCCTGTGAGTGATCAGTCTGGTGTCATGAGTACGGCGAGCGTCAGATTGATGAACTCTTCATTTTTGTCGATCGCTTCCAAGGCGCCGCGCACGTTGCCGCCGACCTCGACCGCTCCGCGCTGCTCAACCCAAAGCGTGAGCTCCATGATGGCGGCTTCGAGAGCGAGCTGGTTTTCGTTGATCTTGAATAGCAGAGAAGGGAGCAGGTCTGAATTGGGCATTGTGATTTCCTCCGTGAAGGAGGAGAGCGTAGCAGTAAAAAAGGATTGGTATTCGGTCAGCAGGACGCCGGGGATGGGGGGACTACTGTAGGAATATACAACGCTAAGTTATTGATTCTTATAGGGCTATGTGGCTGTTTTTCACTTGCAAAAAAAAAGCCTATTTATCGTTATGGATCAATAGCTTGCGTGGGTTTCGTGGTCACCTTGACATGGTGGGGGGCACCGAATGGGCACGCCTGCCTGAGATCGTTGCAAACGCAATGCAGGTGATATGATGGCGAATAGTCATCATTGTAGGTTGAAAGATTGAAGATGCGAACGTACGCCTTTTTGCTCACAGCTCTGTCCCTGTCCGCTTGTTCTGGCCTTTCGCCCTATCGCTCTACTGGACCAGTGGATCAAGCTATTAAGGCATGCGGCCTCGGCTACTCGGCAGAAGTCAGTGCGGCATTCAAAGGCGCCTTCCAATATGCAGATGCGAATAAATCAAAAGGGATAGATTTCAGTGCATCAATGAAGGATTCCCTGAGTACCCAGGTTGCTACGATGCTTGAATCAAAGGAGATGGGCTCAAAGGAACGTGCTGAAGTTATCTCAAATACTCAGGCTTGCGTCATACGACTCAGCGATGCTTACAGGCCTAAGGCAAGAAATGAGCTCGTGAATGCCTGTATAAAAGATGTGCAGGGACGAGTGTCCGGCGCGGGCTCCACCCAGTCGACGAACACGGTCAGAGATTGGGTTGTGGACAGCGAAGACCGGGTTGGAGGCGTCGAGCGGTTAAAGGTTAAAGCTTCGCTTCATAGCTATGCAGGGGAGAGTCAACCCGTAAGCTTCTATTGCGTGATCAAGGACGGCTCCTATGAAGATGTAGAAGCTGTGAAGGGAAACTGAGAGATGCGTATCGCCACAGGTTGATCAGTTCCTATCTAACTGGGCACATTTATCGCGAATCCTCCGTGGAGATTTCAGCGTAGCATTGCTTCGGATGGGTAAGTAACGGCTGGCAGGACGCCGGATAAGGGTGCGCAAAACCTCCTCTGGAGGCCGCGAGTTTCCGTTTGCAAAAGCACAAAAAAGCGGATGTTTTGCCACTCTCAGAAAGGGCTGTTATCCTTATAAAACAAATGCTTGGGTCGCTACAGTCCCCAGCATGGGGTGCTAGGGGTCGAGTGTTCGAATCACTCCGTCCCGACCATATAATTCAAAGGGTTGCGAGATTTTATCTCGCGACCCTTTTTTATTTTTGGTCGTTTTTACCCCTACAAAATGACTGGCTCTCAGCAGATTCCTCACTGCTTTCGTTCAGGCTGAATTAAGCACTAGCGCTCAATAGCTCGGTCTAGAGGACGGCGGTTTTCTCGTTGGTTTGGCGCTTTGTAGGTCTTCGAAGAAGCATCGACAGGTTTCATCTGCTCGTGCACGTAGCGCCGACCGAGCTTCCCTGCGCATCTGCAGGTGATTCTCTGCATTTTGCTTTTTATGTGCACAAATTCCCCTTGAAGCTATCCACAAAAGGGGTGGGTATCTCTGTGGATAATGGCCCGAACACTACGGAATACAGGGCTTGCAATGCAATGGTCAGTGACTGAGCAAGCTTTGTGTTCGGCTGAGCGTTGTTGGCAGTGATCTGCCCGTTAGCAAAACTTTGCAGCAGTATTGCTCTCAATTGCCTCTGCAGCTGCCAGAGTATTTCTCATCAAACAAGCAACGGTCATAGGACCTACGCCACCTGGAACTGGAGTAATGGCTGCTGCAACGTCCTTGGCAGAGTTGAGATCGACATCACCCACCAGAACCGACAGTCCATCTCTTTCAACTCTGTTGATACCAACGTCAATGACCACTGCACCCGGCTTGATCGCCCTTGCATCAATAAATTCCGCCCGTCCAATCGCTACCACCAGGATGTCGGCCTGACGACATTCAGCGATGAGATCTCGTGTTCGGGAATGCACAATCGTGACCGTGCAGTTTTCCTGCAAGAGCAAATTCGCCATTGGCTTTCCGACGATGTTGGACCTGCCGACAATTACCGCTTTTTTACCGCTAAGGTCACCTATCTGATCCTTCAACATCATCAGGCATCCCAGAGGAGTGCACGGAATCAGTTTGGCTTTACCCTGACCCAGCAGACCCACGTTGATCGGATGGAAACCGTCGACATCTTTGGCCGGGTTGATTGCCGCAATAACCTTCGACTCATCGATATGGGCGGGCAGCGGAAGCTGCACCAAAATCCCATGCACATAGCGGTCATTGTTCAGCTTATCGATCAGGTTCAGCAGGTCCGCTTCGGACGTATCGCTTTCGAGTAGGTGAGGGAAGGAGTCAATCCCGGACTCAAGCGCCTTTTTCATTTTGGTTTTCACGTAAACCTGGCTGGCAGGATCGCTCCCGACTAGGACAACAGCCAGCCCCGGTGCCCTGCCGCGCTTCTCCCTGAAGGCCCTTGCACCGATTGCAACATTCTTACGCAAGATTTCGGCAAACGCCTTCCCATCGATTATGGAGGCCTCTGCATTGGGCGCGTTATCCAAAGGTTGTGTAGTGGTCATTTCGTCCTACCCATTAGCGGTCAGAAAGCTGCCTCCACGTTCTTGAAGGCAGTTGCATAATCAAGATTTCAGGCGTTCGCCTTTCGGGTCGTAAAGGCATCCACGAATGACTTTCGCGGAGCATTCTTCACCCAGAATTGTGATGGTGAGTTCAGTATCCAAGGACGCAAGTTCGCGCTTGATGAAGCCCATGGCCAAACTCTTATTAACGCGATAACCATAGGCTCCGGATGTCGTAAGCCCTACCAGTTTCCCTTGATGAAAAATGGGCTCGCTACCCAATGCATCAGCTGGGCCCGCTTGAACTTCCATCAGCACGAGGCGGTGAGCGCTCGGCTGCTCTTTTTCCGCCAGCACTGCCGCACGCCCTTCAAAATCACCTTTATCGGTCTTGATGAAGTAGCTCATGTTGGCAGCCAACGCCGAGTACTCTGTTGTCAGTTCGCGGCCCCAGATTTGATAGCCCTTTTCGATACGCATCGAGTCCATGGCCCGCAGCCCGAAGTCGATGATTCCATGTGCTTCTCCCGCCCAGACGAGGGCTTCGTAGAGAGCTTGCTGATGTTGGAGTGGGTGGTGAAGTTCCCATCCCAGTTCGCCGACAAAGTTCATCCGCAATGCTCGAACGGGAGCGCCGACAACCTGGATCTCCTGGCCGGTAAACCAGGGAAACGCCTCATTGCTCAGATCGGCGTCGGTGAGTTTTGCCAGTACTTCTCGTGCTCTAGGGCCAGCCAGGATGAGAGTGCCCCAGTCCCTGGTGATGTTCGCGATGGAGATATCTGCGTACTTCGTTGCCCGTTGCCGCAGCCAATCTTCGATCAGCAGCTCACAAGCCGCCGGGCACATCAGGTAAAACGCGCCGCTTTCCAGCAGCGTCATGGAGAACTCCCACGCCACGCTACCTGATGGGGTGAGTACATGGGCGAGAGCCACATCCCCGCATTTGGCAGGAACCTGGTTGGGGCTGATCCGATCCAGAAATGAGCGAGCATCCTTTCCAGAGATTTCGAATTTTGTGAAGGCACTCAGATCGAGGATACCCACGCGATTTTGCACCGCTTCACATTCCGACCGGACTGCTGCATCCCAATTGCCCCGGCTATAGCTGAAGTTCTCGATAGGGGCATTGGCAGATTGTGCAAACCAGCTGACACGCTCCCAGCCATAATAAGCGCCGAACACGGCATTTTTGTGTTTCAGTATTTCGTAAATCGGCGTGGTCTTGACTTCGCGACACGCCGGGCGCATCGCGTATTCGTTTGGGCAGCTTAGTTGGTATTCGTTGGCATACAGCTCAAGCGATTTGGTGACGGTATAGGACAGATTGGCGTAGCTACCAAAGCGTCGGGAATCCAGCTCCCAAAGTTCAACCTCAGGGTGGCCGTCGATGATCCACTGAGCAAGGTAACGACCGGCGCCACCGCCCTGAGTGATCCCGAAACTGAAACCTGCGCAAGCAAAGTAGTTGTCGTAACCGTGCACCGGGCCGAGTAGGGGAAGGCCATCCGGGGTGTACGCGATAGGGCCGTTGACCACGGTCTTGATGCCGCCGTCACCGATTATCCCCACCTGTTCCATCGCTGCACCGATGATTTCTTCGAGACGGTTCAGTTCCGGTTGCAGCAGTTCCTGACCGAATGTTGCTGGAACACCATCGACTGCCCATGCCACAGGCTCGCGCTCGTACGGCCCGAGGATCAGCCCCTTGCCCTCTTGGCGAAGGTAGTAGGAAATATCGGGATCGCGAAGCAGGGGAAGGTGCTGAGGCCGGTCCACCAAGGCTGGAATATTGTCGGTGACCAGATACTGATGTTCCAGAGAACAGATTGGGAACTGATGGCCGATCATAGCGGCCACTTCATTGGCTCTGAAGCCTGCGGCGTTCACGATAATGTCTGCGTGGATGACACCTTGTTCGGTGGTCACTTGCCATTTTTTGTCGGCGAGTTGGGTAATCGCGGTCACCGGATTGTGCCGGACAATGGTAGCGCCGTAACCACGCGCCAATTGAGCCATAGCATTGGTCACGCTGGTCGGATCGATATGGCCGTCATACGGGTCCCAAAGCCCACCCAGCAATCCAATGGTGTCCAGGAAGGGATGCAGTTCTTTCAGGCGCTCATTGCCGACCACTTCGACACCAGTCAAACCGGCAAGCGTAGCGAGGCCTGCCACCCGTTTGAACTCATCCAGACGCTCCTTGGTATGGGCGAGCCGGATCGAACCCGTTTGGTGGTGGCCGACCGATTGACCAGTCTGTTCTGCGAGTTGTTGATACAGCTCGATGCTGTTTTTCTGAAGCTTCATGATGTTCAGGCTGGTGCTGAACGAAGGAAGGTTGCCCGCGGCGTGCCAGGTGGATCCAGACGTCAGTTCAAGCTTCTCCACCAGCATGACATCCGTCCAGCCAGATTTGGCCAGATGGTAAAGCGTGCTCACACCAGTAATACCACCACCAATCACTAAAACTTTGGCTTCCGATTTCATCTCGGGGGGATCCTTTGACGGGTCAATTGGAGACGTGATTCGCCGGGGCTCCGGGCGTCTGGATTCGATGCTAAGGCGCTTGAGATGGCACTACAAACGATGTATACCAGTGTCATTTATAAGTAGGGCTTATGCCGGGGTGCCGCGATGTCGTTGACCAATCTTCAGCTCAACTGGCTTCGGACGTTTGAATCAGTCGGGCGGCATTTGAGTTTTTCTGCTGCGGCGGTTGAACTGAACATGAGCCAGTCGGCGGTCAGCCAGCCGGCGTTTTTCAAGGTAGTTGTCGCGTCAACCGTCTAACTATGCCGCTATTTTCTTGATCTGTTGCTCTCGATCCGGGTTCAGCAGCACGGTGCCGATCGGCTCCCAGTTACGCGTCTGGCCTGAC
>Ga0302168_1000012_pt1 | contig 52851 bp, 36 predicted proteins | sample I_Fen_N1_2_FD_193494 | JGI IMG/M metagenome (GOLD analysis project Ga0302168, IMG submission 193494) | Peat permafrost microbial communities from Stordalen Mire near Abisko, Sweden - I_Fen_N1_2 | ecosystem: Environmental > Terrestrial > Soil > Wetlands > Permafrost | place: Sweden: Abisko...
GTAGTGTGGGGTTTCCCCATGTGAGAGTAGGTCATCGTCAAGATTGAATTCCGAAACCCCTGTCTGCTAATGCAGACAGGGGTTTTGTCGTTTCAGGCCTGCGTTATCGATCAAACTCAGACTTATACAAACAGCTTCAACACATTACCCATCGCATCATCAGCAAACCCCTGCACAAACGCCTTGAACCCTGGGAGAGCCTCCACACCCCCCTGCGCCGGTTCGGCGATGATGGTCCAGGTCGCACGGGACTTGCCCACTCCCAACGGCTCAACACTCATCGCTGCCCACAAATTGCCCACACCCAAGGTGTTGTAGATCGTGGTCCAGGTCATGTTCAACGCGTGGTCATCCCGCGAGTTGAGTTGCTCGACCACCAGGTTGCCGTCCTTGAAGAATTTCTTGCGCAAGGACGACACGCCTTCGCCCGTCATCTCAATGTGCGACAGTGCCGGAATGAACTGGTCGAAGCCGGCAAAGTTACCAACAACTGCCCAGACTTTCGCGGCCTCGGCCGGTACCTCCACCGAGGACACCACGTGGCAGCCTTGAGGGTTTTTGATCAGGGTATCGGGTTGCAGAGTGCTCATGGTTTTGCTCCGTTTGGGTTGAATCAGATGAAGTTGATTTCTTTCAGGTAGTCGCAGCCTCGACGCAGCAGCGCCGGGGTTTTCTCCGGGTAGTGCGCACCCATCTGCCGCACGCCGGCCTGGGCATTGGCGTGGCCGATCATCGAGATGTCGCCAATGTCTTCCTCGAAGCCATTGAGGTAAAAACCGAGCACGCCGAACAGCGCGTTGTCACTGTCGACCCGGTTCAATTGCTGCTGCCAGTCCGCGACGCTGACCATGGAGAATTCCCGCCCGGCTTCGCGAAAGGACGCCACGTAGTCGTCCCAACTCAGTGGTTCGGGGTTGTGCAGGTTGAACACCGCTTTTTCAGGCTGATAACGGCTGGCATGAAAGGCGATGAACCGGGCGAGAAAGTCCACCGGCATCAGGTCGAAATTCAGCGCGAACTCTGGCACCTGGCCGAGCTGGATCGAGCCTTTGAGCATCAACATCAAACGGTTTTTGTGCGGCTGACAGACGCCCGTGAGGCTGTTGAAACTGATGTTGCCGGGGCGATAGAGATTGACCCACACCCCACGCTCGCGAGCCCGTTCAAGAATTCGTTCGCCGACCCACTTGGAGAGGTTGTAGCCGTTCTTGATATAGATCGGCGGTGTCTGTGCAGCGGGCAATTCCAGCACTTGGCCATCGGCGGCAATGGTGCTGGATGCCGAGAGCGTCGAGACGAAGTTGAAGACTTTCTTGCTGCGCCCTTCACACAACCTCAGGCACTCGAAAATCGGTTCGACGTTGTCCCGCGCCAGTGATTCGTAATCGAGTACGTGATTGACGTTGGCAGCGTTGTGCACCAGCGCACCGAACTCACGATCGAGGCGGTCGTAAACGTCATCGGACAGCCCCAAAGACGGACGAGTGATGTCCGCCGCATACACTCGCACCCGGCTCAGGTCCAGGTGCTCCAGACGGTTCTCGCGCAGTGCGTGAGCAAAGCGCTCAGCCGCCGATTGCCCACCGCCATCGCGCACCAGACACGCGACTTCAGTGGCGCCCCAACCCAGCAGCGCCTCGACGATATGCACACCGACAAAACTGTTCGCACCGGTGACGATCACCTTGTGCACATCGCCCATGCGGCTGACCGGCAGCGGCTGAATATCCAGCTCGCGGAAGGCATCGGCCAGAGCCTTTTCACTCAGCACTTCTTCAGTGCCGGAGCCGCGCACCAATGTCGCCAACTTCGCAATGGTCGGCAGTTCAATGAAGCGGTTGATCGAAATACTGCGCCCGAATTCCTCACGCAATCGCAGCAACATGCGCGATAACAGGATCGAGTGGCCGCCCAGATTAAAGAAGCTTTCATCGGTTGAAATGTCGCTGGCCGGCAGCTCCAGCAACTCGGCCCAGATCTCCAGCAGCAAGGCCTCATCGGCACTGACTGGCAAACGCCGAGCGCTGTTTTCCAGGACGTTGACCGGCATGGCAAGCAACGCTTTGCGATCGACTTTGCCATTACTGGCGAAGGGCATGCTGTGCAGTTCAGTCCATGCACCGGGCTGCATGTAGTCCGGCAAAAACTGCAACGCATGAGCCTTCAACGCCTCGCGTGCGGCACCGGGCCGTTCTTCCTGAGGCTGCGCGAGGAAGGCCAGAATGCGTCGCTGACTGTCGATGACCACCGCCACCTGGCGGTACAGCTGGCTGTCGCGCAGGCAGCGCTCGATCTCTTCCGGTTCTACCCGAAAGCCGCGAATCTTTACCTGGTTATCCCGCCGCCCGCACAACTGGATGCCGTCGCCGGTCCACTTCGCCATATCGCCGGTCCGATAGGCGCGCAGGCTTTGGCCGCTTGGCAAACTCAGGTTCAGATAACGTTCGGCGGTCTGCTGCGGGTTGTTCAGATACCCCAGGCACACACCCGGCCCGACGATGTACAACTCACCGACGGTGTAATCGGTAACGGGTTGAAAGTCTTCATCGAGAATCAACACCTGACTGTTGGCAATCGGTGCGCCGAGGGTCCGATTGCTGTCGCCGGGACGCAACTGTCGCGCGGTAATCAGCACCGTGGCTTCGGTCGGGCCATACAGGTTGTAGAGCTTGCCCTGGCGCGTCAGTTGCTCGATCACGTACGGTTCGCAAACGTCGCCGCCGGTCATCACATGATCCAGCCCCTGCAACTGATCCAGCGGCAGAATGCTCAGCAGTGCCGGCGGCAAAAACCCGTGGCTGAGTTGCTGGTGGCGGATCAGCTCGACCAATTGCAAGGGGTCGCGACGTTGATCGTCACTGGGAACGATCAGCTCGGCGCCCTGCAGCAGGGTCGGGAAAATATCGATCAGCGACGAGTCAAAACTCAGCGACGAAAACTGCAGCACCCGACTCTGCTCAGTGAGTTGTACGTAGTCGGCGTACCACGCCGTGAAGTGTGCAAGGTTGGCCTGACTGAGCAACACGCCTTTGGGGTGCCCGGTGGTGCCCGAGGTATAGAGCGCCATGCACGGCGAATCCATATCAGGCCGCTGACGCATCAAAGGTTGTTCGAGATCCACGTCTTCGACGCCGATGCGGCTGATGTCCAGCCCCGGTATGTCGTCGGCGAGCGAGTGCTGGCCGTCATGCAGCAACAACACGGCCCCGGCATTGGAAAGAATGTACTGCTGACGTTGCAGCGGATGGCTCGGCTCCAGCGGCAAATACACCGCCCCGCTGCCGAGAATCGCCAGAATTCCCGCATACAACGCATTGCATTTGGGCAGGCAGATCCCGACCACCAACGGCCCTTGATGCTTGTCGAGCAGCGGCTGCAACTGCTGTTGAATTGCACGGCTATGGGCATGCAGTTGCCGATAGCTCAGCGTCGTACCTTCGATGCTCAGCGCCGGTCGTTCGGCGGATTGAACAAAGCGCTGTTCAAGGCGCTCGATCATTGGGATCTGCCCCAGTTCCTGCAGCCAGGGTTGAGCGGTGGCGTTGAGCCGATGGACGAACGCCAAGTGTTCAAGCCACACCAGCGTGTCCACACGCTCAAAGTGGGCCGGCGCTGCCGGTTGTGCGTGCAGAAAATACTCGGCATCCCGGGAGAAGCGGCTAACCAGCAGCGCGACGTGATCCACCAGCTCCGCCACCGCTCGCAGGCGCAATGCCTGGCCGTTGCCGGAAGGTTCGTCGGCGATCGGCACGCGTGTGAACAGTGCCGAGTTGTACGAGCACAGCAGGTCCAGCGACGGCAAGCCGCCAGCCTCCGATCCGCCGATACCCAGTTGCAGCGTCAGTCGCGGTGTCTCAGCAGAATGACCGAAAGGCATCGACGCGTCGTCGATCAGCAAATCAAACGACGGTTCCTCATCAAGTGTGTCGAAAAACCGCACCAGCGAATGACCGTGTTGTTCAAGTTCCAGCGCCAGGTCGGTCAAGGCCTGGCTTTGCCCAATGAGCAAAATGTCGAGACGTCTCATGGATGTTCTCCTCGTTAAACCAGGTAGTCGTTGAGGGCGTCTTGCACGCACGGCGAATCGAGCAGCGAACTGCTGTGGAAAAACCGCACGATGTTGGCGACCAGCGGGTGATGGCGATTGATCGGGAAGGCCAGTCCCGAGACTTCGCTCTTGAGTGCCTGACGCGCCGCGTCGCTGATCTGCAAAGACTCGATCAACCGGAAGTCGAAGGACTTCTGAATATCGTTGGTCAGGTAATGGCCGATGAACACCGGCAGGATCTGCGCGATGCAATGGCGGTCTTCTTCGCTCGCGGTGTGCCAGTAGATGCGCACCAGGCGCGCCCAGAAGCCGGAGTGGCGACCTTCGTCCAGCAAGTGATCGGCCATCAGGCCTTTGATCGATTGCTTGACTGTGTCGTCCTTGGCGAACGCCGCGACATCACCGGTCACGGTGTTCTCGGCAATGGCCACGCAGATCAACTCAACGGCACTGCGCAAGTGTTCCGGCGCGAGCGCCACGGCCGTCGGGATGGCGCGACTGAGCTCGATTTCGTCGGGCAACACGATCGGTGTGATGCCGGTCATGGCGATGGTCTGCTGCATGAAGTCCATGGCCACCAAGGCGTGGTAATCCTCGTCCACCACCACGGTCATGGCGTCGTAACGGCAGGCGAACGGGAACGCCACGGCGAAGCGATTCTTGGCGATGCTGCGCGCGGTCTTGTCGACGATCTCGGTTTCGAAAATCACCACGTCGTTGATGAATTTGTAGAGTGTCTGCACCAGCGCGAAGTCCCGTTGCGCGGGGCATTCGCGCAGGAAGGTTTCGCTCAGCACCAGCGGCTGACGGCTCAAGGGATAGATCAGCTTGTCATCGTTCTCCAATACCCGCCGTGGACGAGTGCGGATGGTTGCGCGGCTTTCCCAGGCGTCGGCAAAGGATTGGTAATCGGCGGCGTTCATGCGGTCACCTCACGCAATGGCTCGCCCATGCTCTGGCGCAGGCCGTCCCACAGGGCGATGCGGCTTTCCACGGCAGCAATCGCGCTGGCGTAGACGTCCTCTTCTCGTTGCGGATTGCCATCGATCAACCGCGCGAGGAGTTTTTCCGCCGCCGGGCCGTGGTCTTCGGAATCGACTTCGATGTGCCGTTCCAGGTAGTAACGGAAGGTCGGTGCTTGCTCAATGCCGATGCCCCAATCGTCGAGAATTCGCTGGAACATCTGCGGAATCACACTCTCACGACCATGCAAAAACGCCGCTGCAACGCTGTGTCCCGGTGCATGCAGCGCCGTGTGCAAGGTGTGCCGCACGAACTGCGCGGCCGCCGGGTCAACGTCCACGCTTTGCAACGCGACGTCGTAGCTCACGCCTTCTTGTTGCAACGCGACAAAGCGCTCCACGGCGACCGTGCTGGCCCCGACCTCGCGCATCGCATCCAGATACAATTCAAAGTGGCTGTAGTGACCCTGGGCCGGACGGTCATCGGATTCTTCACCCAGCACGATCTCGTTGATCAGGCGTGCAGCCTGCGGGTCTCGTGGCGGCAGCCAGGGTAGTTGCACGCAGGTCAGTTCCTGTTGCAGGCGCTTGGTCAGCGACATGAAGTCCCAGACGGCAAAGACATGGGTTTCCATGAAACGTTGAAGCACCGACAGCGAATGTATTTCAGAGAAAATCGGATGTGCACTAAGTTCTGCCTTCTTCTGGATAAGACGGTCTTTATTCGCTTTCATGAGTGAGCCTATAAGTGATTTGAGATGCCGTTAAGGAAGTTGCGATCAATCAGCGCTTGGCGTTTAAAATTTTCAGTGGACGAGCAAGTGCCTCAATCTAATTGATTGGTTGACGTGGTTATGAGCCCGCAGGGCAAGCCTTGCAGGTTTGTGTGCAGTGCGGCGAAGAAAAACTAATACACGAACAAAGTTCTCGGCAAGTCATTTTTTAATTAAATAAAAGTTCAAGTTTATTTGGCGCGACAAGTTTCAATAAAACTTTAATTGATGGTTTTATTTTGGCGTAGTTGCTCCTTCCGACTAATTAAAGTCAGAATTGAAATGAAGAGTGAATGCCTCACTCGAAGCAACTTTCTTGGTTGAATCAATGACATGACTTTAGAGGGTGGAAGTTGGCTGGGATCAACGCCGAAGCTTCCTTTCCCGTGACAAGACTCCTTCCGTAGGTTCTTGTTGCGGGGACTGTTGCGCAGGTGCGCAGCGTCGCCCGTTCATTGGTTGTTGGCAGTCCAAGAGTGAGCGTAAATCACGGCAGCCGCTATCACCGAAGCGTCAACTTCTCGGTGCAGTTATTGGGCTTGGGAAGGGAAAATCGAGGGCGAGGCTTTAGCGAGGGGCTGAGCGGCGTTGTGACAAGCGAAAACGAGCAGTCCGATCTGCCCGTTCAGGCTTGATGGCACGGTTTACCGGGCGGTTTTCTTGTTCAGTGCTTCAGGGCTGGCGAGATAGCGCGTAATGACTTCAACACCCCGGTTGAGGTGGTGCGCAAGCAGCTTTACTGCGCGCTCGATGTCGCGATCTTCCACGGCCAGCAACAGGGCCCGGTGATCGTCCTGGGACAGTTTGCCCAGGCCCATTGCCTCAAGGTTAAAACGCAGGAAGCGCTCCTCTTCGTTCAACCCTTCTTCGATCAGGCTCAACAGGCGACGGTTAGGCGCCTTGCAGTACAGCGACATGTGGAACAGGCGATTGAGGCGGCCGATCTCGCTGTAGTTCTGCTCTGTCTCCATATCATCGATATGACGGGCAGAGGTTTCGAAGTCGTCCTTTTCGAGCAATGGAATCGACAATCGCAGGGCTTCGGATTCCAGGAGAATCCGCAACGCATAGGTTTCCACGGCATCGCCCTGAACCAGCGGTGCGACGACGGCGCCTTTATGGGCGATAACGTTGAGCAGCGCCTGGGCTTCGAGCTGGCGCAAGGCTTCACGTACGGGCATACGGCTGACGCCGAACAGGTCGGCCAGGTCTTGCTGGCGCAACGCGGTGCCGCAAGGGATGCGCCCATCGAGAATCGCCGAACGCAGCGTTTCTTCGATCACCGAACGTGCAAGGTGAGCCGGAATCGGCCCGCTCACCTGGATGCTGCTAAGAGGATTGGTCTTTTGTGGCACTACTCGCACCCTATTCGACTGAAATATTTGGATCCAAATGGACACTAGTGACTGCGATGAAGCTTGTCAAACAAGTCAGGTTCTCAATCGCAAGCTTTTCATGTCATTCACAATACAAAGTCTAGCGCGTCGCCCGTGATTGCACCGTGCCATTGTCTTTTGCCGGGCTAACCTGCACCATCGGCCCAATTCCATCTGCCTGCTCTGGATGCCTCGCATTGGCGGTACGTTTCGCAATCCCACGGACTTTGCGCTGGCTGTGCTGCGCGCTGCTGCTGGCCGGCGTCATGCTGGGCGGCTTGCAGGCCGATTGGGATTTTTCGCTGATCAGCCGCCGCGCTCAAGCCCTGTACGGGCCGTTGGGTGAGGGGCAGCAACGGATAGACGCCTGGCAGCATTTACTGGCCACGCAGAAGCAGGTCAGCGAGCTGGAACAGCTCAAAGTGGTCAACCTGTTCTTCAACAATCAGGTGCGCTACGTCGAGGACATCGACCTGTGGCACGAAGTCGACTATTGGGAAACGCCCATCGAAGCGCTGTGGAAGGGCGCCGGCGATTGCGAAGACTATGCGATTGCCAAGTATTTCAGCCTGCGCCACCTCGGCGTGTCCAGTGACAAGCTGCGCATCACCTACGTCAAGGCCCTGCGCCAGAACCGGGCGCACATGGTGTTGACCTACTATTCAAGCCCTGAGGCGATGCCGCTGGTGCTCGACAGCCTGATCAACGAGATAAAACCGGCTAGCCAACGAACCGATCTGTTACCGGTCTACTCTTTCAATGCAGAAGGTTTGTATTTGCCGGGCGCCAAGGGCAACAAAAAGGTCGGTGACACCAAACGCCTGTCCCGCTGGCAGGACGTGTTGAAGAAAATGCAGGCCGAAGGTTTCCCGGTCGAAACGACAAACTAGGAGCACGCGCTCAGATGTCTTTGTTCAAACAGCTGTTGATCGCTATCTGTCTGTTCCTGGTGGTCGCCTTCACCGGCAGCTTCATGGTCAGCCTGGAGAGCTCGCGTACCCAGTACGTCAACCAGTTACGTTCGCATGCCCAGGACGCTGCCACGGCGCTGGCGCTGTCCCTGACGCCGAACATCGACGACCCGGCAATGGTCGAGTTGCTGGTCAGTTCGATTTTCGACAGCGGCTACTACGCCAGCATCCGCGTCGTTGACCTGAGCAACGACAAAACCATCGTCGAGCGCAGCGGGATTCCGGCGGTGAACAACGTGCCGGACTGGTTCGTCAAAATGATTGGCCTCGAAGCCGCTGGCGGCGATGCGATTGTCAGCCGTGGCTGGGAGCAGGCGGCGCGGGTCGAGGTGGTCAGCCACCCGATGTTCGCGTTGGCCAAGCTGTGGCAGAGCGCGCTGGGCAGCCTCGGCTGGTTGCTGGTCTGCGGCGCCGTGAGCGCGGTGCTGGGCGCGCTGTTGTTGCGCCGCCAATTGAAACCGCTGGACTACATGGTCCAGCAATCCCACGCCATCGCCCGTCGTGAATTCCTCAGCCTGCCGGAACTGCCACGCACCCCGGAACTGCGCCGCGTGGTGCAGGCCATGAATCAGATGGTCGAGAAGCTCAAGGCACTGTTCCAGGAACAGGCTGAGCGCAGTGAAAAACTGCGGGTTGAGTCCTATCAGGACAACCTGACGGGGCTCGCCAACCGTCGTTATTTCGAGATGCAATTGAACGCCCGGGTGAGCAATCCGGAGCAGGCCAGTTCCGGTTATCTGCTGTTGCTGCGGGTCAAGGACCTGGCCGGTTTGAACCAGCGCTTGGGCGGCCAGCGCACCGACCAGTTGCTGAAAGCGGTGGGCGAGCAATTGTCCCGCGAGTGTGCCAAATACCCGGAAACCCAGAACCTCGTCACACGGATTCGCGGCGGCGAGTTCGCTGTGTTGGCGCCGGGACTGGTGCGTGAAGAAGCGTTGCAACTGGCGCAGAACCTCGACAGTGCCTTGGCCAGCCTGCATGCGACGGGCGCCACCGACGTGGCTTCGGTGGCTTCGATCGGGCTGGCGCCGTTCGTTCATGGCGATTCACCGCAAGCGGTACTCAGCCTGGGTGATCAGGCGCTGGCGCAGGCCGAAAGTCAGGGCGAGCTGAGTTGGGCATGCCTGGATCACAGCGCGTCGGCCAGTGTCGGTGATGACCATCATGCCTGGAACAACTTGCTGGATCAGGCGTTGAATCAGCGGCGCTTCCAGTTGTATTTCCAACCGGTGGTGGCCAGCCAGGACACGCAACTGGTGCTGCATTACAAAGTGCTCTCGCGCTTGGTCGACGAGCAGGGCCAGACCATTCCTGCCGGGCGTTTCCTGCCGTGGCTGGAGCGTTTCGGCTGGACCGCACGACTGGATCGGCTGATGCTGGAATTGGTGCTGGAGCAGATGGCGGGCCACGAAGAGTCGCTGGCGTTGAACCTGTCGTCAGCGACGTTGGGCGATCCGCAAACGCTGAATAAAATTGTCGAGATTCTGCGCGCGAATTCCAATCTGGGGCCGCGCCTGACTCTGGAGATCGGCGAGGAACAATTGCCAGAGCAGGCGATGCTGGAAGAGCTGACGCGGCGTCTGCGAGAGCTAGGCTTCTCCTTGAGCCTGCAGCGCTTTGGCGGACGCTTCAGCATGATCGGCAACCTGGCGCGGCTTGGGTTGGCGTACCTGAAGATCGATGGTGGATACATTCGGGCGATTGATCAGGAGAGCGACAAGCGCCTGTTTATCGAAGCGATCCAGCGCGCAGCGCACAGCATCGATTTGCCGCTGATTGCCGAGCGGGTCGAGACTGAAGGGGAGTTGTCGGTGATTCGGGAGATGGGGATCTATGGCGTTCAGGGGCAGTTGTTTGGTGAACCCAAGCCTTGGCAGTGAGGTGAGGCTGATGCCCTCATCGCGAGCAGGCTCACTCCTACAGTAGATCTTCAGTGAACACAGACTCTGTGAACGACAGAAATCCCCTGTAGGAGCCGAGCTTGCTCGCGATGGCGTCAGTACAGTCACCAAAAAATCTGAAGGAAAACTCCTAGGAAATCTCCTTCGAGTCGCGTCGGTTTTGGTGAACTTGTTCCAGGTAATGCGCAGGTCTAGTCTGGCCTTGTCACTGAATAATCGGTGACACGGACGTGCAAGTCCGGGTAAAAGACGACGCGCAACGCCATTGTTTTATGGCGGCTGTGCGTGGGAGATCTTTCTTCCGAGAATGATCTGCCGGGGTCCGTCTGCCCGGTCTTGCACACTCGCGCACAGCTGCCACCCCATTCGCGTGCAAGCGAACGGTCGTAGCTCCCAATACAGATGGAGATACAACATGTTCAAAGTTACCCCTAATCCGCCTTCTCCCCGCAGAGGCCACCTCTTCACCGTTTCCCCCGACATCCCCACCGAAGCTCTCCTGGCCAACGCCTCCGAAGACCTGCGCTCAATCAGCGCCATCGCCGCCGACCTGGCAGACGCTGTAGAAGGCTCACGCCGCAGCGTCGCGCTGGGGCTTAGCCGAATGGCAGATGGGGTGCATTTATTGGTGGAGCGAGCGCTAGATCACCTTGAATCGCCAGAGCTGGCGCCGGGTTCGGTCAAGATTTAGCAGGGTGGTTCTGTGGTGAATTGAAGGCCGCCATCGCGAGCAAGCTCGCTCCCACATTGGACTTCAGTCGTTCACAAAAACTGTGTTCACTGAAGATCAACTGTGGGAGCGAGCTTGCTCGCGATGGCGTCAGCCCAGACACCAACCATTTCGGGGGTTAAATCAACCCCGTCTCTTCATCATCAATCAAGTGACTCAACCCGCCCAACGCTTCACGGGCCTGGGTCCGGTCCATCAATTTGGCTTGTGCCGCCGGCGGCAGGTCGGTGACGCGGATCACGCCTTTGCTGGTCAGCACCTGGATCAAGTCGTCGAGTACCCGGATCATTTCCAGGTCGCTCTGCTTGAGCTGTTTGAGGCTGGTTTCCATCACTTCGTTGGCATACCAGGCCTGGATTTCATGGTGGTCGGCCGGCAGTGTTTCCGTGGCCTCGGCGTAGGCTGCGGCTTCCACGCGCACCAACTGGCCTTGCGCATCGCGTTGCACGTAGAACATGTGAGCATCCCTCAGAAATAAACCAGCCTCATGCTGTCAGCAGCATAGGCCAACTGGACGCGAGTATGCGGTGCGGCGACGAAATCGTCACCGTGGAGAAAGGCACAAACGTGACGGCCGCCCCATAAGGGCGGCCGTTTTTCGTGGGATCAGCTGTTGTTGTGGTCGACTTTGATGGTCGGGTCGCTGCCGGCAATCAACGAATGAATGTTGGCAGTGGACCAGTTGTTGCCTTCCAGTTTGATCGTCACGTCCGGTGTCGCGGCCGCCGCGTCGCCGGCGTTGAACTTGCCGCCGGAGCTGACTTGCAGCGACGACACGCCATCCACCGTGCTGATTTTCAGGAAGTTGTCGATGGTGCTGCCCGTCTCGCCCTGCAACAAATCACGCAGGTCGATGCGGTCGCCTTCGCTGGCCTTGAAGTCCTTGATCACGTCGTTGCCGGTGTCGCCCGACTTCCACACAAAGGTATCGGCACCCGAACCGCCAATGAGGATGTCGTTGCCCGAACCGCCCATCAGCGTGTCGTTACCGGTGCCGCCGAGCAGGATGTCATTGCCCTTGCCGCCGTCGAGGTTGTCGTTGCCACCCGAGCCGAAAAGAATGTCATTGCCCGCACCACCCAACAGCGTGTCGTTGCCGTCGTGCGCGCCGGACATATCAAACGCGGTGTAGTGCTCGGTGATGAACTGGTGCACGTTGCTGGTAGTGACCTTGCTGACGTCCACACCGGTCTGCTGGGCGACGAACGCCTGCATCGCCTGATAACCCTCGCCGGCAATGCCGTTGAAGCTCACCAGATCACCGAAGATGATGTCATTACCGTCGCCGCCATTGACCGTGTCGGAACCCGGTTGCGTCGCTTCGGTATGACCGACGATCGAGTTGGCCAGGTCTTTCGGATCGATGTTGGTTTGCGCCGAATGGTTCGAGTCGTACGGGCTCAAGTCGGCGAGGGTGACGCCCTTGTTCAGACCAATGGCTTCAACGTTGGACACATTGCTCAGCAGCGCAAAACTGGACGTGGAGTTATCGACAATCGTCTGATCACTGCCGCTGCCCGTCGTGTAGGACACCTCGTAAGTACCGTCGCCCTGAGCGTGTAGGGTTCCCACGTCGCTGGCTTTCCAGTTCTTGGAGCCGTTCAAGGTGTACAGCGTTGCATACCCGTCACTGTCGATGGTCAGTTTGTGGGTACTGTCGATGGTCGTGGAGAAGGTATCTCCCAGCTTGTAATTGCTGGTTTTCACCACGTCATCGAGCTTCACGCTGCCGTACAGCGTCGGGTTGGTCTGTTCGCCGCTCTGGTAGTAGTTCGGCTGGCCGTCGGTGATGAAGTAGGTGAGGTTCTTCGCCCCGGTATTGGCCACGGCTTCAGTGCTCTGGAACCAGTTGGCGGTGGTTTTGAACACGTCTTCGTAGTTGGTCACGCCGCCGGACGACATGGAGGTCAGAACGGCTTTGAGCAAGGTCAGTGCATTCGGGTCGTTCAGGTTGACCGACACCGATTTGTTGACCTGGGTATCGAAGTCCACCAGGAAGATATTCACGGTGCCCGAGTTGCCGCCCATGCTTTGCTTGAGCGTGTTGAACACCGAGGTCAGCGAGTCCTTGGCGGCGCTGATCGACGTTGAGCTCATGCTGCCAGACGTGTCGACCATGAACGCAATGTTGTAGTTGGTGCCCGGCACCACGGTCAGACCGCCAATGTCGGCGACGATGATGTCGTTGCCGCTGGTGCCAGTGATGTTGTCATTGCCGGACGTGGCGGTAACGGCGTTGTAGGCCGCCGGATTAATCGTGATCGCAATGTCAGTCGTACCGCTGGCTGAACCACCTTGGCTCTCGGTTGAGATGGCCGTCACTGTCAGCGTGTTGGTACCGGTGGCGTACGGAGCCGGGGTGTAGCTCAACTTGCTCATATCCCAACCGCTGAGGTTGTCGATGGCACCGTTAGCGGTTGTGCTGGTGAAAGTGTGCGTGCCGTCGGTCAGCGTCGCACCGGCCGGGATCCCGCTGATCTTGGTGATGGTCTGGGTTTCAGAACCATCTTTGTCCGCTGATGTGACCGTCAAGCCTAACGCTACGCTGCCGTTCTCGGCCACCTGAGTCGTGGTGGCGGACACGATCGGTTTATCCGCCACCGCAGTCACACCAATGTCCAGCGTGGTGCTTGAACCGGTGTTGGTGGTGTAGGACACCGTCGGAACCTTGCCGCTCCAATTGTCGGCAGGGGTAAAGCTGTAGTCGCCGTTGCTGGCGATCGTCAAGGTGCCGACGCCGGCGATGGTGGCCAGGCCGCCTGCCGCGAAGCTGCCGTTGACCCCAGCCACGGTGAAGCTGGAAACGCTCAGGGCATTATCGATATCGTGGTCGTTGGTCAGCACGTTGCCGACTGCGCTGTGGTCTTCGTCGACGGTGATCTTGTCAGATTGCAGCACGCTTGGGTCATCGACCGGGGCGACGTGCACCACCAGTGGCACCGAGGTGCTGGCGCTTGTGGCATCGCCGTCTTTGGCGGTGGCCGTTACGGTCAGGTTGATGTCGCCATTGAAATTCGCCGGTGGTGTCAGTTTGAGCGTGGACAGGTTCCAGCCTGTGATGTCCACCGAGGTCTTGCCGTCGACAGCACTGAACGAGTGGCTTGCGGTGCCGTCGGTGAGTGTGGAGCCTGCAGGCACGTTGCTCAGCGTGATGGACTTGAGTGTTTCCGAACCATCGACGTCAGTGGTCTTGGCCACGATGGTGGACAACAGGATCGCGTTGTCTTCAAGGCCCGAGTTGAGCACCTGAGTGACGTTGATATTGTCCAGCACGCCGCCCAGGCTGTTGCTGTCCCCGGCGCGGAACTCGAGTTTCTGACTGCCATCGACAGTGACCGGAATGTCAAAGCTGTAGTGCTGCATGCCGGTAGTCGCGGTGTTCAGGGTGCCAATGAGTTGGCTTCCCCAGTACACATTGATGAGCGAATCAGCCACACCCGCACGCGGTGCATAGTCCAGCGACACGTTGTAGGTGCTGCCGCCCTTGGCATCGATCGTGGTGTAAAGGTTGCTTGCATCGCCGGCATTACGTTCCAGTTCGATGACCTGATTATCGCCGCCGGCACCGTAGACGCTGGCCTTGCCGATTTCGACCATGCCGCCGCTGTTGTCTGTGTGCCACGCGCCGTTGCCGAGCTTGCCGACACCGACGTCACCATAGGCACTGTTCAGCGCGACTTCCTGGAGGTCAGTCGAGATGACTGTCCCGCCACCGGTCAGTGACAGGCTCGGGGTATCGGTTACAGGGGCGACGACGATGGTCCCGGTCGCCGAAGACGCGGAAGGCAGGCCCCCGTTGTCGGTCGCGTTGTAGGTGAAGCTGGTGGTGCCGCTCCAGTCGGGAGTGGGCTTGAAGTAAACCGTTGCGCCGCTGCCGGTTGCGGAGATCGCGCTGTTGGTGGTCAGCGCAATGGTCCCGGCGGCGTCCGCGTAAAAACTGCCTTTGGCTGGCAGGCTGGTCAGGGTGAAGTGGTCGATGTTGCCGTCAATGTCATTGCCGCCGAGGTGCACGGCGATCAAATGATCTTCATCACCGCTGGCGGAAGTGGAACTGACGGTCGGTGCGTCGTTGACCGGCGTGACGGTGATGTTCAGCGTACTGGTGGAGCCGGTGTTCGTGGTGTAAGTGACGGTCGGCGCGGCACCGTTCCAGTTTTGCGCAGGGGTGAAGGTGTAGTCGCCGTTGGCGCCGATAGTCACCTTGCCGACACCGTCAATAAGCGCGCTCTGACCCGCGTTAAAGGAACCGGTGACACCTTGTACGGTAAATGTGGCGACACTCAGCGTGCTGTCAACATCGTGGTCATTTTCGAGCACGTTGCCGGTGGCCGCATGGTCTTCAGCGACCGTGTTGGTGTCCTGGGTCAGGACGCTCGGGTCATCGACCGGGGTGACGTGTACCACCAGTGGCACCGAGGTGCTGGCTGGAGCGGCAGTGCCGTCCTGGGCGGTGGCCGTTACGGTCAGGTTGATGTCGCCATTGAAGTTCGCCGGCGGTGTCAGTTTGAGCGCGGCCAGGTTCCAGCCAGTGACGTTGGCTTCGCCGAAGGTGCCGGTGCCGTTCAGGGTGAAGCTGTGGCCCGGCGTGCCATCGGTGAGTACCGAGCCTGCCGGGATACCGCTGATTTTCACGCTCAGGCTTTCGGAACCGTCGGTGTCGGTCAGTGCTGTCTTGATTGCAGACAGTTGAATGCTGGTGTCTTCGGCACCCACATTGAACGTGTTGCCGTCGTAGTAGCCTTCGCCATTGCTGCCGTGCAGGTCTGAAACCGTCACGCCAGCATGGGTCAGGTCGGCCACGCCGGTGTACAGCGGCACGCCAGCGCTGCTCAGGTCGATCGCCGGACTGCCGTTGACCGACAGGTTGACGTCATAGTTGCCCGGGCCGCTCTGGTTATGGTGGTAGATGTCCAGCGTGTAGTAACCGCTGGTGGACGGGGTGAACGAGCCGTTCAGGTTGGCCCCCGCGCCCCACGTGGTGGCCGCGACGTTCTTGCCACCAATGGTCACCAGCAAGCTGTCATCGCCGGCGCCGCTGAAGGTGTAGGTCTTGCCGGCTTCGAGGTAAATCAGGCCCGAGGTTTTCGACGCGGTGCCTTGGGCCACATCGCCACCGGATTGCACGTTGGTCACGGTGCTGCTGGAATTCGGTGTGCCCGCGCCGTCGATGACACTTTTCAGCGTGCTCGTAGCGGCGCCATTACCATCGGTGCCAAGGCCCGACAGGCCGGTCCAGACTTCTTTGATCAGGCCCGTCGAGGTGACGGTGTTGCTGTCGACAGTGAGGGTAGGCGTGTCAGACACCGGCGTGATGTCGATTTTCACCGTCGCTTCAGTGCCTTGGTTGAAACCGTCGGTAGGCGTGAACTTGATCTGCGCGTAATCCGCCGCTTTGTTGCCTACGCCGGTACCGCCATAACCGTCGGTGCCCGATTCATTAGCCGCGGGCACAAAGGTCAGTTTGCCCAGCGCGATGTCCGCCTGGCTGATGGTCTGGCCCAAGGTGACCTGCACACCGTTGAACAGCAGGGTGCCACCGCCCGAAACCTGGGTAATGGTGATGCCGAGTGGGCTGTCGTTATCGACGTCGGTGACCTTGAAGTCGTTCCAGCTCAGGGTGAGGGCCGTATCTTCGACACCGGTGACAGCGCCACCGACCGCGACTGGGGCGTGGTCGTGGTCGATGATGTTGGTGCTGACATCTTGATGGGCCGAGTCGATCACCAGGTTTTCGAAGTTACCGCCGCTGACCGAATCAATGGCGATTTTGAAGTTCTCGGTACCTTCGGCCAGCTTGTCATGAAGGGTGTTGATGTCGAAACCGACGCTATTGCTGTTGGCCGGAATCTTGACGGTGACCACACCGGTGTAGTCCACGCCATTGGTCGCGGTGCCGCTGTATTTCAGGGTGACCGTCACTTCAGTCTGAGCGGGGTTGCTCAGCGTCAGTGTGTAATGCGCAGCGTGGCCTTCATCCACCGATGTCGTGCCGCTGATGCCAATGGTGGTCTGGTCACCCTGACCCGAAGGTTCGTCGGTGACGGTGGTGTTCAGCTGAGTTTTATCCAGCGTCGGCTCGAACTTCTCGTTACCACCCGAGACAGTTTCCAGCTTATTGACCAGCGAAGGCTGGCCACCGTTGTACACGTCGTCGTGGGCGACCACGGTTGCGGAGCCGCTGGTGCTGTTGGCCGGAACGGTAATGAGGGTGCCGTCAGTCAGCTTGAAAGTCAGCGCATCATGGTTATCGATGGCGATCCCGTCTTTGTTGGCCAGGGTCACGGTGTAAGTGATCTGGCCACCTTCGGCCACGGTGGTTTTATCCACCGTGAGCGTTGCGACCACTTCGCTGATGGCGGCCGGCGGGTATACCGTGACCGGGATCGTCGCGGTACTTGGCGCCGAACCGCCGAGGGTCTCGGTGGACGTCGACGTCACGGTCAGGTTGAACTGGCCGTTGTAGTTCGCCGGCGGGGTCACGGTCAGGGTGCCAAGGTTCCAGCCGGTGACGTTGGCTTCGCCGGACGTCGCGGTCGCGGTGAAGGTGTGGCCCGCGCCATCGCTGAGTACCGAGCCCGCCGGAATGCCGCTGATCTTCACGCTCAGGCTTTCGGAGCCGTCGATGTCGGTCAGCGCGGTGTTGATGGCGGACAGATGAACGTCGGTGCCTTGCGCACCTTCGTTGAGTTTGTAGCCGTCGTAGTAGCCTTCGCCATTGCTGCCGTGCAGGTCGGAAACCGTCACGCCGGCATGGGTAAGGTCGGCCACGCCGGTGTACAGCGGCACGCCAGCGCTGCTCAGGTCGATCGCCGGGCTGCCGTTGACCGACAGGTTGACGTCATAGTTGCCCGGGCCGCTCTGGTTATGGTGGTAGATGTCCAGCGTGTAGTAACCGCTGGTGGACGGGGTGAACGAGCCGTTCAGGTTGGCACCCGCGCCCCACGTAGTGGCCGCGACGTTCTTGCCACCAATGGTCACCAGCAAGCTGTCATCGCCAGTGCCGCTGAAGGTGTACGTCTTGCCGGCTTCGAGATAGATCAGGCCGGAGGTTTTCGACGCTGTGCCTTGGGCCACATCGCCACCGGATTGCACGTTGGTCACGGTGCTGCTGGAATTCGGTGTGCCCGCGCCATCGATGACACTTTTCAGCGTGCCCGTAGCTGCACCGTTGCCATCGGTGCCCAGGCCCGACAGACCGGTCCAGACTTCCTTGATCAACCCTGTCGACGTTATGTTGTTGCCGGCGACGTTCAGCGTTGGCGCGTCAGCTAGCGGGGTGATGTCGACTTTCAAGGTCGACTCCGCGCCCTGGTTGAAGCCGTCGGTAGGTTTGAACTGGATCTGCGCGTAATCCGACGCCTTGTTACCAACGCCGGTACCGCCGTAACCATCGGCGCCCGATTCATTGGCGGCGGGTACAAAGGTCAGTTTGCCCAGCGCGATGTCCGCCTGGCTGATGGTCTGGCCCAAGGTGACCTGCACCCCGTTGAACAGCAGGGTGCCACCGCCCGAAACCTGGGTGATGGTGATGCCGAGCGGGCTGTCGTTATCGACGTCGGTGACCTTGAAGTCATTCCAGCTCAGGGTGATCGTCGAATCTTCGAGCCCAGTGACGGCACCGCCAACGGACACAGGTGCGTGGTCGTTGTCGAGGACAGTGACGCTGGTTTTGTCGGTGCTCAGTACCAGGTTTTCGTAGTTACTGGTGCCCGAGACGCCCGTCAGTTGATTAACCACCGTCACCGGCTGGTTGACGATGTGGTTGTCCTGGGTGGTCACCACGGTGCTGCCGCTGGTTTGGTTGGCCGCAACTTTGACCACGGTGCCGTCAGTCAACGTAAAGGTCAGGTCACCGTGATTGTTGACCGGCAGGCCATCGGCGTTGGTCAGGGTCACGGTGTAGGTGACTTTGCCGCCTTCGGTGACGCTGGCGTTATCCACCGTCAGTTTGGCGACCACGTCGTTGATCGTGTCAGTGATGTCCGTGGACACCAGCGACTTATCCGGCACCAGGCTTTCGAATTTACCGCCGGTGACCTGATCGATGCTGGCGGTGACTTTGCCGGCGTCCAGGTACACGTCGTTTTTCGGTGCGTCCACGCTGACGTGGCCGGACACGGCATCCTTGAGGATGGTGATGATCGCGCCGTTGCTGAGCTTCACGGTCATGTCGCTGCCGGCGGCATGGGACAAGGTCGCGGTGTAGACGATTTGCCCGCCTTCCTGCACCGAACCGCTGGCGCTGAGGGTCAGGCTGGTGGTGTCGGCGGTGTCGGTCACTTTGGTGACGACGGCGGAGCGGTCGGTGTCGAGTTTTTCGAAGTTACCGCCGGTGCTGTCCGCGATCGCTGCGCGGACAACCGGTGCGCCGGTGTAGACGTCATTCGGCACGGTGTACGGCACCGAACCGCTGGACTCGCCGGCCTTGATATTGATCACCAGACCATTGTTCAGCGTTACGGTCATCGCCGTGTCAGCCGGGTGGCTCAGGGTCGCGGTGTAGAGGATCTGGCCACCTTCGCCGACGGTGCTCACGTCTGCGCTGAGTTTCAGCGTTGTGGTGTCGAGGGTGTCATTGACGGTGGTGGTGTGCGTGGTCTGGCTGACGTCGAGCTTCTCGAAGTTGCCGCCGCTGGTGCCGGCGATGCCGACGGTGATCTTGCTGCCGTCTTTGTAGACATCATCGCCCGGCGCCGGAACGGTGATGGAACCCGACTTGTCGCCGGCCTTGATCACGACGCTCTCGCCGTTGCTCAACTTGACCGTCATGTCAGTGCCGGCGGCGTTGCTGAGGTTGACGGTGTAAGTGATGGTGCCGCCTTCGACCACGTAGTCGCTGGCAGTCATGGTCACCTTGGTGGTGTCCACGGTATCGCTGATGGCGGTCGAGGTCGGCGTTGTGTCGGCGACCAACTTCTCGAAGTTGCCACCGGCCACCTCTTTGATGGCGTTGATCAGTGGTTCGTGACCGACCAGCGCATCGTTCGGCGCCTTGACGGTGATCGAGGCATTGCTTTCACCGACCGCGATGGTGATTTTTTCACCATTGGCCAAGGTGACGACCACGGCCTGGCCAGTGACCGGTGCAGTGACGGACGCGGTGTACACCACGTTGCCGCCTTCGGTCGTGGCAGGCGTTGCGGTCAGGCTGACGGTCGAAGTGTTGATCGTGTCAGTGACTTCTGTAATCGCCGCTGCCGGGCTGCTCACCAGGTTTTCGAAGTTGCCGCCCGTGGCGTCCTTGATGGTTGCTTCGACTTTGCCGGCGTCTTTGTAGACGTCATCGGCCGGTGCCTTGACGGTCACCGAGCCAGTGGTCGCCCCCGCCGCGATGTTGATCACCGCGCCGTTGCTCAGGGTGACGGTCACAGGTGTACCGGCAGCGTTGGTCAGTTTGGCGGTGTAAACGATCGAGCCGCCTTCAGCGACGGAATCGGTGGCGGTCAGGCTAACGGTGGTGGTGTCTTTGACATCAGTCACTGAAGTGACCGCCGGCGTTTTATTGGCCACCAGGTTTTCGTAGTTGCCACCGGTGGTGCCGTCGATTTTCACGCTCAACGTCGCGCCGCCAGCCAAGGCGTCGTTGGGTGCCTTGACGTTCACATGGGCGCTGCTGGCGCCAACCGGAATGGTGATGGTCTGACCGTTCGACAAGGTCACGACGACCGGCGAGCCGGTGACTGGCGCGGTGACGGACGCGGTGTAGACCACGGTCCCGCCTTCGACGGTGTGGGCCGTGGCGGTCAGGGATACGGTGCTGTTGTTGATCGTATCGGTCACGTCAGTGACGGCTGGCGTCTTGTCGGCCACCAGGTTCTCGAAGTTGCCCCCGGTGGTTTTGGTGATGCTGGCGTCGACTTTGCCGGCGTCCTTGTACACATCATCCTTGGGCGCGGCGAAGTTCACCGAGCCGGTGGTGGCGCCCTTGGCAATGTTGATCACGGCGCCGTTGCTGAGCGTCACACTCATGGCGGAGCCCGCGGCATTGGTCAGGGTCGCGGTGTAGACAATCGAGCCGCCCTCGGCGACCGTCGGGGTGGCGCTCAGTGTCAGGCCGGTGGTGTCTTTTGTATCGGCAACGGTGGTCACCGCTGGCGCGTAATTGACCGCGACGTTTTCGAAGTTGCCACCGCTTTGACTGACGATGATCGCCGCGACTTTGCCACCATCGACGTACGGTGTGTCGGCCGGTGCGGCGATGTCGACCGAACCGCTGGAAGCGCCAGCGGCGATCTGGATGACCGCGCCGTTGCTTAACTTCACGGTCATGGCCGTGTCTGTCGGGTTGGTCAGGGTCGCGGTGTAGGTGATCTGGCCACCTTCGCTGACGGTGTGGCTGGCAGACAGAGACAGCAACGTGGTGTTGATGGTGTCAAAGACGATGGTGATGGCGGGTGCCTGGCTGACGACGAGGTTCTCGAAGTTGCCGCCGGTGGCGTCGGTCACCTTCACGCTGAGCAAACCGGTGTCTCTGTAGACGTCGTCGCTTGGCGCCGCGATGGTCACCGAACCGCTGGTTTTGCCCGCGGCAATGGTGATGGTCTCACCGTTGCTCAGCGTGACGGTTACCGGGGTTTGCGCGGCGTGGGTCAGGGTCGCGGTGTAAGTAATGTGCGAACCTTCAAGTACCGCGGTGTCCGCGCTGAGGGTCAAGCGTGTGGTGTCGGTGGTATCAGCCACATTGGTCACGGCTGGCGCCGGGTTGGTGACCAGGCTTTCAAAGTTACCGCCAGTAGCATCCTTGATGGTGACTTCAACTTTGCCGGCGTCTTTATAGACGTCGTCCTTCGGCGCATCGACTTTGACAGTGCCGGTGGTTTTACCGGCATCGATGGTGATCGTCGCGCCGTTGCTCAGGGTCACGGTCACCGGCGTGCCGGCCGGGTTGGTCAGGGTCGCGGTGTAAACAATCGAGCCACCCTCGTTGACGTTGCCGGTAGCGGTCAGCGACAGGGTGGTGGTGTCAACGGTGTCGGTCACGCTGGTGCTGACCGGTGTCTTGTCGGCGACCAGGTTTTCGTAATTGCCACCGCTGATGCTGGTGATCGAGTTGGTGACCGGTGCGTGGCCATTGACCACATCGTTCGAGACCACGGCATTGACGGTGCCGCTGCTTTTGCCAATGTCGATGGTGATGGTCTGACCGTTGGCCAGGTTCACGATGACGGGCGAACCGGTGACCGGAGCACCGACCGATGCGGTGTAAACCACGGTGCCGCCCTCGGCCACGCTGCTGGTGGCGGTCAGGGTGACGGTCGAGGTGTCGAGGGTATCGGTGACGCTGGTCACGGCGGCAGCCGGGTCTTTGACCAGATTTTCGAAATTGCCGCCAGTGGCGTCCTTGATGGTCACTTCGACTTTACCGGCGTCTTTGTAGACATCATCAGCCGGCGCCGGAACGCTCACGCTACCGGTGGTCGCGCCTGCCGCGATGGTAATGACCGCGCCGTTGCTCAAGGTCACGGTGACTGGCGTACCGGCCGGATGGGTCAGGGTCGCGGTGTACAGAATCTGTCCGCCCTCGGCCACTTCGGTCGATGCCGACAGACTCAGGCCGGTGTCATCCCGGGAGTCGGTGATGGTGGTGACCGCCGGCGTAGTGCTCGGGACCAGGTTTTCGAAGTTGCCACCGGTAGCACCGGTAATCGTGGTGGTGACGGTGCTGCCATTGTTATAGACGTCGTTGGCAGCGGTCGGCACGTTAACGGTGCCCGTGGTGTTGCCGGCGTCGATGGTGATGGTCGAACCGTTGGACAGCGTGATGGTTACCGGGGTTTGAGCCGGATGGGTCAGCGTCGCGGTGTAGGTGATCACGCCGCCTTCGGTCACGCTGGCGCCTGCGGTCAGCGAAACCGTGGTGGTGTCGACGGTATCGGTCACCTGAGTCACGGCCGGGGTCGTCGGCGGGGTGACGATGATGCCGTTGCCGCCCGTGGTGCCGGTGACGGTCACATTGATCTGGGTCGGGTCGTTATAAACGGTGTCGTTCGGCGCCAGCGGTACGCTGACAGTGCCGGTCAGCTGGCCAGCCTGGATCACGATCACCGAGCCGTTGGACAAGGTGATGCTCAGGTCGGTCAGCGGTGCCTGGGTCAGGGTCGCGGTGTAAACGAGTACGCCGCCGGCTTCGGTGATGGTCGGCGTGGCGCTCAGGCTCAGGGTCGACTCACGTTGCAGGATCGGGTTGTTGTTGGCAATTTGTCCGTCGTGGGGGTTCTGTGCCGCCAATGCGCTGGTGCCAAAACCCGCCGTCGGGAAACCAACGGTCGGGTCCACCCGGCCACCGGTGGCATCCAGCATCACGAAGCTGTGACCGCCACCTGCCGCGCCGCCCGTGCCGGCAGCCGTAGGGCCCGCCGCAGTGGCTTCAAGGTCTTTGGTCGGGTCGGCGCCGGCGACGATGGCTTGCTGCAATTCTTCAACCGATGGTGCGGCCTGTGCGGTGGCTTCTGCCAGGTCTGTACTGGAGCCCGGAGCGCTAGCGCTCCACTGCGTGTCGCGACCCAGGTCCAGGCTCCGGCCGTCAGCCAGTTCGAGCGTTACGGCGCCCGCTGCCCCCGTGTCTACCTGATCGCCCACAAGCAACCGATCGCCTTCAACGAGTACACGACGGACGCCCTCTGGGGACACCGCGAAAACTTGACCGACAATGCTTTTGACGATGGCAACAACACTGCTCATTGAAGACTCTCCGGGTGGAACATTCAGTTGACTTGCACAGGTGACTTACAGGGGCATGACGGCACTCGGCCAGCCCTGTCCGGGCGTACGTTTAAAACAAGAATAGACGCAAGTTTGACGCGGATATTCGTCAATAAATTGTCTATGCTTTTTCGCTATTGACTATATGCCAAACTATTGACCTTGCAGGTGCCATCCTAAACACTCGTCCCAGTAATGTCACATTGATATTTGAGTGACGAAGGGTCTTGCCGAGTGTGATTCGGTTCCAATTTTCAACTTTCCGACATACGGTAATGCGCGTGTTCATTTTCCGATGCGTAGGTAAGTTTCGCCGTGATTCACGGCAAGTAACTCAGGGAAATCGAAACCGTTCGTCTGCAGTGCTTCACGGCTTCACTCATCGCTACAGGCACTGGTTTTGTTCAGGGACAGAGCTTTGCGCAGGCCATGCGACGGGCGCTGGAAGTCCATCCGGAAGTCCAGGCAGGTGTTAATAGTCGGTTGGGCGCGGATTATCGGTTAATGACGGCCAATTGGGGATACTTTCCAAGTGGCGATCTGCTGGGCGGTCATTGTTATGGAGACACTGATAGCGTCACCACGCGAACAGCAACGACCCATAATCACCGGGAAATTTTGCTCCGCAGGCGTCACGCCAGTGCTTCTCGCCAATGGCTTTTGACGGTTTTTCGTCGTGCAGCGAACGGGTGCGTCAACAAGCCGCCGAGATCAGAAACATTCAGTTATTTACTCAATACCGATTCAAGGCGACCATGAGCCGGTTGCTCAAAAGCCAGGGAGTGGTCGCACCGTTGGCATCCGTTGTGCAGAACGACGTGAAGCCAGGGTCAGCTCCCCGGGATGAATTGAGTCCTCCCCTTTTTATCGTTAGCCAAGAGTGTCGAGCGTGGAATCAGAAGTCAGTCGGGTTCAACACATCCATGATCCACGCGCGCAGCATGACGATCCGTTACTGGATGGTCTGCTAGCCCTGTGCACTCTGCATCAGAAGCCGGCCAGCGCCGCGATGTTGACCACCGGCCTGCCATTGCCCAAACAACGCCTGAGCGTTGAGCTGCTGCCTCGCGCCGCCGCTCGTGCCGGCCTGCAAGGTCGGGTGCTGCAACGCAAGCTTGAGCAGATCCCGGCGATTGCGATGCCGGCCCTGTTGTTGCTCAAGGATGGCCGCAGTGCGGTCCTGCTTGGCTGGCACGGTGATGACCAGGCCCGGGTGCTGCTGAGCGAAAGCGATGGCGGCGAAAGCGTGGTCAGCCGCGAACTGCTCGCCGACGACTACACTGGCAAAGTGTTTTTCGCGCAACCGCAGCACAAATTCGACGTCAACCACGGCACGCTGATCCCGCGCGCGCGTTCGTGGTTCCGCGACACTCTCAAGCGGTCGCGCTGGCTGTACGCCGACGCCATCGCCGCCAGTTTCCTGATCAACATCATCGCGATGGCCGCGCCGCTGTTCGTGATGAACGTCTATGACCGCGTGGTGCCGAACCAGGCTGAATCGACCCTGTGGGTCCTGGCCATCGGCATCACCGGTGCCTACCTGTTCGACTTGATCCTCAAGAGCCTGCGCAGTCTGTGCCTGGACCTGGCCGGCAAGAAAACCGACCTGATCATCTCTGCCACCTTGTTCGAACGCATTGTCGGCATGGCGATGAAGTACCGCCCGGCACGGGTCGGCAGCTTCGCCCAGAACATCCACGAGTTTCAGAGCCTGCGCGACTTTCTCGCCTCGCTGACCCTGACCAGCCTGATCGACCTGCCGTTTACGCTGCTGATCTTCCTGGTCATCGCGATCCTCGGCGGGCACCTGGTGTGGATTCCGGTGCTGGCGTTCCCGATTGCCTTGCTGATCGGCTACGCCTTGCAGAAACCGCTGGTGGCGACCATGGAACGAACCATGGCCCTCGGCGCCGAGCGTCAGTCGAGCCTTATCGAAACCCTCGCCGGCCTTGACGCGGTGAAGGTCAACAACGCTGAAAGCGAACGCCAGTATCAGTGGGAACAGACCATTGGCACCCTCAGCCGCCTCGAGCTGCGAGTGAAAATGCTCTCCGGCCTGGCGATGAACATCACTTTGCTGATCCAGCAACTGGCCGGGGTGATCATGATCGTCTTCGGCGTGTACCAGATCATCGCCGGCAACCTGAGCATGGGCGGTTTGATCGCCTGCTACATGCTCAGCGGTCGCGCACTGAGCCCGCTGGCGTCGCTGTCCGGCCTGCTGACGCGTTATCAGCAAGCGCGGGTGACCATGACCTCGGTCGATCAAATGATGGAGCTGCCGCAAGAGCGCAACTTCGAAGAGCGTCCGCTGAGCCGCAAGGTGCTGCAAGGCGCCATCGAGTGCCGGCAGATGAACTTCACCTACCCGAACCAGCAGAACGCGGCGCTGAAGAACATCAACCTGACCATCAAGCCGGGCGAAAAAATCGGCATCATCGGTCGCAGCGGCTCGGGCAAAAGCTCCCTGGCCAAACTGCTGGTGGGCCTGTACCAGCCGGACGACGGCGCGCTGTTGGTGGATGGCGTCGATATCCGTCAGATCGACGTCAGCGAGTTGCGCCACAACATCGGCTACGTAGCGCAAGACATCCAGCTGCTGGCCGGCACCCTGCGCGACAACCTGGTGTCGGGCGCGCGTTATGTCGAAGACGAATTGGTCCTGCAAGCCGCTGAACTGGCCGGCGTGCACGAATTTGCCCGTCTGCACCCGCAAGGCTATGAACTGCAAGTCGGTGAGCGCGGGCAGAACCTGTCCGGCGGTCAGCGCCAGAACGTCGCACTGGCCCGGGCGTTACTGCTCGATCCGCCCATCCTGCTGCTCGACGAACCGACCAGTGCTATGGACAACACCGGTGAAGAACGCCTCAAGCAACGCCTCGCGGCGGTGGTGGAAAGTAAAACCGTGGTGCTGGTCACGCACCGGGCTTCGCTGTTATCGCTGGTGGATCGCTTGATCGTCATCGACCGTGGACAAATTCTTGCCGATGGCCCGAAAGCCGCCGTGATGGAAGCGTTGAAAAAGGGGCAGATCAGTGTTGCTTAAGTCGGGGTTCAAAAATTCGATCGGCCGTTACTTCAAAGGCTCCGAGTCGCTGCATGGCCAGCCATTGCCCGAGGTCAACAAAGCCCTCATCGAAGACGCCCCGCGCGTGGTTCGACTGACGATCTGGGCGATCATCGGCTTCTTCGTGTTCCTGATGCTCTGGGCCAACTACGCGGTGATCGACGAGGTCACCAAGGGCGACGGCAAGGCGATTCCGTCGTCCAAGATCCAGAAAATCCAGAACCTTGAGGGCGGTATCGTCTCCGAACTGTTCGTCAAAGAAGGGCAGATCGTCGAGGCCGGTGCGCCGCTGATTCGTCTCGACGATACACGTTTCGCCTCCAACGTCGGCGAGACCGAAGCGGATCGCTTGTCGATGCTGCTACGGGTCGAGCGCTTGAGCGCGGAAGTCGACGACCGTCCGCTGAATTTCGCGGCGGACGTGCTCAAAGCCGTGCCCGTTCAGGCGGCTAGCGAAGAGTCGCTGTACACCAGCCGTCGTCAGCAACTGCACGATGAAATCGGTGGTTTGCAGGAGCAGTTGATCCAGCGTCAGCAAGAGCTGCGTGAGTTCACCTCCAAGCAGTCGCAGTATCGCCAGCAACTGAGTATGCAGCGCCAGGAAATCAACATGTCCGAGCCATTAGTGGCCCAGGGCGCGGTGTCGCCGGTTGAAGTGCTGCGCCTGCGGCGTGCCGAAGTCGAAACACGCGGACAACTGGATGCCACGACTCTGGCGATCCCTCGTGCCGAATCGGCGATCAAGGAAGTGCAGCGCAAGATTGACGAGACGCGCGGTAAATTCCGCAGCGAAGCCCTGACTCAACTCAACGAAGCACGCACCGATCTGAACAAGGCCCAGGCCACCGGCAAAGCGCTGGAAGACCGGGTCAGCCGAACACTGGTGGCATCGCCGGTCCGCGGCATCGTCAACAAGCTGCTGGTGAACACCATTGGCGGCGTGATTCAGCCGGGCAGTGACCTGGTGGAAATCGTGCCGCTGGACGACACCTTGCTGGTCGAGGCGAAAATTCGCCCGCAAGACATCGCCTTCCTGCACCCGGGGCAAGAGGCAACGGTGAAGTTCACGGCGTACGACTACACCATCTACGGTGGGTTGAAGGCCAAGCTTGAACAGATCGGCGCGGACACCATCACCGATGAAGACAAGAAAACCACGTACTACATCATCAAGCTGCGCACCGACCGCAGTCACCTGGGGACGGATGAAAAGCCGTTGCTGATCATTCCGGGGATGGTGGCGTCGGTGGATATCATCACCGGCAAGAAGTCAGTGCTCAGCTATTTGCTCAAGCCGATTATTCGGGCGCGGGCTGAGGCGTTGCACGAGCGATAATTCTCGGTCAGGGCTGATGGCCTCATCGCGAGCAAGCCCGGCTACCACAGGGAACGTGTGCTCCTTGTAGGAGCCGAGCTTGCTCGCGATGGCGGCCTCAGGCCAATACACCTCAAAAGCCATATCGTTATTCATTAACGGTATTTAAATTTCAATTTTTATATCTATAAAGTCACTCTCCTGCGTACCTGCCGACCAATCGGCGCGCCGCACGACACGAACCAACACGGGACCTCCGTGAGTTTCTTGATCGACGCGCGCGCCCTTGAGCGTGCCGTGCGTGGGAGTGATTTTTATGTCAGCTGTCTCTGCTACCAACCGCATTGCGCCACAAACCTTCGACATCCGCCCATTCAGCGGCGCTGTCGGTGCCGAAATCATCGGCCTCAACCTGTCTATCCCGATCAATGACCAGGACTTCGCCCGCCTCCATCGCGCGCACCTTGATCATCACGTCGTGGTATTCCGCGACCAGCGCATCACCCCCGAGCAGCAGATCGCTTTCAGCCGTCGATTCGGCGTGTTGCAGATCCACGTGCTCAAGCAATTCCTGCTGACCGGCCACCCGGAAATTCTCATCGTTTCCAACATCATCGAAAACGGCCAATCCATCGGTCTCGGTGACGCCGGCAAGTTCTGGCATTCCGACCTTTCCTATAAAGAACTGCCCAGCCTGGGCTCGATGCTGCACGCCCAGGAGTTGCCGTCCGAGGGCGGCGACACCCTGTTCGCCGACATGCACAAAGCCTGGGACAACCTGCCCGACGCGTTGCGCAAAGCGGTTGAAGGCCGCTCCGCTGCGCACTCCTACACGGCGCGCTACAGCGAGACCAAATTCGAAGGCAACTGGCGCCCGACCCTGACGCCGGAGCAGCTCGCTCAAGTCGCCGAAGTGGTCCACCCGATCGTGCGCACGCACCCGGAAAACGGCCGTAAGGCGCTGTTCGTCAGCGAAGGCTTTACCACCCGCATCGTCGGTTTGCCGGATGACGAGAGCCAGCAGCTGCTCGCCGAGCTCTACGCCCACAGCGTGTTGCCACAAAACATCTACCGCCATCAGTGGCAGCCGCATGACCTGGTGTTCTGGGACAACCGCTCGCTGATCCACCTCGCCGCCGGATGCCCCAGCCATCTGCGCCGCAAGCTGTATCGCACCACCATCCAGGGCGACGCGCCTTTCTGATTTGTCGGAGATTTGATCATGTCCAAACGTCTTCCCTTTGCACCGCTGGCGGCCGCCATCGGCCTGGGTTTCAGCCTGATCGCCGGCAGCCTGGTGGCGCCGACCGTGGCCCACGCCGAAGGTGAAATCCGCATCGCCGAGCAGTTCGGCATCGTTTACCTGTTGCTCAATGTGGTGCGCGATCAGAACCTGATCGAGAAGTACGGCAAGCAGGAAGGCATCGACATCAAGGTCGACTGGACCCAGTTGTCTGGCGGCGCGGCGGTCAACGATGCGCTGCTTTCGGGCTCGATTGATATTGCTGGCGCCGGCGTCGGTCCGTTGCTGACCATTTGGGATCGCACCCACGGCAAGCAGAACGTCAAAGCCGTGGCCTCTCTCGGCAACTTCCCTTACTACCTGGTGAGCAACAACCCCAAGGTCAAAACCATCGCCGACTTCACCGAGAAGGACCGGATTGCGGTACCAGCGGTGGGCGTGTCGGTGCAGTCACGTTTCCTGCAATACGCAGCGGCCAAGCAGTGGGGTGACAAGGAATTCAATCGCCTCGACAAGTACACCATTGCGGTGCCGCACCCGGACGCTACGGCCGCGTTGGTAGCCGGGGGCACTGAGTTGTCCGGGCACTTTTCCAACCCGCCGTTCCAGGATCAAGAGCTGGCCAACCCCAACGTCCACGTGGTGTTGAACTCCTACGACGTGCTCGGCCCGAACTCGCCGACGGTGCTGTTCGCCACCGAGAAATTCCGTGACGAGAACCCTAAAACCTATAAAGCCTTCATTGCGGCGCTGACCGAAGCGGCGGAGTTTGCCCAGAACGATAAAGGCGCTGCCGCCGACACCTACATCCGCGTCACCAAGGCAAAAATTGACCGCGCAGCCTTGCTGAAAATCATCGACAACCCGCAGTTCGAATTCAGCGTCACGCCGAAGAATACGTATCCACTGGCGGAGTTTCTCTACCGCGTCGGCGCGATCAAAAACAAACCGGATTCGTGGAAGGACTACTTCTTCCAGGACGCCAAGCCACTGCAAGGGAGCTGATCGAAATGAATGCCCCTTTGCAAGGCCACACGGTCAGCAAACCGAACGCCGCAGCCCTGGCGCTGCTGTCGGTCGACAACGTCAGCCTCGAATACCGCACGCCACAGCGTGTGGTTCGAGCGACCCATCAGGTCAGTTTTGAAATCGATCCGGCGGACCGCTTTGTGCTGCTCGGCCCGTCCGGTTGCGGCAAGTCGACGCTGCTCAAGGCGGTGGCCGGGTTCATCCAGCCGTGTGAGGGCGAGATCCGTCTTCAGGGGCAAACCGTGCATGCGCCGGGGCCGGACCGGATTGTGGTGTTTCAGGAGTTCGATCAGCTGCCGCCATGGAAAACCGTCAAACAGAACGTGATGTTTCCGCTGCTGGCATCGAAAACCCTTAAGCGAAAAGAGGCTGAAGAGCGGGCGCTGCACTACCTCGAAAAGGTCGGGCTGGCGGCGTTTGCCGACGCTTATCCGCACACCCTGTCCGGTGGCATGAAAGCCCGAGTTGCTATCGCTCGCGCCTTGGCGATGCAACCGAAAATCCTCCTGATGGACGAACCCTTCGCCGCCCTCGATGCGCTGACCCGCCGCAAGATGCAGGAAGAGTTGCTGCTGCTCTGGGAAGAGGTGCGTTTCACCCTGCTGTTCGTCACGCACTCCATCGAAGAGGCGCTGGTGGTGGGCAATCGCATTCTGTTGCTGTCGCCACATCCGGGCCGGGTGCGGGCGGAAGTCCACAGCCATCAATACGATTTGCACAGCCTCGGCGGCGTGGCGTTTCAGGCGTCGGCGCGCCGGATTCATCGGTTGCTATTCGATGAAGGCCAGTCGCCGGAAACCGAGCGTGAGCTGGATTTCTCCGACATTCGCATCGCTTATTGAGCCATTGAGAGGAGTGCCCGATGAGCCATTTATCATCTGTGCGTGAAGCGTTCGAAACGGTTTTGCAGCCGCTGACCAGCGTACCGCTGGAGCGTGAATTACCGCTCGGTCAGCGCCTCTGGCAGCAGGGCTGGATTCGTAAAAGCCTGATCCTGATGTTGCTGGCGGTGCTGTGGGAAGTGGTCGCCCGCGTTCAGAACAACGACCTGTTGCTGCCGAGTTTTCTGCAAACGGCCAGCGCGCTGTTTGACGGGTTGCTCAGCGGTGAGTTGCTGGGCAAGGTCTGGATTTCGCTGGTGGTGTTACTCAAGGGTTACCTGATCGGCATCGTCCTGGCGTTTGCCTTGACCACGCTGGCGGTGTCGACTCAGTTCGGTCGCGACCTGCTGAGTACATTGACGTCAATGTTCAACCCGCTGCCGGCGATTGCCTTGTTGCCGTTGGCGCTGCTGTGGTTTGGCCTGGGACAGAACAGCCTGATTTTCGTGCTGGTGCATTCGGTGCTGTGGGCCTTGGCCTTGAACACCTATGCCGGGTTTCTCGGGGTATCGGAAACCTTGCGCATGGCCGGGCGTAATTACGGGCTCAAGGGGATGCGGTTTGTGCTGTTTATCCTGATCCCGGCGGCGTTGCCGTCGATTCTTGCCGGGTTGAAGATTGGCTGGGCCTTTGCCTGGCGCACGTTGATTGCCGCGGAGTTGGTGTTTGGCGCTACCAGCGGCAAGGGTGGTTTGGGTTGGTACATTTTCCAGAACCGCAATGAGCTGTACACCGACAAGGTGTTTGCCGGGTTGGCGGTGGTGATTTTGATTGGGTTGCTGGTGGAGAATCTGGTGTTTGATTCGCTGGAGCGGGTGACTGTTAAGCGGTGGGGGATGCAGCGGTAGGATTTGTGGTGTCTGGCCTGACGCCTTCGCGGGCAAGCCCGCTCCCACACTGGATTTAGGCTGATCACAAATCCTGTGTTCACAGCTGAGCTAATGTGGGAGCGGGCTTGCTCGCGAAGGCGCCAGACCTGTCACCACCTGATCCAAGGATGTTTGCTAGCATTGCGTCTGAATCAATCCAGATCAGCCACGAGTGCTCAGCATGCAACTCCCGGACATGAACCTATTGGTCGCCCTCGACGCCTTGCTCGACGAGGGCAGCGTGGTCGGCGCCGCGCGGCGGATGAACCTCAGCCCGGCGGCCATGAGCCGAACGCTGACGCGGATACGCGAAGCCATCGGCGACCCGATCCTCGTGCGCGCCGGTCGCGGTCTGGTACCGACACCCAAGGCCCTTGAGCTGCGCGAACAAGTGCGCGACGTGGTCGAGCAAGCCGCGCTGCTGTTTCGTTCAGCCGATGAAGTGGACCTCGGCTCGCTGCGCCGCCGGTTCAGCATCCGCGCCAATGATTTTTTCGTCGGCGTCTATGGCGGCAAACTGTTCGACACCCTGGAGCGCCAGGCGCCGCACTGTGAACTGCGCTTTGTGCCGGAAGGCGATGGCGATGATGAAGCGCTGCGCGAAGGGCGGATCGATTTGAGTGTCAGCAACAATCGTCCGGTCATGCCGGAAGTGAAAGTGCAGAACCTGTTCTCGACGCACTTTGTCGGTCTGGTGCGCGAGGACCATCCGCTGTTCGACGAAGAGATTACCGCCGAGCGCTACGCCGGGTTTTCGCATATCAGCATGTCGCGCCGTGGCATTGCCCGCGGGCCAATCGACACGGCCCTCAACGCACTGGGGCTGGAGCGGCGGGTGGCGGTGATTGCGCCGAGCTTCCATGCGGCGATGTTCGCGCTGCCCGATTCCAATCTGATTCTGCCGGTGCCCAAGGAAGCGTTGCTAAGCGTCCGCCGCCTGGGCTTGAAACTGCGCTCGTTCACCCTGCCGATTCCGCTGCCCACCCTGATGCTGACCCAGGCCTGGCACCCACGGTTTGACAATGACCCGGCTCACCGCTGGCTGCGTGAAACCCTCAAATCCTGCTGCGACGAAACATGGCTGGCCGCGCAACCACACTCAAGTTGACGCCGATCTAGTGTGGGAGCGGGCTTGCTCGCGAAGGCGGTGTGTCAGTCGACATGTATTTGACTGAGGCACCGCCATCGCGAGCAAGCCCGCTCCTACAGGGGTTTTTGTATTGCTGCGTCCAGCGCACTTATAACCTGTCGATAAGTCAGTTTTCGTCAGGCGCCATGCTTTTTAAAATGCCCCGGTATTCAACCCCCGGAGCAAGCAGTAATGACTTCCCTCACGGTCACGGCACCCCTCGCCGCGACCCCTCCAGCCGCCGTCGCGCCACCGGTCTTCGGCCCGCGCATCATCATCGGTCTGGTGGGAGTGTTGCTGGCGGTGCTGGTGTCGGGCCTGAACGAGATGGTGACCAAGGTAGCCCTGGCGGATATTCGCGGTGCGTTGGCCATCGGTTACGACGAAGGCACCTGGCTGGTCGCCAGTTACACCGCAACCTCGGTGGCGGCCATGGCGTTCGCGCCGTGGTGTGCGGTGACGTTCTCGTTGCGCCGATTCACCCTTTGCGCCATCAGCGTCTTCACGCTACTGGGCATGTTGTGTCCGTTCGCCCCGAACTACGAAAGCCTGCTGGTCATGCGCACGTTGCAAGGCCTGGCCGGCGGTGCATTGCCGCCGATGCTGATGACCGTGGCACTGCGGTTCTTGCCAGCCAATGTGAAGCTCTATGGCCTGGCCGGTTATGCACTGACCGCCACGTTCGGCCCCGGTCTTGGTACGCCACTGGCCGGGTTGTGGACCGAGTATGTCGGCTGGCAATGGACGTTTTGGCAAATCATCGTGCCGTGTCTGCTGGCGCTGGGAGCGGTAGCCTACGGTTTGCCCCAGGACTCGCTGCGCCTTGAGCGCTTCAAACACTTCAACTGGCGCGGTCTGCTGCTGGGATTTCCGGCGATCTGCATGCTGGTGATCGGCATTTTGCAGGGCAATCGGCTGGACTGGTTCGAGTCGAGCCTGATCGGCGGATTGCTCGGCGGTGGCCTGGTGTTGCTGGTGTTGTTTCTGATCAATGAATGGTCGCAACCGATACCGTTTTTCAAGATGCAGATGCTCGGTATCCGCAACTTGTCCTTCGCCCTGCTCACTCTGGCGGGGGTGCTGGTTGTGTTGCTGGCGGTGATCATCATTCCGTCCTCTTATCTCGCTCAGGTGCAGGGTTATCGCCCCGTGCAGACGGCGCCGATCACGCTGTTGGCGGCATTGCCACAGTTGATTGCGCTGCCGTTGGTGGCGGCGTTGTGCAACCTGCGATGGGTCGATTGTCGCTGGGTGCTGGGCGCGGGTTTGAGCATGCTGGCGCTGTCGTGCATCGGTGGTTCGCAGCTGACGTCGGCGTGGATTCGCGACGATTTCTACGCGCTGCAACTGTTGCAGATCTTCGGTCAGCCCATGGCCGTCCTGCCGCTGCTGATGTTGGCGACCGGCAGCATCTCGCCGATGGAGGGGCCGTTCGCTTCGGCCTGGTTCAACACGGTGAAAGGCCTGTCAGCGGTGATTGCTACCGGCGTCATCGAGGCGTTGACCACCGCCAGGCTGCATTTTCACTCGACGATGCTGGTGGACAACCTCGGCAATTCGCCCCTGGCCGACCGCGAGAGCGCAGGCCTCGCCCACCGCCTGCACGAGCAAGCCGTGGTGCTGACATCTTCCGATCTTTATCTGTGCATGGCGGGCATCGCGCTGACGCTGATCCTGTCGATTTTCTGGCTGCCGACGCGGATGTATCCACCGCGCGCGCCGACATGAACGCTTCACTGAAACAGAAGGTTTTTATGACGACTCAAACAACGCAAAAAATAGCTGTCGGTGTCGCCGTAGTGGTGGCGGTCGGTGTGCTGATTTGTCTGCTGACGCCCGGCCTTTTCGGTCAGCGCACGCAGCAGAAAACCAATGACGCCTTTGTCTCGGCGGACTTCACCCTGGTGGTCCCGCGCGTGGCCGGGTTTATCAAGGAGGTGCTGGTGGAAGACAATCAGCAGGTCAAGGCCGGGCAGTTGCTGGCGTTGATCGACGATCGCGATCTGCGCGCTGCAGCCCAGGCGGCTGACGCCGAAACCCTGGTGGCCAAGGCGCAGTTGCAAAATGCCCGCGCGACTCTTGAACGTCAGGCCTCAGTGATCGCTCAGGCTCAAGCCTCGGTGGTGTCGGCCAAGGCTGAAATGGCTTTCGCTGAGCATGAATTGAATCGCTACGACCATCTGGCCGGCGTCGGGGCCGGCACGGTGCAGAATGCTCAGCAAGCACGCACGCGCATCGATCAGGCCAACGCGCGGTTGGCCAACGCGATGGCGGTGCTGGCGGCGGAACGCAAGCAAGTGGACATTCTGACGGCACAGCGCGATGCGGCGGAAGGTGGGCTGAAGCGGGCGCAAGCCGCGCTGGAAATCGCCAGCTATGAGCTGTCTTACACGCGCATTGTCGCGCCGCAGGACGGTATGGTCGGCGAGCGCGCCGTGCGAGTCGGCGCTTATGTGACACCGGGTAGCAAAATTCTGGCGGTGGTGCCGCTGGCTCAGGCTTACGTGGTGGCCAATTTTCAAGAGACTCAACTGACCAACGTGCAACCAGGACAGGACGTGCAGATACGAGTCGACAGTCTCGGCGGGGAGGTGTTGAACGGTCGCGTCGAGAGCATCGCCCCGGCGACGGGCGTGACGTTTGCCTTGATCAAACCGGACAACGCCACGGGTAACTTCACCAAGGTGGTGCAGCGGATTCCGGTGAAAATCGTCCTGGAGCCAGGGCAGGCATTGGCTTCGCGGTTGCGCGTGGGGATGTCGGTGGAAGCGAGGATTGATACGGCGAGCGCGGTGTCGCATGAGGTGACTCAGCGATGAAGTTCGGTAAGCCCCCTCGCCACAAGAGCCGCGTTCAGTCAGTTGTCTTTGTGTTGAGCTTGTTCTCAATAAGCGCCTGCACCGTCGGCCCCGACTTCCAGAAACCTCAAGCCCGACAAATCACAGAATGGTCAAAACCCGCCAAACCCGCCGCCAGTGAAGCGGTCACCTCCGACATGAACGAACACTGGTGGGAGGTCTTCAACGACCCCAAATTGTCCGCCCTGACCCAGCGCGCCCTGACAGACAACCTCGACCTGAAACTCGCCAGCAGCCGCTTGCAACAAAGCCGTGCCGCGCGCCAAGTGATCACCGCCAACCGTTATCCCAACACGGCCGCGACTGGCAGTTACGGACGCAATCGCAACAGCGGCGAAGGCCTGAGCGATCCATCGGGCCACAACGGTGACTCGGCATTCAACCTGTGGGATGCCGGCTTCTCCGCGTCCTGGGAACTGGATTTCTGGGGGCGCGTGCGCCGTGAAACCGAAGCCGCCGACGCCACGCTGGAAGTCGCGGAAAACGATCGTCGCGGAGTGCTGCTGTCGGTGCTCGCGGAAACCGCTCAGGACTATATTCAACTGCGCGGCGTGCAAAGCACTCGGGCCGTCACCGAGCAGAACCTCGACGTCGCCCGCCACAGTTTGAAACTCTCGCAACTGCGTCTGGCCGACGGCGTTGCCACTGATCTGGACGTCGCCGAGGCTGCCGCCCAGGTCGCCGCCATCGAATCGCGCCTGCCCGCGCTGGAGCAGCGGCAGTCGCAACTGATCAACGCGTTGAGCCTGCTGATGGGTGAACCGCCGCAAGCGCTGCACGCCGAGTTATCCACAGACGCGCCGGTGCCGCAAACCCCGCGCCAGGTCGCGATCGGCTTGCCGTCGCAGCTGGCGGAACGCCGTCCGGATATTCGTCAGGCTGAAGCGCAACTGCACGCTGCCACTGCGAACATCGGCGTGGCCAAGGGTGATTTCTATCCACGGATTACCTTGTCGGGCAACCTGGGCTCGCAAGCCATGCAGCTCAGCGATTTTGGTTCGTGGGGCTCGCGTTCATTCGGTATCGGCCCGCAATTCAGCCTGCCGCTGTTTGACGGTGGTCGTTTGCGCGGTGTGCTGAACCTGCGCGAAGCCCAGCAACAGGAAGCGGCCATCGCCTATCAGCAGACCGTGCTGCGCGCCTGGCATGAAATCGACGATCAACTGACCGCCTACAACGCCAGCCAACTGCGCCGCGACAGCCTCGCCGAAGCCGTCCGCCAAAACCAGATCGCCCTGCGCACTGCGCAGCAGCAATACACGGAAGGCGTGGTGGACTTCGTTAATGTGCTGACGGTGCAAGGCGCATTGCTGGCGACTCAGGAGCAATTTGTGGAGAGTTCGACCGGGGTTTCGCTGGCGATGGTCGGGTTGTACAAGGCGCTGGGCGGGGGATGGGAGTCGGTGTATCCGTTGGCGCAATTGACGAAGCGTTAGTTCACTCGTATCAATCCAGGTGGCCTGTCTTGATAGTTATGGTTCAACGCGATTGAGCAGCCTGTTGGCTGCTCAACTAGCAAAATTTTCGATCTTTATCTGGCCATCGGGAAAAGTGGCAATTATTTCAAGTTCACCACCCATGGCACGGATGTAGTTACGCAACGTGCTTATGTACATATCCGTGCGACGTTCCATCTTTGAGATGGCTGCTTGATTGATATGCAGCGTTTCTGCAAGCGTGGCCTGGCTGAGAGCTTTGGCCTGACGCAATTCGTGTAATGGCATTTCCTTAATGTGTTGTTCATAAATCGACTCGGCGCGTGCCCGGGATTCGGGTGTCATCCGCGCTTCAAGTTCGGCAAATTTCTTAGCCATAGCAGTGACCCTCTTTGCGCAATGTGTCGAGATGCTCATCGTACAGCTGATCGAATTCGTAACTCCCTTAGATGGCCATGGCGCGCTCCGTTTATACCTGTGCTGTGGGGTAACCTCAGAGCCGGGCCCAGTTGGCCCAACAGCTTGACGCTTGCAGCCACAGAGCTCTGCTCGCTTTCGCTCAGTTCTGCCCACCAGTCACCGAACTCGTCGGTATATTCGATATCCCAATTCATGACGCGGAATATGCACTCTATGGAATATTCCTTCAAGGTTATATTTTCGATGTATTGAAATCACCTTACCCAGCAAAACGCTGTCCAGCGTCTTCGCTTTTAATAAGGGATTACTCTGCGCTGACGCGCCAGCTCGGGGTCAACGCTTCCTGTCATCCCCTGAGAGATACGATCGCCGAGGTCACTGGTCGCAAAGCCAGCATCGACGAAGAACCTGCGCCGCCTTAAAGTGATCCATAGGCTTCGTGATGTCGGGCCGGTTGCAGGGGGAGGCAATGGAAGCACGCAGAGAAACTTCGCTTGGCGGTACCCAGGATCCGCACGCGGTGCCTGGCGGTTGGGCGGTGGTACAGCGTTGGTTGCGGTGGGCGCAGGAGCACCGGCTGTTGCCGATTCTGGCGTTGGCTGCCCTGGTGCGTTTCTACGACCTGACGGCGGCGGCCATTTGGGGCGACGAAGGGTCGAGCCTGCTGATGAGCCACTATTCATTGGCGGAAATATGGGGACATGCCGCCCATGACGTGCACCCGCCGCTGTATTTCATGCTGTTGCATGGCTGGATCGAGATGTTCGGCGACGGCATTTTTTCGATTCGCTGTCTCAGCGCTCTGCCCGGGATCGTCACGGTGTGGCTTGGCGTCTGGCTGATGGATTTGATCGCCACGCGGCGTGCTGCATTATTGGCCGGTTTTCTCCTGGCGCTGCTGCCGACGGCGGTGCGTTATAGCCAGGAAGTGCGGATGTATTCGCTGCTGGGCCTGTGGCTGATCGGCGCGACGATTGCGCTGGTCTACTGGATTCGGTATCCCCGGCGTGCACGCTATCTGGTGGCGTATGTGCTGCTGATGAGCGCGGCGTTCTACACCCACTACTTCACCGCCCTGTGCGTGTTGTGCCACTGGCTGTACCTGGGGTTGATCCGTGTACTGCCAGCGTATCGTTTTCGCACTATTCAACGCCCCGGCTGGTGGCTGGCGAACGTGGCAATCGTGCTGATCTACCTGCCGTGGGTACCCAACCTGATTGATCTGATCCAGCACATGGATCAGCTCAAAGCCAATGGCGATGTGGGGTGGGAGTTGCCGGTCACGTTCGGCTCGTTGCCGTCGATGTTCTGGTCGTTACTGACCCAGGACGATGGGGAAAACCTGCCAACGCTGATTTTTATCGCGCTGCCGCTGGCGTTGCTGGGCATTACCGGCGTGGCGTTGGCGCGGGACCGCAGCGTCATTCGCGGCAGTATGTTGCTGGTGATCTACACGGCATTGCCGATGCTGTTGGTGTTCGGCGTGTCGTTCATCTCGCCGGTGTTCATCGAGCGTTACCTGACGGCCTATGCACTGGGGTTGCCGATGATTGTCGCGCTGGCTGTTGATCGCCTGTATTCAGGCTTTCGAGTGCTGGCGCTGGCCGCGCTGGTGCTGTTTGTCGGCGTCGAACTGGTCGGCTTGAAGAACAACGCGTCGGTCGATACCCACGATCAGATCAATGTGATGGTCGATTACGTTAACCAGCACTTCGTTGCTGGCGACCAGATCATCACCAGCGACATGCTCTGGTACCTCGCCTACGTTTATTACAACCGCACCGCCACCCAACCGCTGCTGTATACGCCGCCGTTAGCCAATGGCGGGTCGAGCCGGCCGAATACCTATGGATTCGGCACGCTGGTCACCCAGGACATTTATCTGGACCGCCTCGACAGCTTGCCCAAAGGCACTGGCCGGGTGTGGCTGATTGGCACCGTCGGTGTGCCGGACGAGTTCGCGCCGCTGCCCGTGGGCTGGAAGAACGCCGGCATTACGCAGGCGGGCGGGGCTAATGCGCGCTTGTTTGTGCTGCATTGAAGCCTTGGTATCACGTCTGCCTTACGGCTTCGACGACAAGTCCGCCATGCCCTTGAGCAGTTCAATCGGCAGCGGGAAGACAATGGTGGAGCTCTTGTCCCCGGCAATCGAGCTCAGCGTCTGCATGTAACGCAACTGCATGGCCCCCGGCTGACGGCCGAGCATTTCGGCGGCCTGCATGAGTTTTTCCGAGGCCTGTAATTCACCTTCGGCGTGGATCACTTTGGCCCGGCGCTCCCGCTCGGCTTCGGCCTGCTTGGCGATGGCACGGACCATCGATTCATTGAGGTCCACATGTTTGATCTCGACGTTGGCGACCTTGATGCCCCAGGCGTCGGTCTGCGCGTCGAGCACTTGCTGGATGTCGATGTTCAGCCGTTCGCGCTCGGCCAGCAGTTCATCGAGCTCATGTTTACCCAGCACCGCCCGCAGAGTGGTCTGGGCCAATTGGCTGGTGGCCGCGAGGAAGTCTTCGACCTGGATAATCGCCTTCTGGGGATCGAGCACGCGGAAATACAGCACCGCGTTGACCTTGACCGAGACGTTGTCGCGGGTGATGACGTCTTGTGGGGGAACGTCGAGGACGATGGTTCGCAGGTCGACACGGACCATTTGCTGAACCACCGGGATCAGCAGGATCAAACCGGGGCCCTTGACCTGCCAGAAGCGTCCGAGCTGGAACACCACGCCGCGCTCGTATTCGCGCAGGATGCGGAAGGTCGACCCCGCCAGTGCAATCAGCAGTAGCAGCAGCGCGGCGAAACCTACTTGCAGGCCCATATTTATTCTCCTACCGGCGCCGCGTCAGCCGCGGCCACTTGCAACAGTAATCCTTTGCGTGCCATCACCCGGACGTGTTGCCCCGGCTGCAGCGGTGTCGAGCTTGAAACCTGCCAACGTTCCCCTTGCAGGTGCACCCAGCCGTTGCAGGCATTGTCGGGCAGCAACGACAGGACCGGCGTGACGCTGCCCAGCAGCCCGGCATCGCCACTGACGTTGCGCCGCGGTCGGGTTTTCAGGGCACGGATCAGCAGGAAAATCAGGAGCAGGGCACTCACCAGCCCCAGGCCGATCATCAAGGGAACAGGCATTTCGGTATTGGTCAGAATCACTGCGCCGATTACGAACATCACAATGCCGCCCAAACCGATCACGCCATAATTGGGCAACGCGGCCTCGGCGATCAGAAAGGCGATGCCAAAGGTGATCAACCAGATCCCGACGGGATTTGGCATCAGCAGCACAACAGTATCGGCGGCGAACACCGACCCGCTCAACGCCAGCAGCAGTGCAACGGCACAACAACGAATATTCACGTGACCCTCCGTGAGAGTCATCAGGGCTCTGTATACAGTTTAGTTGAGCCTCGGCGTATCTGAATTCTGCTCACTTTATGCTGGCGGCCGATGGGCGGATTTCCCGCCGGAATGCACCGGCAGGCCTAGACTTTCAGTACGAAGAAAAGCGTCAACCATCGTCCGCTCGTCACTGTTACGGACACCGAGGTGCATCATGCGTATGGCAAGAACCGTGCAGAGAAGCCTGGAAACGGCTCACTGCGAATATGACATCGTCACCCATCCCCATTCGGCCAGCAGCCTGGAAACGGCGCGGCTCGCGGGTGTTCCTGCCGAACGGGTGGCCAAGTCGGTCATCCTCGACGATCACCATGGGCATTACCTGATGGCCGTACTGCCTGCCAGCCGTCACCTGGACCTGAGCAAAGTCCGCAGCAGCGGCGAATGGCAGGTCTCCCGGGAAAGCAATCTGCCGCACCTGTTCGATGATTGCGAACGCGGTGCCGTGCCGGCGCTGGGTGAGGCCTATGGGCTGGACGTGGTCATCGACCCGCTGGTAACCCGGCAGAAAGACATCTATCTGGAAGCCGGCAATCACACCAATTTGCTGCACATGGACATGCCGCAGTTTTTGAAAATGGTGCCGCATGCGGAGGTGCGGGAATTGAGTCAGTGAGTTTTGTGTTGTCAGTGCCGCCGCCATCACGAGCAGGCTCGCTCCCACAGTTGACCGAGTGTTCATGTAGGAGTGAGCCTGCTCGCGATGATTTTTCATCTGCTAAAGGAGCCCCAAATGGAATCCCCAACCCACACCCTGCCCAACCTGTTCAAACAACTCGGCCTGGCGGATGACGCCGAGAGCATCGATAAATTCATCGCCACCCACTCACCGCTCAAGCCCGAATTGCACCTTGCGGATGCGTTTTTCTGGAGCAAGAGCCAGGCGGATTTTTTGCGGGACGATATTTTGGAGGATGCGGATTGGGCGGAGGTGGTGGATCAGTTGGATGTTTTGTTGAGGAAGGGGCGTGGGGTGTGAGCATCAACTGCTCGGTGGCCACTGTCTGGAAGTGTGGACTAGTGCGAGTATCCAGGTAGCGTCCGATTCTGGCTGATAAACCAAGCGATAACTCTGATGGGGTATCAACTCACGAGTCCCCGTAATGATGCCGAGCGGACCGGTTTCAGGGTATCTCGCGATACGAGATACTGCGTCGCGAAAGCGATTGTCCATGTCGATGGCGGCTACTGGGTTGAGCTCATACAGGTAATCCCAAATGTCTGCACGATCCTGTGCTGCTGCGGGCGTCCAGATTATCCTCATCCTTTTTTGGCCGCCAGTGCACGCCTGACCGCGAATTGCGCTTCGACTTCATCATTGGTCAAGCCATCACCGGCACGCATGGAAACACGCGCGCTGTCGACTTTCCTCTGCAGGAACGCTTCGTACTCGCGCGACTCTCGTTGTGTTTGAACGAACTGGCGCATCATTTCCCGGACGATCTGCGAAGCAGGACGATGGGAGGCTTCTGCCTCAGCCATAAATTGTTCGCGCAGTTCTGGTTCAAGTTTCATCGTGAAAACGGCTTGTTTTGACATTTCTGTATCCTCGGTCCGTGTGCTGACGAAGTATATACATCGTCAGTACTAAATCTATTTCAGATTGAACGCTCCGCGACGGATGACTGCCAATTTGTTTCAAAACTTGACCACCTTTCCCCCCAAATGCGATATTGATAGTTAGCAAGCTAACAGTGTGTGTTTCCCCTCGTGCCGAAGAACCTCGACGCTCTCCAGATGAACATCAGCAGCTCCATGGTGGTGGCCGCCAGGCATTGGCGGAAGATCTGCCAGACCACGCTGGTCAACTATGGAATCTCCGAAGCCTGCGCCGTCCCGTTGTTGATGATCTGGCGCTTGGGCGAGGGTGTGCGTCAGGTGACGGTGGCGCAGGCGGCGGGGATGGAGAGTCCGTCCCTGGTGCGTTTGCTCGATCAGCTGTGTCATTCGGGTTACGTCTGCCGGACGGAAGATGCCCATGACCGACGCGCCAAGTGCCTGAGCCTGACCGCCACCGGTCGCGAATTGGTGCAGGCCGTCGAAATCGAGCTGGTGCGATTACGCCATGAAGTGCTCGAAGGCATCGACCCAAGCGATCTGGAAGCTACGCTACGGGTACTGAAAGCCTTTGAAGCGGCGAATGCGCCGTCGGTGGTCAACCCTTGAGCGGATTTTTCACCGGTATGCCCGCGGCGCGAGACTGGTTCTACGGTGTGCGTACTTTTGCCGCCTCGATGATCGCGTTGTACATCGCGCTGCTCATGCAAATGCCGCGTCCGTATTGGGCGATGGCCACGGTTTATATCGTGTCCAGTCCCTTTGTCGGCCCTACCAGTTCCAAGGCGCTCTACCGTGCCATCGGTACCTTTTTCGGCGCGGCGGCGGCGGTTCTTTTTGTGCCGATGTTTGTCCAGAGCCCCTATGTATTGGTGGTGGTCATCGCGCTGTGGACCGGGACGTTGCTGTTCCTGTCATTGCACCTGCGCACCGCCAATAACTACGCCTTGATGCTCGCCGGTTACACCTTGCCGCTGATCGCCCTGCCGGTGGTGAACAATCCGTTGGGCGTCTGGGACGTGGCGGAAGCGCGGACAGAAGAAATCTTCCTCGGCATCGCCGTGGCGGCGGTGGTCGGTGCCATGTTCTGGCCGCGGCGGCTGGCGCCGGTGTTCAACGATGCGGTGAGCAAATGGTTTACCGATGCCTCGACGTACAGCCTGCGTTTCCTCAGCCGTCAGGTTGAGCCGAATGAAGTCAGCGCGCTGCGCTCGGCCATGGTCACGACCTTCAACACCCTGGAATTGATGATCGGCCAGTTGCCGCACGAGGGCGCGCACCGGCAAACCGTGCGTAACACCAAGGAACTCCGTGGGCGGATGATTCACTTGTTGCCGGTGATCGACGCCCTCGACGACGCGCTGTATGCCCTTGAACGGCGCACGCCCGAGCTGGTGGAAAAATTCGCACCGCTACTGGCCGCTACCACCGAATGGCTCAATCACAAAGACGCCGACCTCGCGCGCTGGCAGGCGCTCAAAGATCAGCTTGATGCCCTGCAACCGTCCGCCGAAGCCCTGAATGATCGCAAACAGCTGCTGTTCTCCAATGCGTTGTATCGCCTCGGCGAGTGGATCGATGTGTGGCAAGACTGCCGCAGCCTGCAATACGCCATCCAGTGCGAAAGCCCGGACAGCTGGCGCGCGGTTTATCGCCACTGGCGCCTCGGTCGCCTGTCGCCGTTTCTCGACCGTGGGCTGATGTTCTACTCGGCGGCCTCGACAGTCACCGCGATCATCGTTGCCTCGGTGCTGTGGATTCTGCTCGGCTGGACCGATGGAGGCTCGGCAGTGATTCTGGCCGCCGTGGCGTGCAGCTTTTTCGCCTCGATGGATGACCCGGCACCGCAGATTTATCGGTTCTTCTTCTGGACCGCGATGTCGGTGGTGCTCGCCAGCCTTTACCTGTTTCTGGTGCTGCCCAACCTGCATGATTTCCCGATGCTGGTGCTGGCGTTCGCCGTGCCGTTCATCTGCATCGGCACCCTGACGGTCAAGCCGCAGTTTTACCTGGGCATGCTCCTGACCCTGGTCAACACGTCATCGTTTATCAGTATTCAGGGCGCCTACGACGCCGATTTCCTCAGCTTCGCCAACTCCAACCTGGCCGGTCCCATCGGGTTGTTGTTTGCCTTCATCTGGACCCTGATCGCCCGGCCGTTTGGTGCAGAACTGGCGGCCAAGCGGCTGACCCGTTTCAGTTGGCGCGACATTGTCAGCCTCACCGAACCGGCCAACCTGGCCGAACATCGGCAATTGGGCATCCAGGTGCTCGATCGTCTGATGCAGCACTTGCCGCGTCTGGCCATGACCGGCCAGGACACCGGCATCGCCTTGCGCGAAGTGCGCGTGGCGCTGAACCTGCTCGACCTGCTGGCGTACACCCCGCGAGTGGTCGGTGCCCCGCAAGCGTTGCTGCATCAGGTCGTGGCGGAAGTCGGCGAGTATTTCAAAACCTGCCTCAAGGCAGGTGAGCGACTGCCGCCACCGAACCCGTTATTGATGACCCTCGACCGCGCCCGTCGTGCGCTGGACACGCGCTGCGACGAGGACACTCGTCTGAATTTGTTGCATGCCCTGAGTGGCCTGCGCCTGGCGTTGTTGCCCGGCGTGGAATTCGTCAGCTCGGGCGAACTCGAAGAACCGCTGCCCCATGGCATCGATGGAGCCCCCTTATGATCGGTGATGTGGATGTGAGCGGGGTGTTTCTGCCCACGCTGCTGGTGCTGATGGGCATTACGTATGTGTTGTACCTGCTGGTGCACGGGTTGCTGATGCGCCTGCACTTTTACCGTCTGGTCTGGCACCGGGCATTGTTCAACGTGGCTCTCTACGCTTTGCTGCTCGGCGCCGTGGACTCACTCAGTCGATACCTGATGACATGAAAAAACCTTTTTTGACCCTGGGTCGCGTGGTGCTGACCCTCTTGATCGTAACCTTCGCTGTCGTCGTGGTCTGGCGCATGGTGATGTACTACATGTTTGCGCCGTGGACGCGCGACGGGCATATCCGTGCCGACATCGTGCAAATCGCTCCGGATGTGTCCGGGCTGATTCAGCAAGTGGACGTGCGCGACAACCAGCCGGTGAAACGCGGCCAGGTGCTGTTCAGCATCGATCAGGACCGTTTCAAACTGGCCCTGCGCCAAGCCAAAGCGGCGGTCGCCGACCGTCAGGAAACGCTGGCTCAGGCACAACGCGAAGCCAAGCGTAACCGTGGCCTGGGCAATCTGGTGCCGGGCGAGCAACTGGAAGAAAGCCAGTCCCGGGTCGCTCGCGCCGAAGTGGCATTGATGGAAGCCCAAGTGGCGGTGGACAGCGCTCAACTGAACCTTGATCGTTCGACCATCCGCAGCCCGGTCGACGGCTACGTCAACGACCGTGCACCGCGGGCGCAGGAATTTGTCACCGCCGGGCGGCCGGTTTTGTCGGTGGTCGACAGCAATTCATTCCACATCGACGGCTATTTCGAAGAAACCAAACTGAACGGCATTCATGTCGGCCAAAGCGTCGACATCCGCGTGATCGGCGACCGCGCGCGGCTACGTGGTCATGTGGAAAGCATCGTCGCCGGCATCGAAGACCGCGACCGCACCATCGGCAACAACCTGCTGCCCAACGTCAATCCGGCGTTCAGCTGGGTGCGCCTGGCACAGCGAATTCCGGTGCGGATCGTCTTTGACGATGTGCCGGCGGACTTCCGCATGATCGCCGGGCGCACCGCGACTGTGTCGATCCTCGACGATCAACCGCAGGAGCCGGCGAAATGAGCAAGGCGTCGGGTTTGGCGGTTGCCGGATTAGGTTTGCTGCTGTCGGCCTGTCAGGTCGTTGGCCCGGATTATCACCTGCCTGACGAAGCGGCTGTCCATCGACCCGATTTGCAGGGCGATCTGGCGGTCGACGGCAAAACGGTGGTGTCCGCACCGGTGCCGGCCGATTGGTGGCGCCTGTACAAGGACCCGCGACTCGACCAGTTGGTGCAACAGGCCATGGCGTCCAATACCGATTTGCGCGTTGCGGCGGCCAGTCTTTCGCGGTCCCGCGCTCAGGTCGATGAAGCAGAAGCGGCGGGTGGCTGGAGCGGCGGTGTGAAGATGGGCGCCCAGCGACTGCAGGAGTCTGGTCAAGCGTTCCTGATTCCGGAAAAAGTGCCGGTGGCCAACGTCGCTGATATCGGCATCAGCGCGTCGTACCAGTTCGATCTGTTCGGCACGTTGCAGCGCGGCATCGAAGCGGCCAAGGCCAACGCCGATGCGACGCAGGCAGCTGCCGATACGGCTCGCATCACCGTGGTGGCCGACGTGGTCCGAGCCTACACCCAGGTGTGCGCGGCCAATGAGGAACGCGAGATTGCCCAGCATTCCCTCGACCTGCAGGCCCAGAGCACCACGCTGATCCAGCGCCTGCGCGATGCCGGCCGTGGCGACGAAACCCAGGTCACCCGTTCGCAAACCCAGTTCAAATCCCTGCGCGCCGACATGCCGCGCTATGAGGCCTCGCGTCAGGCCGGGCTGTATCGCCTGTCGATGTTGCTGGCCAAGCCAGTGGATCAACTGCCGGCCGGCACCGCCACCTGCGACGAGCTGCCGAAAATCGCGCAATTGATTCCGGTGGGCGATGGCGCCGCATTGCTCAAGCGCCGTCCCGATGTGCGGCAGGCCGAGCGCCGGCTGGCGACTGCGACGGCCGGGATTGGCGTCGCCACGGGTGAGCTGTACCCGAACATCAGCATCGGCGCGACCATCGGCACCGTCGGTATCCTCGACGATCTCGGCGACCCGTCCACCAACCGTTGGGGCTTTGGTCCGTCGCTGACCTGGAACGTGCCGACCAACGGCGCCCGGGCACGCATCCGCGAAGCCGAAGCGGTGACCCAGGCGACGCTGGCGCATTTCGATGGGGTGGTGCTCAACGCCATTCGCGAAACCCAGACCAGCCTGGCCCAGTACGCCGCGTTGTTGCAACGTCGTGACGCCCTGGCAGACGCCGAGCAATCGGCAAGACTGGCAGCGGACCAGACGCATCGCTTCTTCCAGGCCGGGCGCGAATCATTCCTGGCGGACCTGCAAGCGACCCGCACCTACACGGATGTCACGGCGCAACTGGCCGCTGCCAACACCCAGGTTGCCGCCAGCCAGATCGATTTGTTCCTCGCCTTGGGCGGCGGTTGGGAAAGCGGACGAACGCAAGGCACGAACAGCAGCAAACCCTGAGGCCGTTGCTATGCTTTGATTTGATGGAGTCGCGCGGCGACTTCATCGATCAAGCTCGCGTTGGTCATGGGGATTAAAAATAATGAAAAACCCTTATGCTCCTGGCTTTTGGTGCGCTATTGCAGCGTTGGTTTTGCTGTCGGCCACCTATTTCTACGGCATCATGCTGGCCCACCAGATCGACAAGGCGCTGGTGTTTCTCGACAGCGCTACTGCGCTCATCGCCGTGATGGCAATCGTGGTGGTGGCCTGGGCTTCCGTCCAGGGTCAGCGCATCAAAAAAAGACAATTCGAACAAGGTAAAACCCTGGTGCTGATCTGGGACACCAAGGTGGCGCTGCGTCGTGTCGAAACGGTGTTTGACCAATATTTCTGGGGCAGCTACTGGCAACCGGGGCGCACGTTCCAGGAAGTCATGGGCGAGCTTACCGGCACACCGCTGGAAAAAAGCCTCGAGACCTTGAAGAAACAATGCCTGGCGTTGGATAAACAGGTGTCCGAGGACGGCTGGCACTGGCTCAACAATGCCCGTGAGCTGTCGGACGTCGCCACCAAAATGGCGCGGGAGCGCTATCAACTGGACGTTTGTGATCCGCGCTCGGAAGTGACCGGTGGGGCGGTGATCAACCGGGACTTCGAGGTGCTGGTGTATACGTGGACGGCGCGGCTCAAGAGCTTTGATCATCAACTGGATGAGATGGAAGTGCAGTATTCCTGATTTGTGTTGGCTGGATTGACGCCATCGCGAGCAGGCTCACTCCTACAAGGGTTCTGTGTACGACACATAATCTTTGTAGGAGTGAGCCTGCTCGCGATGGCGATTTCATGTACGCCGAAACTCTCAAGCCCCCGACGCAGTCCATAGACACTCTTTAACCTTTAAACATTGGGCCGCCCGATGCGCCTAGTGCTAATCTCCACCCCACTTTTAGCGGAGTCGAGCCGCAACCCCTCAAGGGTTCAGGGAAGACGACGACACCTTCAAACAACGGACATTGACTGGGTCATTCATGAATAAATCAGCAGGCGTGCTTCTTGGAATCGTCGTAGCCATCGGTGCAATCAGCGCGGGGGGGGCCTGGTACACCGGGACCAAAATCGAAGGCGTGTTGAACACCTCGATCGCCGACGCCAACAAAGAGCTGAAGGCTGCGCTGGTCGGTTCCAATGGCACGGCCTCGCTGGAACTGGTGTCGCTTGAGCGTCATGTGTTCAGCAGCACCGCGCACTACCGCCTCAAGGGCGAAGGCGAGATGTTTGGTGAATCACCGGTTGAGTTGCTCTTTGTCGACCACATCGAACACGGTCCGCTGCCGTTCTCGCGCCTGGTCTCGTTGAAATGGTTGCCGGTCATGGCCACCAGTCACTACGAACTGGAACGCACCCCGCTCACCGAAAAATGGTTTGCTGCGGCCAAAGACAAATCCCCGCTCACCGGCGTGGTCAACATCGGTTACGACAACGCCACCAACGGCACCCTCGAATTGTTGCCACTGGACGTCGCGCTGGATGACAAATCCAACCTGAAATTTTCCGGTTTGAACCTCGAAGTCGCCGCCAGCGCCCAGGCTCAGAAAATCAAGGCCAACGGCTACATGGACAGCCTGACGCTGACCACCGTGGCCGAAGATCAAACCCCGGTGAAGGTCGAGCTCAATGGCCTGACCATGGCCAGTAACCTGGTAAAAAGCACTTACGGCTATTACACCGGCGAGAACACCCTCGAGCTCAGCGACAGCAAATCCACCTTTGGCCCCAAGCAATCGGTACTGGGCCTGAAGAAATTTGAAATGAAAAACCAGACCGAGGAATCAGGCACCAGCGCTTCGGGGCGTGCCGATTACAAGGTGGGTGAAGTGTCGGTGAACGGCAAGGCAGTCGGTTCCGCGCAGATGGCCATGAGCCTGAAGAACCTCGATATCCCGGCGACCATGTCGCTGATGGATGTCTACCAAACCAAACTGCAGCCTTACGAGAAAGCCGCCGCCGAGGCCGCTGCAGCGGGTCAGCCGTCTCCAGAACTGGTCCTGACCCCGGCCGAAGAGGCGCAGGTCAAAACCGGCCTCGAAAAACTGCTGGCTGCCGGCCCGCAGGTGGCGTTGGAAAACCTGTCGTTCAACACCACCAATGGCGAAAGCCGCGCCAATCTGGTGCTCGACCTGACCAAACCAGCGACCATGGATCTGCCACCCGATCAACTGACCCAACAGTTGATTGCGCTGCTGGATATCAATGTTCAAGTGTCCAAGCCAATGCTCGTCGACGTGTTCACCGTGCAAAGCCAGCTTGATGGTCAGACCGACGCCAAGCTCATCGCCGACCAGGCAACCGCCACGGCCGACATGTTCGGCAGCATGGCGGTCGGTTCACAATTCGCCAAACTGGACGGTAACAACATCGTCAGCAAATTTCACTACGCCAACAATAAGGTGGAATTCAATGGCCAGAAAATGACCGTTGAAGAGTTTGTGGGCTTCGTGATGAGCAAAATCGGTGGTGGTGCTGAAATCCAGGAATAAATCCTGTCGTTCAAAACAACGCCCGGCTTCTGCTGCACGCAGAAGTCGGGCGTTTTGCTGTCGGGTGATTGTCGGCTAACCCAAGTCCCGAATCAGTCGCCACGCTTCATCCACTGACAGCGGCTGCTTCATCCGTTCGGCGAGCAGCGCCATGGCCCGTTCTTCGTCGCAGGCAACCGCCGCCGCCACTACGCCGTTTTTGCCGAACAGGCCTATAAAGGGTGGATGGTAGGGATCACCCTTGAACTCGACTTCGTCCCAGGCTTCGGCATGGCCGAGATAGTCGTAGTTCTTGCCGAAGTGCCAGGTCCAGAAATACGGCACGTCGAGGTAATGCTCGTCAGCACCCAACATATTCGCGGCGGCGATCCGCGCCTGTTGTTGCGCCAGGCGCCAATGCTCGATGCGCTGAGGCTGGCCGTTGAGCGGGAAGGTCGCGATATCGCCGACCGCCCACACCCCGTCGGTGACGCGCATGGCGCCATCGACCTTCAGCGAGCGGTCTTTTTCCTTCGGCAGATCGGTAAACGGATCGGTTGCGGGGGTGACGCCGATGCCGGCCAGCACCAGATCCGCCGGCAAGCGTTGCCCATTGTCCAGGCACACCGCTTCGACGTTTTCCGTGCCTTCTATATAGGAGGCTTCGCCTTCGGTGTGAAACACCACGCCATTGGCTTCATGCAACGCGCGAATCGCCTTGCCGACGGTTTCGCCAAATTGTGCGGCGAAGGGGATGGCATGTCGTGCCAGGACAGTCACGTCCAATCCGTATTCACGCAGGGCTGAAGCGGACTCAAGGGCAATGAAACTGTCGCCGATGATCACTGCTCTCTGGCCAGGCTTTGCCGCCTGCAGAATCTGTCGCGCCTGATCCTTTGAACGCAACACGAACACTTACGGCAAATCGGCGCCAGGCAGCGTCAGTGAATTGGGCCTGCCGCCGGTGGCAAGCAACGCGGCGTCATAGCTCAGCGATCGCCCATCAGTCAGCCGCAGGGTTTTGCTCGACGAGTCCAGGTGGGCGACTTCACCACTGATGCGCTCGATACGCTGGTCGCGATAAAACGCATCATCCCTTAGCGGCGGGACTTCTTCCGGTGGCATTTCCCCGGCAATGACAAATTTGCTCAGGACGGTGCGGTCGTAGCCTGCGTCGGCTTCGCGGTCGATCAGCAGCACTTGGCCGCCGAAGCCCTTTTCGCGCAGCGCCGCCGCACACGCCGTACCTGCCGCCCCGGCACCGACGATGACAAAACTGCGTTCGTCGTCTGCCGGCGGTGCATGCGCATCGGCTAATGGCAGGTCGTCGACCCAGATCTCGCCATCGCGTACTTCCAGCGGATAGCGCTTGAGACTGTCCAGGGCCGGCGGCTCGCACAATGCCCCGTCCTCAATTCGATACGCAGCTTTGTGCCACGGGCAGATCAAGCGTCCGTGGCACAGCGCACCGTCCGCCAGCGGTGCCCCGGCGTGCGGGCATTCGCCCTGATAGGCGCGCAATTGATCGCCCACTCGCAACAAAACAATTTTGGTGTCTGCAATCCGGACTACAAAGCCCCGGCTCTCGGACACATCGGCGAAACGCGCAACGCGGTGCAGTGCCATGGCGGCTCTCCAGACAGACGTTTCACTTAAGAGTTTGGCCCTTTACGCGAGGTTCAGCCAATTCCCACTGCCACCGCACGAACGGTCCAGCTATAGTTCGCAAGCCGACGACGGCCCTATCCGCACAAGGTGCTCCGGAATGACCCGATTGACCTCTCTGATCCCTTGGATGGCGGCCGTTGCAGTCGCCCTTTGCGTGCAATTTCCGGCGCAGGCCCAGGAACGTTTCACCTTGAACATCCCAGGTGTCACCGATGACCGGCTGTTTACCTCGGCTGCTGCCAGCGATGCGCCGGGTTGTGGCGGGCACAATGCGTCACCGGCGCTGAACTGGAACACCGGTCCGGCGGGGACGTTGAGTTATGCCATCGTCATGCACGACCCGGACGGCCAAAAGGGCCAAGGTGTTGATCATTGGGTGCATTACGGCATCAAGGCCACCACCCACCAGATTCCTGCCGGCGTCGGGGCAAAATCAGCCCTTGAAGGTGTCAGTGGCACCAACAGCAAAGGCACCACCGGTTACATGGGGCCGTGCCCGCCGACTGGCGACAGCGCCCATCACTACATTATTCAGTTGTATGCACTGGACCTCGCTCCAGACGCCTTGCCTGCCGGTCTGACGCGTGCGCAATTACTGGAAAAAATCAAAGGTCATGTGCTCAGGAACAGCAGCGTGGTGCGCCGTTACCACCGCTGAGATATTTTCAGCCGGTTTAACCCGAACCTGAATGAGGGCTCGTCTCAGAGGATGAATGGATCATTTTCCTCCTGAGGTCAGCCCCCATGTCCCTCCCTCTGCATTTCCTCCGCCCGGCCGCCCAGGGTTTCACCACCGGGTTGCTGCT
>Ga0302168_1000014_pt1 | contig 46698 bp, 39 predicted proteins | sample I_Fen_N1_2_FD_193494 | JGI IMG/M metagenome (GOLD analysis project Ga0302168, IMG submission 193494) | Peat permafrost microbial communities from Stordalen Mire near Abisko, Sweden - I_Fen_N1_2 | ecosystem: Environmental > Terrestrial > Soil > Wetlands > Permafrost | place: Sweden: Abisko...
TCGGTGGCTCGCTGAAGGCCGAACACGGCACCGGTCGCAACATGGCGCCCTTCGTCGAACTGGAATGGGGCAGCGATGCCTACCAGTTGATGTGGCAGCTCAAACGCTTGCTCGACCCCAACGGCATTCTCAACCCGGACGTGGTGCTCAGCGAAGATCCGCAAATCCACCTCAAGCACCTGAAACCGTTGCCGGCCGCCGACGAGATTGTGGATAAGTGCATCGAGTGCGGTTTCTGCGAACCGGTGTGTCCCTCGAAAGGCCTGACTCTCAGCCCGCGTCAGCGCATCGTGATTTGGAGGGATATTCAGGCGAAAAAGCGCGCCGGTATCGACACCTCCGAACTCGAAGCCGCTTATGAATATCAAGGCATCGACACCTGCGCCGCCACCGGTCTTTGTGCACAACGCTGCCCTGTCGGCATCAATACCGGCGACCTGGTGAAAAAGCTCCGCAGCCGAAACGCCACGCATGTGAAAACGGCTAATTGGCTCGAAGGAAATTTCGCCACTGCACTGCAAGGGGCCCGCTTCACCCTGCACGTCGCCAATGGCGCACGAATGCTGCTGGGCGCGCCACGACTGGCAAAACTTTCGGCGACGCTGACCAAGTTGTCCAAAGGTCAGGTTCCGCAGTGGACCAACGCCATGCCGCAGCCGGAAAAAGCCATTCGCTTCAGCCCGACCGTGTCGGACGAACGCCCTCGGGTGGTGTACCTCGCCGCTTGCGTGTCGCGGGTCATGGGCCCGGCGGCGGGGGATAAAGAGCAGATGTCGCTGTACGACAAAACCCGCGGGCTGCTGGAGAAGGCCGGTTACCAAGTAGTGTTCCCGGACAATCAGGACAACCTCTGCTGTGGCCAGCCGTTCGCCTCCAAGGGCTACGCCGAACAGGCCGAACACAAACGTCAGGAACTGATCGGCGCCTTGCTGCACGCCAGTCGAGGCGGGCTCGACCCGATTTACTGCGACACCAGCCCGTGCACGTTACGACTGGTTCAGGACCTAGGCGAAGTTCGACTGGACCTGTACGACCCGGTGCGTTTCATCCGTACGCATTTGATGGATCGTCTGGATTTCACACCGCAGGAAGCGCCGATTGCAGTCCACGTCACGTGCAGTACCCAGCACCTTGGCGAGAGTCAGGCGTTGATTGATCTGGCGCGCAAGTGCAGCAAAAACGTGGTCGTTCCTGAAGGAATTCACTGTTGCGGGTTTGCCGGCGACAAGGGTTTCACTACGCCGGAACTGAACGCTCATTCGTTAAGAACGCTCAAGGACGCGGTGCAGCAGTGCAGCGAGGGGATTTCCACCAGCCGCACCTGTGAGATCGGGCTGTCGCAACATGGCGGCATTGATTACCACGGACTAGTCTATCTGGTGGACCGCGTTACCCAGGCTAGGGCGACCTGAGCAGGACCTCAACGAAGACGCATTCATGCGCTTTTTTCAGTGCTTCTTGCCAGAACCGATAGCAGTACAGCAAAAATTTAGAACCCTGATGTGCCGCCGCAGTCCACTGATCAAGCCCCGCACACGTGGGGCCTTTCAAAACTCGGCAGTCCGTCCTGATGGTCAGTGATGCCTAGTCCCTCAGCTCAAGGAGATACACATGAAACGTTCTGTACTGTTTGGTCTGTTCGTTACTGCCTCACTGCTGGCCTCCTCCTCGTTTGCCGCGATAAAAGACGAATGCGCGGAAAACTTGAAAACCATCGAAAACGCCCAGACACAGGTTCCTCAGGAAATGGCTGACCAGGTAGCGGACTCCGTCAAGCAAGCCCAGGCGGACCATGCAAAAGGCACCAAGGAAGGAACTGATGCTTGCGTCGCCGAGACCAACGACACCATCAAGATGATCAAAGACGCGAACAAAGGCGGGAAGTAATCCAGCGTGGGCCAACCTTCGGGTTGGCCTTGTTGGTGTACTGGCGCCGCCAATACGAAGCAAACCAAAACCCGCCAATTGCGGGTTTTGGTGCATCTGAGGTTGGCTAATCTGTTCCAGTGCCATTGCTACTATCAAACAGTTTTTTCATCGCTTTTCGGTCAAAACCGAATTCCTGAGCCGCGCCGTAGTCTTTTAGATAAGCCCATCAATCGTGGCTGATTTTTCAGACTCGGCCGAGCCGCCCTTATGGCTGCACCGAGATCATCAGTTCGAGGAAATACCCATGAAACGTACCGCACTCGCTTGTCTGTTCATTTTCGCTGCACTGTTGGCCTCTCCCGTCTTTGCTGCGGACAACAACCTGTGTACGAGCAAGCTGCAAGAGCTCGAAGCCAAAGTGAATTCGCTGCCAGCGACCGCCACCAATGCGCCGGAGATCAAAAGACTGTTGGCCAGCGCCAAAGCGTCACAGGCCGCCAAAGATGACAAAAAATGCGCCACCGAGGCCAGCCAGGCATTGGCGATGGCAAACTGAACAACGAACCCACCCATGATCTATCGAGGCCAACCTTGCAGGGTTGGCCTTCTGACGCGTGTTGGCGTACACTGCGCAGGCCTGTTGCTCACTTTGATTCACCGAGCAACAGGCACGGGGCCGTTTAGGATTCGACGCCGGTCGCGAAACTTTAGGTGCATGCCGAGTTGGTAACAGAACTCGTAAATCCACTGTTGCAACTACTTATAGTTGCCAATGACGAAACCTACGGCCAGGAATTCTCTCTCGCTGCGTAAGCAGCTTTAGATCCTGAGCTTCTGGTACCTTCGGGTCCAGCAATCACCAGGGGATGTCTGTAAACCCAAAGTGATTGTCATATAGAACAGAATCGCCGTGCAGTACGTTGTGGACGAAGCGGCTAAAACTTACACAACTCGCCCAAAGCACCCTGCCCTTCGGGTCGCTGAGGGTTAACTTAATAGAAACGGCTACGCATGTAGTACCGACAGCGGAGTACTGGCGGACGGGGGTTCAAATCCCCCCGGCTCCACCAAATCCGAAGCAAACCAAAACCCGCCAAGTGCGGGTTTTGTTGCATCTGGGGGTTGGTGATTTGTTTTTTACACAACCCGGCCTACGCTGTCGTACGACTCCCAAGGATGGCACCATGAAATTCAAAACTATGATTGTTGTATTAACCCTCTCCCTGACGTCCGGTTGTGCGTACTACAACGACCGCACCACCGACACCAGCAAGAACGGGCGGATTGCCTGTGATGCCGAACCGGCCAATCAGCCGGGGTGTTATACGAAGCAGTCGAAGGATTGGAGTTGGGGTGGGTTGAAGTTTGGGGTTGGGGCTTCGAACTAGGCTCTAGACCCTAAGGTCTTCGACACAGCGCTCACTCTTACACTGGATTTTTTTGTCGTACGCAGATTTTGTATTCGCTGGAGATCAAATGTGGGAGCGGGCTTGCTCGCGAAAGCAGTGTGTCATTCAGCATGAAAAGCGACTGACACGGCCCCTTCGCGAGCAAGCCCGCTCCCACACTGGGTTGTTGTCGTACGCAGGTTTTGTGTTCGCTGGAGATTACTTGTAGGAGTGAGCCTGCTCGCGATGGCGGTATGTCAGTCAGCATCCATGTTGAATGAACAATGGCTATCGCGAGCAGGCTCACTCCTACAAAGGCAAATCCAGTCTGAGGCGGGGATCTAGACCACTTTCAAATCCACCGAAACATGCCCGCGCGTCATCCGCGAGTACGGGCACATCTGATGCGCAGCCTCGGCCAGTTCGCGCTTAACCCCATCCTCCAGCCCGGGAATGTTGACGTTCAACCTGACCGCCAACTGAAAATCCCCACCACTGGTTTTACCCAGATCCACCTCGGCATCCACCGACGTATCTTCCGGCAGTTTGATTTTCATCATCCCTGCCGCCACCTGGATCGCGCCGATAAAACATGCTGAATAGCCGAGCGCAAACAGTTGCTCCGGGTTGGTACCGGGCTTGCCCGAGCCGGGGGAGCTGAAGGTGACGTCGAGTTCGCCGTCGCTAGATTTTCCGGTGCCGGTGCGGCCGCCGACGGTGTGGGTTTTTGCGGTGTACAGAACGGTTTCCAGTGCAGTACTCATGGCCGTGTCTCCTGAAGGGAAGCGACAGAGAGGCAAGCCTAGCAGCGCAGCGTCCGCACACCCGTGACGTTGGTCGGATGAAAAAAAGGCACTGAGCGATAAACGCCAGTGCCTTTCTCACGCCTGAAACATCCGTCAGCGCGACAACATGAACGTGTCGTACTCCAGATCTTCCAGCGCCGTGGTCAGCCGGTGTAAACCCAGCAATACACAGATCAGCAGCGACAGCGTAAACCCGTACCCGAAGAAGCTCGGCCCCAGGTACATGCTGAACAGCGTCAGCATCGCGTTCAACACCGCGAACAGCACGCACAGTTCCAACACCACGGTGCGTTTGTCGAGATAGAAGAACACGTTGAGCAAGGCCATGAACACCACCTGAATGCTCACGCCGATCAGGTCGATGTAGAACAGCGGCAAGTAGTAACTGGAGATGCCCAGCCAGTCGAGCAAGCGCGGCGCGAACAGAAATAACAGCACCGCCGTCAGTCCCTGGACCTTACAGATTTCCAGCAACCCCTGGCGGATCGATAAGGTCATTTCGGTTTTCAGCTGACCGATATGCTGCAAGGTTTCGCCTTCGCGGATCGCCCGGAACAGACGGTCGTACCACTCGGCGAAGTCGGTTTCGATGCGCACCAGAAACACCGCCATGCCGGGGATGATCGCCAGGTACGCGAGGAAGATCGGCAAGTCGTAGAGGATCGAAGCACGCAGCGGGCCGACGATGGCGTTGGAGGTGCCGGGGTTGAACCAGAACAGGAATTTGTCGATCCAGATGCCCAGGTTGTAGAAGAAACCGGTGGCCAGCAGGCTGAGGAAAACATTACGCCGTGCGAGGAAATCGAAGGCGATCAGTTTCTCGGCCCGGTACTCGCGCAGGATGTCGTAGAGGAACAGGAACAGCAGCGTGCTGTGCCCGATCAACAGCGCCAACAGCAAGCCCGGCATTTGCAGAAAGCTCAGCAGGTAAGCGCTCGCGACCATCAGCGTGTAACCCACCAGCATCACCAGCAGGATGCGGTTATAGGCCTTCATTCCCGACAGGAAGATGATCACCAGCCACAAATTGCACAGCACTACAAAGTTGGCCAACACCAATACGCGGTAGATCAGCGGCTGGTCGAACAACAGGCCCAGCACGACGATACCCAGCAGCCCGGCGCCCAGGGTGACCAGCAACAACACGCCCAACAGGTTGGGCAGAATCTGATCGTACTTGTGTTCAAACAACCGGTCGGACACGAAGCGGGTGAAGAACAGCTGCAGGCCGCCCGTGAGAATCAGCGAGGTGGCCATCAGGTACGTCACTGTCACCAGAAACTGCCCGACCAAGGCGTTCGGCAGCAGCAAGCCGATACTGATGATCCCCACCAGCATCACGCTGATGATCGACAACACCCACGGCCCGGAGCTGATCAGCCCCGCGTAGACGTAGGCGTGCAACGTTGCCGTGTAGGAGTCACGCGAAAGGATTTTTCGCAGTTCGAAGCCAATCCCGGCCATTTAACTGTTCTCCATGGCAGCTTGATACAGGTCGCGATAACGCTGCAGCATCAAGGCTTCGGTGTAGTAACGGGTGACCCGCAACAAGCCGCTGGCCTGAGCGGCCTGCCAGCGTTGCGGGCTGCGCAGCAGTTCGAGGATCGCCGCGCTGGTGGCCTGCGGGTCGGCAATCGCCACCACTTTGCCGGCATGCCCGAGGTCACGGTCTTCGGCGCTGCCGCCTTCGATCAGTTCGCGGCACGAACCGACGTCACTGCTGACCACCGGCGTACCGGCGGCCCAGGCTTCGAGGATCACCAGCGGTTGCGCCTCGCTGATCGATGTCAGCACCATCAGGCCGAGTTTCGGCAGGATCTCCTGGATGCGCTGGAAGCCGAGGAAATGCACCTTGCCCTCCAGGCCCAGGCTGGCCATCAGGCTGCGGCATTCGCTGACGTATTCCGGGTCTTCCTCTTCCGGGCCGACGATCCAGCCCTCGGCGTGCGGCATGGCGCTGATCACGCCGCGCATCGCCCGCAGAAAGGTTTTGACGTCCTTGATCGGCACCACACGGCCGATCAGGCCGACCACCGGCGCAATGCCGTGGGCACGCGATTCCAGCGCGGCGGTCCACACCGGCAGGTCGATACCGTTCGGAATCACCTGGGTGCGGGACGCCATGGCGCCGTCCTTTATCTGCCGCTGACGGTTGCCGTCGTACAGCGCGATGATGTTGTCGGCGCTGTTGTAAGTCAGCTGGCCAATGCGCTCGAAGAAGCGCACCCACAACGTGCGGATGTAACCGGAGCCGGCATCGAGACTGCGGTTCAGCGCCTGGCCCGAACTCTCGGCAATCCAGCTGGCCTGCGCCAGGTCGATCTTGCGTTCCTTAGTGTAGATCCCGTGCTCGCTGAGCAAATAAGTGCAGTTCCAGCGCTGCTTGAGAATGCACCCGAGAAAACCCGCGTAGCCGGTGGAAATCGAATGCAGCACCCGCGCTTTCGGCATCCGTCGCGCGGCTTCGGCGAGCATCAGCAACGGCGACTGCATCGAGCGCAGGGTCCAGAAATAATTGACGAACGACGGGTCAGCGCAATGTTGACGGTAGCCTTCGCTGAGGGTTTCCCAACTGGCGCGGCTGCGCAGTACGTCGTCGAGGGTCATGCGGCCCTGGGCAATGCAGTCGAGCAAGCGTTCGCCCATGGCGAGGTCAGGTGCATCCGGGTGATGCAGAAAGCGATACAAATCTTGCAGTTGCTGTTCGTCAGCCTCGCGCGGATCGCCCAGCGCCTTGGTCGGATGCGTGGCGTCTTCGAGGAACACTTCTTCGATGTGCAGCACGTTGGCCGGCACTTCGTAGCGGCGCGCCGAATAAGCCTGACGCTGCCCGCCAATGAACATCACCGAGAAGGTCAGTTCCGGCAGGCCAAGGATCATCTGGTGAATCCAGCTGGACACGCCGCCGCGCACGTAAGGCCAGGTGCCTTCGAGCAGCAGGCAGATGTCGGCAACGGGTGCCTGTTCCTTGTGATTCATGTCCAGCTCCTGACCAATGCAGCGAACGGTGGCCGCTGACGGGTTTCCTCGGGAAGGCGTGCGAGCAGTCCGGGAATTTCGTGATAACGACCGGCCTCGAAGGCCAGTTCGGCGCGAAACGGCAGCACCTGCGCCGCGCCCATGCCGTTCTCCTGAGCCTGACCGAGCAGCACTTCAGCGCGCTCTATGTCGCCACGCTCCAGCGCGATGCGCCCGGCCAGCAGAAACAGCTCACCGCCCTCGCCCGCTTCCAGGCCGAGCTCGGCATGCTCGCTGGCTTGATTGAGCACGTGGTCGAGCACGCTGCCTTGCGCCAGCCCCAGATACGCCAGCTCCCAATACCAGCGTGCCAACCGGCCGTGCAGCGCACCCGCCGCTTTGGCGTTGGCATCGGTCAGTTCACGGAGGGCGATCTGGATGTGCAGGTTGATGTCGCTTTCCTGCTTGTCGAGCATCGAGTACGCCAGCAAGCGCACGTCATCACTCGGGTCGGCCAGTGCCAGTTTGAGGATTGGCACGGCTTCTTTGCCGGGCATGCGCCGGGTGGCGAGCAATGCGGCCAGACGCTGATCCGGATCGGGCGCATGGCGCAACACGTCCTGCAAACCGCCATCGGCGAACACCGGTTTGTGCAATTGCAGTTGCGCCCGATACGGCAGTTTCGGGATGCCCACCGCTTGCCACGCCTGCTTGTCGCGTTTGCGCGGCAGGTACAGCGCCGGGAAAATCGCCGCAACCACGCCGACTGCCCCGAGCACCGGCACAAAGAACGCCAGGCTGAAGATGAACAGCGGGCTCCACGGCAGCGGCGAACGGTAACGTGCCGGCAACAGCAACCATACGGCCGCGCACAACATCACGCAGGCCAGGCCATGGCTCAAGCTGAACACCAGCAGTTGTTGTAATTCAGGCGCTGCGACCCACAAGCTGGCCCAACTGCCCGCCTCTAACAACAAGGCTCCGCTAAACAGCCACTTGCTGATCATTCAGGCCACACTCGTTGAACAGGAAATTACGCAGCCCGTTGCGTTCACAGCCAGGCTCCAGGTTGAACGGCAGCACACGCACGCCAAGACTTTCCAGGCTGCTTTCGATACCAAAGTGCTCGTGCAGCAACAGGTTGATTCGCGCCAAATACCCTTCGGTGCCTTCTGGACTGGTCAACGGCAACAGCACCAGCAACAACGAGTGATCGCGATTGTTACGCAGCGACAACTGCAGATCGAGACCGCGCTGGCTGCGTTCAAACAGTCGCGCCAGCTCATCGTTTTGACGGGTCATTTCGAAGGCGAACAGGCCGGCCGCCAGCTTGTGCTGCTCGACATCCAGCAGCGAGCGCTTGAGTTGCAGCGTGAAGTGCTGCGCATCGGCGTCGGCCAGTTGCAGCACTTGCGGGTCGCGGCGCAGCAGGTCGGCGATGTGTCCGGCGAGCAACGCCAACAGGCTCAGGGTGCGATCCTGAAACGCGAAGAACGGCATCTGCCGCACCGCCAGAATCGCCAACAAACGACCTTCGGCATCGATCAACGGAATGCACGCCTGCAACGACGAGAACTGGGCCGATTGGCCGGCATCGATCAGTTCCTGACGCACGCTGACCAGTTCACCACGCTCCAGGCACAGCTTGACCAGGCCATCTTCGGTGCCCAACGGCCCCATGATGCCGATGGTTGCCAAGGCTTCAGGCAAGACGTTTTCTTCACGCTCGTCGACGCGGTACAAACCGGCCACGCGCAACGCGCCGTACTGACCGAGCATGGTTACGATCGGGTCGGCCAGCGCGGCCAGTGCATCGCACTTCGTCCGGCATCACCCGCAGCTTGTCGCGCAAGCCGAGCAAGGAACTGCGCAAACTCTGGTCGCTGCCTGCCACGCGCTGCTCCAGCAGGTCGTGGGAGACCCTCAGAATCTGGTGCGCACGGGTGAATTCGTCGAGACGGTATTGGCGATAATCGTTGGCCATCTGCAGACGCTGCAAGCGCCGCTCCCACAGATCGCGAACCTCGCCCACCAGCATGCCGCTGACCAGCACGCCGACGATGAGCGACGGATCGAGCTGCTCGTAGCCTTCATGCCCGACGTAGCGCAGGGCAAACATCGCCATCACCAGCAGGCTGGCGCTGACCAGGCCGCGTACAAAACCGTAGCGCACACCCAACAGCAACGGCGCCAACACTGGCCAGGGAAAACCGCCGTGCATTTGCAGCGGGTCTTGCGGAGTCAGCCACAAGCCGAGGCCGATGGCGCCACCGGTCACCAACAGCGTTTCCAGCCAGGACACCGGGCCGCTGGCACGCGGCGCGAGGCTGTAATCCATGTGAGGAGAATTCATTGCATTCACTCGAACCGAAGGGCACCAACAAGTGTGTCGAGCACCGTTTGCGCGGTGCCGGCGAGGCTTTCACGGGACCAGCCGGCGCGGGCGCCGCTTTTGCTCCAGAGCACACGACCGCTGCTGGCTTCGAGCACGCGCAGGCTGATGCCCACCGCCGGTTCGCCGTCCAGACCGTTCTTGTACTGCCACTCTTCCACGCTGCCGGAGACCACGTAATCAAGCTTCTGATCGCGGGCCCAATCGAGGGCGCCGGCCAGGCGTTCGTTGTCATCCATCAGCGCTTGTTCGCCCTGGGTGCTGGCCGGGTAAACCCGTGGTTTCAGACCATGGCTGCTGAGGACGCTGAGCAGGATTTGCTCACTGCGCTCGCCGGCCTGCGGCGTCTGCGAATAGTTGACCATCGGCACGACGCCCCACTTCGCATTACGCGGCAGATTAGGGCTGGTGTCGCCGGTGAAGCTGGCGCAACCGGCGACGAACAGGACGGCCAGAGCCAGGCTCAGATTACGAATTGCTTGCATCAGTTTTTCTCCCGTAAACATTTCATGATCAGCGTCCGAATCGCACGCCGTAGCTCACACCCAGTGTTCCGCCCGCCTGACCATCCCCGCCTTGTGGCGCGGATTGGTAGCCGAAGGTCAGGGCCAATTCGTCATCGCCCAGCACTTCGACGCCGATCCCGGTGTTGATGCCGTAGTTGAAGGTTTGATCCAGCCATTGCCAGCCCGCCGTGACGTCCACCAGCCAGGTGTATTGCGGGCGAGTGCGCACCAGCGCGCCCGGTATACCGCGACGCCAGGAACTGCCGACATAGAGTTGGCCGTAACGGCTTTGCAGCAGATCATCGGCCGTGACAACAGCCGGGTCGTCCGAGTTATCAACGCTTTTCACCGGGCCGCCGTTGGCGCTGGACAGGTAATCCAGGGTGCGGTCCTTGACGTTGTTGTGCTGATAATCGACACCGCTGCGCACGGACCAGTTAGGCCCGGCGAACTCCAGCGTGTGGTTGTATTCCATCTTCACTTCCTGGCCGTTGCCCAGGGCATCGCCGGCACGGGTGGAGAAGGATTTCTGCGCCACTTCCCAACTGATCTGGTCCCGCGCCGTTAGCCCGTGACGACCAGCAACCCACACGCTGTCGTGTTGGCCGAAAGCGCGCATCAAGCCGCTGTCTTCGCTCTTGCGATTCCAGTCCAGGCCGGTCTCGATCTGGTCACTGACATCCAGTTGCCAGATCCGCGACAGGCCCAGGCCATTGCGGTTGTCGTCCTTGCGCTGACTGGTGTCGGCAAACAGTTTGTAGCTGCCGTCCTCGTCGAAACGCTGCAGGGTCAGGCCGGCGTTATTCTCGTCGCCCATGCGCGTTTCAATCAGTTGATCGCTGTTGTAAGTGCCCTGCTCCAGCTCAAGGTTGGCGTACCACTGATCGCCAAGGTTGTGCGCCACTTCAAGGCGTGGGCCGCTGAAATCCAGGCCGCCGAAATCCTGTTGATGCCAGGACAGTTGCGCGCCTTGTGGCGTCAATTCCTGAAGTTCCACGGCTTGGCGACGCAGTTGTTCACGAACGGCGGCCGGTTGATCGTCACCCAGTGCGGACTCGCTAAGGTCGAGGGCTTCGCCGTACCGGCCAAGCCGACTCAGTGCCTGCGCACGTTGCGCCGGGTTCAGGTCGTTGCTCGCCAACAGGGTTTCGACCTGCTGCTTGTTACGGCTGCGCAAGGCTTGCTGAATCTCTTCATAGCGCTCGACCTTCAAGCCCTGGCTGCGTGCCCAATCCAGCCACTGGTCTTTCTGTGATTCCTGGTTGGTCGCGTCGAGACGCGCCAGCAACCGTTCGAACCACAACTGCAACATGGCCGGCGAGCCGTCCTTCCACTGCGCGACTTCATTCGCCGCTTTGCCCGGCGAATAACTGCTGGCCATGAGGCGCAACCAGATCGCGTAACGCTGGGACGACGGCTTGATTTCTTCACCCTCGGGGCTGCGCAGCAACTTCAGGCGCAGGCGTTGGGCCGCATCGCGATAACCGGCGCTTTCGAGGGCATCGGCATAGGCCGCGCGCACCAGCCAATCCTGCGGGCTGGACTTGAGGTACAGGCGATACCAGGCCAGGGCTTCGCTTTCACGACCGAGCAACTGACTGGCGCTGGCGAACGGCAGCCACAAAATCCGGTCTTGCCGCGCTTGCGGGCGCCATTCAGTGAGCAACGGTTTCAGCGCGGTGGTGTTGCCCTGATCGATGTAGAGCCACATCAGGCGTTCGCGGAACTGGTTGTCATCCGGGTAACGCGACAAGCCCAACTGGTACAAGCGCTGCGCTTCTTCGGTTTGCCCTTGCTGCACCGCCAGGGCACCGCGAATCGCCAGCACTTGGGCCTGATCCATGGCGTCCGGGTATTGCTCGGCACTCTTGAGCAGGGCGGCGACTTGCGGCCAGTCCTGCAAGTCTTGCGCTTGCTGCAAGGCTTCGACCAGACGCAGCGGATCATGCAGGCGCTGCCAACTGCCGACCATCATGGTCAGCGAGCGTTGCGGATTGCTGGTGCGGTACATCGTGATCAGCTGACTTTCGTCACCGCTGCTGAGCGAACCGCGCAGAGCGAGGAGTTTTTCCAGGGACGCTTGCAGCTCGTCGTCGAGTTCCAGCGCCCAGGCTAGCGAGGATCGCAGGCTCCAATATTCCTCATCGGTGATCTTGCGGTTGTCGATCTGCACCACGCCCCACGCCGACTGATTATCAAACAGCTTCAAGTAGGTGTTGGCCCAATCGATGCGCTCGGAGGTGGTCAGGGCAAATCGTTTCGAGTAGCTCTTGTAGGTCTCGGCCTTGTGCGCGTACTGCCCGGTGTTTTCCAGGTTCTGCACCAGACGCGTCCACGCAAGGCGATGGGTCGGGTACTTGTTCAGGTAAGCGCGCAACCAGGCTTCGGCTTCTGTCGGTGTACCGCGTGATTCGTGGCCGTAGATCAGCGCATCAAGTTCGACGTCGGTCAACGCTCGCTGCTGCATGATTTCGGCGAGCAAAGGAATCGCCTGATCGAAGTCGTATTGCTGGCTTGCCAGACGCCACGCATGTTCGCGGGTTTGCGGGTCTTCGTGCAGTTTGAGCAGGCGAATCCAATAGGCCAAGGCTGCCTGACCGTCGCCACGCCATTCGCCCAGGTGCGCCATTTGCTCGAGCAAGGCCAAGTCATCCGGATGTTCGGCCACGAGTTGCTCACCGCTTTCCCAGGCACCGGCCAGATCGCCGAGCGCCAGGCGCATGCCGAATTCTTTCCTGAGGATTTGCGGGTTGTCCGGTTGCAAAACGCGCCACTGGTCAAGGAATCGCTGCGCCAGATCGAAACGCTGGCTGCCGACGGCGACATCGACGCCCTGCTCCAGCCACGCCGCATCAGCCGGATCCTTGAGTTGACCCAGCTCATCGGCGAGCACCTGCACGGCCTGATCGCCGTGACCGGCGGCCAATAGGCTGTTGAAGGCCAGTTGTGCGTATTCACGACGCTCGGGGGCCTGACTGTCCTTTTTCAGTTGCAGGTAAATCTCGGCGGCGCGATCAGGTTTTTCACCGGCCAGGTACCACTGCGCGGCGGACTTGAGCGACTCGATGCGCTGAGCCGGATCGCGTACGGCGATTTCTTCATAGACGCTGGCGGCGAACGCCGGCGCCTGAAGGGTCAACGCCAGCTTGGCCAGGTTCTGCAATTGCGGCAGCGGCAGCAGGCTGTGATCGAAGCTTTGCAGGCGTTCGATCAAGGCTTTTTGAGCAACCGGATCGTCGGCTTTCGCTGCTTCCAGTGCGTCCAGTTCCAGCCGGTAATAGGCCTGCAACCCGAACTGCGGTGTCGGCCAATTCTCAAGGTGCTGGCGCGCCTTGGCGTAGTCGCCGAGGCGGATCAACAAGTCGACCAATTGCAGACGCAAATGGTCGTCGTCCGGGTGCGCCGACAACAGCAGTTCGGCGTAATTGGCCGACACCGCATCCGGTTCACGACCATCGGGCTGGAACACTTCTTCGCGCTGGAACGTCAGCCAAAGGATGCCACCGACCGCCACTGCCACCACCGCCAACGTCCACGGATTGAGCAGGCGGCTGCTTTTAGTTGCAGAAGAGCTGACCATGACTCACCTGCTTCATTGGTAATTGAAAAGTCCACAGGCCGGCGGATGCCTTGCCTGCAAAACGTTGTCCGTCCACTTCAACCCGGCATGTGCCCGAGGCGCGCACGGAGAAGGTCAGGTCGACCTGCCCGGCGAACGAAAAGTCCACCTGACGTTCATCCACGTAGCGCCAGTCCACCAGCGGCAGATTGGCGTCTTCGAGTGCCGGCCGCTCATCCCGATCAGGACGCAATACCAGCAATGCATGGTCGCTGCTCAAGGCCACATAACGACCCTGCGGCAAGTCGCGAACGCCGGCCACGCCTTGCGAACGCATCAGGTCCGGCCAGCCCATTTGAGGGTCGAGTCGCACGGTGCGCAGTGCGTCGAGCCCACGAATCTGCCAGGCACCCTCGGCGGTCTTCGCCATGCTCACTTGATACAAACCATGCAGGCGATCGAGGTAGTCGCTCATCCACAGCGACATCGGCTGTTGCGTCTTCATGTAGCCGTAGATTTCGTCCATGGCCTTGATCGAAGCCTGCTTGGTGCTCGAATAGAAGTGGTAATACAGGTGCAGGCCGCGCATGCGTCGCGGGCTGTCGGTGAGTTCAAAGGTGTCGATCACATCGCGGAAGCCGTAATACGGGCCCTTCCACAGGTTGGTGTAGAGGTTCTCGTTGATGATCGGCGCGTAGTACTGCAAACCGCCTTCGGTGGGACGCAGCAACGGGTTCAAACCGGTCAGCGACGGATTGGCCTTGGTCATCATGGTTTCGGCGCCGTTGACGTTTTTCAGGCCGGCGTCGTAAGCCAGTTTGATGGTGGCGGCCGACGGCAACGCATCACCCGGCCAGAACACCATCTTCACTGGTTTTTCCGGGGTGGTGAGGTGCTGGTTGATGTAGTCGCGCGAACCAAAAATCTCGCGACGGAAATCGATTTTGTCGTAGCCCGGAATGGCCATTTTCAAGCCGTATTCCGGGTGGAAATTTTCCCGTTGCTTGGCCTGCTCAGGCTGCAGGAAAAATGGATGGCTGAAGGTGTGCGTGGCGACTTCGACTTTCGGGTCGGCGAACAGCTCGCGCGCAATCGGCTCCAGTTCACGGGCGAGAAACGGAAACATCCCGCGCGGCGAAATTTCACCTTCGATCACCGACACCGACGTCAGAAACGGATTGGGCCGAATGAAGTCGTCGAGCACCTGTTTGCCAGCGTAGGGCGTGCCGCGCACTTCAGCGCGTGACGGGAAACCATCACCATCGATGTGCACCGTGGCGATACGACGACCGTTTTCAGTGGTGGTGTCCGGGCGCGGTTGCGCCGGCAGGCGCAGGCTGGCTTGAAGGAACGCGAACGGGTCGAGAATCCAGCGGCTGCGCTCGTTGTTTGCTTCCAGAATGTACGGTGCAAGGGCCAAACCGCCCCAATCGGCGACAGCCACCGGAGCAAAGGTCTGGCCGTCAGCGGCGGTCAGCAGCAACGCGGCTTTCGGCCCTTTGGGCAGCAGGGAGATCGCGGTCAGGTCACGGGATCGGGGCTGCACCGGTGCTTCGAACGCTCCGATCAGCGCCTTGTCCTGATAGGTGATGCTCAGCGCTTGCGTACCGATCGGCGCCGCGCGGTTCAAGCCCAGACGCTTGAGCAGCAGCGTGTCCTGAATCGGCAGACCGGAAAAGAACACCACCGGGACTTGCTCGTCCAGGCGCTTGCCGATCCAGTTGTTGAACGCCGGGGCGTCCTGCGGCGGGCCGCTGGTCATCCAGGTGATGACGCCGGCGTACAAACCACTAAAGCGGTACTGCGGCAGGGTGTTGTCGACCGGCAGGTAATCCACGCGGTAGCCGAGGTATTCGAGCAAACCGCCGAGTAATGTGTGCCCGGCGTTGCGGATCAGGTCGCCTTCGCGTGGGTCGAAAAGCAGCGCGACCCGGCGCGGCTGGACTTCGATGTTGCTGATGCCCATCGAGTCCAATTCAGGGGTGCCGATGTACGGAATGAAACCCTCTTCGCGCAGACGCTTGGCCAGCTTGCGCGCTTCGTCGCGACGCTCCGGCGGCAAGTAGTCGATAGCCACCAGCGGGATGCCTTTGGCACGCAAGGGTTGCATCTGCGTTTCCAGCCATGCACGGTCGGCTTCAGGCACCGGGCGATAGCGCTTGGCGGTCGCATCCCAACCGGCGTGGATCGACTCAACCGCCACCGCAGCGGCCACACCGTCAAGTTCGGGCAGGACTTCAAAGCCACGGTTGAAAAACAGCTTCAGTGTCGGCTGACGCTGATGCAATTCGCGCAGGAAACTGGCGAGCGCCAGACGTTGAGTTTCTCGCTCAGCCTCGGGTTGCAACTGGAAGCTGTCGAGGGTATCGAGGAACAACCCGGCATAGCCTTCGGCCTGCAACGTCTTGGCGCGGCCAAACAAATGCTCACGCCACGCCGGCGCTGCCAGGTTCATCACCTGACTGTCCCAGGCGCCATTGCGCACCGGGCTGACCGCGCCGGCGAGTTGGGCTTTATCGATGTCGGCCTTGTTGCCGGCAAACTCGCCAATCGACAGGTAAGCGAATGGCTGGCTGCCCAAATCACGCAGGCTTTTGACGTCGCCCTGGCGCATATGCCCAGGCTCAACCACCGACCAGTCGAACTGTGCGAGTTCCGGGATCGGCGGCTGTTCGGCGTACCAAAATGTCACGCTGGAGGGTTGTGGCAAGGCAGCGGCCTGAGCGGCCGGGCCACTCACGATAAGCGCGATGGCAGCCAACAGCCGTTTAGCGGCCGAGCGGACACGCGTCCTGCGAAAAACGATTTCCATAACGCACTCTTGAGTGTGACTGAGTCGATGCTGATTGAACGTCGTGCCGAGTGACCGGCCGAGTTACAGGCTGCGGATAAGCTGCGCCAAACCCTTGCCGATAGTGGTCGGCTCAGGAAGTTTGAAACGCTCGAGCAGGCGAGTGTTGTTGGCACGCGAGTGGCGAATGTCGCCTTGTCGTGGTGCGTGATGAATCACCTTCAACGGGGTGCCGACAACGGTCCCCAGTTCAGCGATCAGGTCGTTGAGGCTGGTGGAACGGCTGAGCCCTACGTTGACCGCACCGGGGCTCGGATCGTTCACTTCGATGGCCTGCACGAGAATGCTCACCAGGTCTTGAACGTAAACGAAGTCGCGGGTCTGCCCACCGTCACCGAAGATCGCCACCGACTGCTCGGCCATGGCCAGCTTGGTGAAAATACTGATCACCCCGGAGTACGGCGAAGACGGATCCTGGCGTGGGCCGAAGATGTTGAAGAAGCGAAAGATCATCGGTTCCAGGCCGTGCTCGCGGCGATAGAAATCCAGGTAGTACTCACCCGCCAGTTTGTCGGCGGCGTACGGCGTGAGCGGGGATTTCGGCGTGTCTTCGTGAATCGCCGTGCCTTCACCGTTGTTGCCATAGATGGCCGCGCTGGACGCATACACCACGCGTTTGATCCCGGCTTTCGACATGCTTTCGCAGACGTTCAGGGTGCTGACGAAATTGCTTTGATGAGTGCTGACAGGATCATCCACCGAGGCTTGCACCGAGGCGACCGCCGCCAGGTGAACGACAGCGCTGCAATCGCGCATGGCCTCTTCAACGACAGCACCATCCGCCGCATCGCCGATGACCAGGTTCAGATTGGCATTGTCCATCGGCAAATTAGCCACTTTGCCGGTCGACAAGTTGTCCAGTACGCGGACCTTATAGCCCTTGCCGAGCAACGCTTCGACCAAGTGCGACCCAATGAATCCCGCCCCGCCGGTGACCAGTATTCGCTCGACAAACATGTACTTTCTCCCTGAATAGTTGAGCGGATACGAGTGGTTGAAGTCCGCCGCTTTTATGGCGCAAGGCCACCAAAACGCGGCCGATAATGGGAGTTCAGGAAGGCACTGTCAATAGTTTGTCTAAACTGACGCCGCGCAATAAGACAGTCATTTATTTGACGGCATTTATTAGATTCAAAGTGTCATGTTATTGCCACTTTCCCCCGACAGACTCGTCTAAACCGGGCCTCTACGCCTGGCACACACCCTCATCCAGTCGTCGTTGTAACTGCTTCTGCACTTCAATACTTATCGACACAAGCCACTGGACGATGACGGCGGAATCGAGGCGGATCGCGTCGATATCCAGGCCGGGTTGTCTGGGCAGATCACGGCGGTTTTCGATGCCCAGTTGCATCGCTGATCTATTCTTTCGCTTCAGTACTTTGCGGAAAATAAATATGAATCGCTGGATTACCATCGGTCTGTTTGCAGTCATCGCTACTTTTGCGCAGGCCGCCTCCGAGGTCGAACCGCGTGTCGAGCAAGTTCCTTTTGATAAAGGCAGCGATAGCGCCAGGTTCGACCAATCCATCAAAGGCCCACTCACCGCCCAGTACCGCGTCAGTGCAAAAGCAGGCCAGATACTGACCGTCGACCTCAAACCCTCCAACACATCGGCCTACTTCAACATCGCCGCCAAAGGCCAGGACACCGCGCTGTTCAATGGCTCGATCATGGGCAATCACTTTATGGGGCCCTTGCCCGTTGATGGGGTGTACACGGTTCAGGTGTACCTGATGCGCAACGCTGCGCGGCGCAATGAGGGAGCCAACTACAACCTTTCATTGAACCTCAGCCCGACGACAGACAGCGCCCAGCCGTTTGATCAGACGCTCGAACTGCAAGGCATCCGTTTTCAGGTGAAGGGGGAATGGGTCGACGGGAACCCCGTGGTGCGCATTTCGCCGCAAGGGCTGGAAATCGACAACTCGGCTATCACTCGACCGCTCACGGGCAACATCGCCCACGCCGAAGTTGCCGATCTGGATCAGGATGGTTCGCCGGAAATTTACGTGTTCGCCAGAGCGCCTGGGCGCGGGATGCCGGGGGAGCTGGTGGCGTATGCGGCTAACCATAAGAAGTCGCTGAGCGAGATTTACCTTCCGCCGGTTAATGAGAACGCGAAAGTGGCGGCGGGGTATCAGGGGGAAGATGAATTTGCGGTGGTGGAGAACGTGTTGGTGCGGCGGTTTCCGGTTTATGACAGTGCGGAGGCTGGGGCGGGGAGGACGGGGAAGATGAGGCAGGTTGAGTATCGGTTGGTGGCTGGGGAGGCGGGGTGGGTTTTGAAGGGGGGTGAAGGGGTAGAGTATTGATGTGCGCCAATAGCTGGATGGGGACCCTTTTTAAAACCGAAGCTGGGGGTCTGCTTTAAAGACATTTCAAATTAAAGCGCGCTGAAAAGCGTGATAACAATCAGCTAAAAAAACGAGCACGATTCAAAATTCTCTCAATTAGCGCTTGATCACTTACGGCATTTCCATTGTGCGGGGCCCGAACACTCTGCGGAAAAGTGAGTATTTTCGCTATAGGAAGGCTAGCGTCGGCAGCAGCGATATGAACTGCATGCTTTAAATCACCGCAGCCTGAGCTCTGCTCATCACGAGCCTCGAAAGGAAAAGACAGCTGGTCATCATTCTTCACAGCTATTCTCCTTGCTTACTATTGATCAAAGAAATCGGGGCTGGCCCCTCGTGCAAACCGCGGGAGTCTAATGCATTCACTGCCAAAGCCTCAAGGGTAGGAATGGCCTCCATGGTTATAGCTGTGACTGGTGAAGCTTGCCTGACGTGCATCTGACCTTGCGTATTTTTCCGACCGCCGGGATGGGCGGAAAAAAACTTCAGGAATCTAGAGGGTGCTACGCCGTCAAAGGGCATCAGTCTTACCTTATCTAGATCCCCTTCACGTTCCGTAATTGAGTCAGCATGAAGCTTCGTCGCAAGACTCTTCCGATAAGGTTCAAGAAAATAGACCTCGCGAATACCTGCTGCGACCAAATGCCTGGCACATGAATGACACGGATACGTCGTGACGAATAATTTCCCTCCGCGAATTTTGTTTCCATTTGACTCTCCAGCGCTCAACAGTGCATGCATTTCGGCATGAACCGCGCGAGAAAATTCAATTAAACTTTTTAATTGAGAGTCATGCCGAACGAGCTCAAAAACCTCTCCACGCAGTGCCGGATCAATTAACCCGCTAATTAAAAGTTTATCTACCAAGGTATTGGCTATTAAAGTTTTTTCCTCATCATTAAAACATTTACCACCATCCATATTCCAACACCGCCGATCTATATCAGTTGAAGAGTTCTGATCAGCGGTACCGTACAACCCACCAAATGCCCGAGGCACATCGTTCCAACCCGTCGATATCACGTCCCCCTCTTCATTCGTAATAGCTGCACCTACTTGTCGAGATAAACATGCAGAATTTCTTGCAGCAGAAAAAGCTGCGTACATGGCTCGCTCATTATCTGTAGGGGTTACTATTTTCGCACCTAGAAGCAGATCAAGAAACCGACGAACACGCGTTTTCCTATGTGTATCAGTTGTAGCATCGACCCTCAAAAAAAAGTCCGACTGAGGAAACGTGTCCTCTACCCTCTGACCATGTGATACTTCTTCCCCTGAGTCCCTGTCTATAAGCTCGTGAATCTCGTCACCCGGCCCCTTCCGTCGCTCTAATCGCTCTATTCTAAGTTCAATAGGAGAGTACACACCTACCACCTGCAACATATCTCCATAAACGGAACGCAAAAGACGTAGCTCGTCCACATGCTTTATTGAATCTATGATATGACAGCATCGTCGAGTGGCTCTTGGCAGCAATGTGTCACTATCGGGAATCTCATCAAAAAGTCCCTTTTGTTGAAGGTCGCTAGCAACCTGCACTCGCTCACGAGACAAAGTAATTTTTCTTATAGCCAACCGCGCAAGGACAGAGTTACCGTACCGCTCCCTAAGGGCATTGCCCGCCTCAATCAATTTAACTATAGACTTTTCCGTCTGCAGCCCCGCCTTTTCGCGGATTTCATCACTTAGGGTCAGAACCACAACTTCGTCATAACCATAATCCACCCCTTCCAACATCTCCTTAAATGTCTTTGCTACTTCATGTAGCGGGGTTCCCATTGGCCCACAAAGAGCGATAACGATTTCGGCAGTCAACGTTTTATCAATCGCAGCTTGATCGTCAAAATTTTCGCTCTGAACCCGCCCCACTTGACCTGATACAGACGTAAGCTTTGGATTGGCCATTCATAGCTCCATTATTTTTTATAAAGGTATAGCACACCAAATTACGCTCCGTGCCCGAGAGTCTCGAAATATGGAGCGATAGACGGATTCAAAACAAACAACAACAGCGGATTACAAACACCCTCCAGTTCATTTTTAATTCAAACAAAACAGCTCAGGACTGCAGGGTAGATCTAACAATTGACTACACGCTGTACTGAGCTTGTAAGCAAACTCTGGTGCCTAGACGCCCTCACCGTCAACCGACAAACCTTGTAGGAATTCAGCACAAAGGCAGTAGGTCTGTTTCAAGGAGTTTTTTGTAGGAACGTAGTCAGCGTCCTAGGAAACTTCCCGCAACTCGTATCGACTTTCATGAACTGGCGGAAGCGGTTCTGCGTCGATAGCCTTCAGATGTCGCTACAAAACAGCGATCGGCTTTGACAGGCTGAAAACCAGTAACTTTCACTCTTCCTGATAAAACGGCATGCTTACGCGTGTGCATTTTTTTCATGGCGGTTGTGCGTGGGGCATCTTCGGATGCACCGGTTTCTGGTTTGCCGGTCTGTCAACCCGCGTACGGCTGCCACCCTTCCCTGTTTGACAGCAGGGGCGTGGCAGCTCCTTGAATAAACCGGAGATTCACCATGAAAAAACACAGCCCTAATCCACCGGATCCAGAAACAGAAACTGCCGATTTGTCGGCGCTCTCAAAAGCCACCGAACGCACCGTCAGCGCTCGCCTACGCAACCCACAACACACCGACCCCATCAGCCACGTCTTCACCCTCCTCCCCGACATCGACACACCCACCCTGCTCGCTCATGCCTGCGAAACCCTCGCGTCACTCAATGTCATGACCACCGACCTCGCCTGTGAACTCGAAAGCTCGCGTCGAAATGTGGCACTGGCCATTCAGCAGTTAAGCGTACTGGCGGAGCTGTTGGTAAACCGCGCGCTGGACAATCTCGATCCGCCTGACGGGCTGCCTGAAGATCCATCTGCAAACACTGCTGCTTAGTCGCGTTCTTTATCAATGGAGGGTTTTGTCATGGATAGATACATGCCGATCACCGGCATCGACTGCACCATCGCGTCGTTGCTGATCGACACCGAAGCACCGCTGGACGTGCTGCACGAAACCGCGGCTTACCGTATCCGCACCGCGACTCAATTACTGGAAAGCATCGCGTTTGGCGAGGGTATTCACAGTGAACTGGCGCGGGTTTTAGTGACGTCGCTACGCGATGGTTGTGATTTGCTCGATGTCGTAGGCCGGCGATTGCAGACGCAAGTTTCGACGATCTAACGAAGCGGCCGAAACCCATCAACAAAAAAGCACCTGACGAGAACATCGCAGGTGCTTTTTTGGATTCACTCCTGGCCTTCCTGCGAACGAATTAAAGGACAGGCTCCTAGGAAATTTCCTTCAAACCTTAACGACTCGGAGCTGATTGTGCCGTTCAGCCTTTAGACCTACGCTGGAACCCACAGAACGGCTGTTCGTCCGCGACCGGTTGCTTGGGATCACCCTTCCCACCAGAATCACCTCGCCGAATAACCTGATGACAAGGAGGCCACATTGCAAACCATCAAACTGCCTAGCCGCCTTGTCGGTATAGGCTTATACACACCGGCTGAAGCCTCGCTTTACACAGGAATTCCAGCTGCCGATATTCGCCGATGGCTATTCGGATATACCGCGCAGGGGGTTCAGTATCCGGGGATCTGGAACTCAGAACTGGCTGACTTGGATGAGGCCGCTCTAGGCTTTCATGACCTCCTGGAAATTCGCTTCGTCCATGCCTTCCGCCAGCACGGCATCAGCCTGCAGGCCATCCGCAGTGCCTCACAGCAAGCAAAAGAGTTGTTTGACCAAGCCTATCCATTTACCTGCAAACGCTTTCAAACCGACGGCCGAAGTATTTTCGCAACCGTGCTGAGTGAAACAGGGGATGAATCCCTTCTAGATTTGATAAAGCGTCAATACGCTTTTGAGCAAGTTATCAAGCCTTCTCTGTATGAAGGCATTGACTACACGGAATCAGAGGCCGCTCAGCGTTGGTATCCCGTCAAGCGCAGCAAAGCCATCGTTCTGGACCCTTCTCGGAACTTCGGCAAACCCGTTCTCACAACTGCCGGAATTGATACGGCGACAATTTTTAGCGCCTATCAGACAGAGGGCAACGACACCAAACGCGTAGCGCTGCTCTATGAAATCCCTACGGCAGCCGTTGAAGCGGCAGTGCACTTTGAGCAAAGGAATGCTGCTTGAATTTCTTACTGGATAACAACCTTCCTCCCGCTTTGGCCCGTGCATTAAACGAACTGACTAAAGTGGAAGGCCATTCGGTATTGCCACTGAGAGACAAATTTCGCTGACCTATCAAATTCGACCGCCAATCCGCCTCATCCCAACCCCCACCAATATCCCCAAAACAATCGCCCCCAACGGCACCGCCCCCACCCACGTCATCGTCGGAAACACCAACAATATCTGCGAATCATTCCCCCCAAGCATCATCGACGCGCCAATCCCCATCAGTACACCCGCCAGCAAATGCTTGCCCGCGGTCATCACGTCAAACCGCTGATAACAGAAGGTCCGGCGATGCAGCGTGTAACTGAGCATCCCCAGCAACAGCACGACGAATACCGCCACTCGCCGACCGGTCAGGGAGCTGTCCCCCGAATCCCAGAAAAGTTGCGAAACGTTGTAGATGAATACGCTCGGGGTCCACAGCGGTTCGAAGGTGTAGAGGGCGCTGGTCAGGGCGCCCAGCAGCATGCTGGACAGGACCAGGTGTTTGTCACCGTGAACGCGGATCAGCAATAGCAGCACCAGCAGGACGATACCCAGGGTCAGCCAGTAGTGGCGATTGGTGATGCTCGGCATTTGCAGGATTTTGTGTTCGACGAGCATGTTCAGGCGATACCAGAGGACGATCCCCAGCACCCAGCCCAAAATGGTGAAGGCTTTGTTCAGGTTGCCGCTGGCGAGTTTGGTGAGCGTGCCGACGCTGCAACCGTCATTGAGAACCGAGGCGAGACCAAACAACAGCCCGCCGCCTACCAGTGACAGATAGCCGACTTCAGGAATAAATAGCGGCTGACTGACACCAAACACTGCATAGAGCGGCGCCAGTAACAGGCCGAATAAACCGCAGGTGATCAAAGACACAAACAACGTCGGTCGACGCCTGAGCAACAACCCCGTGGCATTGACCAGGCACATGCCCATGCGCTGGGACACCCAGCCGATCAGGAAGGCCAGCAGCAGCGATATCAGCAGTGAGAGCACAAGCCTCCTTGTTGCCGGGTCGCGAGAGGGAACAAAGGCATGAAGGACAGATTAGTCGCTGCTCAATCACTTCGGATGAGCTTGCAAAGCCCTTCTACACTCACCTCGATCCCACCCCATGACACCGACCCAAAAAGAGCCCCCATGACCACCCTCGAAGACCGGTTGAAGCAAGGCAAGGCTGCTCGCAAAAACTGCTCGCGCAGTGCTCAAGCGTCCATGGGAAAAGTGACCCGTGATCCAATACCGCTGATCAAGCGGTCCAGCGAAGGCCGGGTCAAGTCGCTGGTCGAGTTGCGGTATGGGCGCATGCTCGTGTCGCCGTTTACCTTCTATCGTGGCAACGCATTACTGCAGGCCCACGACCTGGCCAGGACATCCAACATGGGCCTGGTCTCGACGATCTGTGGCGATTGTCACCTGATGAACTTCGGCGGTTTCGCCACGCCCGAGCGCAATTTGTTGTTCAGCGTGAATGATTTCGACGAGGTCCACCCCGGACCGTGGGAGTGGGATCTGAAGCGTCTGGTGGCAAGTTTCATGGTGGCGGCCCGTGACCTGCGCCACGGTGAGACGGTGGAAGAAAACGTCTGCCTCCAAGTTGTTAGTGCCTATCAGGACACTATGCTGGAGTGCGCCCAGCAAAGCTCACTGGAAAACTGGTACGAATCCATCACCTACGATGATTTGCTCAAAGAGGCGAGCAAAAGCACGCTGGAGCATGTGGAGCGCGCCATCGAAAAAGCCGAACGGCGGACGCACGCCGAGCTGCTGCCAAAAATCAGCGAACGTGATGCGAAAGGTCATCTGGTGATTCGCGACGACCTGCCGGAGATTTTCCACCTGCATAAAGACACCACACTGCTGGATGCCGACGATGACTGGCTGCGTCTTTCGGACTGGCGCCCGTTGTACAAAACATTCATGAGCGATTACCGCGCCACGTTGCAAGCCGACCGACGTGAGTTGCTGTCACGGTTTCACGTTCACGACATGGCCTTCAAAGTGGTGGGCGTGGGCAGTGTTGGCACCCGTTGCCTGGTGGCGTTGCTGACGGATGAACAGGAGTTCCCGCTGTTCCTGCAATTCAAGGAAGCGCGCCGTTCGGTGCTCGCCGATTATGTGAAGGTCAAATCACGGGTTCGGCATGAGGGTCAACGGGTGGTCAATGGTCAGCGCTTGATGCAGTCGGCCAGTGACTTGTTCCTCGGCTGGACCACCGGCCCCAGCGGTCGACACTTTTATGTGCGTCAGTTGCGCGACATGAAGATCTCAGCCGAACTGGAAAACTTCGATGCCGAAGCCTTTGCGGCTTATGGACGCTTGTGCGGTCGCGCCCTCGCCCGCGCGCATGCCAAATCATCCGGACACGCCTCGCAGATCAGCGGCTACATCGGCAAGAGCGATGCGCTGGCGGAAGCGCTGGTCAAGTATGCAAAAAGCTACACCGACCAGAATGACCGCGACTATGAACGATTCCAGCAAGCCTGCCGCAAGGGCCAATTGCGCGCGCGTTCAGAGGCGGACTTTGCGGCGGATCATTTGCCGTAGAGGCGCTGACGCGCGGGCGCTCAACTACATGAACTTTTCTTCACCCCATCGCGCCCCAACAATCGGTACATTGCCCTCGCTCATTCAAGAAACTACGGTTTGCCCGCCCTCCCGCGGGCTTTTTTTTGCCTGCGAGAAAGGGCACCAATGGGTTGGGTTTTCTATAACTCAATTACTACGCGCCGTTCACATTTCGTTCAGCTCTCATTACCTATGATCGGCCTCCCAGCTCCCTGTCCGGTCATCGACGTCCATGTCCCGCCCCGCCGCTTTACTGCTTCTGCTTGCCGCTTTGCTGTTTTTCTTCGCGCTGGGCAATTACCAACTGCAAGGTTCCACTGAAGCCCGGGTAGCCGGGATCGCCATGGAAATGCACCTGGATAACGACTGGGTGACCCCCCGTTTGTTTGGCGAGCCGTTTCTGGAAAAACCCCCCTTAAGTTTATGGCTCGATGCCGCTGCGATCCGCGCGTTTGGCGGCACACCGTGGGCAGTGCGACTGGCGTCGGCCTTTGCCGGGTTGTTCAGCGTGATGATTCTTTACGCGCTGCTCCGCAAGTTCGGCCGCCCCAAAGAAATCGCGTGGACGGCGGGCATCCTGCTCGCCACCATGGCCAGTTACTGGAGCAATGTGCGGGGCGTCGGCGAAGATGCATTGCTGGCCTTGGGTGTGACCATGGCGTTGCTCGCGTTCTTTCAAGGGCAACGACAGTCGACGCTCGGCAACGCGTTGCTGTTTTGCGCAGGGATTGCCATCGCAACCTTGAGCAAAGGCGTGCTGGGCCTGGCGATGCCGGGTGTGGTGATCTTCGCGTACCTGTTGGCCGACACGTTGATCGACAAACGTCTAAACCTCGCTGCCTGGCTGCGCCCCGGTCTGTTGACGCTGCTGGGGTTGGTGCCGCTGCTGGTCTGGCTCGCCCTGCTTTATCAGCAAAGTGGCGCGCAGGCCGTGACGGATGTGCTGCTGACCAACAGTGTCGGACGCTTCAGCGGGTCGTTCGTCGCGGCCGGACATTACGAACCGTTCTACTACTACCTGGCCAAGCTGCCACAAGCGTTTTTGCCGTGGAACATTCTGGTGTATCTGGGGCTGTGGCAGTTCCGCAAAAGCCTGGTGGCCAATCGTTACTTGCTGTTTTTCACGCTGTGGTTGCTGGCGCAGTTCGCCATGCTGACGCTGGCCTCGAGCAAGCGCACCGTGTACCTGATGTCGATGACACCGGCCGCAGCAGTGATTGCGGCGGAATATGCGCGCGTGCTGTATGCAAAACTGAAGGACCGTGAAACCGCTGCAACCCTGTTGGGTCGTATCGCACGGTATCGGCGTGGAGGGGTGATCGGCGTGTTCGCCGTAGTGATTGGCGGCTATCTGGCTGCCGCGCAGTGGGCGATGCCGCTGGCGGATCGCACCTTGTCCTTTGTGCCGCTGACTTCGCAGATTCAGACGATGCAGGCCGACGGACAACAGGTCGCCCTGTTCCAGGCCAATGAGCGGATGGGCGGCGCCAGTGTGTTCTACAGCCAGCGCCTGCTCAAAGGCCTGGACACTGACGCGCAACTGCATGAGTTTCTCGCAGCGTCCGCGTCCAACGTCGCGGTCATGTCCGGTGATACCGAACCTGCCGCGCCGTTGAAAGTGCTCAAGACAATGAGGGTGGGGCGACAGGCTTACTACTTTGTGAACCTGTAACCACATCTACACTGGAACGCCCGGTCTTTTGCAGCACGGGCACGTCCAGCCTGGCCCGACCATAAAAAGCCAGAGCCGTCAGCAAGCACGCCAGCCAGACGAAGATCCCGGCCCAGAAGGTGTGGGACATGTAGTGCCAGCCTTGCAGAACCCGCGTGGTGCCGTAGACAAAACCCAGCACCAATGAGAACCACAACACTGCTTTGGAAAAGCGCCATTGGTAACGACGGGCAACGAAGTACAGCGCGAGCATGGTGAAACCGCCCGACGCATGGCCACCCGGCCAGCAGCGACCGTCACCGGCTTCCCTGAACAGCTGGAAATTGTTGTACCACTCCATGTGGGCAATCTTGCCACCGTAGAGGGTCGTTTCAATCGGGCAGTACACGCTGGTGTGCGCCTTGAGGAAATGGATCACGCCGGTGCACACGGCAAACGCCACTACCACAAAGATAAAGTCACGGCGATGGTCGGCGGTAAACCGCAGCACTGGAGCGGCTTTGATCCGCTCCAGGAATTGACCGATACGCGGACGCTTTTGCGGATTGACCAATGGCCAGACAAACGACAGCAACATGCCGATCAAGGCGATTTCAGCGGTCCAGTTGGGAATGATCCGTGCCCACTTGTGCGTGAGTTTCTCGAAGAAGTGAACCTTGTCGAGGGGGAAGGTCTGGGTGACCGGGTCAAAAAGAAGATTGCTGAACCAGATGTCGATTTTGGTCATGTCGAACATCAGGAAAACCACGGCCGCGCAGGCTAGCGCAATACCGAAGTTCACCCAATAAAAGCGGTGGCGGGAAAAATTCAGCATTGTGTGTCCTGATCCAGAGAAAAAGTCATTCGGTAGTTACCGTGTGCCAGTCGGAGGCTTCAATGAAACCCAACATGTGTGTCGTTTGCGGTGTTGGAGCGGAGATAAACAATGAAGCGCCGTAACCCAGGGTCGCGGTCGGCAACTTGAGGTCTTTTTCAAGTTGCGCCATGCACTCGCTGTGAGTCACCAGCACCAGATTGCGGCCCGCCACTTTGTGCGCCAGGGCATCACGCAACATAGTGCCCTTGCAACTGATTAGCCAGTCTTCACCGACCGCTGCCTTGCTGAACATGAAATTGGCAGTCTGCACAGTACGCAGGATCGGACTGTTGTAAACGTCCGCCTTGCTCATCCCGAGGCGCTGGAATTGCTCGCCGACACCGGCCGCAACACTGCGCGAACGCTCGGTGATGCCATCATCGCCCGCCAGGCAAGGGGCCGGAGAGTGATCGCAGCGTTCGACATGGCGCACCAGCACGATTATGTCGCCCTTGGCCCATCCGTCCGTCATTGCCTTGGCACCCGCAACATTGCCATGGGCCAGGTCCGGCACCGCGGCGGGCTGCAACAGCCAGACCGTCAACGGGACCACCAGCAGTGCCGACACCAGCACCACCGCCGCATTGCGATAGCGGGCATAGCGGCTCAGATCGATCGAGCGTTTTATCCCGAGTAGATTCAGTCTCAATTCCACATCAAGCCGCCTCGCCGGCACGTACCGCGCTCATTAAATCCGCCAAGATTAAAGAGGCAAGCGTAGGCAGCGAGTGAAACGTATGTGAAAAAAAGCTTAAAAACCGCGCAAAGCCTTGTTACAGGTTGTGTCCTACAAAATCCTTTCAGCTCCCGCGAATGCGGCCGATACAGACCTGCTACCTACCTTGCTGGCTCCCAAAAACAACAATCTTCCAGCCAACCGACGATCAACAAGCGCAACGTTCCTGGAGGAATTGATGAATAGCTGGCTCGGCAATATCAGCGTGAACATGAAACTGGGCCTGGGATTCGGCCTGGTTTTGGCATTGACCTGCGTCCTGGCACTGACCGGCTGGACCAGCCTGGGCAGCCTGATTGACCGCAGCAACTGGATGAGCGACATCACCCAGCTCAATGCCGGCCTGACCAAGCTGCGCGTCGTTCGCCTGCAATACATGCTGGCCAACGGCGACGAAACCACCGCGCAGAGCGTACAGACCACCCTCGACGCCTTTTCCGCTCAACAACAAGCGCTGCTGTCGACATTCAAGAGCCCGGAAAACCTCAAGCTACTCAAAGAGCAAGGCACCTTCATTGCGGCGTACCAGACCTCGCTGAACAAAATGCGCAGCGCCTACCGCACCGGCAACAGCGCCCGCGACACCATGGGCGCCAATGCTGAAACCGCCAACACACTGATCGAGGCCATCAGCAGCCGCGTGCAGCAAATGCCGTTGAGCGATCAGCGCTTCGAGCAATTCCAGGCCATCACCGCCGCCAAGGAAGCGTTCATCCTCGCCCGCTACGAAGTGCGCGGCTACACCGCCGCCACCAACGCCGAGACCGAACAAAAAGCCGTCGGCCAACTGGACGCGGCGATTGCCAGCCTCAAACCACTGAACGCGCAGTTCGCCGAGACTCAGCAAGACGCCTTGCGTCAGCTGGAAAGTGCGCTGGTCAACTACCGCAGCGCCTTGCAGTCGTATAAAGCGGCCAACACCGATGCGGTGCAGGCGCGCAAGGAAATGACCGACCAAGGCGCCGCCATCGTGACCCTGAGCGATCAGCTGTATCAGATCCAGCTCGACCGTCGCGACGCCGAAAGCGCCCAGGCCCGTACCCTGCAATTGATCAGCATCTTGCTCGCGTTGCTGGTCGGCGTGATTGCCGCCGTGATCATCACCCGTCAAATCACTGGCCCGATTCGCGACACCCTGGCCGTGGTTGAACGCATCGCCAGCGGCGACCTGTCCCAGGACGTCAAAGTCACGCGCCGTGACGAACTCGGTGTGTTGCAGCAAGGCATCGCGCGCATGGGCGTGACCCTGCGCGACCTGATCAGCGGCATCCGCGACGGCGTCACGCAAATTGCCAGCGCCGCCGAAGAACTGTCGGCCGTGACCGAACAAACCAGCGCCGGGGTGAACAGCCAGAAGATCGAAACCGATCAGGTCGCCACCGCTATGCACGAGATGACCGCCACGGTGCAGGAAGTCGCGCGCAATGCCGAAGAAGCCTCGCAAGCCGCCGCAGCCGCAGACGGTGAAGCCCGTGAAGGCGACAAAGTGGTCAACGAAGCCATCGCCCAGATCGAACGCCTGGCCAGCGAAGTGGTGCGCTCCACCGAAGCAATGAGCGTGCTGCAACAGGAAAGCGACAAGATTGGCAGCGTCATGGACGTGATCAAAGCCGTCGCCGAGCAGACCAACTTGCTGGCGCTCAACGCCGCGATTGAAGCCGCGCGCGCCGGTGAAGCCGGTCGTGGTTTTGCGGTGGTCGCCGATGAAGTGCGGGGCCTGGCCCAGCGCACGCAGAAATCCACCGAAGAAATCGAAGGCCTGGTGGCCGCTCTGCAAAATGGCACGCAACAAGTGTCGGCGGTCATGAACAACAGCCGCGCCCTGACCGACAGCAGTGTCGCGCTGACGCGCAAGGCCGGCGTGTCCCTGGAAAACATCACCCGCACGGTGTCCAACATCCAGTCGATGAACCAGCAGATTGCCGCCGCTGCCGAACAGCAAAGCGCCGTGGCCGAAGAGATCAGCCGCAGCATCATCAACGTGCGCGACGTGTCCGAACAGACCGCCGCTGCCAGCGATGAAACCGCTGCGTCGAGCGTTGAACTGGCGCGGTTGGGTGGCCAATTGCAGCAGATGGTCAGCCACTTCCGCGTTTGACGTTCACTTTGCGGTGAATGAAAGATCCAATCGCGGGCAAGTCGGATCGCCGCACCGCCGCTCCCACAGGGGACTGGGTCGTTCACAAATTCTGTGTTCGACCCTGTACCTGTGGGAGCGGGCTTGCCCGCGAATGCGATCTACCTGCCTGCGAAGATGTTCAAGCCTCCCACGGATTGATCACCTCAACCCCGGAAAACTCGAAATCCCGGACATTGCGGGTGGCTATCGAAGCCCCATGACTTCGGCAAATGGCGGCAATTTGCGCATCAGCCATTGAAACCGATCGCCCCTTTGCTTCAGCACCTGCAGCCAGCGTCGCATATTCGACGGCGGCATGAGCGTCGAATGGAAAAATCCTGCCCGCAAAGTCCTCTTCAAACATGGCCATCGCATGAGACTCAAGCTTCTGTTTGCTCTTGCCAAACGGGAGTCGCGCGATACCGTGAAGAATTTCTGCCACGGTAATTGCGCTGATTGCCAGATCCATCGCTGGTTGAGCATCGACCCAATCCAACACATTTGCATCGGGCTCGACTCGCATGAACTCAGAAAGAACATTGGTATCGAGCACTATCATTCGGAGAAATCCACCGCGGTCGCTTTATCTTGCCGCGAAGGCAAATCGAGCTCTATACCGCCGCTCGTAGAAAAACGCTGGCGGATCCGGCTACCCAAGCCTCCAGCACGATCAACCGTAGCCAATGCCCGCCCCAGAATCAGGCGAGCCTCTTCCTCCATGGAATGTCCGTTATGAGCCGCCGTGATACGCAACTGCTCTTTGAGTTGATCATCGAGGTTTCGAATAGTGATGCTGGCCATGACGCCTCCTGCAACCAATGAAATCATTGATTGCAGGCTAGCACATCCTACCTTGTCAAAACCCAGCAATTTTCCGAACGGCCAATGTCGCACTCACCGCGTACCGCGCTGGCGCAATGCCGACGGCATGAAATACGCGTCTTCCGGCACCGGTTGGGCGAAGTCCACGGTGGCGGGTTCTTCGTTGTCCAGGTTCTGCACGTAGTAACGACGCGCCTGCAAGTCATGGAAAACGTCCAGCGCACTCCAGGTGGTGGGCAGGTCGTAGAAGTTTTTCAGGTAGGCCATCGACACCCGCCACAACTCCCCTCGCCCGTCATATTGATCCACCAGTGCAGCGCCCCAACTGTCCTCGTCGAGAAACAGCACCCGCTTGGAATAAATATGCCGCGAGCCCGGCTTGAGAGTGCCTTCGACCACCCAGACCCGATGCAGCTCGTAGCGGGTGAATTGCGGGTTGAGGTGGCCCGGTGTGAGCAGTTGCGCGTACTTCACGTCAGGGCTGCCGACCTTGTAGTTGTTGTACGGAATGTAGACCTCTTGCTTGCCCTTGAGCTTCCAGTCGTAGCGGTCCGGCGAGCCGTTGAACAGGTCGGTATCGTCTGCGGTGCGCAGGCCGTCGGATGAGGCGATCGGCGTGTCATACGCCAGGTTCGGCGCGCGGCGCACACGGCGTTGGCCGGCGTCGTAGACCCAAGCCTGACGCGGGTCCTTGAGCTGGTCCAGGGTCTCGTGAATCAACGCCGCACCGCCGGCCAGCCGGGCCGGGCTCTTCACGAACGCCAGGTAGTAAAACAGGATGTTTTTCAGGTCGGCAAATTGCCCGCCGGGGCGGTAATAGTTGAAGAGCCCTTCCTGCTGAGAGGTGACGAGCGCGAAGCTGCCGTTGCGCTGTACCGGCGCTTCGGAAGCACGCCGCACCACATAGATCCCGCGATAACGAGTGATGTGGTTCCACAGCACTTCGATGCCGTCCTTGGGCACCGGGAACGGCACGCCGCCATAGGCATCGGCAAACCCGCTGCCGCCCTCGAGCAGCTTGGCCGAGGTCGCATTCTTGAAGGTGTTGTCATACAGCCATTGCGGCGCCGAGCCCGACCGGCGCGAGGGATAGACCGGCATCTGGAAGGTGTCGGGGTAGCTGTTGAACAGGGCGACCTGACCCGGGCTGAGGTGGGCCTTGTACTGTTCAAGGTTGGCCTTGGTGATGGTGAACAACGGCTTGTCCGCCGCATACGGGTCCGGGTGGTGTTGACCCGGTTTGTAGCCGGCCGGCGCCTGGGTGATGCCGCCGGCCCAGGCCGGAATGGTCCCGGCGGCGTTGCCCGCACGCTCGGCGCCCAGCGGTGTCAGGGTGGTTTTCAATTGCTCGGCTTGCTGGGGCGAGATGGCGGCCAGCGCGTTACTGGCAGCCAGACTCAAAACGAGCGCCAGCGAAATCTTGGTTAGTCGTGGTATGTAAAACATAAGCGTCCTCCGAAATACAAAAACCTGTGGGAGCGGGCTTGCCCGCGATAGCGGTGGGTCAGCCAACATTGATGTCGAATATGCAGTCGCCATCGCGGGCAAGCCCGCTCCCACAGGGGATGAGTTCTCACAAGAAGTACTTGAGGTTGAAGCCGACGTTGTCGCGATCACGCAGGCCATTGTCCTGCCCGCCGCCGTAGAACTCGGTGTATTGCAGCTCGGCCTCCAGCTTGTTCTGGTAATTGGCCTTGATCCCCAGGGTGTAGGCCTTGCGGCCCTCGATGGTGTTGCCCGCCTGATAACTGTTGCCGTTGAAGTCGTCCTTGTAGACGACATAGGGCGAGACGTTGACCCCGGCGTACACGTCGTTCCACGTACCGTTCAACATCGCGGTGTAGCTATAGGAATTGCGGTCGACCTGGCCGGCGCGATCCCCGCCGGACACATACGAATAGTTACCAGTGCCCGCGTAGTAACGGGTACTGCCGTCATAGGCGGTGTATTGCAGACTGCTGCCACGCAGGTGCTCGGACGCCAGTTCGAACACACCGAACATCGAGTCGAAAGACAGGCCCGGGCCAAAGTTGTAAATGGTGCCCAGGGATGTGTTGAACGCTTCCACCCGCTCAGCGTTGTTGATTTGACTGGATAGCGCGACTTGTTGCCCGCCGATGTTGATGGTCTGACCGCCTGCCAATGCGGCAGCGCCGTTGGCCAGGTCGCCGATCAGGTCGTTGGTGGCGGCAACGCCGATGGGCAGGTTCGGCCGATAGGCCACTTCACCGAACACCGACGCCTGGCCCAGGGTGGTGTTGAAACTGAAGCCGTACATGCGGATGTCTTCAGCGTAGCGACGATGCGCCTGGATATTGCCCAGCACATCCACGGTCGCCAGCCCGTTGGCCAGTTGCCCCGCCTGACTGCCAGCGACACCGGTCAACAGGTTGGTCAGGGCATTCATGTCGATGCCCTTGTACCCACCCAGGTCGGCGGAAACGGTCGGCTCCTTGGCGTGGTAGTTGACCATGTACAGGCCGAACTCGGTGCTGTTGAGTTGTTCCGCGATATAGCGGAAAGCGAAACCGAACTGGCCGTCGTTGCGCGCGTTGTAATCCTTGCCGACCGAAGCGACCTTGACGATATTGCCGAAGGTCGGGGTTACACCGTTGGCGTAAAGGCCAGTGGTGCTCAATGTCTGGTTGAGCAACGGGTTGTTGCCCAGCGCACTGTACAGGCCGATCACGTTGCCGAAACCGGGCACCGGAGTGTCCAGCGCGGTGTCGGTAAAGTTGTTGTAACCGGTGTTGCCGCCGTCGGCGAACAGGTCCGATTGCGAGTAGTAAGTACCGACCGGATCGATCCGGGTTTCCTTCCAGTTGGTCTGGTAAAAACTCTCCATGGTCAGGGTGTCGGTCAGGCCGATGTTGAAGCTGAGCGCCTCCACCGGCACCAGCACTTCCTTGACTTCGGCGCCGGGCAAACGGTACTTGGCCGCGTCCACCGGGTTGGTGGTGTTGATCCCGCCACGGTAGAAAATCCCCTCGCCCCAGTTGAACACCTGGCGTCCGATACGGGCCGTGACCGGCATCTGCGCGACGTCCCAATTGCCATAGAGATAAGCGTCGAGCATCTCCACGCGGCTGCCGGCGATATCGCGGGTCTGGCTGGTGAAGTGGTCGTCCTGCGGATAACTCTGGCTCGGTTGCGCGGGGTTGTTGTTGCGGTAGTAATCGTTGCGCTTGTCCATCAGTTGGGTGTCATAGAACGCGGTGCCGCGCATGAACATCCCGTAGTTCTGATAGTTGGCCTCCAGCTCCGAGGTGATCTTGTACACCTCGGAAACCAGCCCGGTGTCGAAGTTGCGATTGCCGTCGTTGGTGTTGATGTCGTCGTTGTTCTTGTCCCGGCCCTGGACCCGCCACAAGCGGCCATAGGACAAGGTGCTGTCGAATGAACCGGTGACCGAATTGTCCAGCACACTGAACTCCTCGGCCTGCACGCCGTCGACCGCGCACAGTTGCAGCAGCCCTGCCAGGCCGACGCCGGGGAGCGCCGCGCCAGACAGGCGAAATCGGGTTCTCATGGTGTGTTCCTCTTCCCTGGTTTTATTGTTTTTATGGTTTCTACATCGTTGCCGCGATGGCTATGGCGCCAGTCCCGCGCTGACATAAATCCGGCTGTGCGCACCGAAATGCCCCAGCAGTTTGAACAGCTGTTGGTTCAATGCCGGATGGTCGAAGTCTTCGCGCTGCACTTGGTTACTGGCGCTGAAATCGCTGGTGATCGGAGCCGTGTCCAACCATTGCCCAATAGCTTCATCAAACGCTGCGGATTCGTCGGCGGACTCGGCGCTCACCACATCGCGCAGGTAGTCGACCGAGTACGGCGGGTAACTGGCGTCCTGTGCAGAGTCGGTATAAGCGTCGAGCATCGGATGGGCCTGGCCGCACGCAGCACGCGGCGCAGCCAGGTCGACTGATACTTCTCCACTTCCATGTGCCGGGTGGCGACCCGTTCGATGGCCGCATGCTTGTCGGCATCGAAGCCGGCCAGCGCCTTGCTTTCCAGCAACAGCAGGCTCGGCAGTTCGACGCCGGGCAATGGCTTGGCGTGATAAGGCTGGGTCAGGTCCTGAACGTGGTGCAGGCCCCAACCGAGAAAACGATAACCCCAGTAAGGATGGCCGCTGGCAAACGCCAGTCGCGCCAACCCCATGTATTGATAGGCGCGCCAGTCCGGCCAGCTGCGCTGAAGAAATCCGGCCGCGGCATAAACCACTGGGCTTTCATGGAAGAACCCCATATGGAACGGCGCTTGGGAACTGTACTGAAACCGCGCATCGCCAAAGGGCTGCGGGCCGAAGCCGTACAACGCGCCTACTAAGCCTGGGTTGTCGCTGAACAGGTTGATGTCGTGGCCGTAATCAGGCTCGTCGGCGGCGCTGGCCAATACGGCCAGGGGCGCGACTTTTTCACCGTCGGCCACGCGGATGAAACGCTGGCGATTCCACGGCGACAGGGTCTGTTCAACCATGACTTGCTCGGCCTTGAGGTGTTCACGCTCGGGCAGGTCCTTGCCGGGCATCGGCTGGACAACCATCGCCAGATGAATCTGCGGATTGATCCGCAGCGCGGTGAGGAAGTCGTGGCGCAGATTATCCCCAGGCATGGCGGGCAACTTCAGGTTGTCGGGGCGCGGCGGGTACTGCGCGAAGTGCTCGCGAGCGAAGCGTTCCTGTTCGTCCAGCAGCGCAGAAACGGCGGGATATTGTTGCGCGAGAAACTGCTCCAGCGGCTCGACCTCGACCTGCGGCGCATCGCGCAAGGCCGGCAGATCCTGCAACGCCAGGTAGCTGCCGACCGTATGGTTGGACCAGCCCCACGCCATCGGTGCCGTTGCACAAAGCAGCAACAGGAGGAATGTCAGCTTCATTGCTTTTGGTTCTTATTGGATGAGCAGTGGGGTTGAGCCTAACAACCGACCCTGCCCCTGACACTGTCCAATCTCACCAGAAAAGTTCTCCGATAGCGCCACGTCCCCGATGCAAAAACCACCACTGCCCTCTGTAGGAGCCGAGCTTGCTCGCGATAGCGGTGTGTCAGTCAACAGTACTGCTGGCTGACATACCGCTATCGCGAGCAAGCTCGGCTCCTGCAGGGAATTGAGGTGTTTTGCTAGGCCGGGTAACCGGTGATGTTGCGGATACTTTGGTACAACGGCTTGAGCTGTCGATACATGCGCAGGTAAACCTCTTTGTACAGGCGCTCATAAATCTGCTGCGCCTCGGGTTGCGGCATGAACACCGCTCCCACCCGAGTCATGGCCGCCATCGCCACGGGAAAATCCGCGTACAGACCCAGCCCCACCGCACAGCAAATCGCCGCGCCCAGACCGGACGCTTCATAGACATGCGGACGCTCGGCCGGCAGCCCAAAAATGTTCGCCGTGAGCTGCATCGCCGCATCACTCTGGGAACCGCCACCGGCGACACGCAACCGCTTGACGGAGATTTTCGAACGCTTCTCGATCTTCTCCATGCCCTGGCGCAAGGCATACGCCAGCCCCTCGAGGATCGCCCGGTAAATGTGCGCGCGGGTATGCACGTCGCCGAAACCGATCATTGCGCCCTTGGCTTCCACGCCCGGCTCACGGATGCCCGGCGACCAGTAGGGTTGCAGCATCAGCCCCATGGACCCCGGTGGCACAGCGTCGACCAGCGCATCGAAGAGTTGCTCCGGTTCCACGCCCAGCGCTTTGGCCTGCTGCATTTCCCGCAGGCCGAACTCGTTCTTGAACCAGCTGACCATCCAGTAGCCGCGATAAATCATCACCTCGCCGTTGTACTGATCCGGCACCGCCGAGGGGTAAGGCGGGATCAACGGGACGATTTCCAGGTAGCGCGACCGGGTGCTGGTGATCGTCGCCGTGGTGCCGTAGGACAGGCACACCGTGTCTGCGTCGACGACGCCGGAACCGACGACTTCGCAGGCCTTGTCGGCACCCGCGGCGATCAGAGCAATCCCCTCGGGAATGCCGGTGTGGCGGCTGGCCTCAGCGGTGATGAATCCCAGGGTTTCACCGGGTTTGTGCAGGCTCGGCAATTGCTCGGGACGCACTGCCAGCGCCTGCCATTTCCAGTCGCTGGGCGCGGCCCATTTCAGACGTTTGAAATCGAACGGCAAGTAGCCGACGCAACAGCCCACGGAATCGACAAAACGCCCGCACAGGCGATGAGTCAGAAACCCCGAGAGCAGCAAAAATTTGTCGGTCGCCGCCCAGACTTCAGGCTGATGGCGGGCGATCCAGTTGGCCTCGGCCTGCGCGCGGAAATAATCCACAGTGGCTTGCGCGCCGACCAGTTTGAACAGCCAGCCCCACGGCCCCTTGATCCCGCCTTCGACTTCGCTCTGGCGTTGATCGAGCCACAGAATCGCCGGGCGCAGCGGCTTGCCTTGGGCATCGACGTTGATCACGGTGCCGCGCTGGGTGGTCAGGGAGACGCCGGCGATCTGCGAACGATCGATACCGGTTTGCTGCCACACCTGCTGACAGGCCTCGCCCAGTTTCGCCCAGTAATACTCCGGGTCCTGCTCGGCCCAGCCGGGTTGCGTCGAGTAATAGGCCTGCAATTCGACCTTGCCTTTGCCCAGCAGATTGCCCTGCAGATCGAAGAGCAGCGCGCGCACGCTTTGGGTTCCATTGTCGATGGCCAGCAGGTAACGCTTGTTCGGGTGGTTATCCATGGAGCTCTCTTCAATGGGCATCAATGCGCGGCATCCGGTAAACCGTGATGGCGTTGCCACAACGCCTGATAGCGCTGCAATTCCTGCTGCCAACACTCGTCGTCCCAACCGAGTCGTGGCTGGCAGAGTTGGCGGATGGCGGCAAAGTATTCCTCGCCACCGCGCGACAGCAACTGGCCCAGACGGGTTCGACGCAGCAGCAAGTCATCCAGGTGCAGGACCATTTCCGAATCACAGGCAAACGCCAGTTCCGCCCACAAGGTGTCCGTGGCGCCCACGCTGTCATGGCCGAGTTCCGCGATCAGTGTCGCCAGCCTCGGCAGATCACGGCCATGCCGCCCGGCCAGGCGCCGCCACTGGTTGCCACTGAGCCCTGGAATCGCCAGCGGCGGCACCACGGCAAACACCGGCGCGGCGTCATCATCGAAGGGGCGGTCGAGCATGCTCGCGCAGGCCTTGAGCACTTCGATGGCTTGCGGGCGAAAGGTGGTCAGCTTGCCGCCGGCCAGGGTCACGCAACCCGGCTCCTGCCACAACACATGCTCGCGGGTTTCATTCGACGGTTTGCCTTGGTGTTCACTCGCCGCGCTGCCCACTACCGGGCGCACCCCGGACCAGGTCGACAGCACATCGCCAGCGACCACCTCTGCGTGGGGAAATTGTTGAGAACAGGCTGCCAGCAGGTAGTCGAGTTCTTCGGCACTGATGCTCGCGCTCTGGTCCAGATCGCCCTGATGATCGAGGTCCGTGGTGCCGACAACCGTCGCGCCCTCCCAAGGGAAAACGAACACCGGTCGACGGTCGCTTTCATGCAGAAAAGTGAAGGCCTGCGCCACCGGCAGGCGCCAACCCGGCAGCAACAAATGGCTGCCACGCAACGGGCGCAACTGGCGAGGGGCATCGGGCTGGCGCAAGCGTTCGGCCCAGGCGCCGGTGGCCACGGCGAGCACAGCACAACGCAATTTCAGTGACGCACCACCTTCGCAGTCTTCGACCCGGACCCCGCAAACACGTCCGTCCTCACGCAGCAATTGCTGCACGCGCACACCGTTGAGCACCACGGCGCCATCGGCCCGAGCCTCGCCCAGTACGCGCATCACCAAACGCGCGTCATCGGTCAGTGCATCGACAAAACAGGTGCCGCCCAGCAGGTCATGCTCCTTCACCCCCGGCGCCAGATACCGCAGTTGTTGCGCGTCATGGAAGCGGTGGCTACGCCGCCCGGCCAACGCGTCATAGACGGACAACAAACCACCCAGCACCCGCGGTCCGGGAAAGCCGCCACGGTAATGCGGCATCATGAAACTCATCGGCTCCACCAGCCCCGGCGCTTCGTCGAGCAGGCGCTGGCGTTCGCGAACCGAATCGCGGGTCAGGCGCCATTGGCCCTTGGCGATATACCGCAAGCCGCCATGAACCATTTTCGAGGATCGGCTGGACGTGCCCCAGGCAAAATCCCGTTGCTCCAGCAGCAGGCAGCGCCAACCACGGCGCGCGGCTTCGCGCAGGATGCCGGCGCCGCTGATGCCGCCGCCAATGACGATCAGGTCCCAGGTTTCATCCGCCAGCGTCGGCAGCACTTGCTGGCGCCACGCGGCGTTCCAGTTCGGGGTCACGGCCGTCACTCCGGCAACAGCGTGCCGGGGTTCAGGCGCCCGGCCGGATCAAAATGCCGGCTCAGCGCCTGCAGGGTGTCCATCGCCAGCGCGCCCTTCTCGCGCAGCAGGTACGGCGCGTGGTCCTTGCCCACGCCGTGCTGGTGACTGATGGTGCCGTGGTTATCGACGATGGTCTGGCTGGCCGCGTGCTTGAGCGCCTGCCAGCGAGCAAACGTGGCGGGATAGTCCGCCGCCGGGCGAAACACATAAGTGGTGTAGATGCTCGAGCCTTCGCCGTAGACGTGGGACAGGTGAGTGAACACGTGCACCCGCTCGCCTTCAGCCGCCAAAGCGTCGCGCAGGCTGTTTTCGATCAGGCTGAGCAGGTTGTCGACGTTGCTCCAGTCGGTGGCCGTTTCCAGGGTATCGACCACATAACCGGCGTTCCACAAGTTCTCGCGCAGGTAAGGAAAACGGAAGCGGTTCTGCGCCCACTTCTTGCCGAGCAAGGTGCCGGTAAACACCCCACCGAATGCCTTGAGATGCTGCCGCGCCTGGCTCAGGGACAGCGCATTTTGCCGGCGATTACCGGTCACGCCGAACGTCAGCAGGCATTTGCCCTCACCGGCACCGCGCAAGCTCAGATACTTTTCCAGCCAGGCAATCTGCTGCGGATGACCGGCCAGCGCCAACTGGGTTTCGGTTTCCACCGCGTTGGACAAGCGCAGCATCGACAGCGGCACGCGCGCCTGGGCCAACTGGCGGATGGCTTGCAGCGCCTGGGTCCAGCTGGGCAGAAACACGCCGTAGAAACGTTCATTGGCAGGCAATGCGCTGACCCGCACCTTGACCTCGGAAATGATCCCGAATCGGCCCTCGCAACCCAACACCACTTCACGCAGATCGGGCCCGGCGGCCGAGGCCGGGAAGGTTGGAATCTCCAAAGGCCCGGCGAAAGTTTCCAGCGTCCCGCCGGCGAACAGTTGCTCGATGCGCCCGTAGCGCAACGATTGCTGGCCGCTGGAGCGACTCGCGACCCAACCACCGAGGGTCGACAGCTCCCACGACTGCGGAAAATGCCCCAGCGTATAACCCCGGGCGCGCAACTGACTTTCCACCTGCGGCCCTGTCGCGCCAGGGCCGAAGGTGGCCAGCAGGCTCTGTTCGTCGAGGTCCAGCAGGCGACTCATCCGGGCCAGGGACACCGTGACCACCGGGCGCGTGGAGTTAGGTGGATTGATGTGCCCGGCCACCGAAGTGCCGCCGCCATAAGGAATCAGGCACACGTCCTGTTCATGAGCCAGCGCGAGCAATTGGCGGATCTGTTCGGCCGTCTCGGGAAAAGCCACGGCGTCGGGATAATTGCCCAGCGAGCCTTCACGCAACGCCAGCCAGTCCGGCAGGCTTTGCCCCCGGGCATGCAGCAAACGATCCTGCACACCCACGCTGTACAAGGCGTGCGCCTGCAACCGCGAGGCCGGCACCCGGGCCAATGCCGTCTCCAGCGTGGCATCGGGCAATGCTCGACCTTCACCCAGCCGCTCGGCGAGAAAACTCGCGCCCTGGGCCGGCAGTTCGACCACCGTGCTTGCATCTCCCCAGCCGTTCCAGCGTCGCATGCGTGTGTCCTTTTGCGGTTCTTATGGGTGATATTTCAGGCCCCCATACTAATCAGCCGGCCGAAAGTGTCACGGTCGCATCCGGCCAGTTAGAGTAGCCAATTGAGTCAAACGTCGCACAGATGTCAGCCATTTACTTTAGCCGTGGTTTCAAATTACCTTTCAGCGCATTCATCCGCGCATGCGGGTCTTGATCAAAGGAATACGATCATGCAATCCCTGGGCTTCACTTCCGTTCCGCCACTGCTCAAATACCTGCGTCATGCCGAACAACTGGGCATGGCCATCGAGCCTGCGTTGGCGGCGGCCGGGTTGCAGGCGCAGCAGTTGAATGACAACAGCCTGCGGTTGCCGGGTGAAGCCCATGAACGCTTGCTCGATTATTTCTGCGAACACTCGGGCGATCCGTTGTTCGGTCTCAACGCCGCGCATTTTGTACTGCCCAACTCCTGGAGCGTGCTGGGCTACATCACCATGAACTGCGCGACACTGGGCGATGCCATGAGCCGCATCATGCCGTTCGAGAAACTGGTGGGCGACATGGGCGTCAGCCGCGCCGAGGTGCAGGACAGCAACGTCCATCTGATCTGGACCTGCCGCTATCAACGCCCGCGCATTCGCCGGCACCTGGTGGAAAACGTGCTCGGTTCCTGGCTGCAATACGCGCGCTGGATTGCCGATACGCAGATGTCGCCGGCCGCCGTGTGGCTGGAACATCCACGTCCGGCTGACACGACGCTGGCGCAATACGAGCAGTTTTTCGATTGCCCGGTGCTGTTCGACCAGCCTTATTCGGCGCTGATCGTGCCGTTGCCGTATTTGCAGCTGCCGTTGCGCCAGGCCGATGCGCAATTGCTGCGCACCCTGGAAGAACATGCGCAGGGGTTGATGGCGACACTGGAGGACGCCTCGCTGGAGCAGCGGGTTAAAAGCATTTTGCGTCAGTTGCTCAAGGAAGGCCTGCCGCGCAAGGAGCAAGTGGCCGAACAACTCGCCGTGTCGGTGCGCACGCTGCAACGCCAGTTGCATCAGGCCAGCACCTCGTACCAGCAAATCCTCGATGACCTGCGCCAGGAACTGGCCGAGCATTACCTGCTTAACAGCACGCTGCCGATTCAGGACATCGCCCAGTACCTAGGGTTTACCGAACCGCGGTCCTTTCATCGCACGTTCAAAAGTCGGCGCGGGATGCCGCCAGGCGAGTTTCGGCAGACTTACCGGGTGTGACTGCACTGGCCTCTTCGCGAGCAGGCTCACTCCTACAGTTAATCGCATTCCTTCAGTAGAAACGCAGACCACTTGTAGGAGTGAGCCTGCTCGCGAAGGCGTCAGTCGCGACAGCGCATTAAACGTCTTTCAGCGCAGATGTTTAAAGACACTCGGCGTTACGCGACAACGCCCACAGATCCTTGCGCCGCTGCCTACGACTACGCCAGAATCCGCCGGCTTGTGCGCTTTCGGGCTGCTCGGTAACTTGGATCGCGTCACTGATTCCCAGTGATCGGGTTTAGCAGCCCGGATAGTTGCCCGGCCGTACAAGTCTCATCCAGTCAGGCATTTGCCTGCGCTTGATGGTGGCTGTGCGCATGGCACCTTCGGGTGCGCCGGGTTTGGGTGACTACCGGTCTGCTAACTTGCGCACAGCTGCCACCCTTTCGTTTAGCAGCGAGATGGACGCAGCCTTACTAGAGGTTAGTCCCCCATGTTCAAAGTTACGCCAAACCCACCGGACACCGATCCGGCCTCTCCCTACGAAACCCCTGATTCAAAGAAATTCCACGAAGCCGCCGAGCGCGCCCTCAATCACTATCTGGGCCCTCCGGCCGCTCACGTCATGGCCAAACCCTACCAACCCAACCGCCTCTACATGGCCAACCCGGCGTCCGGTACCGAACCCTTGCTGACCGACGCCTGTGAAACCCTGGGCTCGGCCACCGTCATGCTCAACGACTTCGCCGCCTTGCTCGAAGGCTCGCACCGCAAAACCGCGCAAGGTATTGCCCAAATAGTCATGGTGGCGGAAATGGCGGTCAATCAAGTGCTGGATAAATTAGTGCCCACCGAGTGATCAACTGATCCCTAAATGAAAAAGCCCACTGCCGAACCGCAAGGGTTTGGCAGCGGGCTTCTTTGCACGGCTTACAATTTTTCCGCTCAGAGGCTGATGGCGTTGGTGAACACCAACCGATTGCCGAACGGGTCGGCGATGGTCATGTCCTGGCTGCCCCACGGCATGGCCTGAATCTGCGGGTGCGAAAACGTGTACTCCTTGGCGATCAACTGCTGCTGGAACACCTCAAGCTCATCGGTCTCGATCCGCAAGGCCGAACCCGGTGTCGCATCGCCGTGGTGTTCGGACAGGTGCAGCACGCATTCGCCACGGGAGATCTGCAGGTACAACGGGAAATTCGCTTCGAAGCGATGGTGCCAGTCAATCTTGAAACCCAGGAAGTCGACGTAGAACTCCAACGCCTTGGCTTCATCGAAAATCCGCAGGATCGGGGTGGTTTTACCGAAGCTCATGCAGTTACTCCCTGACAGAAAAGACACCCGATTGTAGCTGGGTCGAATGTCAGCGCTTCGGCTTGAGGGTGGCTTTCTTTAATTGCAATGTGCCACTAGTGTGACAGACCACAAAGAATGCTCACTGAAACCCGTCACGCAAATCCCCTTCCCGCGCCAGAAACCGCCCTTCCCTTTTTCCGTTCGCCTGCCCTTCGCTGTAACTCAACACACCGTTGACCCACACCCCGTCGATCCCTTCCGCCGCCCGTTGCGGATCGTTGAAGTCCGCCACGTCGCGAATGGTCTCTGGATTGAACAACACCAGATCAGCCCAATGCCCTTCGCGGATTTCGCCACGTTCCTTCAAACCAAACCGAGCCGCCGACAGCCCGGTCATTTTGTGTACGGCAGTGTGCAGCGGAAACAGCCCGACATCGCGACTGAAATGTCCGAGAACCCGTGGGAAGGCGCCCCACAGGCGTGGATGCGGGAACGGGTCTTCCGGCAGTCCGTCAGAGCCAACCATGGACAGCGGGTGCGCGAGGATTCTTCGTACATCGGCCTCGTCCATGCCGTAGTACACCGCGCCCGCCGGTTGCAGCTGACGGGCGGCGTCGAGCAATGACAGGTTCCACTCGGCGGCGATGTCCATCAGGTCGCGACCGCCCATTTCAGGGTGCGGCGTCGACCAGGTGATGGTGATGCGATGGGCATCGGTGACTTGCTTGAGGTCCAGCGTCGAAGAACTCGCCGCATAGGGGTAACAGTCGCAGCCCACCGGGTGGGTTTTCGCCGCGTGTTCGAGCGAGGCCAACAATTGCGGACTGCGCCCCCAGTTACCGGCGCCAGCACATTTGAGGTGGGAAATGATCACCGGGGATTTAGCATGACGGCCGATCTGGAACGCCTCGTCCATCGCCTCCAGCACCGGTTCGAATTCGCTGCGCAAATGGGTGGTGTACACCGCGCCCAAGGCCGTCAGCTCTTCAGTCAGTTGCATCACTTCATCAGTCGACGCCGAGAACGCGCTGGCGTACGCCAGGCCTGTGGATAAGCCCAATGCACCGGCCTCCAGGCTGTCGCGCAGTTGCTCGCGCATCGCACTGATTTCGTCCGCCGTGGCAGTACGAAACAGGTCGTCGAGGTGATTGCTGCGCAGCGCGGTGTGACCGACCAGTGCGGCGACGTTCAGCGTGGTGTTCGCCGCTTCGACCGCTTCTCGGTAGTCGCTGAAGGTCGGATAAACAAATGCTGCGGCCGTGCCGAGCAGGTTCATCGGGTCCGGCGGATTGCCCTTCAAACTCACCGGCGAAGCGCTAATCCCGCAGTTGCCGACAATCACCGTGGTCACGCCCTGGCTGAGTTTGGGCAGCATCTCTGGCTGGCGGATCACCACCGTGTCGTCATGGGTGTGGACGTCGATGAAACCCGGCGCCAGCACGCGACCGGCGGCGTCGATTTCTTCGCTGGCAGTGGCGTCGTGCAAGTCGCCGATGCGCTCGATGCGGCCGTTCAGAATCGCCACGTCAGCGGGATAACCGGGTGCGTTGCTGCCGTCGATGATCAGGGCGTTGCGAATCAGCGTGTCGTACTTCATGTCAGTCTCCCAGCGGCAAGTGATCGTCGCCGCCGCGGTAATCGTCGAGGGCGAGTTTGATCCGCCGCAGACGTTCTTGATTGTCTTCAGGATTAGCCAGCGCCAGCTCGGTGGCAAGCACGTCGATGGCCAGCAGCATGCCGTAGCGCGCGGCTGTGGGTTTGTAGATAAAGGAGGTTTCGACGCCTTGCAGCGGCAGCAGCACGTCCGCCAATTGCGCCAGCGGCGAATCGGCCCGGGTGATGGCGACAATGCGTGCGCCGTAGCTGCGTGCCAGTTCGACGGCTTCGATAAGTTCAGGCGTTATGCCGGTCAGCGAGCAGGCAATGACGGCCCGGCCGGCATCAAGGCTGGCGGCGGTGACGCGCATCATCACCGGGTCGTGGCACACCGCAATCGGGTAGCCAAATCGCACCAGCCGCACTTGCAGTTCATCGCTGCACAGCGTCGAGCAGCCGCCCATGCCGAACGCATGAATCATCCGCGCCTTGCCCAGCAGCTTCACCGCATCGGCGAAGCGCGACTCGTCGAATGCCGACAAATGCTGGCGCAAGGTCGACTCGATATCACCGACGATCTGCCCGTAAAACGCCGACTGATCGGGCGTGCCTGCCGGGTCGAGAAAACGGCTGCCGACGCCACTGGCCTGGGCCAGTTGCAGACGCAAATCGCGCAAGTCTCGGCAGCCCACCGTGCGGGCAAACCGCGACAGCGTGGCGGTGCTGACTTCCGCTCTCAGCGCCAGTTCATCGAGACTGGCAGCGGAGGCAAAGCCTACGTCGTCGAGCATCAGGCGAGCGATTCGCCCTTCACCGGCGCTGAAGGAATCCTGGCGGGCGCGGATCTGATAAAGGATGTCCATGGCAGGCGACTCCGGTTAGATCAGGTAAGAAAGGCCGACGGTCAGGCCGAAAGCGACCACCGAAATGATGGTTTCCAACACGGTCCAGGTCTTGAAGGTCTGGGCCACGGTCATGTTGAAGTATTCCTTGATCAACCAGAAGCCACCGTCGTTGACGTGGGAAAAAATCACCGAGCCGG
>Ga0302168_1000015_pt1 | contig 45130 bp, 39 predicted proteins | sample I_Fen_N1_2_FD_193494 | JGI IMG/M metagenome (GOLD analysis project Ga0302168, IMG submission 193494) | Peat permafrost microbial communities from Stordalen Mire near Abisko, Sweden - I_Fen_N1_2 | ecosystem: Environmental > Terrestrial > Soil > Wetlands > Permafrost | place: Sweden: Abisko...
GATCTCCCGCACACTGCCCTCCAGCGAATAATTGCCGCGCCCAGCGCGCACCAGGTCCGAGACTTTTGCACTGTTGCGCGGCACTTTCATCAACACATGGTGGCCGCGGTTTTGCGCCTGTTCGAATGACTCGAACAGCCTGCAGCTCAGCTCTTCGCACAAGCCCCGGGCAAAGTCATCGCCGTCGCGGGTGATGCAGGTAAATGGTTGAATCTGCAACACCGGGTGGCGCGTCGCGCTCGCTTTCGGGTGATGTCGTTGATAAGCCAAGCGATAACACCCGGCCGGTATGCTCAGGCGTACCGGGTCTTGCTGACCGGTGGTGGTGTAATGGGTCGCGAGTTTGCGGCGCAATCGCCCCACCTGCACGCGCACCACCGGATCGTCGCCGGTGCAGTAAATCGCCGGATCACGGCGAAACACCGCCAGGCCGATGGCGTGCTCGGTGAGTGCAATGTTCGGATGTTGAAGGTCATGATCGACCAGGAAGCGCAACAGGTCGCCCATCCGCCTGGACTTGGCAAACACCGGGCTGGCCAACAGCTGCGCCAGCACCCGCTGCATTTCTTCACGATCAAGTGGCTCGGGAACACCCTCGGCACTCAAATTGCCAACGTGCTTGATCACCATTGCCTGCCTCCGTGCAGGTTATCGACAATCGCTCGCCACCTCTTTTGAAGTGGAATGGATACTGAAGTCGTACTCCTTGAACCTCTGCAACGCCCAAGACCTGGAAGGCTCGGACGCTGCAAGGTCGAAGCTTAGCAGCCGGCGGGAAATGGGTTGAATAATTGCCGCTGGCAGGGTGCCCTCTTCGTCTGATCCGTAGTTTTCTGCCGCTTCTGTCTCTGTACCGCAACCCGCGCCGGTCCGACAATGACCAGAAGACCGCAACAGTTTGTTAATATCCACGCGCTTTTTTCGTCTGATTCATCAGCCGCCCAAGATTTCACGCCGCTACACAGGATTTTCCCCCATGAGTACGTTGTATACCCGTCGCACTGTCCTGCGCGGCATGAGTCTGTTGAGCCTCGGCCTGCTGGCCGGTTGTGATGACAGCAGCAAGCTGTCGTTCAAGTACGGCAAGGACCTCAGCGACAAGATCATGGGCCGGACCTTCAAGCTCAAGGACGTCGATGGCGAAACCCGGATGCTCACCAGCTATCGCGGGATGATGCCGATGATTTTCTTCGGTTTCACCCAATGCCCGGCCGTGTGCCCGACCACCCTGGCGCGCGCCGCCCAGGCGAAGAAACTGATGGGCCGCGATGGCGAAAAGCTCCAGGTGATCTTCATCACCCTCGACCCTGAACGCGACACGCCGCAGATGCTCGACACCTACGTCAAATCCTTCGACCCGACGTTCGAAGCGCTGCACGGCACGCTGGAAGAAACCGCCGCCACCGCCAAGGAATTCGGCGTGTTCTTCGAAAAAGTCCCGAACGGTGACAGCTACACCCTCTCCCACACCGCGACCAGTTACGTCTTCGACTCCCGGGGCAACTTGCGCCTGGGCCTGTCCGCGTCCCTTACCGCCCAAGAGTGCGCAGAAGATCTGCTCACCGTCATGGAGGTCTGCTAATGACTGCAACATCCTTCCAACGCATCAAACAATTGGCCCTGGGCCTGTCGCTGATTGGCCTGGCGTTCCAGGCGTCGGCGCAAACCGAAGTTCACGACGCCTGGGTCCGCGCGACCGTTGCCGGCCAACCGTCCACCGGTGCGTTCATGACTGTGCAGGCTGACAACGACAGCACCCTGCTAAGCGTTCAGTCGCCGGTGGCAAAAACAGTACAGATTCACCAAATGAGCATGAAAGACGATGTGATGAAAATGGGCATGGTCGAATCCGTCGCGCTGCCGGCCGGCAAGCCTGTGACCTTCGATCCCCACGGCTACCACGTGATGCTGATTGACCTGACCGCTCAGGTGAAGGAAGGCGATAAAGTCCCGCTGACCCTGACCGTGAAAAACGCCAAGGGCGAGCAGGAAACCATCGAAGTGCAAGCCGAAGCGCGGGCACTCGGCACGATGGATCACAGCAAAATGCACTAAGGCGTTGGCCTTAATGCGGTAACCGTTTCAAACAGGCGTCCGACGACACCCCTCCAGACCCGCCGCCCAGGCGGGTCAGGGCGCTCTGCCTCAGTTATTTATACTCAAATGCCAGCTTAATAATATTTTACCGATACCAGGGTGATCCCTAGTCTTGACCCCAAGAGATGGCAGGCCATTAGCGACCTGAATCCCACTTCGAAGGGTAAAGAGATGACCACAGAAAAAACAAAAACAGACACGCTGATCGTTGGCGCCGGTCAGGCTGGCGTGGCCATGAGTGAACACCTGAGCAAACTCGGCGTGCCGCACCTGGTGCTGGAGCGCAACCGCATTGCCGAGCGCTGGCGCACCGGGCGTTGGGATTCGCTGGTGGCCAATGGTCCGGCGTGGCACGACCGTTTTCCGGGCATGGAATTCGATGACCTGAGCCCCGACGGCTTCGCCCCCAAAGAACGTGTCGCTGACTACTTCGAAGCCTACGCCAAAAAATTCAACGCCCCGGTGCGCACCGGCGTGGACGTGCTCAGCGTCACACGCAATGTCGGCCGCCCAGGTTTCACCATTGAAACCTCCGACGGCGTGATCGAAGCCAACCGCGTGGTAGCCGCCACCGGGCCGTTCCAGAAACCGGTGATCCCGCCTATCGCGCCCAAAGATCAGCCGTTCATTCAGATCCACTCGGCGGATTACCGCAACCCCGAGCAACTGCCCGAAGGCGCTGTGCTGGTGGTCGGCGCCGGTTCGTCGGGCGTACAGATCGCCGATGAATTGCAGCGTTCGGGCAAGCAGGTTTACCTCTCGGTCGGCGCCCACGACCGCCCGCCTCGCGCTTATCGCAACCGGGATTTCTGCTGGTGGCTGGGCGTGCTCGGCGAGTGGGATCAGGCGGCGATGAAACCCGGCCGTGAACACGTGACCATCGCGGTCAGCGGTGCCGATGGCGGCAAGACCGTCGACTTCCGTGGCCTTGCCCATCGCGGCATGACCCTGGTCGGCTTGACCCAATCGTTCGATGGCGGCGTGGCGACGTTCCAGCCGAACCTGGCCGAGAACCTGGCGCGCGGTGACGAGAACTACCTCACCCTGCTCAACGCCGCCGACGCTTACATCGAGCGCAACGGCCTGGACCTGCCGGAAGAACCTGAAGCACGGATTACTTTCCCTGATCCAGCCTGCGTGACGAATCCGATTCTTGAGCTCGACCTGGTCAAGGCCGGCGTGACCTCGATCATCTGGGCCACCGGTTTTGCCACCGATTACAGCTGGCTCAAAGTGGGTGCCTTCGACGACAACGGCAAGCCGCAACATCAGCGCGGTGTGTCGAGCGAGCCCGGCGTGTATTTCCTCGGCCTGCCGTGGCAGTCGCGTCGTGGGTCTTCGTTCATCTGGGGCGTTTGGCACGACGCGAAATACGTGGCTGATCACATCGCCATCCAGCGTTCGTACCTCGACTACCACGATGCGGCGCAGCGTCAGGCTGAAGCCGTGCCGGTCGCCCATAAAACCACTGTCAGCGCTTAAGACTTTTTTTCAGGAGCTTCACATGGCCACGCCAACCCATACCCGTATTCGCATGTTCAACACCAAGGAAACCTACCCGAACCAGAGCCTGGACAATGATTTGTGCCAAGCCGTCCGGGCCGGCAATACCGTTTATGTTCGTGGCCAGGTCGGAACCGATTTCGAAGGCAACCTGGTCGGCCTGGGCGACCCGCGTGCGCAGACCGAGCAGGCGATGCGCAACGTTAAACAATTGCTGGAAGAGGCTGGCAGCGACCTGAGCCACATCGTTAAAACCACGACGTACTTGATTGATCCGCGGTATCGCGAGCCGGTTTATCAGGAAGTGGGCAAGTGGCTGAAGGGCGTGTTTCCGATTTCGACCGGGTTGGTGGTGTCGGCGCTGGGGCAGCCGCAGTGGTTGATGGAGATTGATGTGATTGCGGTGATTCCTGAGTAAGCAGGTACACCGAGTCGCGGCCATCGCAGGCAAGCCAGCTCCCACAGGGGATTTATATTCCACGCAGATTAAATGTGGGAGCGGGCTTGCTCGCGAAGGGGCCCGCCCGACGACCACTTTTCCAAGGCAAACCAAGGAGCAAAACCATGACCTTCTCCATCGCCGCCCGTTGCCCCGAAACCGGTCAGTTCGGCATTGCGATCAGTTCCTCCAGCATCGCCGTCGGCGCCCGTTGCCCGTGGCTGCTGCCGGGTGTCGGCGCGGTCTCGACGCAAAACATCACCCTGCCCTCACTCGGCCCCGAAACCCTTGCCCTGATGGAACAAGGCCTCGCACCGGCCGAAGCGCTGGACAAAGTCCTGACCCGCAACGGCTACAGCCAATATCGGCAAATCACCGCGATCGACCACCTCGGCCGTACCGCGCATTTCAGCGGCGCGCAAACCCTGGGCAACCACAACGCCGTGTCCGGCGAACACTGCGTAGCGGCCGGCAACATGCTCGCGGACCACTCGGTGATCGAGGCGATGGTCGAAGCGTTCGAACATGGCGAAGGCCAACTGGCCGACCGCTTGCTCGCCGCCATGAAAGCCGCAATTGCTGCCGGCGGTGAAGCCGGGCCGGTGCATTCGGCGGCGATGATCGTGGTGGGTGAATTGACCTGGCCAATCATCAACCTGCGGGTCGACTGGGCCGACGAAAACCCCATCGGTCAGCTCGAAAAACTATGGGACGCCTATCGCCCACAAGTTCAGGACTACATCGACCGCGCCCTCGCCCCGGACAAATCCCCTGGCTACGGCGTCGCCGGAGACGACCGATGAGCCACAGCCGCGAGTTGTTGCAGACGCTGGTGGCGTTCGACACCACCAGCCGCGAGTCCAACCTGCACCTGATCGAGTTTGTCCGCGACTACCTCGCGGGCTTCGACGTGCCGTGCGAGTTGGTCTACAACGAACAACGCAGCAAGGCCAATCTGTTCGCCACGATTGGCCCGGCGGACGTGCCGGGCATCGTGCTGTCGGGGCACACTGACGTGGTGCCCGTCGACGGCCAGCCGTGGACCGTCCCGCCGTTCGAACTCACCGAGCGCAACGGCAAACTCTACGGTCGCGGCACAGCAGACATGAAAGGCTACATTGCCTGCGTGCTGGCCTTGGTGCCGTCGCTGGTGAAGGCCACGTTGCGCGTGCCGGTGCACATCGCGCTTTCTTATGATGAAGAAGTCGGCTGCCTCGGCGTACGCTCGCTGCTGACGGAACTGGAACAGCGTCCGGTCAAACCGATGCTCTGCATCATTGGCGAGCCGACCGAACTGAAACCCGTGCTCGGGCATAAAGGCAAACTGGCACTGCGTTGCGATGTTCACGGGCAAGCGTGCCATTCGGCGTATGCGCCGCTGGGGGTCAACGCGATTGAATACGCGGCTGAATTGATCGGTGAACTGGGGCGCATTGGTCACCGACTGAAGGCGCCGGAGCTTCACGATGCACGGTTCGATCCGCCGTTCAGCACCGTGCAAACCGGGGTGATTTCGGGTGGCAAAGCACTGAACATCGTCCCCGCCGATTGCCGCTTCGACTTCGAAATCCGTGCCCTGCCCTCGTTTGATCCCAATGATGTGGCGCAGGAACTGAAGGCCTATGCCGAGCAACAGGTGTTGCCGCGCATGCGGGCCGTGAGTGAACAGAGTGAGATCCGCTTCAGCGAACTGTCGGCGTACCCCGGTCTGGCGACCGATGCGCACAGTGAAGCGGCTGAGTTGATTGCCACTTTCTCCGGCTCCCGAGAATTCGGCACTGTAGCCTTTGGCACCGAGGGCGGCCTGTTCGACGCGGCCGGCATCCCCACCGTCGTCTGCGGTCCCGGCAGCATGGACCAAGGCCACAAACGCGACGAATTCGTCAGCTTCCAACAACTCACCGCGTGCGATGCAATGCTGCAACGGATGCTGCTGTCGATCAGCTAATCCTGTCTCCATACACCTCCCCTGTGGGAGCGAGCCGGCTCGCGAAAGCGGTGGGTCAGCGGCGTTGATATTGGCTGGCACGGCCTTTTCAAAACTAGCGCAATAGACTCGGTTCAGCCCCTCCTCCGCCCGCCAAAGGTAACCCTCTCGTTTCCCTAAGAGTGTGTCGCACGGCAGGATTTCAGGCCGTGCGTCGTATAGGGGAAACGTTGAGCGACACCGACGGTGTTGCCTCTGCGGACGCCGCCAGCAAATGCTTGGCCATGAAGTCGACAAACACCCGCAGCTTCGGCGAGCGAAACGGGTTGGCCGGCCAGACCGCACGGAAGGTGCCGGTATGCTCAACATAGTCCGCCAACACCTCGACCAGCCTGCCGTCGGCCAGTTGTTCCCGGCAGGCCAGGTCCGGAATGCACACAATTCCCAGCCCCGATTCAGCGAGGGCAATCAACGGTTCGATGGTGCTTGCGATACTCATCACCGGCACCACCACCTCCTCACCGTCGAGGGACGCACGCAGCGGCCAGCGCTCCAGCTTGCCGGTGCTGGGAAAGCGATGATGCAAGCAGCTGTGATCCGCCAGGTCCGCCGGTTTCAGCGGGATACCGGCCCGTTTGAAATACGCTGGCGACCCCACCAGTTTGAGCTGAAAGTTGCCCAGGCTGCGGGCGATCAGTTGCGAGTCGGCCGCCTCCCCGGCACGTATCACCACATCAAAACCATCGTTGACGATATCCACCAGATTGTCGGAAAAATGCAGATCAAGCTCTATCGCTGGAAAGGCCTTCATAAAGGCCGTGAGGGTCGGCATCATCAGCATGCCGGCCAGCGGCAAACTCACGCGCAGCCGGCCACGGGGCACAACGCGGGATTGGGCAACCTGCGCCTCCATGGTTTCCAGTTCATTGAAGATTCGCTGGCAGCTGTCCAGCACCTGCTGCCCTTCGTCGGTCAGCTGAATGCTGCGCGTACTGCGATGAAACAAACGCACCCCCAAGCGCTGCTCGAGCCGCGCCACCGCCTTGCCGATGGCCGATGACGAAAGCCCCAGCTGATTGCCGGCCTCGGTGAAGCTCAAGGTCTGCGCAGCACGGGCGAAGATTTTCAGGGCACTGAGGTTATCGAGCATGTTCAAGCGGGCATCCTCCAGTTTCGGGGAACACGGACCGATCGCCCGTGCTGCGAATTGAAGCTCTATGCTAGGCGTACGATTAAAAACTCATGGGCCTAAATACCGACGTTTCCGGTCATTCGGCGGCGCTGCATAGTCTGATTCAGTTGGCTGAAGCCCCGCACTTTTCAGTTATCCGCCGATTAGTCGATAATCGAAACACCCCCTTCACTCTCGGCGCGCCTCAATGGATCAGGTTCTTTCTCTTCTCTCCGATACCCTTCCAAAAGCCAAAACCCTGGAGCAGCTAACACGGCCCTTGCTGACCTTGCTCAGCCAGGTAACGGGTATGGAGTCGACCTACCTGACGACCATTGATACCGACGAGGGTGTCCAGCGTGTCGAGTTCGCACGCAACGTCGGTGACATGGTGATTCCTGAAGGGCTGGTCGTGCCTTGGACAGACACGCTGTGCAAACGGGCGCTAGACGAGAATCGCATGTACTCGGACGACGTTGCCGAATGCTGGGGTGACTCGGACGCGGCCGCGGCCTTGGGCATCATGACCTACGTGAGCGCGCCCATCAGATCCCAGGATGGGCAACTACTGGGGACGGTCTGTGCCGCCAGCTCGGCTCAGGTGGCTCGCTCTCCTGAAGTGGAACCCTTGCTGATGCTGCTGGCAGGGTTGCTGGGCTATTCCCTTGAACGCGGGCTGCTGGTTGAGCGACTCCAGGCTGCCAACGCCGAGTTGACCAAGTTGGCCTTGACCGACCCACTCACCGGCCTGTCCAACCGTCGTGCCATTCTTAACGATGCCGCGCGCCTGTTCGCCCTGGCCCAGCGCGAGAACAAATACATCCTCATGGGTGTCATCGATCTGGACGGGTTCAAGCTCATCAACGATACCCGCGGCCACTTGGCAGGAGACCAGCTACTGCGCGGTGTGGCCGTGCATCTGCAGCATGGCCTTAGAACCAGCGACATCATCGGGCGCATGGGAGGTGATGAGTTCATCGTAATCGCCTTGGGCACACCCTCCGAACACCTGGACCTGGCGGAAGACATGCGACATGCCGCCGAACGGCTGCAGGATCGCCTGTCAAAAGCGACGATTGGGCGATATGAGCTGGACCATGGGCTTGGTGAGATTCAATACACCGGTGCGAGTGTCGGGGTCGTGGCCGTGATACCGGGCAGCATGACTGTCGACGAGGCCACAAAGCTGGCAGACCGCGAGATGTATAAGGTGAAACAGCAGCGAAACCGTCAACGGCTGTAGGAATGTCGACGGTCTCAGCTAGCGCGTGCAATCTGGCCAGTCATTCATTCGGCCTCCAGCCTGCCTCGTCCGCAATAAAACCGCGTCTTGAAGACTGGGAAACCGAGCTCTATGGACCGCCCTCACCCGGACGCTAAGACATGACTTTAGCTCACAGACACGAGGGGCCGCAAAGTCGTATTCAGCCGGTGGCGACAGGCTAAAATTGGCCAGCATATCCAGAAAATCAGATGCGTTTTTCTTCAGATCGGCTGCCAGAGGGCCTCTTTTCCACTGCTATGCTGACAACATCTGTTTCTACACAAGAGACAAGCACCATGGCAGCACAAGGCAAGCATACCCCGTTCATGTTCAAGGCTATGGCCTGCTCGGCTGCTGGTTTCCTTGTCGCTTGGGCCGCAATGAAGCTGCTCGACACCTACTTCGACCTGACGTTGATGGCAGATACCAAGGGCTGGCTGCTACGGGTTTGGGATTGGCTTTTGCTGGAAACGCCACTGCCGAATTGGTCTCTGCTGACGATTATCATGTTTTCAATCAGTACGCTGTCTGTAGCGATTTACTACGCCAGCATCACTGACGGAGCTTGCGGCGAGTTACATGAGATAGAGCGAAAGGTTTACAAAAAGAACAACCCTGAGTTTCCACGACTGACAGAAAATCAAACGCTACTGATGGAAGCGTTAACCTATCACGCAAACTTCAGGAAAATTGCAAACTTAAACTCAATTTGCAAACTTGTCTCACTTAGTACGCTAGAAGTTGAAGCCGATTTAAAGCAACTACAAATTAAACGTCTTGTGAGGCAAAAAGTGACACGGGGTACGTTCGGCGCCACCTTTTTTGAACTTACCCTGGCAGGAAAGGATTATGCATTAGAGCGGTTTGAGCTAACGTGATATCAGTACATGGAGCGTGACCTGAAGATAATTTTTTAGGTGACATCCTTAACCAAGCGAGTGACATGATTCACTTGAACGTTCGGTTAGTCAGCATAAATTCGAGAAGAACCACATGACGGGCCCACGTTCAACCATTGGTCGCATTCGCTGGAAACAGGTCGCAAAGGTTCAGAAATCCGCTATTACGTCAGTACCTGCAATTTTATTCATTGCACATCGTCAGAGGAACGCCCCGCGATGCGAAACTCACTTAAGCATTCAAGACTTCGTTATGGCTTTTTGCTTACTGTTATCTCAATGGGGCTGACCGCTTGTACCAGTAACGAAAATATTAATTCACCTGCCAAAGCTATTGCTCGACCACCTATCGATGATAGCGAGACTTCTTCTGTGCGTGTCACGACTAGCTGGATACAACATTCACTTAGCCAAACTGAATGCCTGAAACACGCCCAAGCAGCGCTTACAAAAGCGAGATATTTTGTTGATGCAGGTGAACGATCCGTTTTTGGGTTTCGTGAAGGTATGACTTTTTCTATCCGCTGCGACTACGAAGGCGTTGCATTTTTAGCAGTGGCTTATCGTCGCAGACCCAGTACTGAAACCCAGGATCGGATCTTGAATGAAATAACCAGGTTATTTTAAGGACTAAGGCTAGCGCTATCGCTTGCAGCCCTTCGCGACGGGCAGTAATCGGCCAGATGTGGGCATTCGGAAAGAACACTATATCCAATCAAAAAAACGGGCGCCTGCCTGGAGCGCCCGTTGATCTATAGCAATGGCTTGGCCACAGCGTTAATCGTGGCCGTTATGACCGCTCTGCTGCATGGCTTTGAGAATACCGTCCAGGTTATAGGTTTCTGGCGCCTGCATTGGCGGGAATTCCTTGTACGACATTAGCTCCTTCTCCCAGAGCAACTGCCCGATGGGCAGCATGTTCCAGTTGTAGATATAGGCGTTCCCAGGGGAACCCAATGCACCGCCATAGCCCGTGATGGACTTCGCGTCACCGCCGACTGTTGTCTCAAAGGGGTCACGCTTGAGGTTGAGCAGTTGTGTCCAGTGAAAGGTGGTCGCACCAAACAGCCCGCCAGTCGCGGTATCCGGCACCATGGTGTAATACATCTTCCAGTTCTTGTAGCGCACAGCCGAAGGTTGCGAGCCAGTGTAGTAGAAGAAGGTGTCACGCGCCGACTTGTCAGACTTGCCGGTCAGGTAGTCAGTTTGATCCACGCCGTCGAGCTTGGTCTTGACGATACCGGGGTACTTGCCCGCCATGATCTGCTCATTCAGCTCGTTACCTTTCTTGCCGCCAGCGATATCGACCAAAGTCGGCACCCAGTCAAGAGAGGCGAAGATGTCGGTCAGAACCGTGCCTGGCTTGATGACCCCAGGCCAGCGCATGACCAGCGGAGCCCGCATGCCGCCCTCCCAGGTAGTCAACTTGCCGCCCTTGAACGGCGTAGTACCGCCGTCCGGGAAGGTAATGGTTTCCGCGCCGTTGTCGGTCGTAAAGACGACAATGGTGTTGTCCAACTGGCCCATGTCTTCGAGTTTCTTCAAGACATAACCAATATTGTCATCCAGCTGCTTCATGCCCGCTTCATTGGTGCCCCAATCCTTACCGCCAGCCTCACCGACCATGGCCTCATACTTGGGTGGCAGTACCGTGGTGATGTGCATGCGTGCCGGGTTGTACCAGACGAAGAACGGCTTATTGGTCTTCTTCGGATCGTTGCGGTCGAGGAAGTCGATGACCTTGGCGGAGATTTCTTCATCCACCGTCTTCGAGCGTTCCAGCGTCAGAGGCCCTGCGTCCTTGCAAGTGGTGTTCTTCTGCGTACCGTCGCTGGAGACGCAGGAAAGGACTGGACGTGGCGGCGTCAGGCAGGTTCCGTCCCTCGGATCGATGGCTCCGGGAGCTTCCGGCAGCCCGTTGATCGGAGTGACCTTGCAGGGCGGCGCAATGCCTTGCTCTTGCGGAGTCTTGTTAATGTCGACAAAGCTTACGCCCTGCATCGCATCGAGGTGATAGAGGTAGCCCCAGAACTCCTGAAAACCATGGGAGGTCGGCAGTGCCTCGAAGTTGTCACCCAGATGGTTCTTGCCAAATTCGCCAGTGGTATAGCCCAGATCAAGCAAAAACTTGGACAGCGCGGGTGTACCAGGACGTAGCCACGATGGGCTTCCGGGCAATTGCGGAGGAATCATGCCGGTACGCAGCGGGTGCATCCCTGTAAAGAAAGCGTTGCGCCCCGCCGTACAACTCTGCTCGGCGTAGTAAGTCATGAATTTCGCACCTTCTTGGGCGATGCGATCAATATTCGGCGTTTCACCGACCGCCAGCCCCTGGTGATAGATGCTCGGCTGCATCCAACCGACGTCATCTGCCATGATGAACATGATGTTGGGTTTATTCTCGGCTGCTTGAATCACTGCTGGCATGCTGGCTGCTACTGCCAGACAGCTCGAAGCCAATGCCACCCGTAATAGTTTTCTCGGTTTCATTATTCTGATCCTCTTGCAGTTGATTCACATAACCCCCCATATCGGATAGTCGTGGGCTCATCTCTCAAGGCTCAAAATCTTCAACTGCTCGATCTTCATACTGACGGCCAACAGTCATTCTTTGGCGCATCGTCCATAATATCTTGAGCTTTGACCTGCAATGGCTTGCGGCTCTTGTCCCATGCATCCCTGGCATTCACAGCCCGTACTCATTACAGGAAAATGAGTATAGATCCGTATCTATAAAGTGCCGACCGCCTCTGCGTCCTCTGACAACCGATGGCGATCGCCCCCCTCAGCCCACCTGCAAAGCTGGCAAAAACGGGGAGCAACGCTTGCCGGAGCGGCCCTGGCCGCAAAGCGTTGAACATCAAAAAGCCAACACTCATCAGCGCCAAGCGTTGCACGCTCAACGCTCGCGGTTCGCCTGCCGAAATTACATGCACTTTTGCGACAGCGCGACCCTGTCTCGAAACCTTCCACTCACTGGCAATTGCTCAAGCGCGTGAACAGTGGATTCACCCAGTTTGCTTGATAAACCGCGGGATTCAAGGAGTTGAGGGTGCTGTAAAAATAGGTATTCAAGAGCGCAACGCCGCGTTAATGAGCTATACCCAATAGTCCCCCCACCGCACTTCTTCCACTATTGGAGGTTGGCAATGAAACTCTGTCCCCCCCTGTCAGCGCTATTGATCACCGCGAGTCTCTTTGGCTGCACCCACTCATCACACCCATCAATGAATCTTCCTTTGGCAGCGACCCACAGAAACCCCGGTCATACCGCCACGACCACATTGACCAGTGTGGGCAATCAAACCAACTTTGACTTCTACATCACGGGAGTTCCAAGCGGAACCATCCTGCCCCCGCGCATCTACACGTTCATCAACAAAGGCAGTTGCCAGCAACCCGGACCGGCCGCGTTCGCAATGAACGACAAGGTCAACACTGAACCGAATGCGGGCACCGGCGGATGGACCTTTTACCGAACCGCGCCGATAAAAATGCCAGACCTGCTGTCTGGCAAGTACTCCATTGTCGTGCGTACTTCACCGGAGGATGGCAGCGCCGATATATTCTGCGGCGATGTGGCGCACGCGACTCAATGAAACCCGGTAAACGTCCATCGGCACCTGACCTGCTCATGCCGATTGCTGCGCCAGGTGCCGGGGGATGTGCCGAACTGGCGCTTGAACGCGCGACTGAACGCGGCTTCGGATTCGTAGCCGACGGCAAAGCCGATCTGCGCCACATTACCGCGACCTTCTCGCAGGTGTTGCGCCGCTACGTGCATCCGCCAGAGGGTCAGGTATTGCATCGGTGGCTGTCCGACCAATGCCGTGAATCGCTCGGCAAATACCGAGCGCGACATGCCCACCTCCACCGCCAGGGCTTGCGCAGTCCAGTTTTCGGTTGGCCTGGCATGGAGCAGCGCCAGCGCACGTCCGATTTGCGGATCCCGCAACCCTGCAAGCCACCCGCGCCGCTCCGCGGGGAGGCTGGCGACATACTGGCTGACAGCCTCGACAAACAGCAATTCCGATAACTTGGCGATGACCGTTGTCGAGCCGACGCGCCCTGCCGCGATTTCACTGACAGCAAAACGGAATGAACTTTCGATCCAGGCGCCCGAAGCTGTCGCGCGCAGGTCTAGTTTCAACAAAGATGGCAGCGACGACAGCAACGGACTGAAGGGCGTTTCAGAGCCGAGGAATCCGCACAGTAACTGTGTGGCCTCGCCGCCTCCGCCGTAGTTGATCCGTGAAATCGCGCCGACGTTCGGCGGCTGGATAACGTCCTTTGCCGACATGGGCTCAATGCTCAGGTCGCTGCCAAAGGAATGAGCGTCATTGTGAGGAAGCAGCACGAGTTCACCTGCCCCCACGTCGATGGCGGCCCCCCCGTCGATGCGAATTTGCATGTGCCCGGTGGCGACAAAATGCGATGACATGATGTGTCGGGGCGCCGCCAGGAACGGCCGGCAGTCATCCGCCGAAATCCTGCCGTTGATGCACCAGGGCGCGGTGAGTTCAGCCTCGAGAAAAACCCCTCCAGACAGCCGAATCACTCGCAACACATCAGAAAGCGCATCCAGCAATTGCCAACCCTCCTTTCCGGAGCCCGGAGCAGGTAATCAGGCGTACTGGTCATTCACTGCCGCAACGGCGACACCTAGATTAGCACCAACGCGGACCCGGCGACCGACAAGCCCCAGAGGCTCCGCCCATGGTTATGGGTTCCGACGTCAACCGTAGTGGCCCCACAGCAGGAGATCGATATGAACACCCTCGCGACCATTCCCGGCACGGGTTCAGGCAATGCCGCCCGTTATGCGCAAATTGTCAGATCATCAAAAAAATCGGAATGGCAGATCGATCGCGATTTGCTCCGGGACCGCAATTTCGACTTCTTGCGCAAATTCCTGCCCGACGGGCTGTCGCACATCGACCGCCTGAGCTTTCTCACCGCGGACGAGGCGCGCCTGCTCAGTCAGATTCAGGGCCGGACTTATGCATACCTCTTTGGCCTGGTCGAGCGTTTTATCAGTGCCAAGATGCTCGACCAGGGGCGCGGCCATGTCTTCGACGATCAGCTCGCCCTCGAAGCGCTGGTGCGCTTTTCCAACGACGAGCTCAAGCACCAGGAGCTATTCCGGCGCATCGAAACGATGTTGGGTTCGCACCTCCCAGCGGGATATCGCCAAGTGGCTGATGCCAACGATGTGGCGCGTGCGGTACTGGCGTCCAGCACCTGGTCGGTGCTGGCGCTGACCTGTCATATCGAGCTGTTTGTTCAAACCCACTACACGAAAAGCATCGCCCCGCGCGAGGAGTTGTGCCCCTTGTTCAAGGACGTCTTCAAATTTCACTGGAAGGATGAAAGCCGCCACGTCGTCCTCGATGAACTGGAGTGGAAGGCAGAGCACGCGAAACTCACACCAGCCGAATGCGACCAGGCGGTGAATGACCTGATTGCACTGGTGGGCGCCGTCGACACCATTCTGCAGGCGCAATCGGCAGCCGATGCCGAGTACTTCATGGGCAATGTTTCCAGATCGCTCAGTGCTGACGAGACAGCGCAAATCAAGGCCGGCGTGCTCGGCGCCTACCGCTGGCAATACATCATCTCGGGCGTGCAGCATCCCCACTTTGGCCGGCTGCTGACGAGCATGACAACGCCCGCACAGATGGCCCGGATTGAGGCCGCCCTGGCGCCGATCATGAGCCATTGAGCCATAGCGCGCGACCGGCTGCCCCGTCGGCCGCGCGCTGCTCGATAACGTGCTGACAGCGATCTGTGGAGGATGGCGGCCATGACGATACCGATGTGGATGCTGCTGGGATTTGCGACCTGGACGTTGCTGCTGTTGATGGCCACCGTCGGCGTGTATCGCTGGGTCGCCATCCTGTTCTCGAAGGTTCCGATCGCCTCTTTCCGCAGCGATCAACTCGAAGGCGAGGACTGGTATCGGCGCGGGACACGGGCACACGCCAACTGCGTGGAAAATCTGCCGGTCTTTGCCGTCATCGTCTGGGTGATTTCAGCCCTCGATATCAACGGGCCCGCGGTCAACTACTTGAGCCTGTGCGTGCTGATCGCTCGTGTGTGCCAGTCGCTGGTGCACGTAGGCCATGTGCAAACCGATACCTTCGTGGCCGTTCGGTTTACCTTCTTCAGCGTTCAGTTGCTGTGCTTTCTTGCGCTCATTGTCATCGCTGCGGGTCATGGCTACGACATTGCGCTCCACTAGACCGCCCGCTTGCATTCGACTTGACCCTTCATCTGCATTTGTTTTGACCACCGATTGCATCGGATTTGACCAGCACGCGTTGTCACCATGATCGGCAGAGAACAGCCAGAAGAGACATTGCGAGTTATCGACGAAAGAGAGAATCCAAATAGGCCGACTTGGCAACCGGTATCGCTACGCTTGACCTGCTGCGGGGTGGCACTTACGATCCGCACGTCGAAAAATTATTGGACGGTGTGGTTATTCCGTCCCTCGTATCCTACGAGAAAGTCTGACTTCAGAACCCACGGCATCTCCCTAGTAAATTTGGGGCTGATGCTGTGGGTGGTGATTTTTGCTGCCCATGCTCACCCCGTTCTAATCAAGGAACATCTGCATGCACAGCAAGAAAGTAATAATCACCGCCCAGGTTTTCATCTCCGGGATGATGGCCTTCCTGATGACCGGATTTTTCGCCATGCTTCATCTCGGTCTGACGACCGCAATGGTGGACGCCTGGATCAGCTCGTTAGTGATTGCCTGGCCCGTAGCTTTCAGCTTTTCCATGGTTGTGTCGCCGATAGCGTTCATGTTGGCCGGTCGACTGGTCGGCAACCGTGCTCCAACAGCAGTTAAGTGAGTTGCGCCTATACCGCTCATCTTCGGGTCTCCTTACCCCAAAATGAGTTTATGTAGTCACAATCTTCTATTCGCAGTTTGTTAAACAAGGTCAAAACTGGCGATACAAAAAACCACTCGAACGCTGAAGGCGTCGAGCGGTTTTTTGGGAGGGATCTATCAGGCTTAACCCAGTATCTCGCTGGCCACGTGATCGACCGCGCTTTTGGTGATGTCGACGATCAGATCGGCTTCTTCCTCGGTCAGGATCAACGGAGGTGCAAAGCCGAGAATGTCGCCATGGGGCATCGCCCGGGCAATCATGCCGCGCTCAAGACAGGCTGCCGATACTTTCGGACCGACCTTCAATGCAGCATCGAAGGGTGTGCGTTGCTCACCATCGGCCATGAACTCGACCGCCGCCAGCATGCCGTCGCCGCGCACTTCACCCACCAGCGGATGGCCTTCCAGTGTTTCGCGCAACCGACGATTCAGGTAGCTGCCGACCTTCTCGGCGTTGGCCGTCAGGTTTTCCCGCTCCAGGATGTCGAGGTTAGCCAAGGCCGCCGCCGCGCAAATCGGATGCCCGGAGTACGTCCATCCATGCCCCATGGCACCTTGGGATTCCGAGGCCTTTTCGATCACGTCCCAGACCTTTTCACCGACGATCACTGCCGACAAAGGCGCATAGGCGCTGGTCAGGCCTTTGGCCGTGGTGATCAGGTCCGGACGCATGCCGTAGCGTTGACTACCCATCTTCGAACCCAGGCGACCGAAGGCGCAGACCACTTCGTCGGCGATCAACAACACGTCGTACTTGTTCAACACCGCTTGAATGGCGGCCCAGTAGCCGGCCGGTGGGACGATGATGCCGCCAGTGCCCATCAGCGGTTCACCGATGAACGCGGCCACGGTGTCCGGCCCTTCGGCCAAGATCATTTTCTCCAGTTCGTCGGCGCAATAGCGCACGAACGCCGCTTCATCCATGCCGGCCGGTGCCTTGCGGTACCAGTGCGGGCAAATCGTATGTTTTACGCCTTCTACCGGCAGGTCAAAATGCTGATGGAAGGTCGCCAGGCCGGTCAGACTGCCGGTCATGATGCCCGAGCCGTGATAACCGCGATCACGGGAGATGATTTTCTTCTTATGCGGGCGACCCAAAACGTTGTTGTAGTACCGCACCAGTTTGACCTGGGTTTCGTTGGCGTCGGAACCGGACAGGCCGTAGTAGACCTTCTTCATCCCCTCCGGAGCCCAGTCTATGATGCGGCTCGACAGCTCGATGATTGCCTCGGTCGAGTGCCCAACATAGGTGTGGTAATAGGCCAGTTCCTTGGCCTGCTTGTAGATTGCATCGGCGACTTCAGTGCGCCCGTAGCCGATGTTCACGCAGTACAACCCGGCAAAGGCGTCGATGAAGTCACGGCCTTCGTGATCGCGGATACGAATGCCTGACGCGCTCTTGATGATGCGTCCCTTGAGCGCGCCGCTGGCGTGGTCATGGGCATGGGTGGACGGGTGCATGAAGTGCGCGCGGTCTTGTTCGAACAACGAATCGAGTTCTTGGTTCATGGCATGTCTCCTGAGAACTGGCCTTAGAACTGGCCTTGATGGTGCAGGCAAAAGTATTTGGTTTCGACAAAGGCTTCGAAGCCCTCGGTGCCACCCTCGCGGCCCAGCCCCGAGGCTTTCATGCCACCGAACGGGATCGGGTGGCCGGTAAACTTGACGCCGTTGACCGCGACCATCGCATGGTCGAGGCGGCGAATCAGGGGGTAGATCAGGTCCAGGCGGTTGGAACAAATGTAAGCTGCCAGACCGTATTCGGTGTCGTTGGCCATTTCGATGGCCTGCTCCAGCGTGTCGAACGGCATCACCCCGGCGATCGGCGCAAAATTCTCTTCGCGGTAGATACGCATCTGCGGCGTAACGTCGGCCAGCACCGTCGGCTGATAGAACAACCCGCCAAGTGCATGCACTTCGCCACCCACTAGACGTTTTGCGCCGAGTTGCAAGGCGTCTTCGACACGTTCGGCCGTAACATCAAGCGCGGCCTGATGCATCAGCGGGCCGATGTCGACGCTTTGCTCCTGATCTCCCACCAGCGCCGGGCCGACCCGCAGCGCACGGACGGCGGCGGCGAAGCACTTGAGAAACTCCGGGTAGATCGAACGCTCTACCATGATCCGGTTTGCTGCACAGCAATCCTGGCCGGAGGTCTGGAACTTGGCCTCCACCGCGACTTTCACCGCCAGTTCCAGGTTGGCATCAGCGCAGACAATGAATGGCGCGTTGCCGCCCAGCTCCAGCGACACCTTCTTCACATCCTGGGCCGCCGCTTGCAGGACCAACTTACCGACGCGGGTTGAGCCGGTGAAGCTGACCGAACGCACGCGAGTGTCCTGCACCAGGGTTTGCATGGTCATTTGCGGTTCGCCCAGCACCACGTTGAACACGCCGGCCGGGAAGCCTGCTTCTTCCGCCAGTTGCGCCAGAGCCAATGCGGAAAACGGCGTTTCATGGGCCGGTTTGATCACCACGGTGCAACCGGCAGCCAGTGCCGCGGCGGCTTTACGGGTGATCATCGCCGAAGGGAAATTCCATGGGGTCAGCAGCGCACAGACGCCGATGGGTTCCTTGACGGTGCCCAAGTGTGCGCCAGGGATATGGCTGGGGATGTTCTGCCCGTAAAGACGCCGCGCCTCTTCGGCAAACCACGGAATGAAACTGGCGGCGTAGGCGATTTCGCCGCGTGACTCGGCCAGGGGCTTGCCTTGTTCCTGGCTGAGGATGTGCGCCAGGTCTTCCTGATGCTCAAGAATCAATGCCGCCCAGCGCCGCAGAATCGTCCCGCGGGCATCCAGGCTTTGTTCACGCCAGGCCGCAAACGCCCGGTGTGCGGCATCAACGGCGGCGATGATCTGAGGCTGATCAAGCATCGGCACATGACCGATCAACGTCTGATCGGCCGGGTTGTGCACAGCGACGCTGTGGCCGCTGTCACTGTGGACCCAGTGCCCGTCGACGTAGCAGAGCGCTTTGAACAACAGCGGATGTTTGTATGTCATGGCGTTCACTCCGAACCGTGTGCGTGAGTCCATGCTAGGCCAGCGCAGCCCGTGGGATTTGGCGTTTGGCGGGGTGTAACCCGCGTTTTTTTCTGATTGTGCACCGGCAAACAAGGGCTTTTTGCGGTGAGGGTTTTGCCCCCGTTTATGGCTCTTGCGCCAGCTCGGTCGGCAGGGCACCCGCGGTCTTGATGGTCTTGGTCACGATGTAAGTGAAGTAGCGTTCAATGCCCAGATCGTCGAGCAACAACTGGTCGATAAACCGCTGGTAATGGTCGATGTCCGGCGCCTGGATCATCGCCATGTAATCCACGCCGCCACCGGTGGCGTAACAGAACGCCACTTCGGCGGCCTCGCTCATGCGATGCTCGAACCGCCGCATGTCTTGGGCGGTGTGCCGGGCCAGGGTGATTTCCACCAGCACTTGCTGACTTTTGAACACCGCGTTCCAGTCGATTTGCGCCCGGTACCCTTTGATCAGCCCAAGCGCCTCCAGCTTGCGAACCCGCTCCCATGCCGGCGTCACCGAAAGATTGATCGCCTCGGCCAGGCTCGACTTGGTGATCCGACCGTCTTCGGCGAGGATTCGCAGGATATTCAGGTCATAGCGATCGAGCTTGTGCATGGTCCGAGGATCTCCGGTTGATTAGAGGGGTTAGGCCTGTCAGGTCAATATATCGGCGATGACCGCAACGGTGTCGCCGCAGCGTACCAACCCGGGGAAATGCCGCGCCGCCAGTAAACCACTGCGAGCGGCGCGATACTCCACTGGGGCCACCCCGCTGCGAGTGGCGTCGTAAACGCGCGCAATCACTTCACCCTTGATCACGCTGTCGCCCAGATCGCGGCACATTTCCAGCAAGCCATCGTGTTCACTGGCGATGAAGCTATTGGCATCGGGCATGTCGAGCATGATTGACCCCGTGGTCTGGATCTCACCTGCCAGAATCCCTGCATGTATCAACAAATTGCGCACCCCGCGCTCGGCAATCGCCACACTGCGCGCCGTGGACGTGCCACCGCCACCCAGCTCGGTCGTGACAAATACTTTGCCCTGACGCTCGGCGGCGGTGTCGTACATCGCCCCAGCATCGAGTTCCAGCATGCGCATGCTGTAGGGAGCATTGAATGCGCGCATGCCGGCTTCGCATTGCGCCTGCTGATTTTTGTCGGGCAGCACATGACACGCCGCGAACGGCAGGAAATCCAGGGTGCGGCCGCCGGAATGAATGTCCAGCACGATGTCGGCCAAGGGCAACAAAGTCCGGTTGAAGTAATCAGCGATTTTCTCGGTCACGGTGCCGTCCGGCTTACCCGGAAAACTGCGATTGAGATTGCCCTTGTCGATCGGCGACGTGCGCCGCCCGGCATGGAACGCCGGGGTGTTCATGAACGGGACGATAATCACCCGCCCCGTGACATCGGCGGCCGTCAGGCCCTGGGCCAGCTTGCTCAGCGCGACCGGACCTTCGTATTCGTCACCATGGTTACCGCCAGTAAGCAACGCGGTCGGTCCCTGACCGCGTTGAATGACCGTGACCGGAATCATCACCGCGCCCCAGGCCGAGTCGTCCCGGGAGTACGGCAATTTGAGGAACCCGTGCTGCACGCCTTCACGGGCAAAATCCACCGTGGCGCTGATCGGATTGTCTGGCAATTCGCTCATGGCTCAATCCTTCACGAACAGTTGGCGTGGCACGTTGCACAGCGTCTCGACGCCGGTCTCGGTGATCAGAATGCTTTCGGTGATTTCCATTCCCCAATCGTCCATCCACAGGCCCGGCATGAAGTGGAACGTCATGCCCGGTTGCAACACGCTGGTGTCGCCGGGACGCAGGCTCATGGTGCGTTCGCCCCAGTCTGGCGGATAACTGATGCCGATCGGGTAGCCGCAACGGCTGTCCTTGTGGATCCCGAACTTCTCCAGCACCTTGAAAAACGCGACGGCAATGTCGCCGGTGGTGTTGCCCGGTTTGGCCGCATCCAGCCCAGCCGCGATGCCTTCGACCACGGCTTTTTCACCGTCGAGGAAGTGCTGCGGCGGTTTGCCCAAATAGATCGTGCGCGACAGCGGGCAGTGATAGCGCTTGTAGCAACCGGCGATTTCGAAGAAGGTCCCGGCGCCTTTTTCGAACGGCGAATCGTCCCAGGTCAGGTGCGGCGCACTGGCGTCGGCACCAGTGGGCAATAGCGGCACGATGGCCGGGTAATCGCCGCCATGGCCATCGGCGCCGAGGATCCCGCTGCTGTAGATTTCAGCCACCAGCTCATTTTTGCGCATGCCCGGCTCGATCCGTTCGAGGATCCGCCCGTGCATGTTTTCAACGATGCGCGCAGCGATGCGCATGTAAGCGATTTCCTGGGGCGACTTGATCGCCCGCTGCCAGTTGACCAACCCGACCGCATCAATCAGCGTGGCCTTCGGCAAGTGTTTCTTCAGCGACAAATAGGCGGCGGCGCTGAAGTAATAATTGTCCATTTCCACGCCGATGGTCAGCGCGTCCCAACCCCGGGCACTGATGACTTCCCGCGACAGGTAATCCATCGGATGGCGGTCCCGGGACTGCACGTAGATGTCCGGGTAACCGACGATGTTCTCGTGCTGCATGAACACCGTGCGCTTGGCGCCGTTGGCGTCTTGGCCGCGACCGAACCAGACAGGCTCACCGTCGAGCGCCAGCAACACACATTGGTGGACGTAAAACGACCAACCGTCATAGCCGGTCAGCCAGGCCATGTTCGACGGATCGGTGACCAGCAACAGCTCGATGCCCTGAACCTGCATCGCCACTCGAACCTTGGCCAGACGCTGGGCGTATTCCTCCCGTTCGAACGGGAGATTGACGACTATCTGAGACATGCATATGCCCTCTGATAAATGACGCACGGATGAAAAAACCGGTTAGCTGCCGAACTGAAAACCCTTGCCGGCCGAGCGCGCGCGCTCGAAGGCCAGGTTGGCCATGGCGGTGTCCTGGGCGCCGGTGCCGGTGAGGTCGCACAAGGTGACTTGCGCATCGCTGGTGCGCCCCGGGCGCTGGCCCGCGAGCACTTGCCCCAATTCGGCCAGGCCCGATTCGTCGGCAAAAACGCCGGCCGCCAGGGCGTGATGCAACTCGCCGAGGATTCGCGTCTGGCTTAAGCGATCCGCCACGTAGCGGTCGACCAGCGCCAGCGCCGGGGGGGAAATTTCGTTTTTGTGTTCCGCGTCCGAGCCCATGGCCGTGATGTGCAGGCCAGGGTGAAGGTGACGCGGTTCGATCAAGGGTTGGCGGCTCGGGGTGCAGGTGATCGCGATGTCCACGCCGGCCATGGCCTCGTCGACGCTCGCGCAAAGCGTGACCATCAGGCTGCTGTCGCGCGCCAGCTCGGCGCTGAAGACTTCGGCCTTGCCGGGGTCGCGGGCCCAGACCCGCACGTGTTCAATCGGCCGCACCAGACGCAACGCCTGAAGCTGTAACGCGGCCTGCTCGCCAGCCCCGATCAACGCCACGCTGCGACTGTCGACCCGCGACAGGGCTCGCGCAGCGACTGCACCGGCCGCCGCTGTGCGTACCGCGGTCAGGTAACCGTTATCCAACAGCAAGGCATCGAGCAAACCGGTGCGTGCCGACAGCAACATCATCATGCCGTTGAGGCTCGGCAAGCCGAGTTTCGGGTTGTCGAAAAAACCCGGGCTGACCTTGATCGCAAAACGCTCAAGGCCTGGCAGATAGGCTGTCTTCACGTCCACTTCGCCGTTGTGTTCAGGGATGTCCAGACGCAAGATCGGCGGCATCGCCACCGCCGCTGTGGCCAGCAGCACGAAGGCTTGTTCGATGGCTTCGATGCTCGGCAGGTCCAGTGCCACGCAGGCACGCAGATCCGCTTCGCTCAATAAAGTGATGTCACTCATCAATGTGGCACTCCATTGAGTTGTTATTGTTGGGGTTCACGCCTCTGCGCCCGCGAGGACGCGCAGGTGCTGATTGATGTCGACGTTACGGCCACTGACCACCACCACGATCGGCCCGCGTGGCTCAACCAATCCATCCAGCAACGCGGCAATCCCGACCACGGCAGCGCCTTCCAGCACCAGACGCTCCTCGCGATAAGCATGGCGGATGGCATTGGCGATGGATGCTTCGCTGAGCAGGTGCAGGTGATCGCACAGGTCGCGGGTCATGTTGAAGGTGTAACGGTTGTCCAGACCGATGCCGCCGCCGAGAGAGTCGGCCAGGGTCGGGAGCTCTTCGACTTCCACCGGATACCCGACCGCCAGGCTGGCGTGCATGGCGGCCCCACGCTGCATGCTGATGCCGTGAGTAACGATGTGTGTACCGGCGCTTTTGATCGCCAGTGCCACGCCGGCAAACAACCCGCCGCCGGACAGCGGCACGAGGATTTGCGCCACGTCCGGTTGCTGCTCGAGAATTTCCAGACCGAGGGTGCCCTGCCCTGCGATGATCGCCGGATGATCGAACGGCGGCAGCAAGGTCGCGCCCTGCTCGCCGGCAATCCGTTCGGCTTCACGCTGGGCATCGTCCTGGGACTGGCCGACGACGCAGACTTCGGCACCCAGATCACGAATGGCTTGAACCTTGTTCACCGGCACCAGGTGCGACAGGCAAATCGTCGCCTTCACGCCTTGCCGGGAAGCGGCATACGCCAGAGCACGACCGTGATTACCGGTCGACGCCGCCACTACGCCACGTGCTTTCTGCTCGGCGCTGAGCTGCGCCACGGCATTGCTCGCGCCGCGCAGTTTGAAACTGCCGGTGATTTGCTGGGATTCGAGTTTGAGGTAGACCGTCACGCCCACTCGCTGCGAAAGGCTCGGCGAATATTCCATGGCGGTACGCCGCACCAGCGATTCGATTCGCTGGCGAGCGAGGTAAATATCGTTTAGCTGCAGCGCTGACATGACCGCATCCCGATTGAGGTGTTGGGCGCAGTCTAAGAGGGCTGGATTGTCGCGATGAATGTACTAGGGCAATTTAGTCGACAAACTTTTTCGGTTTTTTTATCCGCTCAAAAATCATGGATTTGCGGGTACTGACTGAAAATCTCGCGCATGCCGATCAGCGCGTCGCGCATTTCTTCGTCGCCGCATTCGGCGCCGACACACATCCTAACCGCCCGGGCCCGAGGCGTGCCGCGCACGGTGAACGGGTCAGGTGACGTGACGGCAATGTGCCGGTGACGCAGGGCCCGCACCAGGCTGTCGACCTCCCAATGCGGGGGGATGCCGACCCACGCATTCAATGCATGAGGATGCTGGCCGAGCAGGTACTCACCCAGGTATTCGCTGACCATTGCCTGACGGCCGGCCAACAGTTTGCGCTGCAAACGCACGAGCGTGTCGGCGCGACCGTCGCGAATCCAGCGTGCGGCGATTTCGGAGACCATCGGCGTGGCCATCCAGCTGTTGACCCGCAGGATGCTTTCGGTCCGCAGCGCCAAACGCTTGGGCATCACCAGGTAACCGATGCGTAATCCGGTCAGCACTGACTTGGTCATACTGGTGCAATAGAACGACAGCTCTGGCAGGTAATGACTGATGGGCGGCGCGCGATGCTCATCCAGCAACGGCCCATACACATCATCCTCGATAATGTGCACACCGAAACGCCGGGCGATGTCGGCAATCTCTCGCCGACGACTGTCCGGCATCAGGCTGGTGGTCGGGTTGTTCAGGTTCGGCGTGCACACCAACGCGGTGATGCGCTCGTTGCTGCACATATCTTCGAAATGTTCCGGATCAATGCCGTAACGGTCCATTTCCAGGCCTTTGAGGGTAAATCCCAGCACCTGGGAGTTGCCGATCACGCCGTGGTCGGTCATGCCTTCGCAGAGCACCACGTCATCGGGACCGGCCAGCGAGGCCAGGGCCAGGAAGATGCCGTGGGCTGCGCCGTTGGTGATCAGGATGTCATCGCGCTCGACCCGCAAACCTTGCCGTGCGATCCAGTGCATGGCCGCTTCGCGGTGCGATTCGAAACCGGCAATCGGACGAAACGCATGAATCCACGGTTGGTCCTCTTCAGTGCTGAGCTCCCGACAGGTGTCGCGCCAGAACTGGTCGTGTTCGCGGGTATGCAGGATCCGCGCGATGGAAAAATCCACCAGCGCCCGCTCGGGGCTGTCGAGAATGTAGGTCGCCACTCGATCACTCATGCGCCGCGACACAAAGCTGCCGCGCCCGACCTCGCAGCGCACCAGCCCCTGACGCTCGAGTTCCTTATAGGCGTTGGTGACCGTCTGCACGCTGATGCCCATGGCATCGGCCACATTTCGCTGGGGCGGCAGGCGCTGATCGTTGGCCAGGACACCCTTTTCGATATCGTCGGCAATCGCCTGCACCAGAATCTTGTATTTGGACTCGCCGCTGCGGGCGATTTCCAATGCTGCTTTCCACTTGTCCATCAGCGCTAAAACCCGCGTCAGTGCTCGTCGGGACAGCATCCCGCGAGAATCCATGCAAAGCAATTGTCCTAGTGCAATGCAATCAGGCTCAGGGCTTTTGTATGCTCGGTTCAAGGTCGATAGCCGGGCACGTTTCAAGCCCTAAAACAAAACCAGTCGATCTGTACCGGAACTGTGTCCCGCTCCATGGGATCAGTCCTTGTACGCTTTGCTCTTGTAACACTGCCTCCTACCACAGAGCCGTCAACGACGGATCCACAAGAAACAGGAGATTTTATCGATGAGCAATTTCCCCTCCGGCACCACCCATGCTTTGCGTCGCCTGTTCTTGGCTTGCGCGATGTTCGGCCTGGCCGCCAGCGCCCAAGCCGCTACAACACTGGAAACCGTCAGACAAAACAGCAGCATCCGTATCGGATATGCCAACGAAACCCCGTTCGCCTATACCGAAACCGATGGCAGGGTGACCGGCGAGTCACCGGAAATCGCCAAAGCCATCTTCGCCAAAATGGGCATCAAACAAGTCGATGGCGTATTGACCGAGTGGGGTTCGTTGATTCCCGGCCTGCGCGCCGGTCGTTTCGATGTGATTGCCGCCGGCATGTACATCACCCCGGCGCGTTGCAAGCAGGTGCTGTTTACCGATCCGCAGTATCAACTGCCGGACGCGCTGCTGACCGCCAAAGGCAACCCGAAGGGCCTGCACAGCTACGAAGACATCGCCAAAAATCCCGACGTGAAACTGGCGATCATGGCCGGTACGGTGAACCTGGCGTATGCGCGGGATTCAGGCGTGAAGGATGCACAAATCCTGCAGGTTCCGGACACCACCGCCCAGTTGCAAGCCGTGCGCGCCGGCCGTGCCGATGCCGCCGTGGGGACTCAACTGACCATGAAAGGCCTGGCGGCCAAGGGTGGTGAAAAAGTCGAAGCGGTCACTGAGTTCAAGGACGACCCGTCGCACATCGGTTACGGTGCCCTCGCCTTCCGTCCGGAAGACAAAGACCTGCGCGATGCGGTCAACGCCGAACTTAAAAAGTGGCTGGGCTCCGAAGAGCACCTCAAGGCGGTCGCCCCTTTCGGGTTCGACAAATCCAACGTGACAAGCAAAACGGCTGCCGAGCTCTGCGCTCAATAGTCGAAACAGGCATGGCGCCGCGGCGCGATGCCTATTTCCCTGCTTAATCCGGATGGCCAGGTTTAAACCATGGGTGAATTACTTCCGCTATTGATACAAGGCGCCTGGGTGACACTCCAGGTGACGATTTTCGGTTCGCTGCTGGCGATTGTCGCTGCGATTCTCGCGGCTCTGGGCCGCATGTCGCCATGGCGGCCATTGCGCTGGTTTTCCATTGCCTACATTGAAGTGTTTCGCGGCACGTCGTTGCTGGTGCAATTGTTCTGGCTGTTTTTCGTGTTGCCGCTGCCGCCGTTCAACCTGGAGTTGAGCCCCTACAGCGTGGCCATCGTCGGCCTTGGCTTGCACATTGGTGCTTACGGCGCCGAGGTGATGCGCGGTGCGATCAGCTCGGTCGCCAAGGGTCAGTACGAAGCCTCCACGGCACTGAACTTCAGCGGCTACAAACGCTTTCGCCGCATCATTCTTCCGCAGGCGTTGCTAGCGGCTATCCCGCCGGGCACCAATCTGCTGATCGAGTTGCTGAAGAACACCTCGCTGGTGTCGCTGATTACCTTGTCCGACTTGAGCTTTCGAGCGCGTCAACTGGATCAGGCAACCTTCCAGACGCTGGAGATTTTCAGCCTGGCGTTGGTGATGTACTTCATTCTGGCGCAGGCGATCAACCTCGGCATGCGGCGCATTGAGCGCCATCTGGCTCGCGGGCGGATGCGTGGAGGTCTGTCATGACACTGTTCGACTGGACCTACGCCTGGCAAATCCTCCCCGATTTGCTGCGTGCTTCGCTCAACACCGTGGGGATTACCCTGATCGGCTTCCTGATCGCCATTGTGCTGGGGCTGTTCCTGGCCATTGGCCGACGCAGCCGCCGAGTCTGGCTGTCGTGGCCGGCCACCGCAGTGATCGAGTTCATTCGCAGCACACCGCTGCTGATCCAGGTGTATTTCCTCTACTACGTGCTGCCCAACTACGGCGTCAGCATGTCCGCCATGCAAGTGGGGGTTCTGGGCATCGGCCTGCACTACGCCTGCTACATCGCCGAGGTCTATCGCGGCGGCCTCGACGCCGTACCGCGGGCGCAATGGGAAGCGGTCACGGCGCTGAACATCGCTCCTTACAGCGCCTACCGCAACATCATCTTGCCCCAGGCCCTGCGGCCAATCCTGCCGCCATTGGGCAACTACCTGGTGGCGATGCTCAAGGACACGCCGGTGCTGTCGGCAATAACCGTGGTGGAAATCATGCAACAGGCCAAGAACATCGGCTCCGAGAACTTCCGCTACCTGGAGCCGATCACCATGGTCGGTCTGTTTTTCCTCGCCCTGAGCATCGCCCTGGCTTATCTGGTACGGCGCCTTGAAGTGCGCCTGGAGCTACGCTAATGACCTCTTCACTCTCGACACCCAACGACCTTTCCCGGCACAGCAACCCGACCCCGCTGCATCCGCAGGAGGCCACGGCCATGCAGGAAACCAAACCGGTCAAGCCGATCGTCAGCTTCCAGGATGTCACCAAGAGCTACGGCAACTTCACCGTGCTCGATCACTTGAACCTGGACGTCACGCCGGGTGAGAAAGTCGCGATCATCGGCCCCAGCGGCTCGGGCAAATCCACATTGTTACGGGTCCTGATGACGCTCGAAGGCATCGATGACGGGTTAATCCGCATTGAGGACGACTTACTGACCCACATGCCCAATCGCAATGGTGTATTGGTGCCAGCCAATGACCGGCACATCCGCCGGGTGCGTGGAAAAATCGGCATGGTGTTCCAGAGTTTTAACCTGTTCCCACACATGACAGCGTTGCAAAACGTCATCGAGGCGCCCGTCCAGGTGCTCGGCATGAAACCAGCCGAGGCACGTGAACGTGCAGCGGACTTACTGGAACTGGTGGGTCTGGGCAGCAAACTCGGGCATTACCCGTCGCAGTTGTCCGGTGGCCAGCAACAACGGGTGGCGATCGCCCGGGCATTGGCCATGCGCCCGAAAGTCATGCTGTTCGACGAAGTGACCTCGGCGCTTGACCCGGAACTGTGCGGTGAAGTGCTCAACGTGATCCGCAAGCTCGGCACCGAACACAACCTGACCATGTTGATGGTCACGCACCAGATGGGTTTCGCCCGGGAATTCGCTGATCGTGTGTGCTTTTTCTACAAAGGGCAGATTCACGAACAAGGCACCCCGGCGCAAATCTTCGAACACCCGCAGCAGGAACGCACGTGCGCGTTTCTCAGTGCGGTAAAAGAAGCCAACTAGGCAAAATTCGCCAGCCCTGGCCACCCGTCGGGTCGATTACGCGTTGGGATCTTTGTTCATCGTCCCGCGGGGGGATTTGGTAAATCCAAAAAGGTGTCATGCATGGCTTTTGCTTGATTTGTGATGAATCTGCGGCGGTCGTTGAAACTGATGGCAGGAACCAAATACCGGCTATGTGTGGCTTGCTGAATTTCACGACCGTCCGGTTTCGGGCAGCTGCTACCATCCTCGACAAAGCGCACGCGCTCAACGGTCACCCCAAACCTGCGAGAATGCTGCCGCTTCGGGCTTCGCAACTTGTGTGGCGAACGTTCAAGTATTTGAATAACAAATTCGCGAGGAGCCGCCACATTGGAATTGAGACAACTGCGCTATTTCGTAAAAATCATCGAGCTTGGCAGCCTGGGGCGTGCGGCACTTGAACTGGACGTTGGTGTGTCAGCCCTCAGTCAGCAAATCTCCAAGCTGGAAAGCGAGCTGTGCACCCGCCTCCTGAATCGAACCTCTACCGGCGTGACGCCCACTAGCGCCGGATTTGCGTTCTTACACCATGCCCAATTGACGCTACGCCAGGCGGAAAACGCAATCATGGCTGCCCATCGCGGGCGAATGAGCGGTTATGTCAGCGTCGGCTTACCGCCGACTACCGCAACGGTGCTCGCGTTGCCGTTGATCAATGCAATGCGTGCGCGTTATCCGGACATACAACTGCATTTGGTGGAAATGCTTTCCGGCCACTTGGCGGCGCAGCTCAACGCACGGCAAATTGATCTGGCCATCCTGTTCCAGCTCGAAGGGGGTAAACGCTGGAGCGTGACTCCGCTGCTGGATGAAAAGCTGTTTGTCATTGCCTCGCCCAGCCTGCCTCAAGCCCCTTCTGGTGATAGCGTGCAATTAGCAGACCTCGGCGGCCTGCCGCTGGTGATGCCCAGCGTGCAGCATGGGTTGCGTTCGACATTGACCAGCGCGTTCGAGCGGGTCGGGCTGACACCCAATGTCATTATGGAAGTCGACGGTCTGGCTGTTTTGATGAACGCCGTTCGGGCAGGTCATGCGGCAACGATACAACCGGGGGCGGCCGCTGCATTGAAAGACGGGTCCGGACTTTCACTGATCAGGATTGCCGATCCCCACGTGGGCCGGCGTAATCTTCTGGCGACGCTGGCCGACGACGAACTCTCTCCAGCGGCGCTGGCAACGCGGTTGGTCATCGTCGATGTGGCGCGACAGCTGGTCGTCGACAAACAGTGGCCTGGAGCTACATGGATAGAAGGTGTAGAGGCGTAATCCTCCTTCACCCCGGACACATTAGTCTCTCCCGACGACAAAGCCTTTAGAAAAACTAAACACCCCGCGTCAAACGCAGCCTTTCGGCCACCCCTTCCTCGCCCTATCGTTCTCCCACTCGCAAGGAGCACCTCGTTCCCGCTTCCTTGCAAATCGAGGAGCGAAAATGATCGACGTCTTAATCATAGGGGGTGGCAATGCTGCCTTGTGCGCCGCTCTGATGGCGCGAGAAGCGGGCGCCAGCGTGATGCTGCTGGAAGCCTCTCCGAAAATCTGGCGCGGTGGCAATTCCCAACACACCCGTAACCTGCGGTGCATGCACGACGAACCGCAGGACGTGCTGATCGATGCCTATCCGGAAGAAGAATACTGGCAAGATCTGCTGAAGGTCACCGGTGGCCTTACGGATGAAAAGCTCGCACGCATTGCCATTCGGGCATCGTCCTCTTGCCGCGATTGGATGCGTTCACACGGCGTGCATTTTCAGCCACCGCTGTCCGGCGCGCTGCACGTGGCGCGGACCAATGCATTTTTTATGGGCGGTGGCAAAGCGCTGGTCAATGCCTATTTCCGCAGCGCCGAGCGCCTGGGTGTAAAAGTTCGCTACAACACCCAAGTGACCGACATCGAGTTGGACGAGGGTAAATTCGTCGCCGCCCACGTGGGCGAACATGAGGTGGATGGTCAGCGTTTTGCCGCAGAACGCATTGAAGCCCGGGCCTGCGTGTTGGCGGCCGGCGGCTTCGAATCCAACCGTGAATGGCTGCGCGAAGCCTGGGGTCAGAACGAGCGCGGTGAATGGCCATCGGACAATTTCCTGATCCGGGGCACCCGGTTCAATACCGGAATTTTGCTACGGCGCATGCTCGACCTTGGCGCCGATGTGATCGGCGATCCGACGCAAGCACACATGGTCGCGATTGATGCCCGCGCGCCACTCTACGACGGAGGAATCTGCACCCGAATCGACTGCGTATCGCTGGGTGTGGTGGTCAATCGTGATGGCGAACGCTTCTACGACGAAGGTGAGGATTTCTGGCCAAAACGTTATGCAATCTGGGGGCGTCTGGTGGCCGGACAGCCCGGTCAGCAGGCGTATTCGATCATCGATCAACAAGCCATCGGCCGCTTCATGCCGCCGGTGTTTCCCGGAACTACCGCCAATACTCTGCAAGACCTTGCCCGCCAGTTGAAGCTGCCTGAAGAAAAATTCGTCAAGACTGTCGAGGACTACAACAGCGCCTGCCGCGTTGGCACGTTCGATCACACGGCATTGGACGACTGCCATACCCAAGGACTGACGCCCGCCAAAACCCATTGGGCGCGGCCATTGGTGAAACCACCTTTCTACGCCTACCCGCTTAAACCGGGTGTCACGTTCACCTACCTCGGCCTCGCCACCGACGAAACCGCTGCCGTGCATTTCAACGGCAAAGCGAGCCCCAACCTGTTCGTCGCGGGAGAAATGATGGCCGGCAATGTTCTGGGCAAGGGTTACACCGCCGGCATCGGTATGGCCATCGGTACCGCGTTTGGCCGCATCGCCGGTGTGCAGGCGGCCGCTTCGGTTGGCTTTGGCGTTTCAACTGCAAACACGGAGTCTCGACATGCAACTGTTTGATCCCCAAGCATCGGGCGGGTTGATCCCGGTGTTGAATCTTGACGAAAGTGAAGTCCAGCGGCAGATGACCATCTGCAATGCCTGCCGTTATTGCGAAGGCTTTTGCGCGGTATTCCCGGCGATGACCCGGCGCTTGGAGTTCACTCAGGCCGACATCCATTACCTGGCGAACTTGTGCCATAACTGCGGCGCGTGTCTGCACGCCTGTCAGTACGCCGCCCCACACGAATTCGACGTCAACATACCCAAAGCCATGGCCAAAGTGCGCCTGGATACTTACGCCGAATACGCCTGGCCGCAAGTGATGGGCAAGTTGTATCAGCGCAACGGCCTGACCCTGGCGCTGGCTTCCGGTGGGGCACTGGCGTTGTTTTTATGCCTGACCCTGATGCTCATGGGCAACCTGTTCACGGCCATTCCCGGGGGCAACTTCTACCAGATTTTCCCGCATAACACCCTGGCGCTGATGTTCGGCTCAGTGTTTGGCTTTGCGGTGCTTGCCCTGACCCTGGGTGTACGGCGCTTCTGGCGCAACGTGTCCCCGGTCGCAGCGCCACTGCCGTTGAAAACGTCCGCTGCATTGGAGGCTACGGTCAACGTCGCGAAGCTCAAATACCTGGACGGTGGTCATGGCGAAGGCTGCAACAACGCCGACGATCAATTCACCTTGTGGCGACGCCGATTCCACCACCTCACCTTTTACGGCTTCATGCTGTGCTTCGCCGCCACCGGCGTCGCCACGCTCTTTCACTATCTGCTGAAGTGGTCGGCGCCTTATCCGATCTTCAGCTTGCCGGTGATGTTGGGTATTGCCGGTGGCATCGGCCTGCTGATCGGCCCGGCGGGTCTTCTTTGGCTGAACCTGCGTCGCAACCCTGAGCACGGCGATGAGAACCAAAAGCCCATGGATCGCGGCTTCATCGCGCTGCTGTTTCTGGTCAGCGCAAGCGGCCTGGCGCTACTGGCTTTGCGTGAAACCAGCGCCTTGGGCTTGATGTTGGCGATTCATCTCGGCCTGGTCATGGCGTTTTTCCTGACCATGCCCTACAGCAAATTCGCCCATGGAATATTCCGCAGCGCAGCGCTGCTCAAGCACGCCATCGAGAAGCGTCAACCCAACCCTATCAACGCCGGCAGCGACTGACGTCTAAAGCACTCATTCCAAAAACAATAGTGAGCATAACGGTAGCCATGATGAAAACGACAACGGCAACACCCCAAGCCAAGGGGTCCAAATTGGGCGCCATTTTGCGGGTCACCAGCGGCAACTTTCTCGAGCAGTTCGACTTCTTTCTGTTCGGGTTCTACGCGACCTACATCTCCCAGACCTTCTTTCCAGCCACCAGCGAGTTTGCCTCGCTAATGATGACCTTCGCGGTATTCGGCTCCGGATTCCTGATGCGTCCGTTAGGCGCCATTGTGCTGGGGGCGTACATCGACAAGGTGGGCCGCCGCAAGGGGCTGATCGTGACGCTGTCGATCATGGCCGCCGGTACCGTATTGATCGCCTTGGTGCCGGGCTATGCCGCCATCGGCGTGGCGGCACCGATTCTGGTGTTATTGGGCAGGCTGCTACAGGGCTTCTCCGCCGGCGCGGAAATGGGCGGTGTTTCAGTGTACCTGGCAGAAATTTCCACCCCCGGCCACACCGGTTTCTATACCAGTTGGCAATCGGCCAGCCAACAGGTGGCGATCGTCGTCGCGGCCGCGTTGGGCTACACGATCAATGCCACGATGCAAGCCGCTGAAATCGCCGATTGGGGATGGCGTATTCCGTTCTTCATTGGCTGCGTGATCATCCCGTTCATTTTCATTATTCGCCGCTCATTGGAAGAAACCGCTGCCTTCACTGCTCGCAGCCATCGTCCAACCACTCGCGAAGTTTTTCGCTCGATGCGTGACAACTGGCGCACCGTACTGGCGGGCGGCTTGATGGCTTCCATGACCACCACCACGTTCTACCTGATCACGGTCTACACGCCGACGTTTGGCAGGACAGTACTGAACCTGAGCACCACCGACAGCCTGGTGGTCACATTGCTGGTTGGCATCAGCAACTTTATCTGGCTGCCTATCGGCGGCGCCCTTTCCGACCGCATTGGCCGTCGGCCACTGTTGCTGGCGATATCGTTGCTGTGCATCTTCACTGCATATCCCGCCATGCACTGGCTGGCAGAGGCGGCGAGTTTCGAACGACTGCTCGCTGTTCTGCTGTACTTTTCATTCTTCTTTGGCATTTATAACGGCGCCATGGTCGCGGCACTCACCGAAGTCATGCCACAGAACGTGCGGGTAGTCGGGTTTTCACTGGCCTTCAGTTTGGCCACCGCGGTGTTTGGCGGTTTTACCCCGGCTATCTCGACGTTGCTTGTCCAAGCCACGGGCGACAAAGCATCACCTGCCTACTGGCTGATGTTCGCGGCGGTGTGCGGGTTCACGGCGACGACGATTCTGTATCGTCGGCAAAAAGCTCTGGCAGTCAAAGCCGTTTAGTTCCTCGATCGCCGACGCTTACCACGCGTCGATTCACTGCGGGGCAGTTACTTACCAGGCGGCATTCGTCGATGGAAGAGCTCGCCAGTTAGGAGCGTTTGGGCCGCTGACGCGGCCCAAACGGCATTACGAAGGTCTATGTCATTGACTAAGCCAGCCCTGACGTCTCCGACGGAGGCAGTGGCAATGATCACTAAACGATTTTTATCCGAGGAGTAGCGCCAGCCAAAAACGCAGCGTGGCGCAGTCTGTTTTTGAATCAAGGTTGCTTGCGGAAGAACAAGGTGATCTGGCCAACCTCCACCCCGAACTTGGTCATGAACGAGCGATTGATCATCGTGTTCTTGTCCATAAGGTACATCCAGTCGTCTAACTGAACCTGATACTCCTTGCCATCCACCGGTAGGCTCAGCACATATTTCCAGCGCAGTGTATTGCCTGCCACCTCACCAAGCGCCTCGCCCACCACATCGCCAGCGGTTCCGCGCCATTGACTGGAGCCAAGCGGGGTTAACGTCCACACTCGTTTTTGCTTGGTACCGTCGCTGTACGTAAATGATTCGTCGAGTATCAGCCTGCTACCTTCGGAGTGGCCAATGATCTCCACGTGGAAGCGCTTGGCGACCACGCCAGAACGCTTTTGAAACATACCCCAGGCTTCAACTCGCCCCTCGAAGAATTCTCGCAACTCAAGCGTGGGTGTCTCCTGACTGTAGGTTTGCACATCCACCCGGCTGCAACTTGCAAGGCCAATACAAAGCAGCAGTATCCCTATCTTCAACATGGGCATGTCCTCAAAGGTCTCAGGGTTTAGCTACTCCCAGCAATTGGGCGCGCAACTCCGGGTTGCGTGTTCGGGGGTCAAGCCATATAGAAAAAAAGGCTTTGGCGAACGCAACATCTCTCACCACATGCCGAAGGTTCTCACCGACGTAAAAGCGTGCGCCCTCTCCAGGCATATAAACTCCGGTGATGCGGTCACCGGCACGCACATCGACAAACGCCTGAAACATCTCTGACTCCCAGCGAGCCATCAGCTCTGAATTCAGACCGTTGGGCGACAGGCGACGGATTTCCTTGATGCTGGCCTCAACCAGATCATCGCGACTAATAGCGCGACTGTAGGTCAGCTCCAGCGCAAAAGGCACATCCGCATCCAGCGTTTCACCGGCAATGAGGCGTGAGCTCCAGAACTGCGCGTTGTAAATGGAAAACCCGAATACGCGCAGCTCCCCGTAACCCAGCCGACGAGCATTGGGAATAGCCTCGCGCCAATCAGCAAATAGTTCTGCGCTCTGGAGCATCAGAACAAAACAGATAGCGTGGCGGATTAAGCGGCCGGTCTGCCTGGTCATGCAAAGCCCTCGATATGGCTCACTAGGCGCCTTTTTAAAAGTTATACCAAACACTTATTTTGTACAGCTATCGGCTCAAACTCGACTGTACCTACAAAAACGGACACCACCGCCCCGGTCAAATTACTCAATTGACACGCATTCGAACGCTGTCTGCGCCGAAAAAAGAGGCGAATACTGGGCACAATTTGACGAAAATATTCCACCCATGAGTGGTGCCAAGGGAAGGAGTGTTATCCACCAAGCCCGTGAAGGTGTTATCACCCACTTGGTGCAATTTAGAGTCAGGCCCAAAGAGGAGTCCGCCATGACCGTAGTCGATCGCCTCAAATATTTGCGCATCGTTCTAGTTTTAGCTGGCCTCGCGTGCCTTGCTCTCTACCCACTTATGTTGTTCTGGCCGTCCGGCTGGGCCTGGCACGTTGGTCACTCGGACTACCCGATGATGATCGTTGGTATCTACGCCACACTTGACGTGTTCTTGATCCAAGCCGCACGTGACCCATTAGCCAATCTGAGCCTGATTTGGTTCACCGTGTGGTCTAGCGCCGTGCACGGAGGAGTCATGGCCGTCCAGGCGGTCACCCAGCCGGCGCAAATGGGGCACTTGGCAGGTGACGTGCCGGCGCTCTTCATCGTGGCGGTTGCCTTGGCCATCTTGACGCCCCGCCCGCAATCGGCCTCTCGGCCCCGCACACACAATGGGGCCTGAGAGCAGGTTTGACGGTCAGGATCGGGACGAAAATCGCGTTCTACGCCAATTTTCGAGTCTGCTCTGATCAACCAAGCGCCGACAGATTTTACGTAGCAACGCGGTCTGTCTGGCATCAGGGACGGAATCGACAGCACTCGAAAGACACTGTCGTCAAACAGGCCCCAGCGCTGCTCGGCGTTTGCGATACAGGGCGGCGACTGACCGGGCCGATACGCTGAAGTTCCTGCTGCAACGGGGGCTATTTAAACAACGGCGCTTTAGAACTTTTCTCTATTTATCGGTCTATCTGGATAGGCACATTTGCTCGGTAAGCACTGCCCCCGCAGGCTTGCCTCGGCCAATTGGCCACATGCCCAATTTTCAATCAGAGGTTGTCTCCGCTCATGAAATTCCATGTCCCACGGATGGTGCTCTTCGGCCTGTTCGCGTTTGCGGCAGTGAGCTCGGCATCCGCCACACCGATGAAAACCTCAACCCCCGTTTTCGCAACTGGCCTCACAGCCGTTCAAGCGCCTGTCCAGGCCGCCGAGAACCCTTGGCCGGCCTTGGCCAGCACGGCCGGCAATCAGTCAGGGCCGTTGCTTGCCCATGACGACCGCTACTGGCGCGACGACCGTTGGCACGATCGTAGAGACGATTGGCGTAGGGACGAATGGCGCAGAGAGAATTGGCGTAGAGAACAAGCCCGCCGGGAAGCGGAACGTCGTGATTGGGAGCGCCACCAGGATCGGGCCATGCAGCACCGTTACGAGGACGAGCACCGTTACTATCGTCGCTAGGTAGTGTTGCATCGATCGGTTGAATCCGAAGTTGATGGCTGCCCGTCGCCGCAGGCAGCCATGCCAAAAGCACGCGGTGACTGGAGCAATGACAAATGTGCACCTATGCTTGGTTTTGCTGGAAAAACCGATCAAGCAGACGGTGCTGCTCCAACAAGGGTGCGCAACATTTGTTAAAGGTCATCCGCGTCCCCTTCAGGGATGACCAGAGCGCTGAGTGAGTGATCGCGCCCAGAGAAATGTCCCTGCGCCAGTAGTTCCCCAGTTTGGGTAGTCCATGCATTTGGCAGCCTTCAAGGAGAACTCCATGACGCAAACGCTCAAACCCATAGCCGTTCTGGCGACCTTTATCGCGCTGGCCTTGCCTTCCATGGCCGCCACGCAGACGGCCTCCGAAATCCCACGGGGAATCACTACACCCGATCGCATCGAAACCCGTATCGGCACACTGGAGTTCAAGGACGGCGCGCCAAGCGTAAAAACCACGCAGGACGTCTATGACACCTTGGCGTTCACTCGCGGCATCGACGCGTTCATGAACAGTTTTTCGGGCGCATCGGCCTATGCGATTCGCGAGGGTTTCCACAGCATTGGGGCTGAAGACAATTCGGTGGTCATCTTCTCCGAGTTGATGGACGCCCAATCGCTCTTTCTCACCGCCAACGCCGACACCATCTATTCGCTCTCTGTCCTCGACTTGACGAAAGGGCCAATGGTGATTGAGGTGCCCCCCAAATCACTCGGCACGCTCAATGACATGTGGTTCGGCTGGATCATCGACATCGGCGCGCCCGGCCCGGATCGGGGCGAAGGCGGAAAGTACCTGGTCGTGCCGTCGGACTACGACGGTCCGCTTCCAGACAGTGGCTTCTTCGTAGGCCGAGCGAAAACCAATCATGTGCTCTATGCCGTTCGCGCCTTCATGGAAAACAATGATCCGAAACCCGCTGTCGACCTGATCAAAGACAAGCTGAAGATTTACCCCTACACGCCCGGCGGCTACGGCACCAGCATCGCCACGGCGCTCGCCGGCCAGATCAGGCTGGAGCCCAATCCGCCGATACCGCCGACAAAATTCGTGGAGGGCAGCGGCAAATCTTTCAACACCATTCCGCCTAATGACTTTGCCTATTACGAGATGCTCGACAAACTGGTGCAGCTCGAACCGGCCACCTCGTTCGACCCTGAACTCCTTGGCCAACTGGCGGCCATCGGGATCGTCAAGGGCAAGCCTTTTGCTCCGGACGAGCGGATGAAGAAGATCCTCACCGACGCGGCAGCCGTGGGCAATGCGGCGGGACGATCACTGAACTTTCGTGGCGCTGAATACCCCGGCTGGGCTTACTACCCGAATTCGATGTGGGCCAGCATGCTATGGCAGGGAGGTTTCAACTTTGAGACACCGCCGCCCATGATCACCAAGGAAGGCTTGTTCAAGCCGTTACCACCGACCGGTGCGCGAACGCTCGATTCGCGCACGGCCTTTTATTACGGCTACACCATGGATTCGCCGGGCATGATCATGCGACTGCCCAATGTGGGCTCGCAGTACCTCATGGGCTTCACCGATGCGCAAAAGAATCCCTTCGATGGCGGCAAGACCTACAAGGTGACCTTGCCGCCGAAAATCCCGGCGGCCAGGTTCTGGTCGTTCACCGTCTACGACAACCAGACGCGGTCCATGCTCCAGACGCCGCAGCGCTACCCGCGCGCGGGCAGCCAGACCTACCCTTCACCAGCCGCCGTCGAGAACGCGGACGGGTCTACAACCATTTATTTCGGTCCGACCAAGCCAGTCGACGCCAAGGCAGGCAACTGGATCCAGACCACGCCGGACAAGGGCTGGTTCACGATCCTGCGCCTCTACAGTCCACTTGAATCGTTCTTCAGCAAAGAGTGGCGGCCGAGCGAACTCGAACTGGTTCGGTGAAACAACGTCACGGTCAGCACAACCGTTTGGGCGGTGCTGACCGCGATGTTTGAGGCTCAATCCCCAGCCTGCGACAAAGGCCTGGCCACCTGTTCCAACGCCTGACGCTCCGCCGCCACGCCCCAAACCGCTTGCACCACCGCCGCCACACACATCAGCGCAGCGCCTATCAGATAACCGATCAACAAACTGCTGCGCTGCTGGGTCTGGATCAGTTGGCCGAACAGCACCGGCCCGATGATGCCGCCCAGGCCAGTGCCAAACGCGTAAAACACGGCGATGGCCAAGGCGCGAATTTCCAGTGGGAAGGTTTCTGCCACGGTCAGGTACGCCGAACTCGCCGCTGCCGACGCGAAAAAGAAGATCACCATCCACGCCGCTGCTTGCTGGGTCACGTCCAGCCAATTCTGCTGGAAGGCATAGCCACTGAGCGCCAGCAAAATCCCGGACGTCGCGTAGGTGAAGCTGATCATCACCCGTCGGCCGATCACGTCAAACAGGCGCCCCAACAACAGCGGCCCGCAGAAGTTACCCAGCGCCAAGGGCAATACATACCAGCCGACCTGCTCGGCCGGCACCTGGTAAAAATCGGTGAGCACCAACGCATAGGTGAAGAAAATCGCGTTGTAAAAGAACGCCTGTGCGGTCAGCAGGGTCATCCCGACCAACGCCCTGCGGGTAAAACGAATGAACAGGGTATGGAAGACCTCCGCCAGCGGCGTATGGTCCCGCGCGTGCAGGCGCAGCGGTTTGCTGGTCACCGCCGACAGTTCATGACCTTGTTCACACAGACGCGCTTCGATGCCGTCGACGATGCGTCGCGCCTCATCGCTGCGACCGTGGACCAGCAACCAGCGCGGACTTTCCGGCAACCACAGGCGCATCACCAGAATCACCAGCCCCAGCGCTGCGCCGATGCCGAAGCACAGACGCCAGCCCAGATCGCCGCCGACCACGTTCGGGTCCAGCAGGACAATGGCCCCACCGGCGCCCAGCGCTGCACCTAACCAGAAAGTGCCGTTGATGGTCAGATCAACCCATCCGCGAAAACGTGCCGGGGTGAATTCCTGAATGGTCGAATTGATCGCCGTGTATTCGCCGCCGATGCCCATGCCCGTGAAGAAACGGAACAGCAGGAAGCTTTCCAGGTTGAAGGAAAACGCCGTCGCCGCCGTGGCGCCGACATACAGCCACAACGTAATGAAGAACAACTTGCGCCGCCCCAAGCGATCGGTCAGCCAGCCGAACAGCAAGGCACCGAGCACGGCACCAGCAATGTAGACGCCGCCGGCCAAGCCAATGTCGAAGTTGCTCATGCGCAGGTCGGGGCTGTTTTTCAGCGCTCCGGACACCGAGCCGGCCAGCGTGACTTCCAGGCCGTCGAGCAACCAAGTGATGCCCAGCGCGACTACCAGCAGCGAGTGAAAACGGCCCCACGGCAAACGGTCCAGGCGGGCTGGAAGATCGGTTTCGAAAATTGCGCCGGAGTTGCGGCTAAAGCGCTGTTGGTGGGTCATCGCCTCATCATTTTCATGTGCAGGGCATTGTGAGTTAGGAGTTAGCGCCGGGATTGGGAGTTCAAAATTCCGCGGCCGGACTGCATTCCTGCCTCAATCGCGCAGTTTGATCCTCACGATCAACCTGCATTACAGCCGAAAAGTCCGAAGTGTTGGGAAACACGGCCCGTTTATCCGCCTGGGGAAATCGCATTAACTAATGCCAAGCGCCTCAACCCCGAAAGCCCACACGGCTTTCGAACCGGGCAGATATCCAGTGGCTCTACCCCTTACTCTTCAGACCGAGGCAATCATGTCCAAACTTCACTCCCCAGTTAACGTCGGCCCCTTCACCTTCGCCCACCGTGTCGTATTGGCACCGCTGACCCGCATGCGTGCCGAAGAGGGCGCTCGCCCTGGCGCCTTGATGGCCGAGTACTACGCCCAGCGCACTTCCGAAGGCGGCTTCCTGATCGGTGAAGCCACCATCGCCGCGCCGAACGGTAACGGCTATCTCGGTGCACCAGGCCTGTTCGAGGACAGCCAGATCGCGGGCTGGAAACACGTCACTGACGCCGTGCACGCCAAAGGCGGCAAGATCTTCCTGCAGCTTTATCATGCGGGTCGCCAATCCAATGTCGACGTGCAACCTGCAGACAGCATCCCCGTCGGCCCGTCGGAAGTCCTGCACGGTGGCGTGGCTTACACCACTGAAGGCTGGGTACCCAATACTCCGAACCGCGCCCTGACCATCGAAGAGATCGCAGAGCAGGTAGAAAACTTCCGCACCGCTGCCGAACGCGGCGTGAAAGCCGGTTTTGACGGCGTGGAACTGCATGGCGCCAACGGCTATCTGGTCGATCAGTTTCTGCAGGACAACAGCAACAAGCGCACTGACATGTACGGCGGCTCGTTCGAAAACCGCGCACGCTTCCTGCTGGAAGTGACCAACGCGCTGATTTCAGTGTGGGGCAGTGATCGCGTGGCGGTACGTGTCGGCCCAAGCGGCACATTTGGTGACATGGGCGACAGCGATCCAGAAGGCCTGTTTACCTACGTAGCGCAACAACTGGCGCCGCTGAACCTTGCTTACCTGCACCTGATCGAGCCGCGCATCCTGGGCAACATCGAGGACGAAAATGCCAACCCTGCCCCCGTAGCTGCCCAGTTGATGCGCAAGCACTACAAAGGCGTGATCATCGCTGCCGGGGGCTTCAACGGTGAAAACGCAGAAGCCATTCTTCAGGCGGGTGACGCCGATCTGGTGGCCTTCGGTCGCCACTTCATCGCCAACCCGGACTTGCCGGAGCGTCTGCGCCACAATCTGCCGCTGAACGCTTATGACCGTCCAACCTTCTTTGGCGGTACCGAAGTGGGCTATACCGACTACGAGTTCTATAAAGAAGAAGCGACGGCGTAATGTCTTTTTCCGGGTGCGAACTGCTGTAACGCAAAGACCCAATGAAGCCCCCTTGCGGGGTTTTTTTGCGTTGGGCGCGCAATCAACGGATCAGGCGCTGCGAACGTTTTGCGAACGGATGCTTAAACAACGAAATTCCTGCCTGTTTAAACGAAGCCTCCTGTTACTACCCAAAGGCTACAACGTCTTGCGTCGTTGCCTACGGGTAAGACAGAATCCGCCGGCTTGTGCGGCTACGGGGTGGGCTTTATCGTTTCTCGGTCACTGAAAAACAGTGATCGGGTTTGGTAGCCCGTCTGCAAATAGTCGTATGGCGACACCGTATGCAGTCTCTTTTTTGAGGCTCGGCTTTATATGGTGGTCATGCGTGGGGCTCCTTCGTGAGCGCCGGGTTTTCCTACTTGCAGCCGGTCTACCAACCCGCGTATGGCCACCACCCTCGTTTGGTAGCAAGGGTGATGGCTCCTTCATATCTGCTGTAGGAGTTTCATCTATGTGCAAACCAACACCCAACCCGCCGGACACCGATCCGGCATCGCCCTACGAATCGCTCGATTCCAAAAAATTCCACGAAGCGGCCGAACGCGCACTCGACCATTACCTCAACCCGGCTGCCCAGATCATGGCCAGCACCCACGAACCCGAACCGATGTTCCTCGCCAATCCGAAGTGCAACACCGAATCCCTGTTGGTCAACGCCAGCGAATCACTGGGGTCGGCTACGACCATGCTCAGTAATCTCGCGGCGTTGCTGGAGAACTCGCACCGCAAGACGTTGCTGGGGATTACGCAGGTGGTGATGTTGGGGGAATTGGCGGTGAATCAGGCGTTGGATAAGGTTGAAGTGACGGAGTAAGGGCGAGCCTCTGTGGCGGGGAATTGATTCGCCGCCATAGAGGGGGATGTAGTGAGATCGCATTTGCGTCCAGGACTTTTCAGTTCGGGAAAATCGCATCTGCACTGACTGCTATCGGCCAAAAGCAGCCCGCATCAGCTACGCATTCGCGACTGTTATTCATTAAAAAACAACTTCTCGCCCCGCTTGTGCCTATGGCTTCCTCAACGAGTTCAATGGCTTGTTTTTCAGATCCACCCAGCGCGGCTGGGTCTATCCGAACTAGCCAACTCTTGCAGGTTCAATTCCAAAAATGCTGGTCCTCAGGCGCCAACAGTGCCTCGGAAAAAGCATGTTTTAGTGTCTCGAAACCCGATTCATCTCGATGGATGTGATCAGATTTGTCCAGATCGGAAGACTCCGACATCAAGACCGATTGAGGGTGGTCGTCAACGTACTGAGCGCCGCAGTTTGTAATCTTGGTCGGAGACGAAATCCTAGGTTATCTATCGATATCGAACGATGCTGGTGGAGGGAGGTGGGCTTTTCAGTTCGTCTGTTCTTCCAGTAAACACCTGAGGAGATGCGCATCCAAAGGACACCACCTATGCTTAGCACACCCCTCATTAGGCGTCATCTCCAATACCGGAAGCCCGCCCCTTCAAGTTACTTACCTCTAGGCTGCGTGTTCCAGTTGCCCACCCTGAACAGGCAGGTCATCGATGTATCAGAACTTAGCGTTGCTGGCCGCCTTCCTCCTTACCTACAGCATATTTGCGGGGCGCTTCGAGTCACGCCTGCTCAATGGCCCGCTCATGTTTATGCTCGCCGGTCTAGTTCTCGGCCCGGCATTTCTGGGGATTCTGCAACCCCGGATTGACAGGGATGGCCTCAGGTTCCTGGCTGAACTGACGCTGGCGATCGTTCTGTTCAGTGATGCGGCCAACGCCGACCTGAAGGTCTTGCGGGCCAATGAAGGACTTCCGCTGCGCTTGCTGATGATCGGGCTACCACTGACCATAGCGGGTGGTTGGCTGGTCGGCGTCTGGCTGTTCCCGCAGGTCCCACCATTGGAAATGGCAATACTGGCAACCCTGCTTGCGCCCACTGACGCAGCGCTCGGTAAGGCTGTTGTGAGCAATCCCAAGGTGCCCGCGGCCGTGCGTGAAGGGTTAAACGTTGAGAGCGGGTTGAATGATGGAATCTGCGTTCCAGTGTTGCTTATGTTTTTGGCATTGCTGATAGAGCAAACGACGCAGTCCCCTGTCTCACTGGCATTAGAGTTAGTGATCGAGGAACTGGGCATCGGCGCATTCACCGGTATTACCCTTACGTTTATTGCCTCGCAGTTGCAGCGCTACTCCGGAAAACACCAGTGGCAAACGCCGATGTGGTCACAGTTGACGCTGCCCGGTCTCGCCATTCTGTGCTTTGCCACAGCGCAAGCACTCGGTGGTAGCGGGTTCATCGCCGCGTTCGTCGGTGGGTTGCTCGCAAGTTTTCTGTTTACCGAGCAAAAGCACCAGATTCTCAAGGCCAGCGAAGAGTTTGCCAGCCTGTTATCGGTCATTACCTGGGTCATATTTGGCGCACTGGTAATCCCTTGGGCCTGGAGCAGTCTCACCCTGAACATCTGGCTTTATTCGGTGCTCAGCCTGACGGTGATCCGCATACTGCCCGTACTGATCAGCTTAGTGGGAACCCGCTTCGATTTCGAAACCCGCCTCTTCATCGGTTGGTTCGGCCCGCGAGGTCTGGCCAGCATTGTCTTCGCGGTCATGATATTGGCCTCCCCTCTACAAGCAAGTCGAACGGTGGTAGCTACTGCAGTCTGTACTGTTTTACTTAGCGTGTTATTACATGGCTTGAGTGCCAATCCATGGGTTGCGCGGCTGGCCAGTCGTGATCATTGATATTTGTCAGAAACACCATAGTTTGCGCGGTGTTAGCTTTGTGACGTGATGATGACTACGAACAAATGGCTCATCAGCCATCATCTACACAGGTCGGTGTGTAGTTGTTTGAAGCCAATAATGTGAGCGGCAGCTTCGGGTCGTTTTCAGCAGGTCGCCACAGGCAGTAAACGACCCTAAGGAAACTCTGAAGAAGACTTCCAGATTTGGTGAAATACCCGCCTGACACGAACACGACGGTTGAGTCCCGATGAAACAGATGTCCTTCGCCGATGCCGAG
>Ga0302168_1000017_pt1 | contig 42821 bp, 44 predicted proteins | sample I_Fen_N1_2_FD_193494 | JGI IMG/M metagenome (GOLD analysis project Ga0302168, IMG submission 193494) | Peat permafrost microbial communities from Stordalen Mire near Abisko, Sweden - I_Fen_N1_2 | ecosystem: Environmental > Terrestrial > Soil > Wetlands > Permafrost | place: Sweden: Abisko...
GCGCGGCCGCCGTATTGAACGCAGGAGAGTCGTCATGACCCGCACCATCATGTGCCGCAAGTACAAAGAAGAATTGCCCGCCCTCGAACGCGCTCCCTTCCCGGGCGCCAAAGGCCAGGACATTTTTGACCACGTCTCGGCCAAGGCCTGGGCCGACTGGCAAAAGCACCAGACCCTGCTGATCAACGAAAAACGCCTGAACATGATGAACGCCGAAGATCGCAAATATCTTCAGGGCGAGATGGACAAGTTCTTCTCCGGTGAGGTTTACGACCAGGCCGAAGGCTACGTGCCGCCAGCTGAATAATCCCGATTTCTCGGGGGGCGGATCGTAAGCGACGGTAATAATTAAATATTTTTTGAAAACTTTCTTGACGACCCCCTGAAAAACCAGTTTAATGCGCCCCGTTGCCCAGATAGCTCAGTCGGTAGAGCAGGGGATTGAAAATCCCCGTGTCGGCGGTTCGATTCCGTCTCTGGGCACCACTAATTTCAAAGGCTTAGCGCAACACTAGGCCTTAGTCCCTCGCTCCAGAGGTACAGTTTCGGTACACTGCCGATACGCAACCTCTGGAGACAGCGATGGCGACAATACGAAAGACCCCTTCTGCAACATGGAAAGCGCTCATCCGATTGAAAGGATGGCCTACAGCTTCCAAAAATTTCCGAACCAAACGTGATGCCGAAGATTGGGCGCGTAGCACCGAAGCAGAAATGGTTCGTGGCGTTTACATCCGTCGAACTCTTTCAGAAAAAATGACTTTGGAAGCAGCCTTGCGCCGCTACCTCCTCGAAGTAACCCCCTCCAAGAAAGCCTCCACTCAGAAAGCGGAAAAAACCAAAGCCGAGCCACTCATTCGTCTGCTGGGAAAATACTCCCTCGCAGCCTTAACGCCGGACGTCGCCGCCAGCTATCGCGACACACGCCTAAACGAGCCTGTTCGCACAAAGCTCAAAAAGGACAGCCAAGTCATCCCGGGAAACGTCAGCGCTAACACCGTGCGCCTTGAGCTCGCCCTACTGAGCAACCTCTTCACCGTTGCTATTCAAGAATGGCGTGTCGGCCTTCCGCAGAATCCCGTTGCGAACATTCGCAAACCAAGCCCTGGACCAGGACGAAATCGACGTCTCACCCCAGAAGAAAAAATACGCCTGCTCAAAGCCGTAAATGCTTATCACAACCCAATGCTCGGCTGGATCGTCAGCATCGCTCTAGAGACCGGTATGCGCTCTTCAGAGATCACGACGCTGCGTCGCCATCAGGTCGACCTCAAAAAGCGCGTAGTGACGCTCTCAGACACCAAAAACAGTGAATACCGCTCTGTCCCCCTCAGTCCGTTGGCCACAGCTTCGATTACCGAAGCACTGAATAACCCAGTTCGCCCGATCGACACGGACTTAGTTTTCTTCGGCGAGCCAGGCAAGGATGACAAGCGACGACCTTATGTCTTCTCCAAGGTCTGGAACGACATGAAGAAGAAACTGGGCATGGCGGATTTTCGTTTTCATGACCTCCGTCATGAGGCGGTAAGCCGTCTTGTTGAGACAGGCAAGTTCTCAGATCAACAGGTAGCAGCAATAAGCGGGCATAAATCAATGCAAATGCTGAAGAGGTACACCCACCTGCGATCAGATGAGCTCGTAGCGCTGCTTGATCAAGCCCATAACCTTGGAACACTAACGAGCCCAACGCTCAGCGAGACCGACAGGGAAGGGGCCAGCGTTGACATTGACAACAGCGTCAATCTGTAATGAAAACGAAAACAAATAAAACCACAATATCAAGTATCAAAACGTAGGAAAGGAACTCCATGTACGAGCTAAGCGAAGAAGATATAGAGTTTATTATTTCAGAAATCTGCTCCTGTGATTCACTAGAAGAATCGAAAAAGCTCTATAGGAAATACGAACCCATACTTCCAGATTGTAAATTTATTTTTGCATCAGATAATGGAGCGACTCCAGGGTTTGCCGTAAATCGAATTTTCTCTAATGGCGCGGTAGTACACAGCTTATTCAATACATCCAAGGTATGGGTTCTTGACAGAGAAACAGCTACGGAGATGAAAGGTGGACGCTCCACCTTTCAAATCGACTACTCTATCTCTTTAGATTCACAGGCACTGAGTTATCTTGAACCATATTTAAAAGGCAATCTCTCAAGGCTTCCAAAAGATTTTGTTGAAGTGTTTCGATTTATATCTCGAGATGAAGTTTTTGTAGATCCAATACCATACACCTATGAAAACCTACACAACCTTGCAGATAAAGGAGACAAGATATACGAGAAATTGAAAGCTTATGAAGTCTTGAGATCGTTGGACGTCGACCTTTTAGAAAAAGAAGAAACGGTTAGATCTACCCTGTCTGAGGCTGAGCTCAACAAAAAAGCACAAGAGCATATAGCTAGAATGCATATGAATTTATGCGATAAAGTCTTCATGAAGGCACTAACCTTCAGACAGCAATTCGTGTACTCCTGCCTATTAAAAATGGTCTTAATACAGTTTAAAAAACCGAAAGTCTCAACCTACAAAAAAATAACAGAATTTATTGAGTTTTGCGACACGGATATTGCAACACTCCCGGCCAGGGAAATTGCTTTAGCAAAAAGATACTTTGATCTTGGGGCTAACTTACCTTTTTTTGGAAAAATCCAGAAAAACAAAGCTGACACCCTCGATGTGCTCGATGGTATGGCATGGGATCTTTGGCACCTAAGACAGCTAGAAGAATCTATAACCGTCAGACCAAACTCAAATGCTAGGTATTTTTTCCCAGCGCTCCTTACATTCGACAAAGCTTTTATCGATGTACTGAACGCATACCCCCTCAAAGCATGCGCGTATGTAGAAGGGCAAAACCGCCCTATGCCTTTTTATAATGGCAATTGGTTTGAACTCATTTCAGATGACAAAGACATTCAAGATGAATTACTAAATCGCTTCTATTCTCAGGAGTCTAAGTCCGCGAGAAACACGAGAAGAGACGCTCTCGATAGAAACATTTCAGACATTGTGAGAAAATTAGAAACAGAATTAAAAACCTTCATGAGAAAAGTACCTGAACATAAAATAGCTTAGCTCAGGTACTTGTCAGAGTGAAGGGCATCACTCCTCATACCCAGATCGCGCCGCTACGCTACTAGCATAGTGGCGCGTTTGATAAAACAACACTGGCTTAATTTTAGCCACAATATCTTCATCAAGCCCCCATTCACGCGCCACCTTATCTAGTACACACCCTTTCTTTAAATTCGGAGTCGCCCCCGACACTAGCGAAACTTTAAGGCTAGCCCATTCAGAAACAAAGGACTTTAATTTAGCAGCCCTCGCACTCGTCAGACATGGATAGCGCCGAAATCGATCTATCAAATATAAAGCTCTTCGCTGAGCGACATCATGCCCTACCAACTCGCCCATTACATCTTGAGCCCTCAGGTCATCGGAGTACCAGATGAGTAACGCAAACTCCGTTAAGTTTTCGACCGTAGCAGACGTAAACGGGACAGTTGCGAGACGATAAAGTGGATGATGCCGAATTGACACGCTCACCTTTCTATTCGTCTTCAACAGCAGATAGTAAATTTGAAAGGAATAGGCGGAATGCACGTTCAGTCGATTCAGTTACTGCGGCGGATTGGTATGCCGTAACAACCAAATGCAGAGCGGGCTGGAGCAGTGAACCAAGGAGTTTGATCTGAGGGTCAAAGCCTGGGGCATCAGCCTCTGGGCAAACTTCGTAGAGAAGATCTTCGACAAGGTTTTCGGGTACTATCGACATAGCCATTTCAGGACCTCCAGGGGTCTTGGTGGTTAGGCGCTGCCTGGGGTTGCCGCCCCGGGCAAGCGCTGACTTCTTTTAGTGTCGGTAATAACCCCCTCCTCGTCCAGTGCTGTTTGTATGTTTTTCTTTTAGCCAATACAAAACAAAGCTTTAGAGACACTCAACACCTTGATCTATATGACCTGGAGTACTGGCTAGGTGAATACTTATGGGGCGAAGGTGAAAGGATATGGGGCGTATGGTGAACGTTTATGGGGAGCAGTTTCTTGTAAGGTGAAAGCTTATGGGGAGCGTAAGGTGAACGTCTATGGGTAGCAAGGTGAAAGTATATGGGGCTCCATAGTCTCGGCGCACTCTTTCTTATGGAGAATTTAAATTTAGGGTTTATAGCGGCTTTCACCGCAAAAACCCTATAACAACTAAGCCTCAACGCCTATTCATTATAGGGTTTCATAAAAAACCAGGCCCCAAAACCGCTAAAGGAAAAAATCAGACAAAAAATAATACGCAACAATACATTTGACAAAAAATGAAGTAATCCTAAATGATCTGGGCACACTCTTCCTGACTTGAGAGCCCGCCAATGAACGCAGCTACCAATCTTAAGCCCACCTTCGAATCCGAGTTTTTACATCGTTATGGGCCGCTTCTATCCCACGACCAGATGGCAAACCTTCTGGATAAGACTCCGGGCGGCCTTAGAGCATTCCTACTTCAACGTTCAAAGCTGGCCGTAGGGCTATTAAACTGCAAGGTCCAAGTCGGCCGGCGCAACTTCTATCGGACTATTGAAGTTGCGGAGCTGCTATCGTGCCGCGCATAAAATCACTTCTTTCCTCGCCTCAACTTACAGTCATAACGCACCGTATATTTTATGTATTGCTACTGCTTTCCAACATTTTGATACCCGCAGGCCAACATAGAATGTGGGGAGGCCTCAGCCGTTGGTGGATATTTCCTTTGACCGCTGCTGTAACGTACATATCGATACAACTCTATCTCAATGGCTACGGTTCATGTTGGAGGTTAGCCGGGGTGCCCTACGCATTGCTGTATGTGCACGACGCCTTGGCAGTAACAGATGTTTCAGCCAATAGCCCGAGCGCTGAAAAATGAAATCGTCCCTCCGTTTGTTGATGCTGCTTATGGCTCTTATCGGCGGCCCAGCCCTCGCCGCCGCAGGCGGCCCCCTGCAGCAGTTCACCCCACCACCAGGTGATACGTCGATCGACTTTCTGGAGGAGGTATTTGGGTCTATCGTCGGAACCATCCATTCCGGGGGCAACGTCCAAGTAGGAGAAACCGAAGACGTCATGGGCTCAATGATGGGTGTCTTCGGCGGCGCAGTGCTTTTCCTGGGCATGCTTTTTGTGGGCTACACCACGATCAAAGGCACGATCGACTCCGCGCATGATGGGGAAGTGCTTGGCAAGAAAATGAGCTCGATCTGGATTCCTCTTCGGACGGTCGGAGGTACCGCCCTTCTGCTGCCTCTCGGGCATGGCTACTCGCTCATTCAAATCATCGTGCTTTGGCTTGCCATCCAAGGCGTCGGTATTGGCGACGCGATCTGGAGCCAGGCTGTTGACCAGATGGGGAAAGACGCGATGCTTACCCGGCCGATGATCCCTGATTCACGGCCACTGGCAGCAAGCATTCTAAAGTTCGAGGTATGCGCCGCCGCCATGAACAAACAATTTGCGGCATCAGGGCGGTCAACCAAGATCCAAGCCGTCTCGTCACCGCGCAAAGTCGTGAATGCCGGCGAGCTCGACGTGGGTCTTCCAGACGCCATCCCGGTGTATGGCGCGGTCAACATGATCCAGAAGTATGCCAATGCGTCTTACACTGTCATCGACTACAAATGGAAAGCCAATGACAACTCCTACATGAATCCAGACGTTTGCGGCGCTCTAACCTGGAAGCAGAGCTGGGAAGCCTCAGAAGGCAACAGCAACACCAAAATCATCAAAGAGCCGATCCTCACAGCCCATGCGAATGCCGTGCAGCAGATGATCCTCGATATTCGTCCAACTGCTCAGCAGATCGTTGCCGGGCAGAAGCCGGCGGCAGGCGTCCTCGACTCTGCAGCAAACAAATACGAAAACTCGCTTCGAGCCGCAGCCAAAACAGCCGTGTCGCAGACCAGCGATCGAGCTCGCGCTGATTTCCTTTCAGGCGCGAAAGACGGCGGCTGGCTGTTTGCCGGAACCTGGTACAACCACATCGTCAAAATGAACGATGTCATGCAGTCGACCTTGAATGCTCTACCGGCAGCCGAGCCGATCGACATAGTCGACAAGGAAACGAAAGAATCACTGCAGACGTACCAAGACGTCATGACGACAGCTGACGAATACGCGAAGAATCGCGTTGAGTCGGTCAGGAACGTTTACTACGCCGATACGAACATTCGCGCTCCAAGGGACGGCGAAGGGGCATGGGAGTACGTCAAAAAAATGCTTTCGGCCCCTTTCATGGGAGCTATCAACCAGATGACTCAGAGCATTGCCGGCTCGAATCTGAACCACATGAGCCAGATGAAATCCTTCGGAGATGTGATCGTCACCACTGGTGAAGTGATGATGGCTGCAATGGCCAGTGCAGTAGGTGTCTCAAACTCTTGGGCAGCTCAGGCGACCGTGAAGGTCGGCTTCGACGCCGGCGCCGTTTTCCAGTTTCTGTCTTCGTTGATCACTGTCTTGCTGATCAGTTTGTTTTTCTTCGGTGCTACTTTGAGTACCTATGTACCAATGATCCCCTTCATCACTTGGATTACCTCAGTGGTGAACTGGTTCGTCCTGGTGCTGGAGTCAGTGATTGCCGCTCCGCTGTTCGCCGTTGCCCATGTCCACCCGGATGGTGATGATGCGGTCGGTAAGGCCGGCCAAGGCTACATGATGATTCTGTCGTTGGTAATGCGCCCAGCGCTCATGCTCTTTGGACTGATCGGCGGAATGCTACTGACGCAACCGATTGTCGGCTTCATAAACGTTGGCTTCATGTCCGTTGTTGCAGGCATTCAGGCTGACTCCATGACGGGCATAGTCTCCTTCGTCGCCTACGTGGCCATCTATGTGATCGTGATGACCACTGTCGTGCACATCGTTTTTAGCCTGATCCATTGGGTACCAGACAACATCATTAGGTGGATCGGCCATGCTGCGGGCGGCATCGGCGATGCGCAACGTACTGGCGACAGTGGCCATGATGTTTTCATCGGGGGTGTCAGGGAAGCCAAGCATGGGGCATCTGGAGGCTTGGGCGGAGGTGGGCATAAGTCACAGGGACCGGAAGGTAGCGGCGCCCCCGGACCGAGTAGCTCAAATTCACCAAGCAACAAAGATCTTCTTGGAAGTGGCCCGAGACCAGGTGACTGAGCATCCAGTTTAGGAGAGCGAGGTTCATTACCGGGAAAAGCCTTTCGGGCTAGAAACTTCATAGCCACTTTCGATCATGCATTCCTCGAAAACTTCTTGGCGGATGGCATCACGATTTTGTTTGATTAAAAGTTGAGAGTTTGGTCTTACATCTTTCAACTCATCCATGAGCAAACGGAGCACATGATTATTCGCATCAAAATCAGCCTGCATGATCACCACACGCTCATTCAGAGCGGCTACTTGCCTCTCTAATTTACTTGAGTGAGCACGCCACTCGGCAATCTTCGATTCATATTCATTTTGGATTGTCCGTGCACGAGCAAAACCAGCACCAAGACCACCTTGATAATCAGAGTTACTCATTCGAAACCTCCAAAGCTGACTAAAACTCAAAGAGAGAAATCATGCGGAGATTCAAGCAGCAAATCAACCTAAATTCCAGCAATCAATCCGGCTTCGCCGCAATTGAAATGATTGTAGTGCTTATACTGGTAGTTTCAGCACTAGGGTTTGCTTCACAGGCAATGTTCGACCATGCCGACAACATGGCAGGCCGGACGGCGGCCGACCACCAGATAATAATTTCGGATGCCGCAACCGCATATATCAAAGACAACTACTCCGCCATTCTTGGTGTTGCAACTCCTACGACGCCAGCCACAATTACCGTAGCAATGTTAAAAAACACCGGCTATCTGCAGGCAGGCGTGACAGAGATAAACAATTTTGGCCAAAGCTATTCGGTACTGGCCATTAAGCCAACGCCCAGCAAACTCCAGACCCTGATCATCACTACCGGCGGGGAAACGATCTCAGAAACAAGCATCCGCCGAATCTCGAAGCAGGTCGGTGCAAGGGGCGGCTATATCTCAAACGTCGATACCAGTGTCGTTGAAGGCTCATATGCTGGATGGAGTGTTCCATTGGCTTCCTATGGTGTCGTACCAGGTGCAGGACACCTCGCGACGGCTCTGTTCTTTGATGATGGAGCACTGACCAACGACTATCTGTATCGGAATGTGGTTCCCGGGCACCCGGAAGTCAACGAGATGAACACCTCAATCAACATGAAGGGAAATAATCTCAATGCCGCCGGTGACGTCAATGCGATGAACGTGAACGCAACGAATGTAAACGCCACCACTGCCACGATTACCGGCACGGTGCAGGCCGGCACAACCAATACCACGGGTGAAACGTATACAGGCGGTTGGTTCCGGACTCGCGGGGACACAGGCTGGTACAACGAAAAATGGGCAGGCGGCTGGTACATGACTGACCCAAGCTGGGTGCGCTCCTATGGCGACAAGAACGTCTATACCGGGGGAGAGATGCGAGCTGGGAAGCTAACCTCTTCAGGTCGTACTGAGGTAGGGGAATACCTGCAGCTTGATGGTATTGCTGGTGAGGGATCAGGATGCACACCGAACGGTATCGTAGGACGAGACACTGCAGGTAAAACGCTTTCTTGCCAATCTGGCGTATGGAAAAGCACAGGAGGCGTTTCTCCCTCCTTACCAGTTTTGTTAGTGCAGTATGCCGATGGCCAATCCCATAATTATTGCCAGACAGTATTACGCAGCGCACAAATTACTGCGACTGGCCCCGGAGAAATAGCCCTTTATATTGATGGCATATTGACTGGATCTGCGATCGGCTATAGCGGCCAAAATATCGATGTTGCTATCGATACGTCGATATCTGCAATAGTACCAGCAGGTCACTCATTCTGCTTTACAAGCTCAGTAAGAAACCCAGCCTATGCATATACACTCGGCATGAAAGTACTGGCGACTTATCTAGATTAAATCTCGCAGCACATGCGAGAGAGATAAATGATCACTCATCTAAAAGCCCAGAAAATGGCTACATGTGACCTAAATATAGAAAAGGCACCTGTGACCTAAAATCCGCTTGGTCATATGTGACCTAAGAATAATAGACATTCACGCACCTGCGTGAATGTGGGCGCTGGTCGACGTAGTCGATTCACGTAGTGAAAAGCGCCCTTTCCGTCAGCCACAGAAAAGTCTCAGGTCACAAAAAGGAATAGGTATGAGGACACAGTCAGAAGCGTTCGCTCTCGTGATAGAGGCGAGACAACATTTAAAGAATCAGACGCCCAATTCCCTATCTGAACAAACCATAAAAGGATATGAGAGCGAGGCTCAACGACTGTTCGCCAAAAGCGAATCGGATATCAACAAAATACTTCCTGCCATCAGAGATACAAAAAGTAAATCGACATATCACAGACGTAAGGCGGCGATTAAATACGTTCTGATGCAGGTACTTGAGAAACAAATTCGCCTTCAGGATAAGGCGCAGCGAGGGCAGCACCCAGAGGATTTCCATCGCCACATTGAAATCATCAGCGGTACGCTGAAAATGCTCGATACGATCTCAAAGAGTACAGATTCCTGCCCGCTAGAATCAATCCGAAGACGAAAATCGAAACGGCAAGACCTCCACAAACTGCCGCCCAACTGGCGCGATCAATTGGCAGATGAGGCAGAGCATGGCAAATATATAATTCCCTACCTCGTCAGCGCGATAAGCGGATGTCGACCAGGTGAGCTTGAGAAAGGCGTGAAAGTGACTTTTTCTGAGTCAGAGCTCCTGATACGTATTGATAGCAAAATCAAGGTCACCGTAGACAAAGGCCAGCCATGGCGAGAGATACGATACTCATTAACTGACCACAACCATCACTTGGTTCGCCGCCTCATAAACACACTCCAAGCCGAGTATCAAACAGCCCAAGGTAGAGAGGTTGTGTCAATAGAGAAGCAGACAAACTTCAGAGCTGCTATGTGTGCAATGGGAAAGAAGCTCTGGCCGAACGGCCCCAGGGTAACCCCATATTGTCTTCGTCACGCCTTCGGTAGTGATCTCAAACGAGCAGTCAATCTCAGCTCCGATGATATTTCAGCTGCAATGGGTCACCGAGTGAACAAAACAGTCAGCTATTACGGTCAATTTCAAATAGGCAAGTCTGGCAACCTAGGCCTTCAACCAACGAAAATAGAGGCAGCTCGCTCAATCACTCACACCCGCAGTCCGATACCTAGCCAACGAATGCTTTCAGGGCTATCTTGATGAAATTGCACCAAGCACTGTGGCAGTTTCACGTGTTTAATTACAAAAAAAACCGGTTAAAGGGAATGAGCATGCGATTTGATGGAAGTTTAGAGGAGCTCAAGAAAAAACTTGAACCAATCGCATCAGCTGGCGAGTGGCGAGAGATAAATAAAAATCAACACCAATTTAAAACAAAAAGCAAAGGAATATTAAATTGGTACCCGTCAACCGGTGGAATTCTATTCCAAGGCAAAGCTCATTTCGCACAAAAACTTAGAGCATCAGTCGAACCGCTCTTGAATACTGAAACTCATAACGAAGCTGACGCAAAAAAAGTGTCGGGGAGTACTGAGGAAATAGTTGCGGAATTATCTGTAGAGGATACGTCAGAAAATACATACTTTATCGACGACACATATTCTGACTCTGAACTTATCATAGGGCTCGTCGGAACGATCGGAACAGACCTTCCTGAAGTATCAAAACTCATAACCGACCGGTTAAAAATATTCAAATACGAAACTAGAAACATAAAAATATCTACGGACATAATTGCAAACATCGGGAATCCTTCGCAAAGCACACATGAATTCGACCGTATAAGTTCCTATATGGAGGAAGGCAATAGGTTACGCAAAGAAAGTCAAGACAACTCAATCTTGGCCCTAGGAGCAGCGGCACAAATAAATAAGTCCAGAGGAAAACAAGAGCCACTTCGACGAAGTGCTTTTATTATAAACTCATTGAAAAGTCCAGCCGAAGTCCAAAAGCTCAGAAAAATTTATTCTGATGGTTTTTTTCTCATTGGCGTACATGCGGATCACACACGAAGGTATGAGTTTTTAACAAAAGACAAATCAATGTCAAAAGAGCAAGCCTCTAGATTGATAGAAAGAGATGCGGACGAAAGAGAGGAGTATGGTCAACACACACGCGACACCTATCACCTTTCAGACTTTTTCATTGATTATAACGGCAATTCAGACTCTCTAAAAAAGCAAATATGGAGAATTTTAGATTTGCTTTTTGGCAAGCCATATATAACGCCAACATTTGATGAATACGCTATGTTTATGGCCTTCTCGGCCTCTTTAAGGTCTGCAGACCTTTCACGACAAGTTGGCGCCGTACTTACAAAGAACCGCTGTATAATCTCAACTGGAGCAAATGACGTCCCCAAAGCCCATGGCGGACTGTACTGGCCAGACAAAGATGAAGCAACTCAAGAAATCACTGATGTCGCCGATGGCCGAGACTACATGAAAGGGGAAGACTCAAACGCCATCCAAAAACGGCTAATTATTGAAGGCATAATAGAAGCAGTGCCTGAAAAATATCGAGAGGAGCTGGCACCGCTTATAAAAAATAGTAAAATTAAAGATATCACTGAATATGGGCGTGTTGTACACGCCGAAATGGAGGCACTACTTTCAAGTGCGAGATCTGGCGTCAGCACTGCGGAAAGCGATTTGTATTGCACGACATTTCCCTGCCATAACTGCGCTAAACATATAGTTGCGGCTGGTATTAAAAGAGTTGTTTATGTCGAACCTTACCCAAAAAGCAAAGCTTTAGAGTTTCATTCAGACTCAATTTCGCTAGACAAACGCAGTAAAAATGTCGTTTTCGAACCATTTATTGGCGTTGGACCTAGAAGCTTTTTTAACCTATTCTCCACAAATCTCGGTAGCGGGTATCCAGTCGCCCGCAAAACTGAGCATGGCCAAACTATTGACTGGAAAGAGACTGATGCTAAATTGCGCACCCAGATGTTGCCTTGTTCGTACATGGAACGTGAAACCATAGCTGCAGCTCTGCTATCAAGGTACATAGAGGAAAACTAACATGAGCAGCAACAAGCAAGATTTTATCAATTATCTCAATGAGTCTCGCCGGGTCGTTGAGCAGTGGCCCACCTGGAAGCAAGAGTCTTTGAAGGCCGCGCAGGGAAGCCCACGCTCGCCATCTCCTCCTCGAGAGCGCGAAAAAAGCTGAATCCAATTCAAAATTAAGGCCGACTCTGCTAAACGATTGACATAGCCTTGGGCAGAAATGATCGGCGTATATCCCCTAGCATTACAAATGCATGGGGGATGTACGGATATTAGAATCGGCAAATAGTGCCTGCGCCTCAGCACGCCCTAACCGCTTGGCGGGCTCCCCTCAAGATCGAGGTCCAACCCTCGACATGCTGCGGCAGCGGAGCTGCCTTGGTCTCGGGTTAGTAATGGTACAAATCAGAAACTGATCAGCCACTACACTAGGAATTACAACCAACATATACTCTTAATACTACAAGGGTTATGGCACCCAAGTATTACGTTACTAGGCGGAGCACTGGTTTTTTCCCTGCAACACTAAGCCCCATCGTATTGATGCTCCCCTCTATAACCACTGGCGCCAACCCAAAGAGAATTTGGTTCAAATCATTAGCCGTGACATTTAATTCATGCGCAATAGATTTAACTGACAATCCTTTATCGCGCGCATAGCTTAGGACTTTTTGTAACACTTGTGATGTTTCATGAGGCCCTGGGTTAATCTCTTTAGTTCTTGCCCCCATACTGGATAGCTCTATACAAATGCTCCGATAAAGCCACTCAGTCAATATTCCAACTCGGTGCAATCTGAAAGCCAGAGCCATTGCTGAAACGTTCCAATATTTCTTTAAGCGAATTACATCAGCAGTTGTTCTACACTGCCAACCATACGCTAAAGCACTATCTTTAGGCATTAGCAATGCGGATGCAAACGCATTAGCCTCATGCTCAACCTCTTTCCCTTTGTTTTCCCCATGCTGATGAAGAACCAGATGGCCAAGCTCATGCGCAGCATCAAAGCGACTGGCCTCTGCTGATTTCATGGTATTTAAAAAAACAAAAGGAGTAGCACCTCTACGCCAACAAGAAAAAGCGTTTACCTGGCTAGTTTCTTCCGCAAGACAAAAAACTCGGACTCCCCTGGACTCCAAGAGGTGAACCATATTTTTTATAGGCGAATGTCCCAACCCCCAGGCGGCACGAACAGACTCAGCTGCCATTTCAGGATCCATGCCAGACAGATCCGGCACCGACACTTTAGGTAAATCAAATCGTTGATCGATCCAATCACTTAAAAGGTAGGCAATCCCACCTGCCGCCAAAGCAGCATTCTTCTGCGCAGCCGTCATGCGAGAGAAAGATCTAAAGCTAGCGTTCTCGTCTGATGGCGCTTGAATATCAGGCCCGAAAAAAAACTCGACCGGGAAGTCGAGCTTCGAAGCTAAAGCAAGAATACTCTGCTCTGTCGGTGGAGAATCTCCATTTTCAAAGTTTGAAATGCTCTTTGTGCTCAGCTCCACCAAATCAGCAAGCGATTTTTTTGTCCATCCTCGCCGCTGGCGTGCAAGTACCAAGCGGCTAGGGTTGAAATCGCTTATATCTCTCATGATTTTGGAATAACCGGAATATCAAGGTTCTGTTCAGGATCTGGCGCACCAAAAGGATCAGGTGTCCCCAGACGGATCGCCGGCATGATAATCCGAGCAGACCAACCGTCAACCTTTCCGTTATCCCCGATTGCAACAGGGCAGGAAAGCTCATACCGAATCTCTTCACCAGCAAGGTCTACGTAATACAGAAGAATCCATAGCATCTGCTCATCATCACGAGACGGGAGCTCCACTGTCGAAGACGCCTCAGAGCGAAACAGATCTCCCTGCCTCGAGTTGAACGCTACACTTTTGGAGGTTTGCGCACCTTTAGCATTCTTCGTCTGTGGTGTCTGGTTAGGGTTCCCAGTATTCACATCACCACTACTAACCGTGATTGCGTAACGTCCGCCAGGAGAAACCACTCTTGGCTGGCCCTTGGGGTTAGTCGGCTTCCAGCTTTTCGGGAGAAGAATTGCTCTGATTGCCTGAGTGCCATCAGCCCAGCCGCTCGTCCCAGAGTAGCCTTTCGGATGAAGTGGACTCACCGAAGCAAAAGCTCGATAACACTGCAGAACGACAGAGTTGAGCTCGCCCTCTGACACCCCTATGGCTTCGAGCAACTCTTGGTTGGAAGAGGTTTGCAGATTAAAAATTTGCTTCGGCGTCACAGGGATGCCTCCATCGGATTATTTCCGCTTTTATAACATCATTTGATGTAGAAAAATAGGAAGTCTAATGAAAGCGGATAGGTGGCAATTTTTTCTCCTTGGGATTGTTTCGTCGTCGCTATCGTGATTGACGTAGCTGTTGCGATGCACCGCCTCTCCCTGGCGCGATGACCTGCAAGGACGTCGGATTTGTCGCTCTACATAATCTTCACCGAGTCTCACGCTGAGCCTGGGTACTCTTACCGTCATAACCCGAGACCAAGGCAGCTCCGCTGCCGCAGCCAGTCGAGGGTTGGTATGCAGATCCTGAGCCAAGCGCTGAGACACCGGCCCCAAGCGAGGCTCCGCTCCAAGGTGTTTTCAGGTACACCAGCGGTACAGCACGAACGAGCTCGAACGTAGCGTACCGTACGCTAATGTACTGATTGATAAGTACTTTAGCGTGCTGTACCTTACTCGAGCGAACGCCAGTGTAATCTAGCGTTGCAACGACATTGGCGAATTGAAAATCCCCGTGTCGGCGGTTCGATTCCGTCTCTGGGCACCACTAATTAATTTCAGGTGGTGCCAAAATCACCCGAAAGCCAACAAGAAGCCCGCCTAGTGCGGGCTTTTTGTTGTCTATGGTTGCCTAAACTGACCTAGGCAGCCCAAAGTTTTGGGGGCAAAGTTGGGGGCATGGCCGGTTCGGTCATCCCGCATGCCCCCAAAATGGTGCTCCATGGCCCTGAAAGTCACGCCCCTGAGCGATTCCGCTCTCAAAGCAGCCAAACCCAAGGAGAAGCCATACAAGCTTGCCGACGGCGAAGGCCTGTATCTCGAGGTCATGCCCACCGGCTCAAAGCTCTGGCGCCTCAAATATCGTCACCTTGGCAAAGAAAATCGATTGGCATTTGGCTCCTACCCGGAAGTGACGTTGGTGCAAGCTCGCAAAAAGCGATCTGAGGCACGACAACTGATTTCAGAGGGCAAAGACCCTTCGCATGAACGCAAATCCAACAGGCGAGCGCAGAAGGTAGATGGGCTGACATTTGAGACACTTGCACGGGAGTGGTTTGCCTATAACGCACCCCGCTGGGCAGAAAGCACCACGTACAAGGCGAAGCTGTACCTAGAGAATGATTTGATCCCTGGTATTGGTTCTCGCACGCTGAAAAGCATTACTCGACCTGATCTGGTTGAACTGGTTCGCAAAGTCGAGGCCAGAGGGACGCTAAACGCAGCCGGGAAAATTCGCCAGTGGCTGCACCAGATATTCCGTTATGGATTGGCCAAGGGTGTCGTAGAGTCGAACCCTGCCACCGATCTGGACGTGGTCGCCGCTCCCACGAAAGCGCCCCGCCATCATCCTCATGTCGCGATGTCCGAGCTGCCCGAACTGTTATCCAAGTGCGACAACGCCAATATCAACTTGCTGACCTGCTGCGCCATTCGCCTCCTGGTGCTAACCGCCGTTAGACCTGGTGAACTTCGAGCCGCCCCGTGGGCCGAGTTCGATCTGGACGCCGCTACTTGGACAATCCCCAAGGAGCGGATGAAGGCCCGCCGTCCGCACGCCGTACCCTTGCCGAAACAGGCCATTGAGATCCTGCGCCGACTCCTACCGATTACAGGCAAATATCCGCTGGTGTTTGCCGGCCAGCAAAACCCCGACCGCCCCATGAGCGAGAACACCATCAACAAAGCGCTGCGAGTAATGGGTTATGAGAGTCGACAGACAGGCCACGGCTTCCGCCATCTGTTATCTACTGAGCTGAACGGGCGCGGATACAACAAGGACTGGATCGAGCGCCAACTAGCTCACGGTGACTCCGACGGCATCCGCGACACGTACAACCACGCAAATTACCTAGAGCAGCGCCGGACAATGATGCAGGCCTGGGCTGACTCAATCGACGCGTTATGTGCTGGCGCGAACTCAAATATACAGTTAATGAGGGCGGGCTAATGCTTTGCGAATATTTCCGATACATCGATCTTGAAAAAGTATATGAGCAATTAGACTCCTTCAATTCACTTGAAAACTCTAAGCTCTCAAACATTCAAGAGCAGTTTACGGACACGCTATCGTTTTGCTTTGAGGAGCTGGGCTATATCGCACTAGGTCAAGCCGATGAAAACGACTGGAGGAATTTACCGCCTATCGAGGTCGGCGCGGAGGTAGGCGATATCATCGAAGCGAATCTAGAGCAAATTGCAATAGCCGCCGAGATCACTCTACCAAGCCGCCGTGCCTCTGCGACAACTGCCATTGAAAAGCTGACCACGCTATCTATTCACGCATCGTTTGGAGAGTTTGACTACTGGCAAAAAACGAGTCTTCTGGTATATCAATACGACTTGTTGTGCTGGCTTTATAGCAAAGACAAAATCAAAGAAGCGTTTGAAGTATACGAGTTGATTCTGAAAACTTACGGTGAATTGGCAGCAAGTTATGCGCTTAACCGTTCTTTTGAGCAACAAAGTGAGGTCGCTTCAAACATCGCCCGTGAGCGAGCGCAAAAACGCCATGCGTCGACGAACAAGGTAAAAACCGAACTGCTGTCGGAATGGGACAAAACATCTGGCGAGTACAAGAGCCGCGCCGACTTCTGCCGCATCGTAGCCCGAAGAGACGGGATAAAAGAGCGGACGCTACAAGAGTGGATTCAAAGTTACGAAAGAGATCGCCGGTGAGTTGAGTACGGTCTGCCCTGTAAACCGTACATTATGCTCGGCAAACTGTACGGTTTGCGCCGAACACCGGACTGTCGGCACCGCTTATTCCCCGCCAGCATTGCCATCGTCAATTACCGATACCGCCCTAGGAGGCGCAGACGATGGCAAACACTACCAGCTCCAATTCAACCACTCGCCGATTCATCAAACGCCAGGAAGTTGAGTCGATCACCGGCCTGTCCTGCACCGAGATATACCGGCGTGTCGCTGCTGACACCTTCCCCAAGCAAGTCCCCCTCGGCCCAAAGTGTGTCGTTTGGATCGAGGCCGAGGTACTAGCCTGGTGTGATGAGCGCATCGCCGAATGCCGTGGTGAGGCCGCGTAAATGCACGACATAGAAAAGACCAGCCAAACAGCGAGCCAGAAAAAATCACAGCTCATCGGTAGCGGCGGTTCGGCACAGCGGCGCTGGCTGCTCGACTGGATGCGTAACAGCGGTCCAATCGACACCCTCACAGCCCGCCGCGACCTCAATATTTTGATGCCTGCCTCACGCATCAAAGAACTAAAAAGCCAAGGTTACGCATTTCAAACCCGCCGCATCACGATCACTGACGAGCAAGGCCGCTCCCACAGCAATATCGCGCTGTACACCCTTATCGGTGAACCAGCAGAGAAGGTGGCAGCATGAGCGCACTTACCCTGAACCATTCCGAAGGCGAGGCTCGTGCCGACAGTCGTGCGCTTGCTGAGCGGCTAGGCATTCAACACAAAAACACCATGGAGCTGATCGAGCGCTACGCCGGCAAGATTCAGCAATTTGGACTGCTTCCGTTTCAAACGGAGGCAGTGAAAAAGCCAGGCGCTCGCGGTACAAAACATCAACGGTATGCCCTGCTCAACGAAGATCAGTCGTACTTTCTGCTCGCCCTGTCACGCAACACCGAGTGCGTTGTAGAGCTGAAGTCGAGTCTGGTCATGGCGTTTCGGGAGGCACGCTACGGTATGGCCTACCAAGCGCTGGAGGCTCGTAAGCAGGAAGCAAGTCAGAGTGGTCGCCGGCTGGCTCACTGGCGATATGAAAAGCCGGGGGCCTATCAGCATGTCGCCCTCTTGCGGGAACAATTGCAGCTCACCCTCGGCCTGGAGGATGTGCGCCCTTGAACACCGCGCAGCCGTCCCTTTCCCTTGCCATGCATCCCCGTAAGCGTTATGGTTTGCTCGTCGCTGCAAAATCAACGACCGACCTTGGCGGGTCGAACAGTAAACGGCGCAACAGCGCCCCCATTACGATTGCAGGCGCTTTTTTTGTGCCCGCATTCTCGTGTTATGGCGGGTTGCGCAGGAGCACCTTCGGGTGCGCCGGGTTCCGTTTACCCCGGTCCGCCAATCCTGTGCAACTCGCCACCCATCTCTGCTTGGCGGCAGACTGGAGTGGCTCCGATGAAGTAAACGGAGCTCCACCTATGAAACACACCCTCATTCCGCTCAGCAACAGTCTGGCCATTGCCATCATCGGCGCCGAGCTGATCGCCTATCGTGTCAACCGCTTGCCCGAGCAACGCGCCCACCTTCTTGGCTTGGTGCAAATGGCCAATACCCTCGGCGCATTGAGCAGCACCGACCGCGCCACACTCGCCACATCCCTGACCGATGGGATGGCGCAATGAACCACCTCCGCCAAATCACCGACGAAGCGCTCGACCTGATTGATGCCACCACCGACCACATCGGCTGGCTGACCGCCCTGATGACGGCCATTCGTGCCGACGCGAAACACAACAAGGGCCGCGACCTCGAAAAACTGACCGGTTTGGGCCAGTACCTGAGCAGCGATTGGGATCACTATCTGGACGGGCAATCCAAGCGCCTGCGCGGTCAGCTTGATGTGGTGGAGGCGTCCCTATGAACACCTTCAACTGCCTGCCTGATACACCGATTGTCGACCTGAACAGCGATCAACGCCGCACGCTGATTGACCTCATTACAGTCGAGCGCAGTCACGCGTCCCACTGGTGGTCGATGCTCAACGAAATGCGCTGCCGTGGGGAGCTGCCGCATTGGGTGAAAGAGCAAGCTGTCGGGTCTGCACCGGATCATGACCGTTGGTTAACTGATTGCTACTCCACCAACAAAGCGTTGTTCGGGCGGGCCTCTGTGCGCGGTGAAGCCAGCCAGCAGATGTTTCGCGGCCACCCTGATCTGAGGGGCTAAATCATGACGAATTTTCAACACTGCCCAACGGCGGTGACGCCCTCGGCTTGCCTGAAGAAAGTCACTCAGCCATCTAGCGTCTCTCCTCACAAGGCCGCGCCGGTCCTGTTTCGCGACGCCCTTCAGTCTGTTTATGGCTCACTCGATTGGCTGCCGGAGCCAGATGGTCTGATTCACCGCTTTCACGTTCCCGGCGACAAACAGGGCAGCGAAAACGGCTGGTATGTCTTGTACTTGGACGGCATTACTTCGGGCGCGTTTGGCAGCTGGAAAGCTGGCGCTTCTCACACCTGGTGCAGCCGTGAGCCTGCCGATCCGCGCGAAGCCGAACAAGTGCGTCAGCACATCGAGCAGGCCAAACGCCAACGCGAAGCCGAGCAGCAACAACGCCAACTCAAGGCAGCAATTCGGGCTCAGCGTTGGTGGCGCGATGCGCGGCGCGCTGATCCGGCCCACCCGTACCTGATCGCCAAGGATGTCCGTCCGCATGGCCTGCGCCAGAGTGGTGACGCCTTGCTGGTGCCGCTGTATGTGGCGGGTGAGTTGGTCAACCTGCAGCGCATTGCCACGGACGGCAGCAAACGCTTTCTGGCAGGTGGCCGGATCAAGGGCAGCTATTCGCCTTTAGGCGTCATCGACCCGAGCCAGCCGCTGTGCATCTGCGAAGGCTGGGCCACGGGCGCCACGCTGCATCAACACGGCTACGCCGTGGCCTGCGCCATGAACAGCGGCAACCTCAAGCCGGTAGCTCTGGCGCTGCGCGCCCGTTACCCAGAGCAGCCAATCCTCATCGCGGGCGACGACGACCGGCTCACCGACGGCAATCCGGGGCGCACCGCCGCCAATGCCGCCGCCGCGCTCGTCGGTGGTCAAGTGGCGTTCCCAGAATGGCCAGAAGACGCCCCCGCTGACCTCACCGATTTCAACGATCTCGCCAATTGGAAGCGCGCCCATGTCCCTGCCTGACAGCAACGTTATCAGCCTTCGGCCCGATGCACCGACCGTTACGCCTGAGCGTCCCTGCTGGGCCGTGTACGAACACTGGGTGACCAATGAGAAGGGCCGCAAGCTGCGTCCGGGTGTGTACCGCCACGGGTTTAAACGCGCCGCGGGCCAAGATGAGGATGATGCCGACAACGCGGCCGACGACCGTCCGATCATCGACGAATGGATCGCCAGTCCGGTGACCGTCACAGCCCGAACCACCAACAGCGATGACGGCAGCGAGGGGCGTTTGCTGCGCCTGTTTACCGACAGCGGCATCAAGGAATGGATCATTCCCATGGAGGTGTTCGGCGGTAGCGGCGAAGATGCCCGCCGCCAGTTGTTCGGCATGGGCGTCATCATTGCGCTGAAAAAGCGTGCCGCCTTTATGGAGTACCTGCTGGATCAGCGCCCCGAAGAAGTGTTCGCCACCACTGGCCGTCCGGGCTGGCATGAGTCGGGGGCGTTTGTTTTGCCGGGGCGCACTCTCGGCAGCGACAAGGTGCGTTATCAGGCCAGCGGCAAAGGCCAGAACCTGTTCAGCGTGCGCGGCGAGCTGGCGCTCTGGCAACGCGACGTCGCCGTCAAATGCGCGGGTAATCCAGTTCTGACGTTGGCCATTGGCTGTGCGCTGGCCGGGCCCCTGCTGAGTCTGGTTGGTGTGCTCGGTGGCGGCGTGCACCTGGTAGGAGACAGTTCCAGCGGTAAGTCGTTGGCGCAGTTGATCGGCTCGTCGGTGTGGGGTGACCCGGGCGTGTTCGCCGCCAGTTGGGACATGACCAAGGGTGGCTTGGAGATCGAAGCCGCCGGGCGCAATGACACCTTGTTGCCACTGGACGAAATCAAACGTGCCGATCCCAAGCGCGTGCAGGAAATGGCGTACTCGCTGGCCAACGGCCAAGGCAAAGGCACTATGACCCGCGAGCGGGAGGGTCGGGCCAAACTGAGCTGGCGCCTGCTCACCCTTTCCAGTGGTGAACGCTCCCTTTCCGAGCACGCCGCCATTTCCGGCAATGCCGCCCACGCCGGTGCCGAACTGCGCATGGTCGACGTGAATGCAGGCACTCGCGCTCACCGCGCCTTCGATGAGTTGCACGGTCTGGAGGGGGCCGACTTTCACCGACTGCTCACTGTGGCGGTTGGTGCCCATCATGGCCATCTCGGGTCCGCCTTCGTCGAGCAGTTGCTCGCCAGCGATAACCGTCCCGGCCTGTTGGAACACTTCGCCAACGTGCGCGCCAAGTTCGTCGAGGATAACGCTCAAGCCGGTCGTGTCGCCGACCGCTTCGCCGTGATTGCCCTGGCTGGGGAAATGGCCATCGCCTATGGCCTGTTGCCTTGGGCACCGGGCAGTGCCCTGACCGACTGCCAGTTGCTGTATGGCGAGTGGCTGGCGCGGGTCGGCAGCGGCAATGCCGAAGACCGGCAGATCCTCGCCGGCATCCTCGACTTTATCGACAAACACGGCAGCAGCCGCTTCTCCGATGTGGACGACCACACACCGGACTCCAAGGTGTTCAACCGGGCCGGGTATTGGGAGGTATCCCTGGGTAAACGTCTGTACCTGTTCAACAAGTCAGCGCTGGTCGAAGCAGCCAACGGTTATGGCCTCAGCCGTGTGGTCAAGGCGCTGGATGGCGTGGGTGCTTTCGCCAAGCGCGACACCGACCGGGACAGTCGCAAGACCAAAAAATATCGCCTGCCCGGTGGCGGGTCAGCGCGCCTGTATGTCGTCGATGCCGAAGCCATGGACCTGGAGGCCGCCCATGTATGACCACTCAACCCCAATGGACGACTTCACAGGAACCTAGTTTTGTGGGGAACGCGGGGAACAGTGGGAACAGCCAATGTTTCCGGGGACTTGGGCCGTTCCCCCTTATAGAGATGTTGGGGAACAGGGGGAACACACACCTGTTTTTATATAAACGATCGTGCTTCTACCCAGCGATCTGGCGGGAGGTGCTCGGCACATAAGGCATGGCCAGCCGCCGATTTACCTCACCTTATTATTTTTTGGAGAACCACCCATGACGAACAACACTCAAGCCATGAAACCCAACAACGCCAAATTGCTGAAGGAGCTGGAGAGCAAGAAAGCCGAGTGGAAGCTAGAAATTAAAGTGCTCGAGGAGCAGAGCGAGCCGTTGCGGGAAATGCTCGATGGCATACCGTTGCGCATTGAAGACTGTACGCAAGAGCAGTGGCAGCAACGGAGCCAGTTACAGAATGAGGTGTCCAAACTGGAGCGCCCCGCTTCAAGTCTGAAGACGCAACTGGTGTACCTGGACAAAGACATCGAGCGCCTGTCCACGCTGCTCGATGCTGACAAGCAGATTGTGGCCAACAACAAACGCGACCAGGAGCTCACGTCAGAAGTTGGTCGCCTGCGGGACGGTGTCGAGCGTGTGCAGAGCGCCATGCAGGACATTGAAACTAGGCACGAAGACGCTGGGAAGAACGCTGACATGGCGTTACAGCTCGCGGTGCAAGCGCGTGCTCGAGCAACGGCGACGGGTGACTTTCTCGCCAGCACCGCCGCAGAGAAGGCAACGCAGAAAGCAACGACAGAGCGCCAGCAGGCCCATCAAGCTAAGGAGCGTGACGAGCCTCTGCTGATCGCCTTACGGGCCGAAGCCGAAGCGATTGAGGCGCAGATTGCGAGTGCACTTAAGGAACAAGACATCGCCCGGGAAAAAGTCCGGACATCGCAGATCGCGAAATTTGAGGACGCTTGGGATCAACAGGTTCAGGCTTTGCTCACCATTGGCGGCCACTTGATGAACCTCGGCAGCAACGAAGCCTTTCGCTCTATGAAGATTCCCCACATGGCGGACCGTAGCCGCTCAATTATTTACCGCGACCTGCTCGATGACTCGCGGGTACTACACGGGTGAAGCCGGCCGTAGAGAAAGTAAGTCTGTACCGCACGTCGGTCGCCAGCGCCGTCGAACGACCGGTGTGCCGCGGCTTTGAAACCGTAGGCAAGAAGGTCGTGTTCTGGTCGGTGGTCTGCTGGGAGGCGGTCAAGTCAGGAGGCGAACGGAGCATTGTTCGTCCGCTCGCCACCGAGCAAAAGGCGCAGTGGGCGACTCAGGTGCTGACTGCGCATTACTCGGGGCGGGTGTATGCCTCGCTACGCCAGATCAGCGAGAAGGAAGTCGAGGCTGTTCAGATGGAGGTCTTTGAGCGTTCGGTGATGGATGACGTGGTGGCCTTGGAACTGGCCGCCAAGTACGCAACAACGCCGGATTAATCCCTTGGCTTTGAGCTGACCGTAGGCCGCTGGCTTCACACCCTAGCGGCCTTTTTCATTCGTACGCCACACTCACACCGTTGCATCAAGCAACCCCGCCGGCAGTCATTCAACGAGGTGCCCAGGCGGAGCGTTTTTTCAATGATGGTGTTAGACAGGGGTTCAGTTCAGTCATGGCGCAGGTAGACAGGCGTTAGATTTAAAGATTCGCAAACCAGCCCGCACGCCACGAACGGCGGGGGCTGCAAGACGACACCACAATTTGTTAAAGCCGAGGTTTGAAAATGGCAACTGGGACCATTTTCCCGTCCCGGCGTGGCCTGCCCCTGCAGACAGCAGGGCTTTGCGCTTACAGCTCAGGTTGACCGGTGTTAGATCCTGAGTTTCTGGCAATCCTCTGTAGCCCTTACAGAACAAGGCCTACAGGGTCTTTCAGAAAACAACCATAGGTGAGGATTCAAAGGTTACAAAGGCGTGATATTCTCGTCGCCGGCGGGCTGTGTGGATGGCGCTTTGGAGACATTGCGCCGACAGATTCTAGGTTTCTAGACCAAGGAGGTTCGACTCCTCCCTCGCCAACCCAATGAAGGTACGAACTGTGTCTTACCAAGTTGAATTAGGTTGGAAAATTTTCTCCAGTCTTTCCCCACAAGGGACCGAAAAGACTAGGCTGTCTAGCCCGCTTTTCAATATCAAAGGGGCGCGCTCTTTTTTGCGTACGCTTGGAGGCAATCCACGCGTACCTTACGCGCCAACAACGCTTGAACCGACAAAAAATTTTCATCACGCATTACGGTCGTCGAAGAACGAGCTAGGTGTTGAAGGAAAGCAATTTACCTTTACAATTTTTTTTGAGAAAGTACAAAAGCGCCTTCAAGTAACGATAGGGCTGCGAAGATATTTATCTTGCATATGCGCCTCGGTAAAAGTTCAGGCTTTTAGTGTTGATTGTCTTACTGCAATTGCCGAATTGCAAGATATTAAATCCCATAAAGGGCTGTTTAGATTTGTCTCTGAAATTGTTGCCATCACTATTATGGGCGACACTAATTCAAAAAAACTTTCCGAGCCTCCTAAAATCTTTCCGGTCATTCAAATTACAAACTTAGGTGCCCAGACTGAGGATGCAGAGCATCACCTAGTGGAAATCCTAACGCGCCACACTATTGAAGAGTCAACTATAGTTGACTCCGTCATCCAAAAAAACAAGACCCATCAAATCGACAAAACTATAATACTCATAGATAGGCAAGGTGTTCTTTCCTACTTGCCGCCACACTGTACTACGCGTCAAATTGAAGGGAGTCGTCAACGGTTTAATAATGCGTCCTCACTAATAGAATTTGCAAACGCAATTAAACGAGACCTGAAGTCTGGGCTTATCTCCGGCGAGATCATTAGACCAATCATTAATGAAGCACAATATTTTTTACCCGATAGTATTTCTGCTCAACGAATGTGGGCGCTATTGACGAGCGAATTTAATATGCCGCATGAGCTTGAGCAGGGGAAAAGATTAGGCATAAATCCAATCTCAGAAAGCATCAGCGCCGGTGGCCTCTCGCTTCCACAGACTAAACAGGTTGTTGTGCAGCAGTTCTTTTCCAACGACCAATACAACGTAACGGGGCAGGTTGGAGCGGTCGATCCCAACGCTATAGCTGCAAGCAATACGTTTACCCAAGTATTACAACAAGCGGCCTGCGGTCTCGACCTACCTTCGCTTGCTGCGGAGCTTTCGATACTTCGCAATTCAATGCGTAAACAAGCTATCGAGATTGAGCACGACCAATCGATTGCCAGCATTGGCACCGCGGAGAGCGCAGCGAAGGAGCACGACGGAGCAAAAGTATTGGAGAATTTAAGGTCTGCAGGGGACTGGGCGTTGGATGTGGCAACGAAAATTGGAACTAACGTCGCTGCTAACGCAATCAAAACGGCAATTGGTCTGTAGTAAACATCTATAGTTGGACTTTTCCAGGACGTTAGCGATGTCTATCACAATCCCTGATTCTTCATGGTATAGAAGCAAAAGTTCTGAGAAAAATGCTCCCGCATCGTGCCCTTACGCAAATGTACATAAATGTCCAAGATATTATGCGAGTTTAGATATGCTTGGCAAAGCTGGAATTGTTACTTGTATAAGTGATGATAAAAAAGAATATTTAGATAAACTTTGGGATGACTCTGGGTTGCTACCAGTTATTGCTGAAGAAGATACTGGTATAAGTGGCTACCCAGGGAACTGGAGTGTTTTTTCAAATTTTTGTCCGGAGGTGGCTTTCACTTATTTTCGCTATTACGCAAGCTTTTTAGCGAAATACGTAGATGATATTGATAGCACCTATGCGCGTAGGATTGCCGAAAGGGAAAAGAGGCCCAACGATTGGCGTCATGAGTGGGCCTTTATATCCTCTTGCCATTTTTTGGATTGTAGTGTTTACAATCAAGTTAATTATTTCAACTCAACAAACACTGACAACAAGCAACATTTGCTCCCGCACCATAATCAGGTTTTTTTTCAGCAGTTCTATTCCAAGGAGATTACTATGAGCGACCAATACAACATAACTGGGCAGGTTGGAGCGGTCGGACCCAACGCCAAAGCAGAAAACAATACGTTTAACCAAGTAATGCAACAGGCGGCATCCAATCTCGATCTACCTACGCTTGCTGCGGAGCTTTCAACACTTCGCAGTTCAATGCGTAGTCAAGCTACCGAAGTCGAACACGACCTAGCAGTTGCTAGCATTGGTGCAGCGGAGAGTGCGGCGAAGAAACAAGATGGCGCAGGGGCATTGGAACATCTGAAGTCCGCTGGGAAGTGGGCGTTTGATGTGGCAACAAAGATTGGTGTCGGTGTCGCAGCTAAAGCAATTGAAACAGCCATAAATCTGTAGCGGTCAAGCGACGGCTTTTATCTCCAGCAACATGCCGGGGACCCTGGCAATTCCGACGATGGACGGGTGCGAAGACTCGCGTGATCGTGTTAGCGGCAGCGTCTAAAAGTTAGTTGACAGGTTGACAAAAAAAATCCTGAATTTTGAGCTGTCGGTGACGTGCAACTCATAGCCGATTTTCTGTACAGCCCCCGCAAACGCTAAGCGCGGTGTGCGTAGAGGCTTCGTCAGCTGCCCCCCGAACAGAGGCTCGAAATCCTTGTCAACCTTGTCAAGTAAGTTGACAAGGTTGACAGCTGCCGGGGGCGAAACCGCATGACTGCTAGTTACCAGTGGGGAAACTGAATAAGTAGTCTGGCAAGCCGGTAATTCATAACTGATAAGCCAATTCCCCCGCAGTTGCCTACTTTTTCTCGACAGAGCACCCCTTAAGCATGATGGCGGTGTGATGGCTGTGTGGCTATGATCTTGTCTTCATGTTTGGTGTCAGGGAAAGAAGGATCAACCATGCAATGGATCGACGAAAAGGCTCTTGAAACTTGGGCCGACCGGATGAATGCCCGTGACATGTTAATGGCCATGTTGGCGGATCTGATACGCAAGACGATTGATGACGCGACCCGATTCCGGTTCCCTAGCGGCGAGGCCAGCCAATTGCGAGGCTGGGACGGAGACCTGGAAACTATAGAGGCCAAGAGCTTCGTCCCGGGAGGGAAATCTAAATGGGAGTTTGGCACCGGTCCTGGTGCGGCTAAAGCTACGGCCGACTACGAGAAGCGGACTGGTCAAACGCCCGTCGACGAGATGCGCGAAAATACACTGGTTCTTGTCAACCTCGGATCTTGGGACACGCCGAAGAAGAAGATACCTGAGTGGGAAGACGACCGACGTCGAGAGGGTAAATGGAAAGACGTTAAATATCTCGATGGCGTCCAGCTTGTCCAATGGCTGAAAGATCATCCTGCGATTGCTGCTCGATACGCTCGCAATGTCCTCGAGACGGCGCCCCAAGAAGGGGCTTTGAGTACCGACGAGTACTGGGAAGAGTTCAGCACGCAGTTCAAGCCTGCGCTCACCGAGAAGCTTGTCATTGCCAATCGGCAGCGCGAGGCAGACGACCTGATCGCGAAGCTTTGCGGACCGGCCGACTCCTTTATGCTGGGCGCAGAGACGTCTGAGGAAGTCATTGCATTTGCGGTGGCGGCGATTCGATCCGCAGCGCCGGCCATTCGCGAGTCACTTGAGTCCAGAACGCTAATCATCCGAACTCAAGCAGCTGCAAGATTCTTTGGGATGCATTCAGGTCTGGTCTTTATCGCAACGGGGGAGGCCGATTTACTGGCTGGCGCTCTCGGAAAAAAATGCCCCACGCTATCTGCTGCTACCGGGGCATCAGCCAAGCGGGGAGCCGTGCTCAAGCGCCCGACAGCCTCAGGCATGGTGGATGGATTCATTGAGATGGGGCTTGATCACAGCCAAGGCTACGAGCTTGCCCATCGGTGTGGACGCAGCTTGACCATCCTGAAGCGGTTGATAAACAACAAGCCTGTAGCTGATCCGGTTTGGTTGCAGCAAACAGCTGTGCTGAAACCTGCTTTTCTGGCCGGGGGATGGTCGAGTGATCTTGAGTCTGACTGCGCCATTTTGAAGGAATTGGGAGACTATCCTTCCTACTCGACGTTGGAAAATGTCCTCATGCCCTCACTTAGTTTTCCCGATCGTCCGGTGGACAGGGAGGCTGACGTTTGGAAGGTGCGGGCACCGGTTGACGCTTTTTACTTCTACGGCAGTCAACTGACCGAGGATGATCTCACGCGGTTGCACGAAGCCATCGTCAAGGTGTTTGGCAAACAGCCGGAACAGCCCTCACGAGATCAAAAGTTCAACCAGGCTAAAGCCGCACCGACCGATTACAGCAGTTGGTTGCGTGATGGGCTTGCATTGACGCTTCTCATCATTGCTTCTATGCATGACGTCGCCGGCTTACACGTCAAAGGAAGAACACCTCAACAATTTGTCGATGACGTAATTAACGCACTGCCGGATTGGAGCAAATCGCATCATTCGATACTGCGTCTCGGCGATCAGACCTCGCTATTTGCGGAGGCCGCGCCCAACCCTTTTTTGAAGGCCCTCGAGTCTATGCTGGAGGGCGCCCCTGAGCAGGTTGCACAGATCTTTAAATCGGAGCGTGACCGTCTCTTTGGCCCAGCTAGTCCGCATGTGCGTTTACTCTGGGCGCTGGAGACAATCGCATGGGAACCTCGATACCTAAACCGCGCCGCGTTGGTACTCGCGAAGCTCGGCCAGTTGGATCCGGAACCGGACTCGAACTACGTTAATAGGCCAATTAACAGTTTGCGCGACATCCTATTGGGCTGGTCGCCCAACACGTACGCAGTACAACCGCAACGGATCGCATGCCTTGATGCCATCCTGAAGGCATGTCCCGTCGTTGGCTGGCAGTTACTTGAGAAGCTCCTTCCGCGTCATCACGACACAAGCTCACCCACTCAGCACCCGAAGTTGCATGATTCCGCGCCTGAAAACATCGAAGAAATCACATTTGGATTGGTGTGGGATTTTGAAACCGCCGTTGTTGATCGGGCACTGGTAGCGGCCGGAAATGATGAGACACGCCTTGGCGTCTTGATTAAGGCGTTGGGAGAACTTCAACCAATGAGTCGGGTGAAGGTGCTCACAAGCGTCGATAACTATCTCACCGCTCACCAAACAGCCGAAGGTTGCACGATCTGGCATTTACTAAAGGATGAGTCAGCTCGCAATGAGTATTTTGGCGACTCAGACTGGGCACTGACAAACGAAGAGTTGGCCGCGGTGCAAGATGTGGTCGAACGTCACCGCCCTGTCGACCCTCTAGTATCTGACCGGCTTGTGTTTGATGACTGGATGCCGCACATCGGCAAGTACACTGCAGTCTCTATAGAGGACTCTACTAATTTACGTAAAGAAGTACTACAGCGCGTACTCGACCGTGACGGGGTGCCTGGCATCCTGAAGCTTGCGAAGATGGTCAAGCTTCCCGACCTGCTCGGTCAGGTGTTAGTCCACATATCGATCACCCTCGATCAAATGCTTGAGCTGATACAAGGCTCACTCGATCCTACCGCGCCGCCGAGCCTTTCGTACTACGTATCTGCCGCTGGATCAGCCCTGTTCTGCGAAGAATGGAAGGACGCATTCAAAGACCGCGTATTAGCGCAAATCGCGGACGATGCCACTAAAGGCAAACTCTTACTTGGGTGGCCAGCCAACCCTTCGACCTGGGCTTATGTCGAAAGCCTTGGTACCGAGATACGCGACCAGTACTGGAGGCAGATGGGCTTGCTGCCAGTCCAAGCTCCGCTCGACGATCTGCTGTTCGCGATTGACCAGTTTCGTAGCGTGGAGCGGGATATTGATGTCTTGGGATTGGTGCACAACCGTGGCAAAGACCTACCGACGAGTTTGCTGGTGGACCTCCTTGCCAAAGGGGCTGGTCAGCTAGAAAACGGCATCATGCGTTCGGGCACCATGCTTTCGTATTACGTCACGCAGGCGCTTAAGGACTTACGTCACCGCAGCGATATCGACAAGTTGGAAGTCGCGAAGTTGGAGTATGCCTATCTGCCTCTGCTGCGGGATGAAAATGAGCCGCTGACTATCTTTAGCCTTCTGGCTTCTGACCCCCAGATGTTCGTCGACGTGCTTTCGCATGTGTTCAGAGGTAAGAACTCGCCATCCGATCAGGTCATTACAGCCGAGATGAAATCGCGGGCAACAATCTCATACAACCTGCTAACAGATTTCAAAACAGTACCTGGTCTGTGCGACGAGAAAATCGATGCTCAGGCGCTCTACGAATGGGTTACAAAGGTTCGAACTTTGGCTGCATCAAAAGACATCAGTGATTCTGGTGACCAGCGCATTGGTTACATTCTCGCTCACGCACCGCAGGACCCTAGCGAATCGTTCTGGCCACCATCAGCAGTTTGCCAAGTGATTGAATCGATCGCCGCCGAGCATATCGAACGTGGGTTCGCCATCGAGTGCTTCAACAAGCGCGGTGTTTTCAGTAAGGGATTCAACGAGGGCGGAGGGCAAGAGCGCGAGTTAGCCGCTCGATACAAGGATTGGGCGGATGGAACGTTAATTTACCCTCGGACGTCGGCGATGTTGATGGCTATTTCCGAAAACTGGACCCACCATGCAGAGCGCGAAGATGTGAGAGCTGAACAGGGCAAGATGAAGATGTAACTCACTCTGCGTCCACTGCTTGCTGAGCGGCCTACTTCCCTCAAAAACCGCTGGGGACCCTGGCGATTTCCGAGGAACACGGGTGAGGAAACTCGCGCAAATTCGTTAGCGGCACCCCGCCAAAGTTAGTTAACTGGTTAACTCGCTTGGTTAACTAAGCTGAAAGCCTTACGGGCCGGGGCTTGTAGCCCGGTTAACTAACCATTTGAGTTGGTTAACTCGGCTACCCCTCAGTTCGCCGGAGAGCAAGGCGGGCCGGGGCTTTCAGGGCGGTTAACTAAGGAGTTAACCGACTAAATTACTTGGTTAACTGGTTAGCCGCTAGAAATGGTCTGTAAAATCGGCTGATAGCCAAGCGGGCCGGGGTTTTCAGGTAGTTCCCCGAGGAGTTAACCAACTAATTTACTCGGTTAACTCTCAGGTTAACTGGTTAACTCAGTTGGTTAACTTTGCTGGAAGCCTTATGGCTCGTGGCTTGCAGGCCGGTTAACTACACATTTGACCTGGTTAACTCGACTATCCGCCAGTGCTTGCCGGTGATAGTGCGCTTTCTCCCGCGTTTTGAACGCGGTGGTGATCCGTCATTTCGTCGCGACCAAATACAACGGGAATATTCGGGGTGTCATTCTTCAAAACGATACCCACCAACGCGGAGACTTTGCGGCGTTTTGGTCTTGTTGATCAGTCACCTTTTCAGCCGATCTTTCCGCCGTTCTGGCTTTTTCTGTTCCCCCCAAAAAACACTGGGGTACAAGTTCCCCCACTAAAACCCCCGGAAACATTGGCTGTTCCCACTGTTCCCCCGTTCCCCTGCTTTTTGAAATCAGTCACACATTGGATGACGGACAGATAGGGAGGCCGGTTAGTGCCTGAAATGAGGGGCTACAATCGGTCAATGGCGGTCGAAGCAACCCTTCGATGTGACAACGGACCCAAGGCGATTCGGCCCATTATGGGATGCTACCCTTCAAAGAATGTGTGGCAATATGCCACCTCCGAAATCACTCTGGAAAAGGAAAACCATGTTTAGTGTTCTCGATCTCCGCGCCATCGCATCATCCGGCGGTAGCATCACACTTGATGCTACGGGATTTAGCACGTTAGATTTGCGTGCAATTGCGTCATCAGGGCAAGCGAACAAAGCTCAGCTCTTTCTTAAAAATGTCAGAGGCTTTTCTGTCTTAGACCTTCGAACAATTGCATCCTCTTCTCCTGGTAACGTACATTTCGATCTTTCGCCTTGATGATCGAGGCCCGTTTTAAACTTCCGGCAACCTCTATTGCCAGAGGTTCAAGAAAAGTATCACCTTAATCCCGACGCACCACACAAAACTGCGTTACAGGCACTGCTTTCCTAGGCACATCCGTCAATAAGTTTGTTATCTAAAACACGCGGAGCAATTCAGGGAATTAACCACAATGGACTTTATTTTCATCGCAGCACTAGATTACTTTCATATCAAACAAAAAATCTTTTGCACGGTAGGATTTGATCGGAAATTAATTTTAACCAATGACAGTGAAAAAATATCACCTCTAATAAATGAGTTTCACATCAACCAGATTGGACGACTTGAGTACAACCACCTATTATCTGGTCGACCCGTTCTATACGTTAAGCGTAAGCTCATTGCCCCGCACTCAATGGAAGAGATGCTATTGGATTTTCTCCGAGAGGTTCAAAGCTTTTGCGGTGAAATGTGGCTATGGCGTGATAACAGCATAAACTGCCAACAGGCATTCGCGCTTGCTGTGGATATGGAAGCCCTGTCAGTGAACTGCCTGCCAGTATTTAACTCCTCAGCTACTGGAGAGGACGTAACCATAACAGTCGAAGCTGAAGAGTTTCACACACTGATTGAGGGGCGCATCGTACAGTTCGACAGCTTTAAAGAGCGTACTATTCCAAAACAAACTTCGCTAAGAAAATCAATGGGCCGCCTAAATGTCGGCCTTTATCATTTGCAGGCAGCACGAAATCACCGGGATTTAGGTTTCAAAATTGCGTGCTACTGTAGTTTTTTTGAATCGCTTTTCAGCACAGACACAGCAGAGCTATCTCATCAACTATCTCAAAGGATAGCTTTTTTCTTGCACGACGAACCTGAAAAAAGAGTTGAGCTGTACAAGCTAACTAAAAAAGCTTATGCAGTCAGATCCAAGGCTGTTCATGGGGATAATTTAGATAGCTCGGTCGCGAACCTACAAAACTTAGCTATTCATTGCGACGACTTAGCTAGAGCTTGCTTACTGAAGATCTTTGGTAGCAAAAAATTGTATGACATGTTCAGCAATAGCTCTAAAGAGACTATTGCAAATTATTTGGTAGGAACTGTTTTTGGCATAAGCTGAACGCTCATAGCCTATCTCGTGTCAGGAGGTACTCTGTTGTCACAGAGCACGTAAATCCAAGCCTGGCATTGAGTGCCTAATCTATACGCGCTTGGACGCCAGACATGGGCAGAATTTCTTTTGGGGGCAGATTTGGGGGCAAGCAATTCGCCCAAACCACAGGAACCCTTTATTTACACGGCCTACAGCCAGTGGTTCTATTCCGTCTCTGGCACCAAATACCGAAAACCCTGAATCGCAAGATTCAGGGTTTTTTTATGCCTGCGATTTGATGAGGCACTGTTCCAGTCACCCTCGAAGCGCCGGACGAAGCATCCCCCACCTCCTTGCGCCACGCCCGCAAGCAAGCACCTAGCCGAGTACAGAGCGGCATCAAGCATGGGTGATCGGCCCTTCTCGCAGTCTCTCGGGTTTGTCGGAACGCTCCGTATGCGTTCACGGAAATGGATGACATACGCTGATCATCGGCTTGGGCAGAATCGTGGGAGGAACTGCCGCATAACCGTGAGCAGAGACACAACAGGGATGTAGACAATGACTGACGCCATCAAACGGGACGTCGAAAACGTTGAGCTTTTTACTGGACAGGACATCAAAATTTTCAGCTTTGATATTCGCCAGTCAATATTGCTTCACAGGTTTGCCGAAGAACTGGCCGCCATCGGCGGGCCGCAGGCACCTGGCGCCAAGTCCAAAGCCTCTCTGGCAGCCACCGACTTAAAGTTCTCGTTTTCGAAAGACCAATGTGAACTGCTGGCGGCCTACTCCAATGGCCTTGTCTGCGTGTTGATTTTTGAAGGGCTGCAAAAAATCACCGATGGCAGCCCTCCACATGAACTACCCAACCTGACATCCCTGGAAAATCGCTACGACGTCCTTTGCCTGGCCGCCCGTAATCAGATCTTGTTGAAACTGTTGGATAACAGCTCCTTTGCCTATGACATGGACAACGAAGGAAAGCTGGTTCGATTGGTCGCCAACTTCAAAGGTGGCGGACTTACCAAAATCAATGCCGAGCCGGAAATCAAAGAACTGAGTTCCCATTCCGGCCTCGCACTTGGCCCGCATACCGAGGCGCCTTACTGGTGCGCCGTGAACGCGAAAGACGGGCACTCACCCTCTCCGTCCTCGCTCATACTTTCCGCCCTGTGGAACCCGAGTCTGGAACCTACGCGAGTCATCCCGCTGCCTCCCATACTGGAAAAAATCGGCGTCACCAACTGCCTAGCACTGACCACGGGGAACTTCCAATTCACTCGTAGCGACTCTTTTGTGAGCGGTAAAGGGGAAGATGGCCGCAACGTTTCGATTCTGGAGTTTGACGACAAGGTCGGGTTCGCAGCCCGTTTCAACTCGTATCGATTTTCGGTCAATGAGAATGTCTCGATCTTTGTTAAACAAGCCTACACCGACCTTTGCCAACGCGTGGCCGAAGCAACTCCGGCTGAATACACGCTGACCCAGGAATCGGCCATGGCCATCAATAACACCAGGGCTCTGCACTGTCGGGATGTGATCAAAGACAACAGACGGGTCTTGGTTCGCATCTTCGGACTTTCAAAATTTTCGTCTCCTATCGTCATTTCAGACGACCCGCTACTCCTGCAGGGCTGATTTTTTCAAATGTTCAGGCTGTTAAACGACCTGTCATGTGTTAACCGGCCAATAACGATAAAGAGGGAATGTAATGTCTTGGGATGTCATTGGAATGTTGGCGCTTGTCGCCTTTTGCGCCGGCTTTTTTGATGCTATTGCCGGTGGTGGCGGCTTGATCACCTTACCTGCACTGTTTCTGGCAGGTTTAGATCCAATCAGCGCAATTGCAACGAACAAGTTTCAGGCCGCTTCGGCAACTATTTCGGCAACCGTAACCTTTGCTCGCAAGGGCATGATCGAGTGGCGCCAAGGACGCTTCCTGGTTGTCTGCGGATTTATTGGCGGCGTCGGTGGCGCCTTGTTGGTCAGTTCTATTGATAAGCGCTATCTGGAAGTGTGCGTGCCCATCATGCTGATTCTGGTGGCTATCTATTTTGCATTATCTCCAAAACTGGCCGGTGAGGATCGCCGCAAGAGAATCGGCATCCTGCTTTTCTCATTTACCGTGGCACCGATCCTGGGTTTTTACGACGGCATATTTGGCCCCGGTGTAGGCTCTTTCTTCATTGTCGGGTTTGTCCTTCTCTGTGGACTAGGCATGATGCGGGCCATGAGCTTCACCAAACTTGCCAACGCTTCATGCAACCTGGTTTTTATCACCAAAGGGGTGATTATCTGGCCGATTGCCATAGCCATGGCTTTGGCAGCGTTCATTGGTGCACAGCTAGGCGCACGAGCGGCTGTTCGGGTCGGACCCCGGCTGATCAAACCCATGTTGATCGTGGTCTGCTGTGCCTTAGCCATCAAGCTGCTGAGCGTGGAAACCAATCCTTTGCGTGTTGCAATCCTCCAATCATTGGCCGCGTTATAAGCGCTGGCCAATATTGATCAGGAACTGAACAGTCGTTTCTCTCAGCGCTGGCGCCTCGGCCTGCGTGGAATCGTCATCACGACATCCGGGCAAGCCAATGCACCAACGCCGAGGCGCTTAATTTGCGTCGTTCCAGTGGAAAACCAGATTGCGCGCAGCGCCGCTGCCTACATCTGTAACGTCACGCCGCGCCTCACCGTTACGCGTCGCGACAACGGTGTACTTGCCGGGCGGCAACTGAATGTAAACCAGCGGGCCTGCCTGACTCAGCGTCAGCACCGGCCCCTTGGCGTTCTGGATAAGCAACTGCACGTCCGGAATGTATTCGTCTTGCGGACCTACCGAGAAGGTCATGTGCAGGTTGTAGCCAGTCGTTTGCTGGATGGCTTTCGCCTCATCCTCGCCGATACCGCCGGAGAGGTAAGAAACCCCGTTTTGTTCCTGCCGCTGAACTTGCACGCCAGCAGTATCAATAGGGTCAAGGCTGGCGGCATTCAACATCGCCGGACACGCCAGGACACCGACAGCAACAAGGGACAACATGAATGCATGGACGTATTTCATGATGACGACTCCCGGGCTCCTCAGAACCCTCTCATCCCCTTGAGTTTTGATTTCCCGGACGCCGTTCCAGTTTTAGATTGATTCGATCTTGGGTTCACTGCGAAACGGACTACACCCTGTATTCCACAATTACATCCTGCCATCGGCGTGGTCCTGCAAAACGTATCCGGTATTTCCTTCCGGATTAGCAGCGGCGTACTGCATCGCTACCCCATGCATGCTTGGCATCCTCTTTCGCCTGCTTCTCCAGCCGCGGAAGACTTCATGACCCCCGTCAAACCCGATAAGACTCCAGATTCACAACTCACCTCATTGGTGGACAACCTTGGCGAACTGATCCGTCAGGCACGCCTTAAAGCGCTGCGAGCGGTCGATACGGCCCAAGTGCAAACCTGTTGGCAGATCGGGCGGCATATCGTTGAGTTCGAGCAGTAGGGGGCTCGTAGGGCGGGGTATGGGAAGCAGTTGTTGGCGACGTTGGCCAAAGCCCTCACCGCCGAGTTTGGGAAAGGCTTTGACGCGTCCAACCTTCGCTATATGCGCCAGTTCTATCAAGCCTTCCCGATTTGTGACGCACTGCGTCACGAATTGAGCTGGACCCACTACCGAAGGCTTCTGCGCGTCGACAACGACCATGCCCGTCATTGGTACATGAACGAATCGGCCCACCAGAACTGGTCAAGCCGCGCCCTTGAGCGTCAGATCAACACGCTGTATTACGAGCGTCTGCTGGCGAGTCGTGATCGATCCACTGTCAGGGAGGAAGCCACAACCAATATCCAGAAAATGGCCACATGCCCGAGAGACTTCGTTCGAGATCCGGTTGTGCTGGAATTTCTAGGTCTGCCCAATGCAGGCCTGATCCTGGAAACCGAACTTGAACAAGCGTTGATCAACCACCTTCAGAGCTTCTTGCTCGAACTGGGTAAAGGTTTCGCCTTCATCGCCCGCCAGCAACGCATCAGTACCGATAGCAAAGACTTTTACATTGACCTGGTGTTTTACAACTACCTGCTCAAGTGCTTTGTGATCTTCGATCTGAAGCGCGGCGAACTGACCTACCAGGATATTGGCCAGATGGATATGTACGTACGCATGTACGACGAACTCCGGCGTGGACCGGAGGACGGGCCGACTGTCGGCATCATCCTCTGCGCAAAAAAAGATGAATCAGTGGTGCGCTTTTCGGTATTGGAGGGCCATGAACAGCTGTTCGCCAGCAAGTACAAACTGGTGCTGCCGAGTGAAGAGGAACTTCGTGCGGAGCTGGATCGGGAGCGGGTCCTGCTCGAGGATCGGCTGGTCAAGAAACGCCGATAAAAATGGGCGGATTGTCCGAAACCGCCATGAAGACTATCGTTGGCACCTAAGCGCAAAGGTACGTCACCGATGAATTTCAAGGACACGCCTGCACTGACGCCGACTCAAATCGAGCTGCCACTACTTGCCACCCCACCCGGCACCCCCTTCAAGGAGACCGCCGCAGACGGCTTCATCCTCGGCGGCTTCACCTGGCAGCACACCCCGCAAGACCCGGCCCGGCCCGTCGTGATCATCAACGCCGCGACCTCGGTGCGCTGCCGCCATTACTCACGCTTTGCCGATTACCTGTTCGCCAACGGGTTCGACGTCATCACCTACGATTACCGGGGCATCGGCGAATCTCGTCCCGCCTCGCTGAAAAACCTCGACGCCTCGTGGACCGACTGGGGCGCGCTGGACTTTGAGGCGATGCTCAAGCGCGCTGAGCGTGAATTCCCCGGCCAGCCCATTGATGTCGTCGGCCACAGCTTTGGCGGCTGTGCAGCGGGCCTGGGAGCGTCCGGGCAGGTCATTCGACGGATGGTGACCGTCGGCGCGCAATTCGCTTACTGGCGCGACTATGCCACCGCTCATCGCTGGCGGATGTTCGGCAAGTGGCACGTGGTGATGCCGTTGATGACGATGTTCCACGGCTACTTCCCCGGTAAACGCCTCGGCTGGCTCGAAGACACGCCGGCCGGCGTGGTTCGCGACTGGAGCACGCCTACAGACCGCTTTGAAACACGACCCAGCGGCCGGCGCCTGCATCGCGGAACCGGTCGGTTACCCTTCGAACGCGTCAGCGCAAACATCCTCGCGATCAGCATCAGCGACGATCCTTACGGTACGATTTCAGCCATCGAACGCCTGCTCGGCTACTTCACCCACAGCACCCGCACCCATCTGCGAATCACCCCGCAAGACATCGGCGAAGAAGAAGTCGGACATTTCGCCTTTTTTCGCAGCGCATACCAAGCCACACTATGGCCCATTGCATTGTCCTGGCTGCAAAACGCCGAACTGGCCCCCGATACACCCGGGCGGCGAGTCCCGCGCAGCTGAGCCCTCTCAACACATTACGGAACGACGTCCATGGCCTCCGCCAACAAGCAGCACAAACGCGCCACCCGCGCCAAAGCCAAGGCCAAGCAGAACCGCACCCAACGGGCTGCCGCGCCGGTCGAGCTGGACCCGAACGATGATCGCATCGACTTCGAATCGGTGGACCTGACCGAACTGTTCAAGAAAATGATCGACGCCGAAAAGACCAGCCAGCAAGCGATGTGCGTAGCCTTCCTGGAAGACCCGCTACTGGAGCTGGTCTATGAGCAGGAAGGCGAAGAAGGTGCGATGGACTTCATCCTCGCCGCACTGATCGAGTACCGCCAATGGTCGACCGAAGTCGACGAGGCCGGCGCCCTGGCGTGGATCGAATCTCCAGCCTTCCAGGCAGACTATGTCGCAGCGTCCGATATCATCGCCGCGCAAACCCAACAGAAAGCGAACTGAGCTCCCATGGCATCCCTGAACAAGCAACAGAAACGCGCCAAGCGCGCAAAGGCCAAAGCCAAGCAAATCAACATCCACGGCCGCAAACCTGCCGCGCTGGACGATGACCTGGACGAAATCGGCGAGCCGATCCCGGAATACACCCTGGCGATGTTCAGCAAAATGCATGACGCCGAAGCCACCAGCCGCAGCGACATGCTTCAGGTCCTGCTGTCGAACCTCGCCGGCATCATCAGCGACCATCCAGAATTGCTGGACATGGAAAACGCCGACAACGAAGCCATGGCCGCCACCCACCTGGCCGCCGACATGTTGCTCGACTACCGCATGTGGGCTGATGGCATGGACCGGGAAACGGCTCAGGCCTGGCTGACCGATCCGCAGTTCATCACCGACTTCGGCGATGCGCTGGACAGCTATCGTCAGGCGCTGGATGCGCAGGAAGAAAAGAGCGAGTAAACGCGTTTGGCAGAAACCAAAAACGGCCGCTCGTCATCACTGACAGCGGCCGTTTTTTATGGAAACCATTCCAAGACGTCTCCCGCTACCTCTCGTCAGCGGAAATGTATATCCCATTGACATATCCCTTTTTAAATCTATTCTTTGGACTCACGACACACCCAAAAAAGCCGGAGGCCAAAAATGGAACAGACCACCCTTTTCATGAGTAATCGAAGCCAGGCAGTCCGTCTTCCGAAAGCTGTAGCCATGCCAAGCGATGTAAAACGAGTCAACGTAGTCGCCATCGGCAGGGCTCGCATTATCACCCCGGCGGACGAAACCTGGGATAGCTGGTTCGATGGAGATGGCGTAAGCGCAGACTTTATGACTGACCGCGACCAACCCTTCGAGCAGGAGCGTGAGTCGTTCTGATGATCAAGTTCATGCTCGATACCAACATCTGCATCTTCACCATCAAAAACAAACCGCAAATCGTAAGAGAAGCTTTCAACCTTCACGACGGGCAGTTGTGCATCAGCGCAGTCACGCTGATGGAATTGATTTACGGTGCCGAAAAATCTGCGGCTCCCGAAAAGAATCTCGCGGTGGTCGAGAGCTTCGCAGCGCGTCTTGAGGTATTGCCTTTCGACAATGACGCGGCCGCACACACAGGAATGATTCGGTCAGAATTGGCAAGGGCGGGAACACCCATTGGCCCGTATGACTACATGATTGCGGGACATGCCCGTTCACGCGGACTCATTGTTGTAACGAACAACCTGCGCGAGTTCGAACGGGTCCCAGGACTGCGTGTAGAAGACTGGGTTCATCCCACTTGAATCGAACACCACCCACGAAACAAAAACGGCCGCTCGTCATCACTGACAGCGGCCGTTTTCGTAGGTATCAACAACGTTTGGCTTGAGTCAGATCTCAGCGCGCCAACGCTGCACTCAGCTTCTCATTGTGACGACGGCGAGCTACCAGCACGCCTGCCGCGACCACCAACAGCGCCAGCAGGCCGGTCGCGAGAATCTCTACGCGATGCGCTTCCTGGAACAACATGATGGTCAGGGCTGCCACGATGAAAATGATCACCGCGTAGGTCAGGCCCGGGAACAGCCACATGCTGAAGGCGATTTTTTCACCGCGAGCCATGCGCTGTTTGCGCATGCGCAGTTGCGAAATGGCGATCACCAGGTACACCAGCAGCGCGATGGCGCCGGAGCTGGCCAACAGGAATTCGAACACGGCAGCCGGGGCCACGTAGTTGGCGAACACCGCAAGGAACGCAGCGCCGGTGGACAGCATGACGGCCCAGTACGGGGTGCCGCTCTTGTTGGTGCACTGGGAAACGGCCGGTGCATCACCGCGCTTGCCCAGCGAGAACATCATGCGCGAAGCGGTGTACAGCGCCGAGTTAAGGCAGCTGGTCACAGCAACCAGCACCACGATGTCGACGATCAGCTTGGCATTCGGGATGCCCATGCGTTCAAGCACAGTCTGGTAAGAACCAACGCTGGCCAGGATCGGGTCGTTCCATGGCACCAGGGCCACAACGATGAAGATCGACACGAGGTAGAACAAGCCGATCCGCCAGATCACCGAATTGGTGGCCTTGGAGATTTGCTGGCCTGGGTTCTTCGATTCCGCGGCCGCGATGGTCACGATCTCGGTGCCCATGAAGGAGAACATGGTGGTCAGGATCGCACCCAATACCGCGCCCATGCCGTTTGGCAGGAAGCCTTGGGTGTCAAACAGGTGCGAAACGCCGCTGACCTGGCTGCTCGGCAGGAAGCCGAAGATCGCCAGAACGCCGAGCGCAATGAAACCGATGATCGCCACGACCTTGACCAAAGCAAACCAGAATTCGAACTCACCGTAGTTTTTTACGCTGAACAGGTTAGTCACCGTCAGCAGCAGGGTGATGATCAGTGTGAAAGCCCAGATCGCCACGTTCGGGAACCAGGCGTGCAGGATGGTCGCGGCGGCGTTGGCTTCCAGCGGGATAACCAAGACCCAGAACCACCAGTACAACCAGCCGATAGTGAAACCGGCCCAGTGACCGATCGCGCGATCGGCATACGTCGAGAATGAGCCGGTGTCTGGCGAGGCAACAGCCATTTCGCCGAGCATGCGCATCACCAGCACGACCAGCATACCGGCGGCGGCGTAAGCCAACAGCACGGCAGGGCCGGCGGCGGCGATGGCATGACCCGAGCCTACGAACAAGCCGGCGCCGATTACCCCGGCAATCGACAGCATGGTCACATGACGCGGTTTGAGCCCCTGTTCGAGGCCATTGGAGCTTGGGGTACTGCTCATTGAAACTACCTTTGTAAGGAAAAGCGAATGCGTGCATCCCGCCTCGATTTCTTTCTCGTAAAAAGAAACCAACGGGGCGTTCTGGATTCTGTACGCAATAATTGCGCCAAAATATTTCAAAGCCGTCTACCACGGCGATCGCATCCAGACCGGACAGTCATCGCAAGTCATTGAAAGTAATGGCACTTTGCCAAGGCGTTACCCTGCGACTCACTTTCAAGGACGGATCTGCGCGCCGGAAACACACCCGGAAAATGCCCGACGCACAATAAAAGTGCAGAACAGGAACGTTTGGCCGGTTAGCGCTTCCAACACCCCGCCAAAGCTGGCAACATCGCGCCCTTTTTTACGCGACTCCCGCGGCTGCTTTGTATGTGAAAGCAGGGTCAAACGGCTGTTCGGTTGATAGCAGCGCGACAGTCTGCTGTAGCGATGCGACAACCTGCCACGTCATGTCCGTTTACCGCCCGCAGCGCTGTTGGCTGCCATTCAAACGCTATGCTAGCTTGGCCGCCTCGCCAGGAAGGCCACCAACAGCAGGAGCGAAACACTATGAGGAACGCACATGGCTGAGGCCACGCCCGCGCTTGAAATCCGCAACTTGCACAAACGCTACGGACAGCTTGAGGTGCTCAAAGGCATCTCGCTGACCGCCCGCGACGGCGACGTGATCTCGATCCTGGGTTCTTCCGGTTCCGGCAAGTCCACGTTCCTTCGTTGCATCAACCTGCTGGAAAACCCGCACCAGGGCCAGATCCTGGTGGCCGGCGAAGAACTCAAACTCAAAGCCGCCAAGAACGGCGAACTGGTCGCTGCCGACGGCAAGCAGATCAACCGCCTGCGCAGCGAGATTGGTTTTGTGTTTCAAAACTTTAATCTCTGGCCGCACATGAGCGTGCTCGACAACATCATCGAAGCGCCGCGTCGCGTGCTCGGTCAAAGCAAAGCCGAAGCCATCGAAGTCGCCGAGGCGTTGCTGGCCAAGGTCGGTATCGCCGACAAGCGCCACGCCTACCCGGCACAACTGTCCGGCGGCCAGCAACAACGCGCGGCCATCGCCCGCACGCTGGCGATGCAACCCAAGGTGATCCTGTTCGACGAGCCAACTTCCGCCCTTGACCCGGAAATGGTCCAGGAAGTACTTAATGTCATCCGCGCCTTGGCTGAAGAAGGCCGCACCATGCTGCTGGTCACCCATGAAATGGGCTTTGCCCGTCAGGTTTCCAGCGAAGTGGTGTTCCTCCACCAGGGCCTGATAGAAGAA